>WNFE01003121.1_pt1 | contig 12281 bp, 12 predicted proteins | sample 5400451 | NCBI WGS metagenome assembly WNFE01 (sample SAMN13153344, study PRJNA577476) | soil metagenome | isolation source: 200 cm saprolite under Douglas fir tree site 2 hole 2 | place: USA:California | collected 2015-04-18
AGGTAATGACCCGACGCCGGATGCCGGCAACCCGACCGATGACGATGTTCCGTTCTAAGTTAAGCCTTGAACCAACTGACCAGTCCCTGTTTGTTCTCAGGTGGCGATAGTTGGCTCGCTTGTGCCCCATTTTCCCAGGCCCCGCAGTTTCTTGTAGCGCCGCGCCAATCGCTCTTCCGTGTTGTGCGTGACTGATTCCGCCAAACGAGCGCAGAGCGAAGCATCAACCAGTCGACCAGCTTCATCGTACGAAGTCTGGGCTCCGCCGTCAGGCTCCTTAATTACTTCGTCCACAATTCCCTCGCGATGCAAATCCTGAGCGGTAAGCCTTAGTTCTTCTGCCGCACGCCGCGCTTCGCTTGAATCTTTCCAAAGAATTGCCGCACAACCTTCCGGTGAAATCACCGAATAGATCGCGTTCTCGAGCATCAATACCTGGTCACCGACGCCGATTGCCAGAGCTCCCCCGGACCCGCCTTCGCCGATTACCGTAACAATCACTGGAATACTCAGCTTGACCATCTCGCGCAGGTTGTAAGCGATGGCTTCAGCCTGCCCGCGCTCTTCCGCGTCGATTCCAGGATACGCGCCCGGCGTATCAATGAAACAGAAAATGGGGCGTTCAAATTTCTCTCCGAGTTTCATCACGCGAATCGCTTTGCGATAGCCTTCAGGTTTTGGCATGCCAAAATTTCGATACTGTCTTTGCTTTGTGTCGCGCCCTTTTTGATGGCCGATTACCGTCACCGGCATTCCATGAAAGCGCGCGAAGCCGCAAACAATCGCGGGGTCGTCGGCATAACGACGATCCCCGTGAACTTCGACAAAGTCTTCAAACAATCGCTCGACAAAGTCCAGCGTATGCGGCCGGTCCGGATGCCGGGCAAGTTGGACTCGCTCAAACGCCGTCGCGGAAGGTTTCGATTCGGTTTTCTTTGCCATTAAGCTTTGCTCCCGGCGGCAGCCAATCTCTTTCCGGGAGAATGGCCTGTCCATCTTACTTCACAGCCAAACTCGCGCAACGCCGCTTCGATTTCGCCGCTTCCCTGGACCTTCAGCGAATGGTGGGCCCGTAGATGAACCAAAGAGCCTTCGATCGGCAGTTCAACCAGGACGTCGCATTCGCCTTTTGATTGTTCAAGCAAGCCGATGATTCTGTCGCAGAGCGCGACAGCATCTACTCCCCTTGGAAGACGAATCACCAGCTCTCGTGCCTTTCGCTGGACCGCACCATTCAGGTCCACGACCTTTTCGGCAAAAACCGTTGCCGAACTTTCATCGATCTCAGCCCTGCCGGTTACCAGAACCGGCGCCTGGTCTTGCACGACGCCGCTGTATCTGCTGTAGGGTTCCGGCCACAGCACGCACTTCACGCTGCCTAAGTGGTCCTCGAGCCGAAATATGGCAAACCGGTCGCCCTTCTTTGTCGTTCGCAACTGAAGATCGGTAACCACCCCGGCAATCGTTGCTCTCGACCCCGTCTCCAGTGAAGCTAACTCACCCGATGCTACAACCCCGAGTTGCGAAATTGATTCAGCGTGCGCATCGAGAGGATGGCCGGTAATGTAAAAGCCCAGGGCCTTCTTTTCTGCCGCCAACATTTCCGCAGGCGTCCACGCCGTCGCCTCGGGAAGCGGCGACACGCGCTCGGGGACCAGATCGCTATCGCTACCAAAAAGATCATCTTGTCCCAGGGCCTTCGCTCGCCTCGACCTCGCAGATCGGGCCAGTGCACTGTCGATGCCCGCGAAGACCCTGGCCCGCCATGAGGGAAGAGCCTGTGAACTCTCCTTCAGCGAATCAAAAGCGCCACTGTAGACTAAGCCCTCGAGCACGCGCTTATTCACCGAACCTTCCTCGATGCGCTCAGTAAAATCCGACAGAGATCGAAAACGTCCCGAGCTACGCGCCTTGATTATCGCGTTGACACTCGCAAATCCAATACCCTTGATCGCTGCCAGGCCGTAACGGATAGCGCCCACTAGCGGAGTAAAGCCAATTTCGCTTTCGTTGACATCCGGCGGGAGTAACTCGATTCCCTGCCCCCGCATTTCTTTCGTGTATCGAAACACCTTGGCAGAGTCTTCAATCTCATTTGAGAGAACTGCCGCATAGAAGTGTTCCGGAAAATGGGCTTTTAGATATGCCGTTTGAAATGCCAGATAGGCATAAGCTACGGCGTGGCTCTTCGGGAATCCATAATCGGCGAACTGTCTCATCAAAGAGAAAACCTGCTGAGCCTTATCTTTTCGAATTCCGCGCGAGACTGCGCCGTCCACAAACTTTTGCTCCTGAAGTGCCATCTCCTCGCGATTCTTCTTGCCCATGGCCTTTCGCAGACTATCCGCCTCGGCCATAGTGTAACCGGCAAGCTTCTGCGCCAGGTGCATCGCCTGTTCCTGGTACACGATGACGCCGTGCGTGCTATCGAGGACCTCCTTCATCTCGGGAACAATGTAACGAGGCGCCTTCTTGCTGTGGTGGCGCTGAATAAAGTCGTCCACCATACCCCCGTCGATTGGCCCCGGGCGGTATAAGGCGTTCAAGGCCGAAAGATCCTCCAGACTCTTCGGCTTAAGCTTCCGGCAAATCTCGCGCATTCCTCCGGATTCAAACTGGAATATCGCGTCGGTGCGCCCTGAACCAAACAACTGCATAGTCTTTTCGTCGTTAAGCGAAGTCTTGGCCCAGTCCACATCCGTGTTAAGCGCGCGCTTTATGCTAAGTAAGCAGTCGCTTATAATGGTAAGCGTGTTAAGCGCGAGGAAGTCCATCTTTAAGACGCCCACCTTCTCCAGGTCAGACATTTCATACTGGGTCGTAACTTCATCTCTGCTACTGACAGCAATCGGAATTAGCTCCTGTAAGGGCTTTGGCGTGATCACTACACCGGCGGCATGGACCGAGGAATGGCGGGCGCAGCCCTCCAATCGGCGAGCGAGATCGATCACCTGGCGCACTTGAGTGTCCGTATCGATTGCCTTGCGAAGTTCCGGTACCTGTTCCACGGCCTGCTCGATTGTGACATTCCGGCCGCGCACCGGCGGAGGAATCAGCTTGGAAATGCGCTCGACTTCGGCATAGGGCATGTCGAGGGCCCTGCCGACGTCTTTAATCGCCGCGCGCGAGGCGAGCGTACCGAAGGTGATGATCTGACAAACGGACTCGCGACCGTAAAGCTCGGCCACGTGCTTAATCACCTCTCCTCGCCCGCGAACGCAAAAATCGATGTCAATGTCAGGCATGGAGACGCGATCGGGGTTGAGAAAACGCTCGAAGAGCAGATCGTACTTCAAGGGATCCACACCCGTTATGCCCAGAGAGTAGGCGACCAGAGAGCCCGCCGAAGAACCACGGCCCGGGCCCACGGGTATACCGTGTTCTTTTGCGTACCGCACAAAGTCCCAAACGATCAGGAAATAACCTGCATACCCCATCCGCTTGATGACATTCATCTCGTGCGCCAGGCGGCTGTCGTACACCTCCACCGGATTCGCCAGACTGCCGGCGGCGCGTTCTTGATCCCACACCTGAGCCTTGCGCGTCTGATAACCTTCGCGCACGACCTTCTCGAAGTACTCATCTGCCGACAAGTGCCCTTCCGACGGCGGAATAGGATAGTTGGGCAGGTGGTTGACGCCGGTCGGCAGACTCAAATCGCACATCTCGGCGATCTCGACGGTGCGCCGCAACGCCTCTGGCAATTCACCGCCGAATATGTTCCACATCTCATCGGCTGAGCGAACGTAGAAATTTGGAGTCCCGTACCGAAGCCGGTTTTGATCGTTGACCGTCTTTCCTGATCCGATGCACAGCAAGACATCGTGGGCCTGCGCATCATCAGGCATCAGGTAGTGCGCATCGTTCGTGGCTACCAGCGGAATGCCCGTTCGTTGCGACAGCTCGACCAGCGACTTGCGGATTCGGGCCTGCGGTTCAAGGCCGTGCTCCTGGATTTCGAGAAAGTAATTCCCTGCTCCCATGATCTCCTGGAACTCGAGGGCGGCCGCGGCGGCATCATCGGGACATTCTTTGGCGAGCATCGCCGACGGGACTCCCGACAGGCAGGACGAAAGCGCAATCAGGCCTTTACTATGTTGCGCGAGGAGTTCCTTGTCGATTCGCGGCTTGTAATAGAAGCCTTCGGTAAATGCCTTTGAGGTGAGCCGGGCCAGATTGTGGTAACCCTCCAGATCTTTTGCCAGCAGGATGATGTGATAGTTCACTTTCTCGCCCGGGGCCCGCGGCACGCGATCTGTTCGACTGCCGGCGGCAAGGTAGGCTTCGCATCCGATAATCGGCTTGATCCCCTGGCCCTTCATCGTCTGATAAAACGAGATGGCGCCGTACATGTTGCCATGATCGGTCATGGCGCAGGCTTTCATATTCAGTTCTTTCAAGCGCTTTGCCAGCGGCTTGATCTGAATCGCGCCGTCCAGAAGACTGTAGTCAGTATGAAGGTGGAGATGTACGAAGTCTTTGTCTTGCATGGTCACCGAAACCAGGCTCAATCGAGTTGTGCTGTTAGCCGTTCGAGGATCGACACTATATCACGTAATAGTTAGCAGTGAGCAGCCGACGGTGAGCAGAAAGAAATGTAGAGTTGACAGTCTCGTCGCGACAAGTCGCGACGTTGGAAAGCGGCGACAAGTCGCCGCACTCCATATTATTCCCACTCAATCGTGCTGGGAGGTTTTGAGCTAACGTCGTAGACCACTCGATTGACGCCCTTGATTTCGGAAACGATCCGCGTAGAGACACGTGCCAGCAGCTCGTGCGGAAGACGGGCCCAATCCGCCGTCATCCCGTCTACGCTGGTCACAGCTCGAATCGCGATCACGCGCTCGTAGGTTCTTTCATCGCCCATCACTCCCACGGTCGAGATGGGCAGGAGCACCGCGAACGCTTGCCAGACCGAGTGATACAACTCCGCGCGCCGCAGCTCCTCGTCAAAAATACGATCCGCGTCTCTTAACAAACGAAGGCGCTCCTCGGTGACTTCGCCCAGGATGCGTACGCCTAACCCGGGGCCGGGAAAGGGATGACGACTCAGAATGTCGTCGGGCACTCCGAGTTCCCTTCCGATCAACCGCACTTCGTCTTTAAATAATTCTCGCAACGGCTCGATCAGTTTGAGATTCATTCTCTCCGGCAAGCCGCCGACGTTGTGGTGGCTCTTGATCGTAGCCGAGGGCCCGCGCACAGACACTGATTCAATCACGTCGGGATAAAGCGTTCCCTGCACCAGAAAATCGACTTCGCCGATGCGCTTTGCTTCCTCCTCAAACACTTCGATGAACGCGGCGCCGATACGCTTGCGCTTCTCTTCGGGATCGATCACGCCTTGCAGAGCTTTGAGGAAGCGAGCGCTGGCGTCGACTCCCCGAATGTTGAGCTTCAGCTTTTGCCGCAGCAGAGTGAGGGTTGATTCAAACTCTCCGTCGCGGAGCAGACCGTTGTCTACGAAGATGCAGGTCTGGCGATCACCCACAGCGCGATGCACCAACGCTGCGGCAACGGAAGAGTCTACGCCGCCGGAGAGACCGCAAATTGCCTGACTGCTCTCTCCCAAGCGGGTCTGAATGAGACTGACCTGCTCAGCAATTGCCGCAGCCGGGGTCCAATCACCCGCGCATCCGCAAATCTCGAATAAGAAATTACGCAGCAGTTGGACGCCGAGCGGCGTGTGCGCTACTTCCGGATGAAACTGAAGGCCCCAGATGTTTCGCGAAGGATCCTCAAATGCGCCGAGGGCGTCAGCAGTTTTTGCCGTGACGCGAAAGCCGTCGGGTGGTGTGTTGACCTGATCGCCATGGCTCATCCAGACATCAATCTCTTTTGGGATGCCGGTGAACAGACGGCTCGCTGAATCGAGTACGGTCAACCTCGCGTAACCATATTCTCTGCTTTGTGAAGGGTGGACGTCGCCGCCCATTTCGTGCGCGATGAGGTGAAAGCCGTAGCAAATCCCGAGGACAGGGGGATGATCGTCCGAGACCAGTCCGGACATCAGACGAGGGGCGTCATGGTCATAGACCGACGATGGCCCGCCCGAAAGTATCAGCCCGCGCGGATGGCGCGCCCGAATTTCATCAGGGTTAGCGTTGAAAGGAACTATCTCGCAGTAAACGCCGGCCTCGCGGACACGTCGCGCAATCAGTTGAGTGTACTGCGAACCAAAGTCGAGTATGATTACGGTTTCGTGGCTTGTCTTTAGCAAAAAAAGAAAACCTCCAGGGCAAGTTGCACGTCAAAAGATTCCGAAGCCTTACAAACCCCTGATTATAAGTTGTCAGTTAATGTACCGGCAAAGTAAGAGAACAGACTGACATCGTGAAAACACATTTCGCACTCTTGAACCAAAGTCCATCGGTACGAAAGTCGAAGACCGTCTACTGCCTCTGGTTGATCGTACTTTCGACACTACAGATCGGCGCGACTGTCCCGCAAAACCAAATCTCATTGTCACAGCCCCTTACTGTTCGCTGGCGCTACGAATCGGATCGCACGTCGAACTTTACTCCGGCCACCGACGGCACGACGGTTTACCTGCCCCTTAGCGAAGGGATGCTCGTCGCCTTGAACGCCTCCGATGGGCAGTTGCGATGGAAAGCCGATGTCGGCGGCAACTTCTCCGCTTCCCCGGTGGCCGACGACCGAAGTGTTTTCGCTGCTGGTCAATATGGCGCTCCGGTCAACGAGCAACGTCACGCGAATGGAACGTTGCGAGCGCTGAGCAAAACAACCGGAGTGACCGTGTGGATGAGAACGTTGCAGGCCCCGCTTAGCGGCAGCCTGCTCGTCGGCGAGAACGCTTTATTCGCCGGCGGCGCTGATGGCAAGGTCTACGCGTTCGACAAACGCACTGGACTAACTCTCTGGACGAACCAGTACACGGAAGCGTTTTCGAGTCAGCCCGCGTCCGCAGGGCACTTCCTTTACATCGGAAGCGAGCAGGGATCTTTGTTTGCCCTGAACCAGGCGACGGGCAATGCCGCGTGGCATTATCAGACGCGCGGCCCAATCCAGGGACCAATCGCCATCGTCAATGGCACCGTTTGTTTTGGCTCCGGTGACGGATATATTTACGCCTTGCGCGAGTCAAACTCGAAACTGATTTGGCGGCGCCGGACCGGAGCCGCGGTCCAGTCCGTAACCAGTGTCGAGAATGGCCTGCTCGCCGCTTCGCTCGACAATTTTGTTTATCTGCTGTCGGCGAACAGAGGTTCCTTGATCTGGCGCCGACTGCTTCCCGGCCGGATATCCGCGCGCCCGATTACCGCGCCTGACGGCGCCCTTTTCACGCCGCTTTCGACTGACAACGCGATTGTCCTCGGCTTACGCGACGGCAAGCCGGTCAACACTCTTTCGATTGGCGAAGAAAATAGCAGCAGCGCTGCGCCGATCGCAGTTAGCGATCTCGTAATAGTGACCACGCCGCATGGATTGCTGGCCTTCGCCCGTCCACCGGCAAAGCCTTAAGTCTGAGTTCTAGAATATGAGCCAGTGGTTAGAGCTCGTGGACTTCTGCCGATTGTCGCTCTGGTGAGCGCCGAATCAACGATGCGAGGACGCGTGAAACCAGCCCGTGCACGACATACGTAACTACCAGCACCAGCAACACCCAACGCGAATACAAATAGATCATCCCGGCCAACGCGATCATCGAGATTACGAGGCGGGCGTTGCGTCTGCCTACACCTATTGACTTAAAGCTGGTGAAGCGCAGGGTACTGACCATCAACACGCTTAGTAAGGCCACCAGCACCATCGCTAATCCAGCGAGCAGGTCGGCCCGTTGCGGCGCGTATCTGATTGGCGTCGGAGCAAAGTGAACAATCGCCGCGATCAAGCATCCGGCGACCGGGATTGGCAGGCCGACAAAGCTCTTCTTGTCCACTTTTTGGGTGCCCTCAGCCAGAGGTCTCGGCCGGGAAGCCTGCACGTTAAATCTTGCTAACCGAAAGCCACCGCAGATCACGTACATGAAAGAGAGGAACCAGGCCAACTGATGAACATTGCCCCACGAGTCAAGGGCCGTTCCGTACCCCCAGGCGTACACGAGGATCGCCGGCGCCAAGCCGAACGAAACAATGTCGGCCAGCGAGTCCAACTGAATTCCGATTTCAGTAGTGGTCCTGGTCATCCGCGCTACCCGCCCGTCGAGAATATCGAAAAGGAGAGCCCATCCTATGGCCATCGCCGCATAGTCAAAGTGTTTTGTCGCGTCGCCGGTTCCCAGCAGGCTAAAGCCAGTCATCGTTTCCATCAGCGAAAAGAAGCCGGCGAAGATATTCAGAGCCGTAAACAGCGACGGCACCAGGTAGACGCCCTTCTTCAAGCCCTTATGGCCTGATGGCTCCGCGTCAGATGGATTCCCTGCCTGGAAACGAGGGAGGCTCATTTTGTGACTCTTCCGATTATCGTGACTCCGCCGCGCACGTGCATTCCTTCTTCGACCACTATCTCAACGGATGACGGCATGACCACGTCCGTACGCGAACCAAACTTGATCATCCCAAAACGCTCGCCACATTCTACCCTCTCGCCTTCCCGCTTCCAACAAACAATCCGCCGCGCCAGAATCCCGGCGATTTGGGTGCACCTGACGGTCAACTCCGACCCGCGAATTGTGAGCGTATTCTGCTCGTTCAGCAAGCGCGCCCTCGGGTTCGTGGCCATCAGGAACTTGCCGCTCTGGTAGGCAATTTCCGTGATTTCGCCGCCGATTGGGGAACGGTTTACGTGGACGTCGAGCGGTGAGAGAAAAATGCTGACCAGAGACTCGGTATTCTGGCCGTCCGCTCTTTTCACTATCGTGATCCGGCCATCCGCCGGGGCTACGACGATACCCGGCTCAGTCGGAACCGTGCGTCGCGGATCGCGAAAGAAGAACGCCATGAACCCCGCCAGGGCCAGCAGCCCCAACGAGATCGGCCAGTAGCCGAAGAAAGCCGGAGGCAGACTTAGGACGACCGGCGCAGCCACGTATGGAAATCCGTCGCGAACCATAGTTTTCCGTCAGAGCCTATCTGGGCAAAGCAACGCGACTAGAACAAAACGGGGCCCAACAGTGGATCTGTCGTCCCCGTCTTAGTCAGTTTAGATTCAGCCGGGGCGGCCTCAGGAAACATGCCGCCCGGCTTCTGACGATATTAATGCGTAGTACTCAAGCTCTTTTCATGCTGGAGCATCAATGAATACATTTGATCTTTAATAGCCAACTTCTTTTTCTTCAGCGTGATTTCTTCCATCTGCTCTTCGTCGCTCGGGTATGAAAGCGAAGATAATTCGCTCAGGCGGGCTTCGTAACGACCGTGTTCGCGGGCGAGCTCCCGAAACTCAGGATTGCTCGTCATCAGTTCGGCCTTAACGCTCTCGATTTCCATTTCGGTAATCTCCTCTCAAGATGTTCAAGTTGGAAAGAAAATTGTTCACGCGGTGGGAAGGCCCTGCGGCAGTTCGTCATGGTGCGAATGTTAGCCCAAACGGCGACTCCAAATCAAGGCTTCGATCTCAAAGAAACGGACATTAGGAGGGCATCTTCCATGGGCGCCGCGTAATACTGGCGGCGACGGCCCGTGACCTGAAAGCCGCAATCGCGATAAAGGTTCTGAGCGGCCCTGTTTCCTTCGCGAACTTCCAGAAAAGCCAGGTCGGCGCCGTTCAGCTGGCCCCACTCAAGCACAGCCCCGAGCAACCGCGCCGCAAGGCCTCGCCTGCGAAGCTCTGGTCTCACCGCCACGTTGTAAACATGCAACTCCGGCCCGATCAGGCGCGAAACGATGAAGCCGGCAACGGCTCTGCCCACAGAATCGGCGCGCGCGACGAGCATTATCACCTCTTCCGGCGACTGGAGCTCCTTGTGATAGGCGTCCCAGCCCCAGGGACTCAGGCCGGATTCTTGCTCGATCTCGACGACCGCGAGCAAGTCATGCTCAGTCATCGGCTCAATCGCGACGTTTAGATCGGAATCACCGATCAAGAGTTTAGCTGTAGCCATCGCTGGTTGATTTCCGCGTCGGACGCGCGAACGTAATTCGCCCGTAGTTCGCCGGCATCAGTTGCCTTTCCATCCCGGTAATCGGTCAGCGCCAGGCGGGCCACTGAATTAGCCAGGTATTGAGGTGGCGGAGCAACGCTCCAACCCTCTTCTTCACCAGAACTGATCCAGTTGCCGACGCCGTCCTGCCGAAGAATTGCGAGATGCTGGTGCGCTCCTTCGCCGGCCCATCTGATCGTCCGTGCGTTGCCGTATTTTTCAAGAAGCTCCGCAGGTTTGAGATGCGACGCGGTGTCGAGGGCAGAAACGATTTCGGCGCGCACTGAAAACGCTTGCGCGTAAACCTCTCCGCGCCCGGCCGGCAGGATCGACACGGTCCGTTCCGACACTCCGGCAGCATGAGCGATGGCGGCCAGAGTGGACACAGGCAGGCATGGTTTCTGAACGCAAACGGCGAAAGCCTTGACCGTAGCCAGGCCAATCCGCAAGCCGGTGAAACTCCCCGGACCGGCGGTGACCGCGAACAAATCAATGTCAATTAGCCTTGCGCTCCCCTCACGCAGAACACGTTCGACATTATCGATCAAGTCCGTCGAGTGCGAAGACGTCCCATCTCCTAATACTGCACTCAGGACCTCAAAGCCGCGCGCCAGGCTTACGCTACCGGCTCGCGTCGAAGTTTCAATCGCCAGGATTAGTGGTTCTTGCTTTTCAGGCATCTTACGCTTCGTGGTTTGACACCAGAGCTAACGGGCGCAATGATCTTAAACCACACTATCGCTTCAGGCGCAATTCGCCGCGGGTTTTATTAAGTGCGGTGATGTAATTACGGGCTGGCGGCGAGTGTTACGAACAAGATGAGAATCGGAATCATGACCGGCGGAGGCGACTGCCCCGGATTAAATGCCGCCATTCGGGCGATTGCGCGTCGCGCTGCCGCAGACTCAGTCGACGTTCTGGGGATCAGGAACGGATGGCTCGGCCTGGTTGAAAACGATTGTATTGAGCTGACGCGGTCCGCGGTGGCCGGCATCCTCCCTCGTGGTGGCACGATCCTCGGAACGTCACGGTTCAATCCTCTTAAGGACGGGGAGTGCATCGTGCGCCTGAAAGAAAACTGGGCGCAACATAAACTCTCGGGCCTGGCTGTGGTTGGCGGTGAAGGAACTCTGTCAGCGGCGCGCGACCTCTGGCGCGATCACCAGTTGCAGGTCGTGGGAATTCCCAAGACGATCGACAACGACATTTGCGGAACGGACTTCACCTTTGGCTTCGACACGGCCGTCTCAATCGTTACCGACGCCGTCGATCGCCTGCACACGACGGCCGAATCGCATCATCGCGTGATGGTGGTTGAAGTCATGGGCCGGCACACGGGATGGATTGCGGCTTACGGAGGAATTGCCGGCGGTGCTGATGTCATTCTGGTGCCTGAGCACCCTTTCAGAATCTCCCGCGTCTGCGACTTGCTGGAAGCCCGCAGAAAGGACGGCCGCGCGTTTTCAATTGTGGTCGTTGCCGAAGACGCGCACCCGCACGGGGACGAAGACTTTCTGACCGAGGGTCAGTGCAGCGCGATCTATCAACATGGTCATCTGGGCGGTATCGGCGAAGCGCTCGCCGGCGAGATCGAAAGGTGCACCGGCATCCAGACCCGCGTCACAAAACTCGGATATGTTCAGCGCGGGGGTTCGCCCACGCCTTTCGATCGGATCCTGGCCACGCGTTTTGGAATCAAAGCCTACGAGATGATTCGCGAGGGCAACTGGGGACACATGGCCGCACTCCGCGGAACCAGGGTTGTCACGGTGCCGCTCGACGAGGCCGTACAAAATCTGAGACGTTTGGATGAGGAAATCTATCGGGTCGCGGAAATGTTTTCGGGATGAGCAATTGGCCGCTGATGAACATACATTAGCCACAGATGAACGCGGACGGATAGACACGGATAAGACGAAGACGATGAGCCACAAAAAAGCACAAGAAGCACAAGAGCACTACTGAAAATCGTTTGTGCCTTCTTGTGGCTTGATTTTTTATTCTTATCCGCGCTTATCTGCGTTCATCTGCGGTTGGTCCTTAAGCACCAAAGGCACGAGAGCAAATTAGGGGAACTCCCTTTGTGCTTCTTCTGGCCTTTTCGTGGTTGATTCTTTTGGTTTTGTTATCTGTGCAAATCCGTGTTTATCTGTGGCCCGTCCTCACTGGGCGAAGCGATTGCGATATTCCGTCGAGCTAACAAAACCGTTGACCATGTGGCGCGAGTCGGCCGGGTTTG
>WNFE01012116.1_pt1 | contig 12277 bp, 10 predicted proteins | sample 5400451 | NCBI WGS metagenome assembly WNFE01 (sample SAMN13153344, study PRJNA577476) | soil metagenome | isolation source: 200 cm saprolite under Douglas fir tree site 2 hole 2 | place: USA:California | collected 2015-04-18
GCTAGGGCGCTGGTTACCACGGGCGAGGAACGCCAGCGGCTTTTCAACACTCAGGCGGATAAGATTCCGATTTTCCACGATTATCAGAAGAAGACCGCTCGACAGATACCGGTGGTGGTATTCGAACGAATCAGTTGAGCGCACATGCGATTCGCTACGGGGTCACCGACGAACGCTCGGCCTCGCGTTTGGAAGCCACTGACCGGATTTTCCTCTGCAATCCTTACCGTAAGAAGGGTAACTCGGTTGCGAAATAATGGTTCGCGCGGAACACCGCATTGACCTGGCTACCCATTGGAGCCGGATGGAAATGGGGGTTGACGTATTCCCAGACGACTTCCCTTTCGGATGTCACCTGGAAAATCCGCCCAAACATCCCTTCGGTAATCAGCGTGTTGCCATTGGCAAGCCTGCGCGCTCCGGAGATATATGGGCTGAAGAAGTTGTAGAGCGGATCATCGTGGTATTCCCAAAGGATCCGATTCGTTTGTGGTTCCACTTCAATCACTCGGGAAAACGGCAACGCTATATTTTTGCGATGCGTGCCATTGTCGAAAACGAGAACGTGTCCGTTATCAAGCATGCTCGGATCGTGCTGCTGAGCGAGTACGTCATAGCCCAGTTTCCAGGCAAATTCGCCGCTCTTTTTGTCGATAATCCCCACCAACGAGATGTTTCTGCAGCTAATCATGACCCGGTCGTTCGCGAGAGGGACAATCGTATTAGCGTGGGTCCATTCATCGCGCGGGTCATTGTCGGCGATCAGGTTGGAATCGCAATCCAGGTGCTCGTAGGCGCGCCACTCCCAAATCCTTTTGCCGGCGGCGTCAACTTCGACGATAACATCAGCCCACATGCCCTCCGCGCCACTCCCCGGGATGCCGCCTTTGACGCGCTGCGCAACATCCGCAGGAATTCGTTCGACGACCAAATAGATAGCGCCTCCTGAGGCTGTGCGCCGGGCATCGTGGTGATGGAGATTGTCGCGATGCTCCCACACCACCTTGCCGTCCGGATCCACCTCGAGAAGGATTCCTCCCTTGAAAAGATTCCAGAGGGGGAATTGGTCCCAGGTCTCATCGTGTAGCTTGCCCATGTAGAAAAGATTGCCGTTGGGCAGAAGGTAGCCGTACAAACCAGGAGGATAGGGCAGCCGCCATTCATGAATCACGCTGCCCTTGAGGTCGACGAGGTATACGTCGCCCGGTCCATTCATTGGAGAATAAAGGCAGTACCCAGGACAGGCCCTTTCTTCATTCAAAGCTGTCAAGCCAATTCGACCCATACGACGACGTGTCTGTAGATCAACGCCACTCATGCTAGTTCCCTTCCCGGAAGGCTTCCGTCACGTTACCAATTCGAACCCATGCGGTTGCCTGATCCTTTCCGCCCGACTTGACTCTCCGCAGACCGGAGTCTCAAAGTCTGCCGTATTTCGGCAATGTTATGATGCCTCTGCTCGCCACCGCGCCGGTTGGTCTCTGTCTACAAGCCCACACTCGCCGTCCTAGCTACCAGCGCCGTGTACCGAGGTTTCCGCGCGATCGTGAGGCGTTCTCGCGCGTATTGCCATCAATCACTGCGGGCCTTTCCGTACCGTGGGCCCTTCCGTCGAACCGACCGGCGCGCCCACGCAATTAACCCTTGACGAAGACGATCGCGCAACCTTGCCCATTTTCAACCGGCTGCGGAGCGCTCTGAGTGCCCACTCAGTGCCCACTCCCTGCTCTCACAGCGTGATCCATCGTAATCTCGACTTCAAAAGACCCGCTACTCTCTACAGTACGTAATCCAAGATGACCCAGCGTAACCTGCTGCATACGTTTTGAAGACCGGTGGGCCACCGGCGCCCTCCTCCTCTGGGCCTTATTTTCTAGTTATTTAGGGCGATCATATCGACTGTTGCGCACCGCGCCCGTACGGCAATCAAGAGTGCGTGAATGACTTCGCGAAAGCGATAAGTCTGCCAGCGCCCATCTTCGCCTCCGCGACGGTGGGTTTGTATGGCCGGATGCAGTGATCAGCGGCCGTTCGTCGCGCGTTGCACACACATGGCATGGACATATGGGGGCCGCCGGTCTGTGCACCACCCCGCCTGCAACTGGTACGGCTCGTTGTCGCCGATGATCTTCTTGCACAGTCCGCACACGCGCTGCCCCGGTTTTGGCGCCGACGCAGCGGCGTCCATCTGCTGACGGTAAAACTCCCGGAGATTCGCCAGAGGGTCGATCGATCCGCGCACCGCGCCCAGCGCCGCCTGCGCGAGCGCGACCACGACGTCGATCTTGTGCGAGACCTTCTCCTTCGCGAGGCGCCAGCCGCGCGACGTCTCAAGCGCGACCGCGCGACTAACGTTTGCTGCAGTGCTGAAGGACCAACAACCAAGCTGCGATCTCCTTCGCGGGATCGGTGAAACCGCTATCAAGCATCTTCTCCACCATCACAGGCAAATCGCACTCAAATGTCACGCCGCTGATGCGATCGTCACCGGGACCGGGTAGCTCACCCTCGTCGAGGATTCCATAGCGGCTGAACTGGCCCGCCGCACCGCCAGTGTCCTCCGAAGACAGATAGACATAGACCCGTCCCGGTGCGCCGGGATCCAGCCAAAAGATCCTCCGGTTAACCTCTCGGTCGACACACTGGCACTCGGTGCGTTCGTGCCTGAACGTAGCCATGCCAACTCTCCTAACCTAATGAGCTAATTCCCTCTCTTGCTTTTACCGCCGCGTACGTTCGTTCGCGATCGCGATCCATCCGATCTCCGCTTTTTTTCGCGCGCGAAGCGCGGGCGCGGTATTGGTCGCGTCTGGGAGACCCACCACTGCCAGCCGCCCTACCCTACCCCCATCCCCGCCTTGCGTCGCATCCGCTCAAGTCCGCCGTGCCAGTCCGTTGGACCGCTGCGCTCTGGCACGGCGGCCGTGAATTGCTCCGCGCCGCTCATTGGTTAGCTCCACTGCGCTCCGCATCGGGTCTCTTTCCGCCCTCGCCTCTCAGGTGGGTGAAGAGGCCGAGGGGGAAGGAAAGGTTCGGGTTTTTAACGAACCAAACCGCCCTGCCCTTCGGGAAGATACCGTCTTGTCGATCAAGTCCTGAGTAGTGGTTTGCAAGGCACCATAAGGCCGCAGCAGCCAAGCACGAGAGGGCACGTCTAGCAGGATGCGGGAAAACGGCTCGCTAGCCCTGCCCGAAAGCAAATATTTGGCTGCAGCCAGGTAGTTCGTCACGCCCGCGCGGTCTCGTGCGCGAAAGTCGCATCCGAGACTAATTATGAACGCCACCGGGTACTGTCAGTCGGGTATGGAAACGACTCGCCGTATGCGCCCGACGCTATTCCTTTCCGAATCTTCAATTCATCGACCCGCCTTGCGGCCTGCGTCCATGTTTTATGATCCGTCCTTCTTTCATTACAAAGAATATGTGCTCGGTCGCCGTGATCTCCTCGGTTGGATCTCCTGGCATCGCGACCACATCGGCTAGCCTGCCTTCCTCTAGCGTTCCGAGTTTTTCTGAGACGCCGAGAAGATCGGCGTTGACCGATGTCGCCGTCTTGAGCGCGGCGACTGGGCTCATCCCTGCGCGCACCAGTAGCGCCATTTCGCGCGCATTGTTGCCGTGTTGGCAGGCCCCAGCGTCGGTGCCAAGGCCGATCTTCACTCCGACCTCGATTGCGCGCCCAGTCATCATTGCAGCCGCCTCAATCGCACGCCGCGCTTTATCCGAAACATGAGGCGGCATGCCCTCCAGTCTCCGCGCCAGTTCTTGCCCTACGAGCAGCGTCGGCACAAGGTACACGCCCTTCGCCTTCATTATCTCGAGCGTCTCGTCACGCAGGAACGAGCCATGTTCGACCGAGTCGACACCGGCCTCGATCGCTTCGCGCGCGGCCTGATCGCCATGGCAGTGCACGGCGACCTTCTTGCGGAGCCGATGCGCCTCGTCGACCAACGCCGCCATCTCCTCCGGTGTGAGCTGCGGAACATCGACCTCGTCGTGGAACGACATCACGCCACCCGAGGCGCAAAACTTGATCAAGTCGGCGCCGTATCTAACGTTGAACCGCACCGCCTTGCGCAAATCGGCGGGGCTATCAGCAATGCCGTCGCGGTAGTCCAACTCGCCGCCCGTCGCCTCAAATCTCAATCCACCATTTCGGTCGGTATGGCCTCCGGTCGCACCGATACTGTTGATTGCGACCAACATACGTGGACCCGAGACTAGCCCCTGGGCGATCGCATTGCGCAGGCTCACGTCGATGAAGCTGCGCTGCTCGAGACAGCCCACGTCGCGTACGGTGGTAAAGCCGCCCTCCAACGTGACGCGCGCGTTTAAGGCCGCCTGATAGGCCTTTTCAGCCTGATGTTTGCGAAAACGGTTGATCAGACGCTGATCATAACTCTCTGCCGCGAAAGTCAGATGGGTGTGCGCGTCGATGAAGCCGGGGCAGAGTGTCGAGTCGCCGAAATCGATTACTTCTGAGTGTGAAGGGATTTGCAAATTGGCTCCAGTGGCGACAATCCTCTCGCCTTCGACCAGCAAGATGCCGCCCTCTTCGATTCGATCCGACTTCCCATCAAAAATTCGGGCCGCGGTGAGCGCGATAGTCATTGGAAACTCCCAAGTGTGCGTCGGCGCTTCTCGACCCGCACTACATCAGTCGCGGAAGACTCGGAGACAGCGGAGATACATTCTCCTGCGTCCCCGACGCGCGAATCTCCATTATGACAATGTGGGCTCGCGCCCGCCCGCATTCCTCTCTGCATTGTGAATCCTGGGCCGGCCCGCGGGGGGCGAGTGGCGCGCGGCGCCAAGATTATCTCTGGTCGTGCTTCACGCGTCACCAAGACACCGCGTGGCGTCCTGCTGCGACACCTGCGTCAGGGCAGCACGCGCCATCCATTCGAGGCCCGGGAGTCGAAATCTGCGCACCACTCGTAGCCTGAGAGATGGCAACAGCACAGTGTCAGCGCTTCGGATCATGATTTGCCCCTTTTGTTCTAGTAGGATGCGGAAAGACAGTTCGTCGGCTGCGTACAACAAGTCCAACGCACGCGGGCAAACCCAGCTACCCGCATAAATGGTCCAGCAACGCCTTGGCGTCTCTCAGATCGGCGGTGTCGAAGCCTTCAGTGAACCAGTTGTAGATGTCGGCGAGCATCGCTCGCGCTTCATCGCGGCGACCTTGTTTTGCGAGCAACCGCGCGAGACTCATCGTCGCGCGCAATTCCAATGATCTGGCGCTCTGCTTACGCGCGATCTCAATCGCGCGCTGAAAGCAGTTCTGAGCTTCCGCGGTGTTCGGCGCTAGGCGGAACGAAGTGGAGCCGAGCAAACGAGTCTGCGAGGTGCGCATATCGAATTGATCCTGCTTCAGCAACAACTCGCCTTTCACCCGATGCATCTCGGCCTCATAGGGACGGTTTTCATGTTCATCTGCGGCGGCCAGTGCTTCCGTCAGGGCACTTAGCCCGTCGTCGAAGCAACCCGTCTCCATGCTCGCCTCCGCCAGCAGGCAAAGAGAATACGGCCGCCACAACTCAGCCCCTGTCGCGCGAGACGCAGCTAGACCTTCCTGTATAAGTGCAATGCCCTCTTCGTTGCGCCCCTGTTCGGCCATCGCCCAGCCGCGCAGAATAGTCGCCCGAGCCAAAAAGTCGCTAAACCCTCGCTCGGCAGAGAGTTCAATCGCACCCTCTGCAGCCTCTTGAGCTGCGCGTGCGTCTCTCCGATATTGACGGAGAACGCCGACGAAAGTCGCTGCCCAAGCCAAGCTTTGGGGATGGAACAGCGCTTCAGCTGACGCGAGCGCTTCATTGCCCCTCTTGAGAGCCTGGTCCGGGTAGCCGAGCTGCCACAGAGTTCTGGCCGCAACCGACAGGCACCGTACGGCGGCATCCGTCCCAGCATAGCGGAAGGCGAGCGCCCGATGGCGCTCACGATCATAGAGGGAGAGCGCCATTTCGAGATGCTCCCTAGCTGCAAGCAACTCCCCTGTCCAGTACGAGGTCGCTCCCAGAGCCGTCTGCGCGTACATCAGTAGCGCTGGATCGTGCGCGCCCCGAGCCCGCCGCAGGAGCCGTTCGGCAAGCTCATAGGCCGTCCGTATCTCGCCGCGGAAAAGATGCGTGAGCCACAGTCCCCACAAGGCGGGGAAAAGCTCCGGAGGGTCGCCCAGTCGCTCACAAAGCTCCCGCGCGCGGGTGAACGCTCGCCCCAGTTCTGGCGCGGCCTGGCCTTTAACGGCGATTAGCGCCTGGCCAACGGCCAGCTGGAGGAACAATTCGCTCTGAGTGCGCTCGGGGCTGTCCGGGAGCTTCTGGAGCAGACCTATCGCCGTCGTGAGACTACTGATCGCATCAGCATAGGCACAGCGCTGCATCGCCTGCCGACCCGTGCGCCCCAGATACTCGGCCGCCTTGGCGACGTTATCGCCGCGGCTGTAGTGATAGGCCAAATCGCTGTAGTGATCCTCAAGCGCGTTGGAGTTAACCCTCTCGATCGCCTCGGCCACCTCGAGATGCAGCCGCTGACGTCGCGCCGCCGATAGACCGCTTAGCACCGCCTGCCGGACAAGCTCGTGCGAAAACTCGAGGCGAGCCTTAGGGTTCTCAGCGCCTGAGAAAATCAGTCCTGCCCTTTCGGCCTCATCGACACACTCCAGCAGAGTGAGGTGGACCCGATCTTCGAGACAGCGATCGGGCGATCGTAAGGTAAGAAATCCTGCCCGGGTTTGCATCTCATTGTGCTGATAGTGTTGGGCGCGCGCCAGCGTTTTTCCCCCGCGCGGAACTGCTGAGGTCAAGGGGCGGTAACCCAGCGCCTGGTGTAGTCGTTGATAGTTGTAGAACTCGAAGTATGCGGCGATGCCGTGCCGCGCCTCGGCCACGCTCTCGTAGGCTTTGAGGTAAACCTCCTCATACTTGAGGCTGCGCCAGAGCCGTTCGACGAAGATGTTATCGGCAAAGCGACCGCGGCCGTCCATGCTGATGGCAACCCCATGGACGCGCAGCACGCCGGTGAAGTCGTCGTCGGTGAACTGGCTGCCCTGGTCGGTGTTGAAGATCTCGGGCCGCCCTTGGCTCAGTGCGTCCTCCAGGGCTTCGATGCAAAAGCTCGCATCGAGCAGATTCGACAAGCGCCAGGCCAGCACGTAGCGGCTCACCCAGTCCATCACCGCAACCAGGTAGAGAAACCCGCGCGCCATTGGGATGTACGTGATATCGGCCGCCCACACTTGGCCGACCCGCTCGATCCTAAGCCCGCGCAAGAGGTACGGATAGATCCGATGCTCTGGTGCCGGCCGACTGGTGCGCGGGCGCTGGTAAATGGCCGCCAGTCCCATCCGCAGCATCAAGCGCTGCACCCGCTTGCGATTCACCGCATGGCCCTGCGCCTGAAGCCACGCTGCCATCCGCCGCGAACCGTAGAAGGGAGTCTGCAGGTACTGGCGATCGATGAGCGCCATCAGTTCCAGTTCGTAGGCGCCGGTCTTGACCGCCCGATAGTAGAGTGCGGCGCGGCTCAACCCCAGAAGTTCGCACTGCCGGCGGAGTGAAAGCGGGCCTTGTCGTTCGATCATCGCAAGCCTCCGCTCCCGCCCTACAGCTCGGACCTGCGTAACAAAAAATCGCGTTCCACCATTAGCCGGCCGACCTGCTCGTACAGCTCGGCAAGCTTGTGCTCACTGACCTCGTCGGTCCGCTCCCGAGGGCCGGCGAAGACCTTGGGCGCCGCATTCATAAGCGCCTTCTTCCAGGCATAAATCTGGTGCGGATGAACTCCGAAATGGGCCGCCAGCTCCGCCACCGTCGCGTCGCCGCGCAGCGCCGTAAGTGCGACTTTGGCCTTGAAAGCCGGTTCGTGTTTGCGTCGACTCGCTGACATCGTCTGCCTCCTGGCCCGCTTCTCCGCGGGCATTTTAGAGGGCAGGCTTTACCTTAACCACCTGTCTAAATTTCGGGGTCCACCTCAGAGTATCGGCGTCCGTTCCGGTTGAGGCCTCGAGCAACTCAAAGTTAAACAATCGCCCAATGGTCGCCGCCGTCCCGAGGATCTTGCGCGTACGATCGCTGAGCCGTCCCAGCCGGCGCCCGACTACCAGCCTTACGCTCTGCGGCACCTCCCCCTCGGCAATCTTTAGCTCAGTGCGAAAGACCCCATCCGCGCCATATAAGCGATTCTCTTCTTCCAGATAGCGGAACAACTCCTCTACGAAAAAGGGGTTTCCTTGCGTTTCGTCGTAGATCTCATTCGCCACGGTCTCCGGTGGCACCTGGCCACTGAGACTCCTCAGCATGTGCGCAACTTCGTCGCGCTGCAGCCCATCGAGCCTGATCGACATCGCAAGCCTGCCACGGAGCAGGTCTTCCAGAGTCTTCGCCAGCTCGCGCGTCACATTGAATTCAGCGTCGCGATAGGTTACCGCCACCAGCAGCGGCACTTCCGACAGCCGCTGGGTCAGGTGACCAAGCAGCGACAGGGTGGAATCGTCGGCCCAGTGGAAATCTTCGAGAATTAGTAGCGTTGGCCGCTCTTTGGCCAAGCGTGCAACAAAGTCGCAAAAACAGTTGAATAAGTGACGGCGCGCCTGTTCGGGCGGTAACTCGAGTGGCGGCGGAAGGTCGGGCAGGATGCGCTTGAGTTTCGGCAGCAACTTGGCGAGCTCCGGTCCTTCATCTCTCAGCATCGTACGCAGATGGTCTGGGTTTGATGCCCTTTCGATACAGCGTTCGATGATTTCCACGAAAGGCAGATAGGGGACGGCTTCGTCGTGCTCGGAGCACTGACCGGCGAGGACTGCCATTCCGCTCGCGACCGCCATGGCCGCGAGCTCGCGTACCAGTCGCGTCTTGCCGATGCCGGGTTCGCCGGAAATCAAGAAGAGGCGCAAGCGTCCCGAAGCCGTGTCCGTCAGTCCGGCCCGCAACTCGGTCATTTCGCTTTCACGTCCGATAAACGCAGCCCGAGATAAGGGAAGCTGGGCCGGAGCGGCGCTCGCTACGCAAGCGGCTGCGTTAAACCGATAACCTCTTGAAGGGACGGTGATAATAAACCGCGGTGCGTCGGCGTCATCGTTCAGTGTCCGCCGAAGCTTGCGCACCGCAGTATTGATACTGTTCTCGGCGTCGACAAAGACGCCCTTGCCCCAGACCCGCCCGAGGATCTCCTCGCGGCCAACGACCTGTCCGCGGCGCTCTACGAGTAGAAAGAGCAATTCAAGCGGGATACGTTCGATCCGAACGACGCTGCCGGCACGTCGCAGCTCGTGACTGTCTTGGTCCAGCTCAAAGTTATCGAATTGACAAATTTCGCCGGGCATGCCGGGGGTCCTCACAGGGTCCGCCAGCCATCCTAGCTCTATTTTCTTTGCCCGGAACAGCAAAACTTCAGGCAGTCTTTAGGCGATCTTCAGCCGTTCTCCATTGTCCGCCTGCTCGTAGCGCGGGAACCTGCATGCGAGCTGGCAAGTCAATCCCCCATAGGGGGAAAAGGAGAAAACTCAATGAAACCGCGGTCCCCGAAGATTAAGGACCCGCGCCGCTCTGCCGGAATGCCGACAAACAATGGGAGGACAATTCGATGCTTGACAACCTAACTTTCAGCCAACGCAGAGTTCACACGGTGGGCGTGGGGGTCTTGCTCTCCGCTGTGATGTTGTGGGCAACGCCGGTGTTTGCCCAAGAACTCCGTCACGTAGCGGAAGTGTTGAAGAGAACTAGCGGCGGCACCATCACTTTTGGTCCTGTTAGCGTTTCGCCACTCTGTATTGCGGCGACGGGCGGCCCGGGGTGCAAATTTGTTACAGAAACAGGCATCACTGGGACCGGCAAAATCGTGGAAGGCGGTGATGACACGGGCAGGAGATTTACGTGGACCGAAGAAAAAACTCTTCTGTTAGCGGGCGTTGTCACGCCGAGCGGTGCTCACGATGCAAGCGGTGCTCCCACGGGGTTTTGTGCTCCCTCCTTCAGCGGCGAGCACTGGGTCTTCGAGGACGGCAGCACCATAGATCTGAATGGACAGGGATCTCAGTGCTGCGCTGCAAGCTCTTGTTCCGGCGGGTTCAGGGCCGCTTTCCCCCTTAGTGTAACTCACGTATCCACGATCATCACCGGTGGCACCGGCAGCTTTGTAGGTCTCAAAGGTGGCGGAGAAAGGGCAGCGAGCAACCCCGGCGGAAGAATTGTAGAAGAACAGGTTTGGGAGTTGCCGCAGGTCCCCGAAAATTAGAGACCCGCGCCGCTCTGGCATCCGGTGTCCAGGGCGAGTGGCGCTTGGGCTTTCCGTTCCACGCACCCTTTGATGCTCGCGGTCACAAAACTCAGAAATCGGATGAGGAGAACACCATGATGAAACTGCGTATTGCGACAGGACTCGGGTTGTTACTCTTTATGGCGACTATGGTCGGCGGTCCGGTCAGGGTGAGCCAGGCCCAGGATGACCAAGGCGTCACACTGGCGAGCCTCGCCGGTAACTTCGCGGGAAGGGGCGGCGGATTCTTCACGGCCTGCCTTAATGCGGGGGTTCTAATCTCTTGCAGTTCGGTTTTACCGGTGCCGACGTTCGTGGCCAGCAGCGACACCGGGATTTTGCACACCACTCGTGACGCGGCTGGACATTCCTGCGAAGTCATCACCGAAACGTTCGGCCTAGTTTCCGGTGCGAAACGCTTCAATTTTCAAACCCGCAGCGTTGTTGGCACCACGACCTCGTTTGATCCGACGACCGGTTCGGGTACCGAGAGCTTTAGCCGGTATAGTGGAGGGAGCTGCAGCGGGGCGGTCTGGGATGGCGCAGGCACTCAGACGGCCACCGGCACGGACAGCTTCGTCGTTTCTGATTCGGGTGATCGCATTGAGACGATTTTTACGAGCTATGCTGCGGTTACCGTGCCGGGCAGCGTGTCGAACTTCCAGTTCAGTACGACTTCCATAAGACAGTGACTGACTGATCCGCCAAGAGAGTCAAGTAAACGCTCCGCACATCGTCGCGGCGGAGGAAATGGGATCTCGATATTTCAAACTGAACCAGTGCCTCAAGCAAGGTACTGGTTCAGTTTGCCAGTGAGACCAATTCTTCCGTCAATGCTTCGTTCCGAGCCGCGCTTTATCGAGCTGCTGAAGAAGGTGGGCTTGGACAAGTGACGTTGACGGATGTGCCTCCGACGCCTTCGACAGCCAGTCGGGCGCAAATTGAATCCGAAGTCTGATGACCTAAAGAGACTCCGAGACGACATCGACAAGGAGCTACTCTCGCTCGCAGTGTGGTAAATTCGGGTGCTTTACGCTCCAGTCAGAGCCCCGCGCTCATTTCTCATTTCGCGGATGCTCGGCCGAGACTCAGAGTCTCCCTGCTTCGCGGACGCGACAAAGTGTTCGAGGGTTAGGATTGAAACCTTGTCGGCCGCGACGAGATGGCTCGCAAGTCCGCCCTCCGTATAGAAGGCGCGTAATGTCCATCCTTCGCCGCCAAGTACCAGAAAGGCTTTTGGTGAATCCATCTTTGGTTACGGCGTCGGCGAGAGAGATGACTCCAAAAGGCACCTTCTGCTCGACCGTGCCCGAAATCTGCTGCCATGGGAACCAGCCGAGCATCCACGAATGGCTTTGACAAATACCAGCCCCGCCTGATCATGGCGATGATGCTGAACTGACTCTGCATCGGCCCGTCCTCGTACGGTGGGTGGATTCGGGGGTGAGCGCTTTGACATCACGCTCCAAGGTTGCCCAAGTCCTATAAAAGGGCGGCGGTCGCCGAACAGGAAAATCGATGCGTTTCTTGGCAGCGGGTGCTAGAAGGGGGGCCAATCCTCACTTCAGGCCCGCCTTGCGCAATGCGGCAAGATGACGCTCCAACACTCCCGGATCTTTGATAGGCATTCTCTGTTTATGCACTGCCAGTGAGAAATGCGGATTAAGCCGGAGCACCTCGGCCGCTTCCGCCCGCGCCTCGGCGGCTTGGCCTAACTCGCTGTAGACCACTGCCAGCATGAGATGGGTATCCAGCTTGTTTGGGTAGCGGCTGATATAGTGCTCCAAAGGGGCCCGCGCCTCTTTGTAGCGCCCGGCCACTACATCTGCGATGACAACGTGGAATAAGCCCCGCAAGGTGGAACGGGGCTGCAGTCGAAGCGCATGTGTGGCGGCCTCGAGGGCGTCCTCCGATCTACCCATATAGCTCAGCACCATCGCCAAAGCCGCGTGGCCTCGTGCCTCGGTAGGCGCCACGGCCACCGCCCGCTCCATCTCCGCCAGGGCCTGGTCATACTGTTTTT
>WNFE01011907.1_pt1 | contig 12276 bp, 8 predicted proteins | sample 5400451 | NCBI WGS metagenome assembly WNFE01 (sample SAMN13153344, study PRJNA577476) | soil metagenome | isolation source: 200 cm saprolite under Douglas fir tree site 2 hole 2 | place: USA:California | collected 2015-04-18
GGCATAGTAATTGTCCTCGGGGCCCTGGCTGATGGCCACCTGCAGGCGCAAGAAACGCCCCTGTTCTGCCCCATCCTCGGGCCCCCAGTTCGCATTGGTCCAGGGAAAGAGGACGGCAGAGGAAAGGTCGGTGACACCGTGCCTTGCAAGAACCTCCTGGACGGCAGGATCAGCAAGCGCTGCCTGCTGAGCGGCGAACACTTCGGGGTAGGTGAGGGCTGGCTGGACATCACTGCGCTCCTGCCAGGAGCGGATCACTTGATCAGTCAGAGAGACGATTGCTTCGATCGTCAGGCGCCGGCCATGGTCCCGGATGACCACGGACACCTCGCGCGACACTTGTTGCCCTGGTCGAAAGGCAAGGACAGTATCCTTGGGAGGTTCATACAGGCTATAGGCCATGATACGCATATGTTGCGAAAGACGGCCGGAAGAGCTGAGGATACTTGTTGTCTGACTGATCTCTTCCTCAGAGAGCGGGTCGAGGGGGTGCCGGATGACCTGCTGCGCAGTGGGAGTCTCAGTGTGCGTAATTGTCGTCATATGCTCCTTCTTTCCTCGCAAAACATGCTGTTATGATCCATTATATACGAGCAAGCGGTACTCGGCAACGGACGAATAGGCCGCTGCTTCAGTGAAAGAACAGAACAATTATGATGCCCGGCCAAATTTTCCCATGGTGCGGAACTTCTGGTAGCGCTTCTGCAGGAGTTCATCAATGGGAAGTTGCTTCAGTTCGACCAGGTGTTTGAGTAGTGCTGCCTTGAGGTTATCGGCGGAGACACGATGATTGCGATGTGCCCCTCCTAGTGGTTCTGGAACCAGTTCGTCTACGAGATTAAGAGCTTTCAGTTCACGGGCGCTGATCCGCATGGCTTCAGCGGCCTGAGGAGCAAAGGCGTTGTCACGCCAGAGAATCGAGGCGGCTGCCTCTGGAGAAGCAACGGTATAGATACTATGCTCCAACATCAGGATGCGATCAGCAACACTGATCGCAAGCGCGCCACCACTACCGCCTTCGCCGATCACTGCTGCGATGATAGGCACACGCAAGCGTGGCATTAAATAGAGATTAAAGGCGATAGCCTCGGCCTGCCCACGCTCTTCGTCTGGCATAGCAGGGGATGCTCCAGATGTGTCTATTAAACAAATGATAGGAAAACCAAACTTCTCAGCCTGTTGCATTACGCGGGCTGATTTGCGATACCCTTCGGGATGTGCCAGACCAAAGTTGTGAAACTGCTTCTCCTTCATGTCACGTCCCTTCTGGTGGCAAACCAGGATTACTGAGTTGCCATCCAGTTTTGCCGGACCAGCCATAATAGCATGGTCGTCTCCGAAGGAGCGATCACCATGTAACTCGAAGAAGTCGTCACACATTAGACGAATGTAGTCGGCAGCGTAGGGACGATCTTTGTGGCGTGCTACCTGAACCGTCTGCCACGCTGTGAGGTGTTTATAGATCTCCTCGGTACGATTGTGCAGTTCTTGCTCTGCTTTGCGCAACTGCACATGTTCATCGGGTTTCAGGTGCTCGCCTTTGCGCTGCAGTGCATGGATCCTTTTTTCCAGTTCGGCCAGAGGTTTCTCAAACTCTAGATCGTAAGCCATGCTTGTTCTTAGCTCCTATTGCATGTATAAAGGCGCAGTAGACGTGCGAGTGTTTGTCGCAGGTCGCGCCTGTGTACCACGGCGTCGATCATGCCGTGCTGGAGCGCGAACTCTGAATTGACAGCCCCTTCAGGAAGTTTGATATGCATGAATTGCTCAATCACACGTGGGCCGGTGAAACAGATCAATGCACCCGGCTCGGCAATAATGACGTCGCCGAGCATAGCGAAGCTGGCCGTTACACCACCAGTGGTAGGGTCGGTCAGTAAGCTAAAGAAAGGGATTTTGGCCTCACCTAGCCTGGCGAGGGCGGCAGAGGTTTTGGCCATTTGCATCAGCGAGTACAAACCCTCCTGCATGCGTGCGCCGCCAGAAGCTGAGGAGATGAGCACTGGAGTGCGTCGCTCGATGCCTAGCTCAATGATGCGAGTGATTTTTTCCCCAACCACAGACCCCATGCTGCCACCGATGAAGCGGAAATCCATTACAGCCAGTGCCACCGGCATTGCTTCAATGGTGGCATGACCGACCACCACCGCCTCGTTCAATTCTGCATTCTGTCGTTCCTCCTCGAGTTTGGCGGCGTATACTTGCAAACGGCTGACGAAGTTGAGGGGGTCAACGGAGATAATGTCGGCGTCCATTTCGACAAAGCTGTTGGGGTCCACCAGTAGATCGATGCGTTCATAGGCGGTGAGTTTGAAATGATAGTTGCAATGCGAACACACCTTGAGATCTTTTTCCCAGTCTCGCCCATAGAGGAGTGCTTTACACTTTGGACATTTGAGCGCCAGATTTCCCGATACGGGCAACCCCGGTTTGAGCTGGTTACCGAAGGATGTCGATGGGGGAATAGCTTCCTTGACCATGAGATACCTCCTCGTCAATCTGGCGCGAAGAGCGCAGCCACGAAACTTTGTGGATCAAAGGGAGCGAGTTGTTCGACCTTTTCTCCAGTGCCAACAAATTTGATGGGTACGCGCAGGTCATCGGCAACAGCAAATGCAAAACCACCTTTAGCCGTGCTATCCAGTTTTGTGATAATTACTCCTGTCAGGCCGATATCCTCTGCAAACTTGCGAGCCTGGAGGAGGGCATTCTGGCCGGTCGTAGCGTCAACGACCATCAGCAGTTCGTGAGGCCCATCGGGCAAAAGTTTCTGAATAACCTTGTTGATCTTCTTCAACTCTTCCATGAGGTTATATTTGGTGTGGAGACGACCCGCGGTATCCACAATGAGAACATCACTTCCACGTGTACCTGCTGCCTGAATGGCATCATAAACTACTGCACCTGGATCGGAGCCGGGATTCTGGCTGATCACTGGCACACCGACGCGCTCGCCCCAGACCTTGAGTTGGTCAATGGCAGCGGCACGGAAGGTATCGGCGGCAGCCAGAATAACCTTATGGCCTTCTTTTGTGAGGCGGTAGGCCAGTTTGGCAATGCTGGTGGTCTTGCCGGAGCCATTGACCCCGATGACCAAAATGACGGTCAGGGGAGATTGCTTGGCAAAGCGTAAAGAAGATGGTTTTCCAAGGAGCTTCACCAGTTCCTCGCGCAGGGCATGCTGCACTTGCGCTCCGGTCCGCATGTGCTCCTCCACAGAGCGCTTACGTAGTTGTTCTATGAGCCACATACTGGTGCTGGGGCCGACATCGGCACTGATGAGTGCTTCCTCTAGTTCATCCCACAACTCATCAGTAATGTCATTTTGTTTGAAAGCATTCCCCATGCGATTAAAGAGTTGGCGGGTGCGGCTCAAGCTAGTTTTGAAGGGATTGGAGCGTTGCTCGGACGCAGAGTCTCCTGCTTCGCGCTCCTGAGCAGCCATGGGGTCTGGTTTTTGTTCTTCTTGAGGTTTCTGCCCAAAAAATCGATTGAGCACGTTAGTAATGACTCCTTAATGACGAAATCTTCATGACAAGTTCATTGTTTCGCGAAACGTTTAGCAGAGAGAAATCGATCCGCCTGGTCTGGTACGCGGTACCTGGCTCTCTTTACATAAGACAAAAGGCAAAAGGAGGGAGAGACATACTCTTGCCTTTTGCCTTTTCACTGCTCTCGAAAATGCGCACAAACATCCTCGTTACGGTGAATACGCCGCACATCGCATGCCATCAGACATGTATGGCCCGAGCCGGGCAAGAGACCTCATTATGAGCGGTTACTGCGATACGAATGGAGTGACCCGTCACTAATGGGTTCGTTAATGATGATGTCGCCGTTACGGATTTTTATGTTGTACAAGCAAGAAGGGTTGGTGCAAACCCAAGCTTTGTACTCAATAGAAGCTCCCTGGCTACCGAAATCCGAAAGCGGAACCAGATCACCTTCACTACATTTGCGACAGCGGGGAAAAGCGTTTTCCACGAAATCGCCTCCTTCCTTCTCTCTGGAGGATAATATTCGCCTACCCAGCCAGGCAAGCGAAGAAGTTAGCCGGGGGAGAGCCTCCGCCGCTGCATCCGCATCCCCACAGCAGTTCAGTCCATACTACAACTATCATACCACATTTGGCATCATATGTCAGCATGCAGATCTTGCAGGTGAAGAAATTTTCATCTTCAGTCAGAAATGCAGGCGAACATCGGCTGTGGCGTTGCCACTTTCTGGTTAGACTATCCATAGTGGCACGATGCTCTGGCATGAGTATAGCATACAGCTTCGTTGCTTGCAAGCTGTGGAAATTTCCACACAGATGGAAAACTCTTCATCTCCCGGTGATGTAGAAAGAGCCAGGTTGGTCTGTCTTACTATGCCAGACAGGCGCTATTTCTCGCTGAAAACCCTTCAGAGTCAAGACCAAATGTCGATTGATATAGTGCTATCTCTGCTATGCAAGGATGATCTACATTGCATGTTATGCGTTTTGGCACGATTGTTGCAGTCTTGAACGGTAGGAAGAAGTTTAGAATGAACGAGTTCTTCCCCAAAACTGTGTGAATACAGGTTGAAGAAGGAGCACCCATGATGGGAGCGAGAGTAGCTTATAGTGTTGATCGCATAAACGATCTCGGTCCCGTTCGGCTTAAGAAGAGCCGTGAACGGGATTGCGATGCCTACCTGGAAAGTGACGTGTACAGCGAACCTGACGTACACGACGAGGATGATGACGAATTTGAGGATGATGAGGAAGATAATAGGGTGGCTATTGATGATGCTGTGAAGCAGTACCTTAAGGAGATTGGCACCTACCCCCTCCTGACAGCGGAGCAAGAGTTGCTATTAGCCGAACGTATTGCTCACGGAGACCTGCGTGCCCACCAAAGGCTTATCGAGGCTAATTTGCGGCTCGTTGTGAGCATCGCGAAACGCTACTCGAATCAGGGTTTGCCACTGCTGGACATGATTCAGGAGGGGAATATTGGCCTTATGCGTGCTGCACAAAAATTTGACTATAAGCGTGGTTTCCGCTTCAGCACGTATGCCACGTGGTGGATACGTCAAGCGATCAGTCGCGCCATTGCGGAGCACTCGCGCACAATTCACATCCCGGTGCATGTTGTTGAGTTAATTTACAAAATGAGGCGTATCGCTCGCCGTATGTATCAAGAACAGGGATTGGAAGCGCTACCAGAACAACTTGCTGCTGAGGTGGGGCTTTCAAAAGAGCGGGTTGTGGAATTGTTGAATCTGTCTGAACAGCCTATTTCGCTTGATGCGCCGGTTGCCGATGACGAACAGTATCACCTGGCTGATACGCTAGAGGATATGAGCATGAAAGCACCGGTAGATCAAGTTTCGCAGCAACTGCTGCGTGACTTTGTTGAGAAGGCGATGACAGTCCTGAATCCACGCGAACGTCTCATTATCGAGTTGCGCTATGGCACTATCACACGCGGGATGAGGTAAGTGCGGAGTTTAAGCTGACGCGAGAGCGCATCCGGCAGATCGAGGTCAAGGCACTGCGCAAATTACGCTTTCCAGAGCGCTATTGTGGCTTGCATGATTTCGTGCATGTATAGATTCTTTCATGCACCTGTTACTACGCCATTAGCCATTGAGCGCAAGTATGCCTGGATGAAAGGATCGACATCGCCATCCAGGTAACCCTCCGTATCACTTGACTCATAGTTGGTACGATGGTCTTTCACAATGTTATAGGGATGAACTGTCACCGAGCGAATCTGTGTGCCGAAGTCAGCCTGCACGTACTCACCTTTGAGCCTGGCCGCTTCTTCCTCACGCTTCTTTTGTTCGCGTTCATAGAGGCGCGCCTTCAGCAGTTTCATGGCCACCTCACGGTTTTGAATTTGTGAGCGTTCGTTTTGGCAGGTGACTACGATACCCGTAGGAAGGTGGCGGATGCGCACGGCTGAGTCGGTCTTGTTAACATGTTGTCCGCCAGCGCCTGTCGAACGATAGGTGTCCACCTCAATATCTTCGGGGCGGATGGTGATCTCGATGGTATCTTCAATGTCAGGCATGACCTCGACCCTAGCGAATGAGGTATGCCGGCGATGCGCTGCATCAAAGCGGGATAGCCTGATGAGTCGATGTGTGCCAGCTTCTGAACGAAGATAGCCGTATGCATATCGCCCGGTGATTTCGACGGTGGCACTTTTAATGCCAGCTTCTTCACCCTGGTTGTACTCGTAGACCTCGGTTTTGAAGTTATGACGTTCGGCCCAGCGTAGATACATGCGCAAGAGCATCTCGGCCCAATCCTGTGCATCAATGCCACCACTGCCTGCGTGAATGCTGACGATGGCGTTACGCTCATCGTGTTCTCCACTCAGCATCAACGCGAATTGGAGTTGCTCAACCTCTTGTTCGAGTGTGGCTAAGGATTGCGCCATTTCTGCCTGCATATCCTCATCTGGCTCCTCCTCTAGCAGTTCTGCCAATGCGTACAGGTCGTTGAGTTGTGTGGCGATACCTTCCCAGGTGGAGACTTCTTCGCGTAGGGCGTTGAGCTGCTGCATTTGCGTCTGAGCTTTGCGGTTATCCGACCAAAAATCTTCGGCCATGCTCTCTTCTTCGAGTTTGGTTATCTGTGTTGCTTTGTTTGCCAGGTCAAAGACGCACCATAGTTTCGTGGACGCGCTCTTGTAGGCGTTCAATTTGAGTAATAAGTTCGTTCATCTGTTGTTAGTTCTTCTTTGTATTGCTATCTTAGTGATGACTGACTGGATCTCTTCTTTGGCAGTCTGTACAGTGTTCATCTCAAACTAAGTGTAGCATAGTAGTATGATACTCACAAGAGGTGCGGGATACAAAGGAGAGAAGAAATCTCAACCAGATTACGCTAGTTATTATAATATCTTAACCAGTTCTCTACCGACAAGCACCCAGGTGATGCGGTATAATTGCTTCCTAATGAGTCTACTGTTGTGAGTAGTTTTTCTGAAGAGCAATATATACTCTATTCTATGACGCATGAGAAGCATGGACACATACATACTTTAGGGAAGTGGATGACGTATTGGCTGTCTACCTGGGTGATAATCGCGATGTCTACGCTGATTGTCATGGTATTTGTGCTCAAACCGGTGCATTCTGAACATCGGCCTAATGGCCAATTACCTATCAGTGTTTCACTCACCGGGTCTGCAACTACGCCAACAGCCACACCTACTCCTCCTCCTACTCCTGAGCTGATTGGGTCACAGTCAGGGGACTGGACGACGTATATGGCGGACAACGGGCACAGCGGCTTCAATGCAGCTGAGAACATCATTACGCCGACCACCGCAGCGGGGCTGAAGCTCAAATGGACGCACCAGGCGGGGGATGCGGTGGTTTCGCAGCCAGTGATAGCCAACGGGCTGATTTACTGGGCGTCATGGGATGGCTACGAATATGCCACGACCTTGGATAATAAGACGGTCTGGGCCACCTACCTGGGCAAGACGGTGGCCGACCCGAGTTGCATTCCTCCGCGCCTGGGTGTGACCAGTACGGCGACGATTGCCAGCGTGAATATGAACGGGACAATGACCCCGGTGGACTTCCTGGGTGGCGGGAATGGCTACTTTTACGCGCTGAATGCCCTCACTGGAGCGATCATCTGGAAGACGTTCCTGGGTTCACCACCAGGTTACTACCTGTGGAGTTCGCCAGCCTTCTACCAGGGACACATCTATATGGGAGAGTCATCCCTTGGCGATTGCCCCCTGGTTCCCGGGCGGGTGGTCCAGCTGGATCCCGCGACTGGGACTATCCAGTATGCCTTCAACACGGTCCCCAATGGGTGCAGAGGCGGCGGTGTCTGGAGTTCGCCGACTATTGATGAGGCGGCAGGTACAGTGTACATTTCCACAGGGACCAAGGGTCCGTGCGCAACGCCCGAGCTCGCTAATTTAGATATTCATTCACTGGCGATCCTCGAGTTGCGAGCCTCGGACTTGTCGTTGCTCCAGTCCTGGCAGTTGCCAAAATCCGAGAGGATACATGATGGGGACTTTGGATCCACTCCTACACTGTTCACGACCAGCACTGGTGTCCTAATGGTAGGTCTTACGAATAAGAACGGGACGTACTATGCGTTTAAGCGCGATGATCTGAGTGCTCCAGTGTGGCGTGCCGCGCTCTCGACGGGCCATCTCGGCCATGGGGTTATCTCCTCGAGTGCCTGGGATGGCCAACGGCTCTATGTAGGAGCCAGGACGATGATAATAAATGGTGTCCTATGTCCAGATAGTGTTGTGGCCCTCGACCCCAACACCGGGACGATTCTCTGGCGACATTGTATGAAGAGGAGAGCACTGATTGGGGCCGTTGTGGCGGTTCCAGGACTGGTCGTGTTTGGACAGGAGGGATATGTGATGGTACTCGACGCGACTTCAGGGCAAACACTCTTCAACTATGGGCAGGATACACCAGATAATTATTCGCTCTTCCGGGGTTGGGCGTCGATCTCTCACGGCGTGCTGTACATTGGGGGTACAGACGGCAAGCTCTACGCCTTCGCGCCGTGAAGAGTAACGCAGCTAAGTTCATTGCTGAATGCTCACCAACGTGATGTCAAAAATCACCGTGGCGTTAGGCGGAATCGCTGGAGGTGGCCCCTGCGCGCAATAAGCCAGCTTCGCCGGAATAATAAGACGACGAGTTCCACCCCCCTTCATGCCAATCAGTCCTTGATCAAATCCTCTGATAACCTTTCCCTGACCAACTTTCACGCTAAGGGGTGTACCACCATGATCATAGGAACTATCAAATTTCTTACCGTTTGCCAACCAGCCTGTGTACTGGACTGATACGGTATTACCGGCCTGGACAGGAGCACTACTGCCAACCTTGAGATCTATACATTCCAGCCCATTCAACAGCATACCAGGAGAAATAGTCACCGGTGGAGGTGCTATAGGCCCTGAGGGCAATGCTTGTATGACACCAGGTGCAGAAATTGATGACGTTGAATTGTAAATATTACTCCCCGTGGCAACGGAGCAATTGTTGACACTTTGCACAATCACGTCAAAAATCAGCGTCGCACCGGCTGGAATATTGGCAGTCTGGCTCTGGTCACCATAACCCAACGCCGGTGGAATGATTAGACGGCGTATGCCACCAGCCCTTAGCCCGGTCAACCCCTCCTGCATTCCTACGATAACTGCCTTTCCACCAAGCAATACCTGGAAAGGCTCCGCATGGCGGTCATAGGAACTATCGAACTTGCGATTGGTGCCAGCGAGCCAACCTGTATACTCAAACGATAGGACACTCCCTATCTGAGCAGCAGGGCCACTGCCGACTTTCAGGTCTATACATTTGAGTCCATCGGCAAACAAACCTGGCGTAGTATCTACACCCAGTGGCGGTGGGGTCGTCGGCCCCGCTGGAGGCGTTGGGGTATATAACCTGGTGCTAGCGGGAGCAACAGAGCAAGCATTAGTAACAGGAATATGGTGTAACGAGGCAATGATGCGCGGATATTGCCAGATACCCACTCCTGTTAGAGCGATTAAGACTACGCCGAGCAGGCTTCCCCCTATGAGTATACGTTGACGGCGACGGCGTGCCTGGCGCATCAGCCGCTCTTGTTGACGCTGTCCTGGTCGAGGTTGTTTCTGGGGTTGCGGTGTACCCTTCTGTCCATTCACCGTTTGAGTCATTGGGATGTTTTCTCCTCGCATGTTCGTTTCAGAATAATTGCAAGGTGAGATTACCATTACTTGGGTTTTCTGGCAAGAGGAGAAGGATGCTCGACGCCTTTAGTACTGCCGTGCTACAATGCTATTTACAATCAAGAATCGTATCATGTGGGGTCTAGAATCATCAAAACCTTTAGAAAGGCAGAAAGTATGCCATCTCAGGGATATGTACGTTCCCCAACAATCCATCAAGACCAGATTGTATTCGTTTCTGAGGATGACCTGTGGTTGATACCAAGTGAAGGAGGCCGAGCTGAACGTCTCACGGCTGGTACGAGTGAGGTGAGCTATCCGCACTTTTCACCCGATGGCGAACAACTGGCATTCGTGGGTCGCGAAGAGGGTCCGAGCGAGGTCTATGTTATGTCGGCAGCCGGTGGCCCTGCTCAACGCCTTACCTTCCAATCCGCGTCTTGTCATGTCCTGGGCTGGTCGCCTGGCGGTGATAGCATCCTGTATGCCAGCAATGCCAGCCAAATTAATCGCCGCTTTGAGGCCATCTTTGCCATCGGTCCAATGGGTGGACAACCTCGCCAGATTCCCGTTGGCATGGCAAATGCGATCTCTTATGGTCCAAAGGGGGGCATTGTGCTTGGTCGCAACATTCGAGAACCAGCATACTGGAAACGCTACCGTGGCGGGACGGTAGGGCATTTATGGTGTGACACCAGTGGCAACGGTACATTCCAGCGTCTGCTCAGGCTCAACGGGAACGTGGCCGACCCGTGTTGGGTGGGCGAGCGTATCTACTTTCTTTCAGATCATGAGGGAGTTGGCAACATCTACTCCTGTACACCTCTGGGTGAGGATGTACGCCGTCACACCGATCATCGCGATTTCTATGCACGCCATCTTTCCAGTGATGGCCAACGCCTGGTCTATCACGCAGGTGCCGACCTTTACCTGTTTGATCCCAGCACAGATAGTGCTCGTCGTCTTGATGCTACATTACCCAGCTCACGTACACAGCGTAGCCGTAAGTTCGTCCCAGCCAATCACTACCTTGATTCCTATGCATTACATCCACAGGGCCACTCGGTAGCCATTACAACACGAGGCAAAGCCTTCTCTATGGCCGACTGGGAAGGAGCTGTCCTCCAGCATGGTGAACTGGATGGGGTACGTTATCGCTTGCTGGAATGGCTCAATGATGGCAAGCGACTGGTCGCCATCAGCGATGCTATTGGACGCGAAGCACTGGTTGTCTTCAATCCAGAAGATGCTAGCGAACCAAAGACATTCAAGGACATCGAATTTGGACGGGCAACCAGTCTGGCAGTCTCGCCCACCGACGATGTGGTTGCCATTACGAATCATCGTAACGAATTGATCGTGGTTAACCTGGAAGAAGCCACCTCTGTCGTAGTCGACCGCAGTGACTATGGCCGGATTCACGGTGTCGCCTGGTCCCCTGATGGACGTTGGTTGGCATACAGTTTTTCGCAAACTGCGCAAAAAACTGCGATCAAACTTTGCAATGTGGAGACCGGTGAAACCCATTTTGCGACTGATCCAGTACTTCATGACACCTCGCCAGCATTTGATCCCGAAGGCAAGTTTCTCTACTTTTTAGGATATCGTACCTTCAACCCTGTGTACGACAACCTACAATTTGATCTTGGCTTTCCTCGCGGTGTGCGCCCCTATGCGATCACGCTACAGCGCGACCAGGGTTCTCCCTTCATTCCACAACCGAAAGCGCCTGGCGAGAAGGATAAGGACAAAGACAAGGGGAAAGAGAAAGAGGAAGCGCGAACAAAAAAGCAAGAGGACAATCCAGAAGGGGCTTCTGGGAAAGAGAGCGACGGCGAAGAGGAAACGACCACGAAACCATCTCCCACTCCTATCATCATCGACCTGGAAGGGATTACCAGCCGGGCGGTTCCTTTCCCGGTGGACGAGAACCGCTTTAGCGTCATACGCGCTATGAAGGGAAAGGTGCTGCTGTTGTCGTCTCCCATTGAAGGAACTCTTCCATCTCCGTTGGAGGAGCATCCTGAGCCGAAGGGAATCCTTCGTATGTATGACCTGGAGGCACTGAAACATGAGTGGCTTGCTGATAGCATCAGTAGCTTTGATCTCTCACGCGACAGCAAAACGCTGATTTATCGCTCCCATCATCGGCTGCGTGTGCTGAAAGCAGGGGAGAAAGTTCCCAGGTCGGATGATAGTGACGATCCCAGCCGAGAAAATGGTTGGCTCGATCTGCGTCGTATCAAAGTCTCGGTGCAACCGGCGGCAGAGTGGAGGCAAATGTTTGCAGAGGCCTGGCGTCTGCAGCGGGAGCAATTCTGGGCCGAAGATATGTCAGGTGTCGATTGGGATGCCATCTATGCTCAGTACGCTCCTCTGGTCGAGCGCGTCAGTTCGCGCTCGGAACTGTCTGACCTCTTGTGGGAACTTCAGGGAGAACTCGGCACCTCGCACGCATACGAGGGGGGAGGGGAGTATCGCCAAGGGCCGCACTACCGGCAGGGATTCCTGGGTGTGGACTGGGCTTATGACGCTGATAATAATCGCTATCGCATCGCACATATCGTGCGGGGTGATCCCTGGGACAGTA
>WNFE01003126.1_pt1 | contig 12275 bp, 26 predicted proteins | sample 5400451 | NCBI WGS metagenome assembly WNFE01 (sample SAMN13153344, study PRJNA577476) | soil metagenome | isolation source: 200 cm saprolite under Douglas fir tree site 2 hole 2 | place: USA:California | collected 2015-04-18
CCTGATATAAGGTTGGTGTGCTGGGTTGTTGTCAGCTGAACCATCCGTGTGCCGGCTCCGCATTCGTAGCTCCCGCTTTCGCGGGAGCAAGTCACCGGAGACTCGCATCAGTGAATGGAGCCGCGTGGGCTGATCTTCAACCGAGCAGAGGCTCAGCGATTAGGCGTGAGAAATCGGAGGATGGAAGAGAGTGCGCGCGAGCAGAATGCCCTGGTCGAGAGGTGGTGACGGAGAATACAAAGATCTGTGCGAGGATACCGAGATTGCCATGCCGAGAGAGAGCAAAGAAAACCCTTCCTGCAGAGAAGATTCCACCAGATCCTCAGTCTCATTCATGTCCATGTCCCAGAATGAGACTTGAGCCCCCAATATCTGCATGGTGACGCAGAAACAGAGCAGGCCGATCAGGACGAATACGGCAGGATGGACATGTCTGGCGATCGTTGACCTGTTCATACGCCACTCACTACAGGCGGCGTTACTTTTCGCGCTGGCTAGCATAAACTTCTGACGAGGCAACGTGCAAGCTCGCTACTTGCTCGGACCAGGTCCTGGCGCGGGCAATATACACCTTTCCTTAACCAGCGCGCTAGAGTTGCGAGTGGAGGGACTGGCGCTGACTGCTGCTGGCCGCCTAACCTTCTCACGGCGGAAATACTGCAATCATGGAATCCTGTGTCTCGTAAGAATTTCCCTTGTCTTTTCAATAATTCGATCTCGCTCCGCCCAATTAAACGACCACACCAGTTGGCAGATAAGCTCTGCAACCTGGTCCGCAAATAGTAGGTCGTCATCCAGAATTTCCGTTGCAAGATAATTCTCTCCCTGAATGAACTCCTCAATCGCTGTCAGGTTGCCCTGACCAGTGCCAACGACCATAAAACAACCACGAACGCCCTGAAGAGACACTCGAACCTGGATATTCATATTGGTGCCCTTGAGAAGGTGCCTCGCCAAATTCAGCGCTCGGCCTACTTCTCTCACAATTTCATCTAAATAGACTCGCTGGTCTTCTTCTATCGCAAGTGGGACATAACATGAGAGAAGACCGTACAGATTTATCTCAAAATGGAAGTCAGGGCCATGAGATATCCCAGCGGGAACTAGCGACATGAAACCTTGTCGAACGAGCCTGAAGCGTCCGCCAATGCCGCTGTAGGTGCCAGCTTGTGCAACACCCTGAAGCCGAGCTTTCAGAACGCTTTCGGGGAAGATCGGACGCGAAGGATAGCGAGGACTCACCACGACCCTGAGAAATGGAGTGCCGATAGGAGATCTCGTGGCCATACCGTGGATCATTTCTTCCCGCATCTGTTCTGGCTGCTGCCGCCGTTTCAACAGGTACTCGATTCGGTCCATTTCAGCCAGCTGGATGATTTCAGTGGTGCTATTCGTGCGGATATAGACCTTCGTCGAGTTCTCGATAGCGTGCGGTGCATCAACACTCTCTAATATCTGAACGACCGCTACTACATTTTCTCCGGCCCCAGGAACATCGATGATTTTGATTTCCGGCAACAAAGGAGGATAGAGGTTCTGGTAACACGCCTGCGTGATTCGTTCCTCGATGCCGGATTCGCGAGGGAAGCCACGGATCGGAAAGACCGGGCAGTTATCCACATTCGTCGCTACACCAATAATCCAGACGCCACCCACTGTGTTAGCAAACGACGACACAACCTTGGGAATGTGCCTGGCGGCAAGCTCTCGCTTGTATTCGACCCTGACACCCTCTGGCCAGGTGCGACAAAACTCTTCGATCTGTCGAAACTCAAGGCTGTGAAGTGAGGAGGAAAAGAGCATAGGCAGGAGTACATCTTTTGGATGGCGAACTCAAGAGGCGACGAGACCCTTGACTGGCAAGGCGTTGCGAGAGACAGGTATCTTACTGAGGGGATAGGCGCGGCGGCCACTGCCAGGCCCAACCCCAGACCTCGATTACGGCCCTGACTGATTTTCACATCTCGACAAATCCAGCGTCCTGAAGCTTTGCGATGCGCCCCGCTTGACACCTTCCTCCAATAGGGCTATGGCACGGTATCGCGGGCCTAGGGTGGCCCATAAGGAGAAATGCATGGCACGACACAAGAAGAGCATTCCGCAGCATCCTCGCTCTTTTCCACCATTATACTCAGCGAAGTGTTGGCCTACTGGCGTTCGTACGGTGAAAGAGCGGCGGGCACTGCGCTGTCAGAAATCTACCAGCAGTTTGTGCAGAAAATCGCGTCCTCCAAGGTGCTCCAGCGGTTGTGTTCAGACCAACTCTATGAATTGAAATGGCGTCATGCGTTGCGGGAACAGCTTGGGGCAATGTGGGAGCAGTCTCGCTATCCTCAGCGCACCATCAAGAAATCGTCGAAAGCACGACCGGCGCATTTTGCGGGTGACTTTACATTCTACATGCGCGTGCTGTGCTCCTCGCACAACTCAGCAGCCTCGACCACTTGTCCGCCCTGGACGGCTCGCGTCTGGAGCGCGCCCTCGTCGAACGGGTGGCGGACGTGAAAGGCTTGCTGGGTCGGCACATCCCGCATACGCGGCAACTCCTTCGGAAGCTTATTCCGGGTCGGATAGTCTGCATGCCGTTTGACGACGCTCGGGGGCGGGGCTATGTCCTCGCGGCAACGCGGGCACCTATGCGGGGTTATTTGGCCAACACATAGCGGTTAAGCAGAGTGGCGGAGAGGGAGGGATTTGAACCCTCGGTAGAGGTTTTGCCCCTACGACGGTTTAGCAAACCGTTGCCTTCGGCCACTCGGCCACCTCTCCACACCAGTCTTTTCACGCGGTTAGGACTGTTACCTGTTTCGTGCGTTCCTCTGCGGAGTGAAAATCGAAGTGACTACGGGAGAGTCCTTCAATCGCCTCAGCCTTGCGGGACGGCGTCACGTGCGCGTAGCGGTGGACCAACGCGAGACTCGTTCACCCGCCAAGTTCCTGCACCAGGCGCAAGTCCACGTCGTTCTCGCACAGTCGCGTGGCGAACGTATGCCGAAGGACATTCGGGCTCACATCGCTGGGCCCTGCTCGCCGGCCGGCCGTCGTAAAGCCACGGGCCGAACGATACGGCATTCCATTGGGTTTTGTAAACACATATTCCCCGCGCCGGGGGAGCGCGTCGAGCGACAGCGTCTGGATCCGTTTCCTTGGCGTACGCTTCAACGCTTCCAGTTCCTCCGGCGTCAGCCGCAGTAGCCAGTTGCCGAACGGCCTCCCATCTACCGTCGTCAGCTCCATCAGGACTTCTCTCGTCGCCCGATGTACTTGGGCGCGCGACGGCGCAACCGGGCCGGGCTTTCTTCGGGGGGCCACTTTCTCCAGCACGGCTTTCAGCTCGGAAGGGGACAGGGCCAAGAGGCTGTTGACGAGATCGTTGGGCATGGGCGCGTTCTCTCAATGACGCTCTCAAAACGAGGATGGGTGCGGGTCGGTGAGAGGCCGACCGTTCGGGAGCTACCCTAGTACCCCGCCGCGAGTATACGCCACGCCTCGTGAGGAGGGAAACCCATTGCGCCCTCCTTCGGTTCCCTCCTATAATGCGCCTCCCTGCGAGGCCCCGATGCCCTTTGCAGTTCATCCCTACCTTCGCTTCCCTGTGCAATGCGCCGTCATTATTCCAAGGAGCCTTCTTCGAGAGCGGAGAGAAAGGAGGGGTCGAGTATGGAAATCATCTACATTGGCCTCGGCATCTTCTTGGTCTGGCTTGTCCGAACCCTACACAAGATCAGGGGCCGTGACCAGGAGGAGGAGGACAAGAAGATCGCGTTCGCCAAGTGGGCTAAAGAACAGCACGACCCACACATCGTGTCCATCGTACAGAACTTCATGAGTGAAGGGCGGTTTAAGACCTGGGAAGAGGCGGCGATATATGCCGAGCGGGCCCTCAACACACCGTCGCCGGAGCCTCGCTCAAATAGCCACGCCAACGACACGGAAGGAACACCTTCATGACACTCGTTCGCTTCCCTCCTACAATACGCCGTCCTACGAGGTATCGAATGTTACCAGAATCTGACGCGACCCCGACGCACCCCGGCTGGTATTGGTTTCAGCCTGAGACCATTGCGAGGGCGCTGTTGGTGGAAGTGCGGATGACGAAGGGGACGTTGACGGTGTGGTGGCCCACCCAGGACAAACCTGTCGGCCATCTGAACGGCTGCTGGCACGGCCCGATCTCTCCATTATCATTTGGACCAGGACGCCAGTAGACATTCATACAGCTATTTCATTGGTCTGAGAAGGACTCTTTAAGAAATTCGAGGAGTAACGACCGATTGAAACCTGCGTGGGTTCATGAACCGCTCAAGCTGTGAGTCCAGGGCCCTTTCCTTGGCCTCCTCAAAGTCCTTCGACATGCTCTCGACCCAATACGCGAGGGCCATCGCGAGCGCGTCGAGCCGGTCGTCGAGGCTGCGTGGGGACCAAGCTCTCCCGAGGGACTCGTAATCGACCCGATCCATCTATGGGAGCAACGTGGTAACCAAAATGCCGATCGCTACGACTCCACCGAAGACCAGAATGGCATCCACGAGCGAGCGCACATCCCTCATCATGGTCACCTCCTTCCTATACGAGGCATTACGCTTAGGTTACTCATGCGCTGGAGTGGCGCGTCCGGATGTACGGCCCGGTTTTATGTCCGTGCGACATCCGTTCATGGGGCCGAGCGGATCGACAGCGCGTGATTCTGATCGTTCACTTTCGCCTCAATACGCTCTCCTCTGCCTATGTTTCCGGTCATCTGGGTCATTTCGTCGATATGCAACCGCACTACCTTACCGTCATACTGCTTGACGAAATAGTTTTCGTGTTCAATGCGCAACACCTCGCCCCTGATTGCTTGAACATCCTTCTGCTTTCCTTCCTCGCTCTTTACTAGGTGAGCAGGTAGACTAGCTTTACTTGAAACAGATTGGCCAGCCTTCATTTCGTCTGCAGCCGAAGCCGCATAACCAATGCATAGCAGGAGCCCACAAGATATGACAGCAACGACTGTGGGAAGAGATACCATGGCAGCCTCCTCTGCTTGAAAGTGTTCGATCACGGATTCTCGACCTTGAGGATCTTAAGCTGCACGACGAGCGGCTTTCCCGCGAGCGGATGATTGTAATCCATCACCGCGGAGCTGTCTGACAACTGGGTCACAGTCGCCGGCTGCCCGGCGTGATCCTTGAGGACATCTCCTTCCTTTGTCCCAGCGGGCAGGTCGCTCTTCGGAACGGTTTTCTGTTTCTTCACGTCATAAGGGCCGAAGCCTTCCTCCGCAGAAAGCTCGACCTTTTTCTCTTCACCGGTCTTCATCCCCGTGACTTCCCGCTCCAAGGCCGGCAGCAACTGGTGTTTCCCCTGAACGAACCGACCGACGTCTTTGACTTCGAACCCTGCTTCGCCTGGAAAAGTAATGTGGTACAGGACCGTGACGCTTGATCCGTCGACAACTTGCGCAGAATCTGCCGCGAGGCTGTGCTGTGAGAACAGCCCGAGGTATGCCAGGAACATTCCCACAGCAACGATGGTTGCTTTCTCCCGCCGAGGTATACGCATGACTTCCTCCTTGAAATTCCTCTGTGCGTTGTCGCTGCACACGGGTTGTTTCGATTCGATCATTCCACCATCCTCGGCTCCGACATAACCCGGGTATCAGACGGAGATGGGGTCCGCTCGGAAAGCTTCATGATCTTGGAAATTCTATCGCTCAGGTCGATTTCGATACTGACTCGATCGCCCTTGGCGACCTGGTCCTTGTTCAGCAGGGTGGGATCGCTGACTGGCAGGGTCCAGGTGTCTCCTTCTTTGGTTTGGAAAGTGACCGTCCGCTTGGCTTGATCGATGCCGACGACGGTGCTTCCGGTAAAGGTGGTCGCGGCTTCGCTGGTAAGGACGCCACCACCGATCATGCAGAACAGACAAATGGCCATGATTGCGATCTTGAAGGGTTGCATCGTGACACCTCCCGGGTGATGGCTGTGGGTGCGTGACAATCCCAACAATACAGGGGGCGATGGGATATCCCCAGTGCGGCTTTTCGGTTCTTCATGGCTCGCTCAGGGGCAAGTGCTTTGCCAGAGGTTATGAGGAAATAAAAGCGGTAAGTATTTCGACGGGTTGGGAAGTGTGGATCACATGGGAGGAGACGAACGAGTGACGTCCGGGGCGCAGGTCGTCCCGGGTCTGACAAAAAGAGCAATGTTATTGCGAGGATTTAGATTCCGACATTTTGTCTCGGTTGGATAACTTTTCCCGATCCGCCGAGGGAACGTCCCACCAAACTGTTGGAAATATCATTCGATTCGCTCTGGTACCGTTTATGCGCTCAACATCTGAAAGATTGACAGTAGTTTCCGAGGTTGCCGCAACATGGAGATGCGCCATCCATGTGGTTGCTTGGATTGATCATCAGCCTTCTCGTATCCGGATGTAGCCTTCTTAGCATGGAGGAGCCCGCGCTGGTGAACACAGTGTCAGACGTGCAATCCGATGATGAGGGACAAAAAAATCTTGCAGCGGTCCGAGCCATGTTGGCTGAGGAGCGCCAGCGAAGCTCGCTGACGGCCGGCTCGAGCGACAAACGGAGCTCAGAACCGGCGCCGCTGTCATGGCCGCCCGATTGGCTGTCGTCGTACTTCTTGCCGAAACGTCTATCCAGAGAGGAGTTGGATCTCGTAACTGTGCAAGCGCCGGCTCCATCTTCGTCACGCTCTATGCGGAGGGCGATTCATCCGAACACCATAGTAAAGGCTCCCCGCGGGACAGACCCACCTGCTCGTGGGTATGAGGCCGAACCTTCGCCGCCGGTTCCCGCTTATACGGTCCCAGCACCGATCGGCTCGACCTATCCGGGATCGGCCCGGTGCGTGCCAGATCTGCTCGGTGGTCAACGGTGTCAGGCGAACTGAATAGTCTATCCCATCGGGGATCGGAGGGCGTGCGACGAACGTGGCGCCCGTAGTCGTCGTATTTTCACTACTGCTACTTCAAGGGTCTGCTGATGCCCAAAGTCTCTGCCGGCCATGTCGTAACGCGGCACAGGAAGAGTCGAAAAAGTGCCTCGAGGCTGTTATCAGTCAAGAGGACAAACAGTGGTGTCAGAAAAAAGAGGGCGCACGAGTGGAGGCCTGTGAACACGGGGAGTGCCAGCTCGAAAAAGCGCAACAGGCTGCTCAACGCGAAGCCCTTTCCCACATGAAATCCAGCTCCGATCGGGAAAGCGACATTCGTTCGGGCGCGTTGATTACCTATCGGAATTTCAAAAGCTCGTCCGTTGACATGGTAAGCACTTTCAACGGGCTCACTCAACAGGTCATAATGTTTTAGAAGGAGGTTGCGCCGATGTCTGAGCACAAAATCACGTTGGAATGGAAGCGAGAAACCGACAGCTTTTCCTACGAGTCGTATAATCGAGACCACGTGGTGATCTTTGAAGGGGGAGTGCGAGTACCTGCCTCAGCCGCGCCGGCCTACCGCGGGAATGCCTCGCACGTGAATCCCGAAGAGGCTCTCGTTGCCGCCTTGTCGAGCTGTCATATGCTGACCTTCCTGGCCGCGGCGGCGAAGAAACAGTTCGTCGTGGAGCGGTACCTGACGTTCTACAACCAGAAACGACCGCACCGGGCGCTGGACGGCCACATGCCGGATGGGGCGTACTTCGTCAACCTGCCCGCGCTGCCCACGACAGCGTAGGCCATATTGGCAAGGCTCCACTTATGAATCAAGAAAGTCTGTCCAAACAAATGGGGCCACCTCTACCGTCCTTGAAGGGCTAGAGAAGGAAGCGCGAGAGGCGAAGAATGGTTTGTCGGTTGATCCGGCACCAATTCCACCGTGGGAGTGGCGGAAACGCAGAAACTAAGATCATCAACGGTTTCGTAGGCCAGCACCTCGCTTGACACTTCCCCACGGACGGCCTAGCTTACGCTCGCGAATCCGATACTCCGGCCGTCAACGTCATGGTGATTGATACCCCTTGGTTTCGAAAGAAGTATGAGCAATTATATCCAGACGCTCTGAGTCCACCATGTTGTGAACATGGCTGCAAGAACCGAGTGACCGACTTTCTGGAGGATTCAGCTAATGATGGGACCGGAGTCTTCTACTGTCGATGATGTCTGACGAAACTGAACTTGATTGGAGGCAGTTGACCAAAAGAAATGGTAGAGAAATCTTCTCTACCGTCCCTGTGAGACTATAAGCCGTTGCTGTAGAATGCCGTGCATGGATCTCGCTCACATTTCGAGTGCAGCGGAACTACTAACAATCGAGCACCCTCACTTCGGTAGGATTCACCCCCCTGGATTCCTCAAGACCACTATTGGTACCGTCACTGGTACGAGCCAGAAAGCCGTTGCCATAGCGGACTACAGTTCCGGCATACGCCAGTCTGTAGCGTTCCAGATAGATCCACGAAAGTTCATGGTGACCATTGCCAGTTCATATGTGCTGGTTACACTAAAGGAGGGCGCAAGCAGGCACCCGGTTATCCACAAAACGTGGAAGATGGTGGGCCAGCGTAAAGGGGAAGGAGTGAAAGACTTCTTCGGCACAGTCAGCACGTATATTGATTCGGATGGCTTGAAGTGGGAGCATAGATTCGAAAGACCACCTCACGAAGATGAGTTGATTGGATTTGGGAGCACTGAGGAGGAAGTCCTTATCATCACTCTGGAGAGCTTCTATCCAACGACTACTCCTGGCATCAGTCGCGTGGTAATATCCCCTTCTCCGTAGGCCCGCCCGCAGGTTCTTGAAGCCGTCAAGTTTCCAACGTTGCACACATCACTTTGTTGAAATACTGGCATGGCACTCAGCCGCCTCAGTCCATGACCGAATGTATGCCCATCGGGAATTGACGCCGTTGAGTTTGTTGAGGGAAGGGTTGGAGAAGTTGAGGTACAAGGAAGTGGTGAAGGTGTGGGCACTCTGACGAGAACGATTAGATGGGCCGGTGCCGGTCTTCCTTGGGCATCCGTCCCACGAACGCGACGGCGCGCTGAATGCCTTTATCCAACACGTCGCCCGATGTGTGCTGTTTTAGCAGACAGGCATACGCACCATTTTGCTCGGCTAACTCCCACAATCCTCGATATCCGAACCGGGTGAGTACAATCACAGCAACGTTCGGTCTGTGGACGAATGGAATTAAGTCGACTAAAACCTCGAAGGCCGACCCATCGGGCAATGCAAATTCCAGCACCACGCAATCGATCCGCTGAGACCGCCGATAGAGGTCAAGACCCGATTCTCCATCTGTGGCTTCTAGAATCTGATAGTCAGAGGAACAACTCTTCAGTCCTTCTGTAAAGTACGCTCGGTCGGCGGCGTTCCCATCGATGAAGAGGACAGAGGTGGTGGGAAGTTCGGGGTTCAGAAGCATCGTGCGGTGCTCCCGTTTCGGGGAATGAATTAAATCAGGGGCATTCGCGGGAGTCAATAGGGAGGAAAGTGGCGGTCTGAGCGTGTCGTCAAGAGGCTCTAGCCCCGCAGCATCTCCGAAAGTGCCTGGACCGTCAGCAGGGCATTGCCCTCAGCCCGATTGTAGACGAGCACATAGGCGTAGCGCCTTGCGCTGACAGCTTGCCGCGCCAACTGCGCTGCTTCCCTTATCATCTGCGGTAACTCTTCCACGATCTTGGTATGATGGCTCTGCTGTCGTTGCACCCGCTCCGGCCCGCTTCTTCGCGGGTGTCGTAGGCCAATTCTTACACCAAGACTAGCGCATTTCCCACTTCTCACATGGCGCGATCAGTGCAGTATGCCGCGCACCCGCGAGCATACTTCACCTCAACCGGAGGTCTGACGCCATGCTGCCCATAGAAGAAGCGATTATGGAACAGCTGCGGAGCGGTCCGTGCTGTCTCGACGATATCGTTACCCACCTTCCCAATTTCAGTTGGGGAGAAATATTCGTCGCCGTTGATTGTATGTCGAGGGACGGACGGGTGTTGCTTCGCCAACTCGGTTACTCGACCTATCAGATCTCACTCGGCTCGCAATTTGTACAATTCAGTTCATCAACGAGTGAGAAGAGGATGCGCCCAACTCTGATGGGATAGACAGCGGGGAGCGACCACGAAGGGGACATGATGACGAAGGCTGAAGCGAAGCCTTACGTGTGAAGTAGAAACAGCGGGGGCTGTCCGAGCCTCAGCAAGTTGATCCACCAGCCTGTGAGCATCCGAACCTGGAATTGGAACAGAGCGGACGTCCACTGGCTGAATGGCAAGGAGGCGTCATCATGACCGTTCTACGTGCACTAATCGGAGCATGCTTTCTGCTTGCCGTCATAGGATTAGTTGTTTCCGTCCCGCTTGTTTGGACCTTTGTCATCGGTATTGGCGAAGCCTACCCAGAGAAGTTCATCAAGGGCCTACCATATCAGCGGAACGATGAGTTGGTGCAAAAGAAGATTCTTCCGCGAACCACGCATGAGCAGATCAGGGACAAGATTGAGGTGAAGCAGAAGTGAGATCAAGCGGGGCTGGGTGGACCCAACTAACCCTACCAAGCAAGCCTCAATCGGAGCCGCCTTTATTTTCTCTTGATGAGTGTAGAAAACAGTGACCGCGCCAGCACTGGCGGGAGGATCGGCGGCGGCTGGCCCTTGGCTGAGTTCCTTGCGCCGTCCTTCACTCACCCTCTAAAATGCGTCGAAGAAAAAGAGGTCAACATTATGGGAGCTGATAGACACAAGGTCCAGAAGAAGACCGGTCCCACACGGCTTGAACTGCTATTGAGGTTGGAAGGCGACTTCCGAAAACGCTTGGGGCCTATACGCGTGACACCTTCCCAGGCAGGCGTGATCCTCTTTCTGCGTCGTCAAGCTGATGCTAACGTCACGGATGCCGCCACTGCATTAGGCGTGAGCCAGGCGACATTGAGTAGGACGGTCACAACCCTCGTACGGAAGCAGTGGGTCGCCAAGCGCCGTTCAGCTAAGGATGATCGTGTCGTAGCCTTGTCGCTCAGTCGGCGGGGGAACGCGCTCGCCCTCCAAATCAATCAGCGGGTGCACCAAGTGAATGCCCCACTGGCCCAACACACCATAGAACCCTCGGCATGATCCCGAAGGGCAGCCGCGCCTAGACTCTTGCGCCGTCGTTCGCCTCCCTCCTATAATGCGCCTCCCCTGCGAGGCCTCTATGCCCTTCTCGATTCGTCCCTAGCGGCGCTTCCCGGTGCGCTGCTCCGTCAACGCACCACGCTGGCCTGTTCCAAGGACAAGGTATCGTGTGGAACCTATCCTGTTCTGGGTGACGACTCTCTGGTGATTTGCCCATGCGGCCAGGGGAAACCCTCTCGCTCACGGTCACGCTTCCGAATGAGCAACGGATCAAGATTCCTGAAGCCGTGGTCCGATGGTCGAGAGGGCGGGAGTTTGCTGTAGAGACTGTGATGATTGAGGCGCACACCTAGGCTGGGCTCCAGCATTAAGTGAAACGCCTCGTGCAGGAACCAACGGAGATTGATCTATGAGTCGCGATCAGCCCATATCGCCCCGATTCACCATGGCCCTCGTCCTCTCGATCGTGTGCCTCACCAGTGCCGCGTGTGCCGACAGTCAGCCTGCCATGGACACGTCTCGGAATAATCGTGTCAAAGACGAGGCAACTGCGAAAGAAGTCCGCAAGGCAGCCGAAGAAGGAGACGCATCCGCTCAATACAGACTCGGCCTGCTGTATGAAGGAGGCGTTGGTGTACCCCAGAACTATAAGAAAGCGAAGGAGTGGTTTGAAAAGGCCGCGAAGCAGGGGCACGTAGGAGCCCAAGCCGACATCGGCACGTTGTATCTCCAGGGAGCGGGGGCTCCGCAAAGCGCCCAGATGGCGGTGTTCTGGTTTAGTCAGGCGGCAGAGCAAGGCGATGTTCTGTCGTTTGCGAAACTAGGGTGGATGTATGCAGAGGGGCGAGGAGTGCTCCAGGACTCTATCCAGGCCCACATGTGGTACAACCTCTCGGCAGCACAAGGAGAGCAGCAGCGGCTCGTGATGCGCTCGCCACACAGATGACCCCAGCCCAGATCGCCGAAGCGCAACGGCTCGCACGGGAGTGGAAGCCGATAAAGAAATAAGTGACCATGACTTACCGAGGGAGTGTGGGAAGAAGTGAGACATTCTTGACGAAAGCATGTTCAATGACACGATATCTATGAGCGACCAGCGCCCTAAACGCGACACCATGTCCATCGAAGAGGCGACCGTCTCCAATATGTGAGAGATTGCCGCGAATGTGGAAGTGCTCGAAAAGAAGGGCCTCTGCACCATGCAAGACCTCTACGACAT
>WNFE01003127.1_pt1 | contig 12275 bp, 7 predicted proteins | sample 5400451 | NCBI WGS metagenome assembly WNFE01 (sample SAMN13153344, study PRJNA577476) | soil metagenome | isolation source: 200 cm saprolite under Douglas fir tree site 2 hole 2 | place: USA:California | collected 2015-04-18
ATTGCAATTTAAGGGAGGCATCGCTCCGCAAGTCTGGAGTGTTAGCGCGGGCCAACTGCCGCCTGGCATAGGCCTCAGTAGCGCCGGCATGACCGGCGGCGTGCCCACTGCCACGGGCACATTCGGGTTCACTGCGAGAGTTCAAGATGCGAGCAATCCAGCGCAGTCGGCGATCGTTTCGCTCAGTATTCGCGTAGCTGCGCCGCTGACGATTACCACGCCCCCGGGAGCCCTGCCGGGTTCGCTGTACAACACTCCTTACAGCCAAGTGCTTACTTCGAGCGGTGGCATCGCACCGATTGCCTGGTCTCTCGGGAGCGGGCAGCTGCCTCCGGGATTGACGTTGAGCGCTACCGGTGTCATCAGCGGGTCACCCACCGCGACGGGCACTTTCAGCTTCACGGTGAAAGCAGCCGACGCGAGTTCGCCGCAACAGTCTACGACTGCGTCGTTCACGATCAGCGCAGCTTCGACGCTTTCGATCGTTTTCACAGCGCAGCCGAGTACTACGTCGTCGGCATCGTCGCAGATAACTCCGGCAGTCAAGGTTCTTGTGACGGACAACCTTGGCAATTCCCTCAGCGGAGCGACGGTGCAGATGAGCCTCGCATCGAACCCAACCGGGGCGTCGCTCACCGGCCTGACAATCGTAACCACCGGAAACAGCGGGATTGCCGTCTTCAGCAGCTTGGGCATCAATATGGTGGGGAATGGCTACACACTGAAGGCGCTGGTCACCAGCCCGCAGAATGGGGCGACCGCGATTTCGGTGCCCTTCAACGTGCAGTAGGAATCAATGGTGAGCAATCCGGTCCATCTTCCACCTCTGCGCCTCAGACGCAGAGCTGGAATTCACTTTTGGGGAGCCGGGTTCGCAGAGAAGCAGTTACCATAATCGGATGAAGGATGAAGAAAGGCGGCCGGTCCTAATGCCCCGCAACTCTTCGGCGCGCGTCCGAAATAAGGCCTAGTTCGTCGCTCTTCTCTTTTATGGAAAGGAAAGATTTGTAGGAATCAGCCGCTGCGGGGCTCTTGAGCCCTTCCTGGGTGCGGGCCAAATAATAGTAAACGGGCGGAAAGGTGCGGAAGGTCGGTACATCATCGAGAAAGACGGCGCTGTCTTCGCCCCTGCGCTTGAGACACTTTTCCAATTCCGAATCCGCCTCCGTGTAGGCACCCATTTCAATGTACGCCCTGCCAAGATCAAATCGTCCCATCCAGGTGTCTGACAGTTTCTGTGCGTCTTCGAAAAACGTGAGCGCGCGCTGGGCGTCTCCACGTTTTAAAGTTGCTTCCCCTTCGAGCAGCTTTGCGTAAGCCTGATCATCAGGATCCAAACGAGAAGAGAGTTGGGAGGCAAGCAAATGCGCTGCAGCAGCTTGTCCAGCTTCGATGTAGATGCGGCCAGCGGAGAACTGCACCGTGCCGCCATTGTCACGCGCGAGAGCGGACTTCGCATCGGCGGCTGCGTCGGAAGTCTTCCCAGCCGCAAGTTTCGCCTCCGCAAGCAGTATGAGATGGGCGGCAAGAACCGAATCATCTATTTTTCCGGATGAGGGAGTGGACGTTTTTTGCAGGAGCGCGATCGCGTCCTTCGTTCGCCCTCGGTATAGCAAAAGATCGGCCCGTCCCATCGCCGCCATCTCTGCGCCCCGTGCACTGATCGCCTCCATTTTTAAATAAGTCTGCTCCGCCTCGCCGAAGTGGCCTTGACCGGTCTGGGCCATCGCCAAAGCACCGTAGGCGTTCACATAGGAAGAATTCTGGGCGATTACTTTGCGCGCTTCATCGGCGGCAGTTGCGAAATCGCCCGCATAGACGGCGTAGAGCGCAAGATTATTCAATTGCAGCAGGGCTTTGGGCAGAAGTTCAACGGCGTGGCGGCCTTGCTCCAGAGCTTTGGGCATGTCGCGGAGATAAAAGTAGCCAAGCGCAAGATTCGAATAGCCGGCGCCGTCCGAAGGAAACTGCTGAACCAGAGCCGAATATTCCTCGATGGCTTTGCGCGGCTCACGGTGAGCAAGGTAGTATCCGCCCCGCGTGCGATACTTCTCGCGATCGCTCATGCGGTCGATGTGGGCCAGGGCCAGCTGGTAGTATTTTTCTGCATCCTTGCGGCGCGCCATGTTTGCGCTGGTGGAGGCGAGCCCGGCATAAGCGCGGCCAAGATTCGGATCGAACTGGATGGCTTGCTCATACAGCGGGATGGCCTCTTCCCACTTGCCGGCCCACTGCAGGTCCTGCGCCAGAGCGTAAGCGTGGGCTGCCTCGAGCGAGCCGGTGGTAAACGTACCGGCTGCTGACAACTGCACGGACTCCGGCGTCGAGTCGCCGAGCGCGCGGCGCGTCCGGGCGGCAATCTTCTCCACTATACCGAGCACGCTCTTCTTGTCGCTGGCTTCCTCTTTCGACTCCAGAACGATCTTGCCGGTCGAAGTTTCAAGAATCGTGGACCTGACTTCGTAACCGCTTCTTTTTTTCTCAATGCCCCCTGCCACGATGTATGTGATGCCCTCGCGAACTCCCAGCAGCCGCGCGGCCGTCTCATCAAGCCCGGTTGCGCCCGGTTGCAATTGGGCCGCAATTTTCCTGGCTTGATTGCGATTGTAGGTACTGATGAAGGATGCGTCTTCAAGTGCAACACTGAGAGGCGGTTCCAGAGTTTCATCGAAGACGGAGTCTCCAGTGGAATTAGTGAAGTCTGCCACCAGGACGGAAACCGGACCATGTGCAGGTACAGGCTTGGATGGACTTATCACCCGGATTACAACCACCGCCACCACCAGCAACACGCCGAGAGCTGCTGAAGCCCACTTCCAATAGGCCGGTGTTCGCGGCGCAGGCAGAAAAATCGTTGAGCTCCCCGCCGCGGGCCCCAGCCAGATTTCCAACTGCTGGGCCATTTCCCGTGCACTCGACAATCGTTTCTCCGGTTCGATCTCCAGCGCGCTCATGACAATGTCGCTTAGGGGCTTCGGTACCGTCGCATCGATTTCTGCAGGAGGTTTTGCTTTTTCCTGCAAGCGCTTCCACAAAGTTGCTAATGGCGCGTCACCTGGATAGGGCGACTTGCCGGTAAGCAGCTCGTAAAAAATGACTCCGAGGGAGAACAGATCGGACCGCTCGGTGAGTTTTTCGCCACGAGCTTGCTCCGGAGACATATATTCCGGAGTACCGATGAGCGCCCCCGTCTGAGTCATTCCAGGCAGATACGCGGACCGCGCAATGCCGAAGTCCATGACGTAGATTCGCCCGTCCGCAGTCAACATGATGTTTTGCGGCTTCAGGTCGCGGTGAATCACGCCTTCTGCGTGGGCCGCTTCCAGGGCCCGGCAGATCTGTAGCATGGATCGAGCCGCTTGCTCGGCAGGGAATTTGCCTCTTTCGAGCAACAATTCGCGGAGGTCCTGGCCCTCGACGAAATCCATGGTGATGAATTTGATCCTGTCGGATTGCCCGAGGTCAAAAATGCGAATCACATTCTTGTGCGTAACCTGACGGGCAAGAATTAATTCTTGCTTGAAGCGCTGCAAGATCTCGGGGTTTATCGCAAGTTCAGGACGAATGAGTTTGAGGGCAACGACGCGATCAAGTTCAATGTCGCGCGCCTTATAGACCGCCCCCATACCTCCTCGGCCCAGCAACTGGAGAATCTCGTAGCGGCCCGCCAAGATTGCTCCTTTTCCTAAATCCCCGCTTGCCCCGGCAACCCCCGCCGGCTCCGGAGTGACCGCCACCGACCACGCTTCTGGAGCTCCCCCCTCATTGAGAGTTTCCTGGGATGAAGGAACGGGAAGAGGTGTGTGGCATGTTCCACACTGGGAGACTGCATCTGGGTTTTTAGCCGCGCAAACAGGACATTCCATGGGTGGGCCGGCCAACCTCCGATTGGCCTTCATTATGACCGCAGTTGGTTCGAAAGCAAGTAGGCTCTGGAAGCGTAGCACGCGAACCCGTGTTCTCCACCTTCGACGTACTTACCCGCACTCGACAACTGTTTTCTGCACGTGCCCGTGGAGTGGCCGTGTAATGCGCTACCCCTAGAAGTGGCAGTACTCCGCATTTCGATTCGAGCTACTTTGAGATAACGCCCGAATGGTCGGCCGAATGACAGTTTCCGGAAAATGGCATGGCGGCTAAGGGTGGTTCTCGCTCCCGGTTCACTCACTACCTCCGGACGGCGACCGCGGAACTGTTTCCTCAAGGAGGCTACGGCTGGACGGCAAGTTGAACGGAAAGCTCCGCTGGAGCTTAGATTGGGGCTGGAGTTGACGCGAGGCGTTTGGAGGGCTTTACCCGACGACGTTTAGGCTTAGGCTCGGGAGCCGTATCAGTTCGCACAAGAGGAGCAGGACAAACGTCGAACACAGGGCAAAGCAAAGGCGCCAAGGCGGCCACAAGAGGAAGACCAAGATAAGCGCAAACACTAAGAACGTTTTTCGAATTTCCGGCTGCGTGCAGCATTTATAGTGGACATAGAACAGAAGTGCGAGGAACGATCTCATTTCAGCACCCAGCAAGCAGCACTTCCAAACCGATACCTAACATCAAGACACCGTTCGCGGAGACTTATTCTCGTTTGGATTTGGACCTCGACCTTCGTCTTGCGGAAGCGGAGTAATTTGGCGTCGGGTGCGGGACGAGGGGCACATTCAGAATAAGGCGATTTATGTGGTGCTGGGGGTGGACCTGGAAGGGCAGAAGGAAGTTCTCGGACTGTGGGTGGCGCAGACCGAAGGGGCGAAGTTCTGGCTGCAGGTGCTGACGGAGCTGAAGAACCGGGGCGTGAGGGATATTTTCATTGCCTGCGTGGACGGACTGAAAGGATTTCCGGAAGCCATCGAAGCGGTGTATCCGCAGACCGAGGTGCAGTTGTGCATCGTGCATCTGGTGCGTGCTTCGCTGAACTATGTGCCCTGGAAGGCGCGCAAAGAGATGGCCGCCGAGCTCAAGACCATCTATCGCGCGGCGACGGCCGAGGAGGCCGAACAGCATCTGGCAGCGCTGGAGGCGAAGTGGAAAGCTTATCCCAGCGTGAGCCAGGTGTGGCGGCGCAACTGGGCGCGCATCACGCCGTTTTTCAACTACCCGCCGGAGATTCGGCGCGCGATATATACCACCAACAGCGTGGAGTCGCTCAACCGCTCGTTGCGCAAGGTCATCAAAATTCGCGGCGGATTCCCCAACGAAGAGGCCGCGCTGAAGCTGCTGTTTCTGGCCCTGCGGCAGGCGGCCAAGAACTGGACCATGCCGATCCATCACTGGCGCGAAGCGCTGAACTACTTCACCGTCCTGTGGCCGAAACGCATGCCGGCCCTGGAACGAGGCGCGCAATGATGCCCGAAACTTTTTCTACGGGACGTGGCAGGGGAAGGGACACCCTTCCCCTGCACCCCATCCCGAAACCCAAAACCATTGCCATTTACACAGAAGAATTGACACACCTTACCATTCCGCTCCTTCCAATTGCTCCAAGTTGCTCCAAGATTTCGGAAGAATCGGCTGTCGAATTGGTTTCGCAACTTTAGTAGAATCAAATAAATAGCCAAGGATGCGCCTTTAACTCAGTTGGATAGAGCGTCTGCCCCTCACGACAGATGCTCAAGGCGTCCAAAATGGTATCGTCACCCGCGATAAATGATTTAGAATCAACATAGCCAGTGCGCCCGTAGCTCAGTTGGATAGAGCGTCTGCCTTCTAAGCAGATGCTCATAATTGAGTAGTACGCCTGCCTCCAAGTCAGCCGGGCCATCTCTTGGCAGTCCTTCCTTTTCAATCTTGTTTTTGAAAATAAAAGGCTTATCACAAATTCTGGTAGTGGCACCATGTACGAGTATGTGGCTCCGCATGCATGGAGTCCCCACACTTTTCCCCACAGCGAACAAGGAGCGAGACGTCGCGGAACGATTTCCCCATAACTGAAATCAACCCTTCGGTTGCAAACCGAAGTCGGATTGATCAAAAAACCGCACTCTGCACGACGAGCCGTGGCGCTTCAGCCCGTATGCTTAGGTCAGATTGGTACTCCTCCCAGTGCCTTATAGAGCGCGATGACCGCTACGTAGACGTCTCGCTCGCTCTCGGCGACTGCGTCCTCCGCTTGTAGCTGAGTGCGCTCGGCATCTAGCAGTGACAAGAAATCAATCACGCCTTCGCGGTATCGTAGCCTCGCGATGTCCGCGGCGCGTTTGCTCTCCTGCGCCTGCGTGTTCAGCTTTACGAGTCGTTCTTGTTGCGCGTGGTAATTGGAGAAGGAATGTTCCGTTTCTTCAAGAGCGCGTAAGACTGTTTCGTCGTAGGAAGCGAGAGCTTCGTCCGTGACTGCGTTCGAAGCGCGTACGCGCGCTCGGGCACGGCCCAGATCGAAGGCCGACCAGGTGACAGCGGGCGACGCCGAAGACGCAAATGATCGCGTTGTGAAGAAGAGACTGCCGCGCCCCGCCAGGAATCCAACAAAGGCAGAGACACTGACTTGAGGGAATAGTTGAGCAACCGCAACTCCCTGACGTTCGGTAGCCGCAGAAAGGCGCCGTTCCGCTGCGCGTACATCCGGCCGGCGCCTCAGTAAGTCAGAGGCGTTCCCAATCGGCAAGGCCTTGTCGATGGGAGCGTAGTTCCGCGGAGCAAGATCTGCAGAAAGCTCGCCTGGTCGTGCTCCCGTTAGCACCGCCAACCGGTATTCCGCCCGTTTCGTTTCAAGTTCCAGGAGCGGTATCGTCGCGTCCGTAGCCGCGACGCGAGCCGCCGCGCTCGCCACATCTTGCTCTTCGCCCACCCCCGCGTCGCGACGGAGTTGTGTCAATCGCAGTGTGTCTCGCTGATTCTTCAAACTGCGTTCTGCGACTGCAAGGCGCCACTGCGCTCCGCGCAACTCAAAATAGTTGCTCGCCAGTTCAGCCACCACGCTGACCTCTACATCGTGCAGGTCCGCTTCGAACGCCTGATTGTCGCTTCTGGCGGCAGCCACGCCGTGACGAACTCGTCCGAATAAATCGATCTCCCAGTAAGCGTCGAAGCCTGAACGGAAGGTATTGATGGTGATGGGATCATTAAAGAATCCCGGAAGCTGTTGTTTTGCATAACTGTAACTCGCTTCGACAGGAACGGTAGGGTAACGATCCAGTTTTCGCTCATCAAAGATGGCGCGCGATTCCGCGAGCCTCGCTCGTGCCACGCGAATACTGGTGTTAGCCGCAAGCGACTTTTGAATCAGCGAATCGAGAATAGGATCGTCGAATTGTTTCCACCAGCGCGGATCGAACGGCGCTTCGGTGACAAGTTGCGGATCCGCCGCATGGTAGGTCACCGCTGCGGGCTGTGGCGCCTTGTAGTGCGGGCCGACCGCGCAGCCGTTTACGCCGAGTACAGTGGCGAAGAGCACGGAGTATTTCAAGAGGCGTCTGGACATGGTTCTACGCCTCCACCGAAGCACTGGGCGCGAGTCCTGCACTAGCAGCCGATTTCTTGGTCTCCCGACCTTCCACGAAACGCTGAACAACTACGTAGAAGACCGGAGTCAGCACCAAGCCAAACGCAGTGACGCCGAGCATCCCGAAAAATACTGCAACTCCAATGGCACGGCGCATTTCTGACCCGGCTCCGGTGGACAGCACTAAAGGAATGACGCCCATCGTGAAGGCGAGAGACGTCATTAGGATCGGCCGCAAACGCAGCCGGCACGCTTCCAGCACCGCATCGACTCTGTTCATCCCCTCCTGAAGCTGTTTCTCCCTGGCAAACTCCACGATAAGGATGGCGTTCTTGCAGGCCAGCCCGACGAGAACGATCAAACTGATCTGGGTGAAGACGTTATTGTCGCCATTCAGCAGCCAGACCCCGGCGATGGCGGAAAACAGAGTCATGGGAACAATCAGGATGATTACAAGGGGCAACGACCAGCTCTCGTACTGCGCGGCCAGGACGAGGTATACCAGGAAAACGGAAAGCGGGAAGATGTAAACCATCGTGTTGCCAGCGAGAATCTTCTGGTAGGTAAGCTCTGTCCACTCGTACTTCATTCCGTTTGGCAACTGATCGTCAAGCACCCTGGCGATCGCACCCTCCGATTGGCCCGTGCTGTATCCCGGCGCAGCCGCGCCATTAATTTCCGCAGCTGGAAATCCGTTGTAGTGCATGACGCGGTCCGGTCCGAAAATAGGCGTAACGTTGACCACCGATCCCAGCGGAATCATTTCTCCGGACAGGTTTCTTGTCCTTAGGTGGCCGATATCTTCCGGCTGCAGGCGGTACGGCGACTCCGCCTGCACATTTACCTGGTACGTTCTCCCAAAACGGTTAAAGTCGTTCACATAGAGCGAACCTAGATAAACCTGCATGGTGTCAAACACATCGCCGAGGGGAATCCCGTAGGTCTTCGCTTTTTCGCGGTCCACATGCGAATCGATTTGCGGCACGTTGATGTCGAAGCTGGAGAACACTCCCGCAAGCCCGGGAGTTTGGTTGCCTTTCTGCAACGTGGAGGTCGGCTCCTTGTAGAGCGATTCCAGGCCCAGGCCAGCCCGATCTTCTATGTAAAGTTTGAAGCCGGCTACCGTTCCCAAACCCTGGACAGGCGGAGGAGGAAAAATAGCGATGAACGCTTCCTGAATGGAGCCGTACTGTTTGTTTAGATCGGCGGCTATGGCGTTCGCAGTCAGTTCGGGACGATTTCTCTCCTCCGAAGGCTTCAAAGTGGCGAAAACAATTCCGGAATTCGGGCTGTTGGTGAAGCCATTGATCGATAGCCCAGGAAATGCAACAGCGTTCTGCACTCCCGGATGTTTCATCGCCATGTCAGACATCCTCCGAATCACATCTTCGGTGCGATCGAGCGTCGCGCCATTCGGCAACTGCGCGAACGACACGAGATATCCCTTATCCTGGGTGGGAACAAATCCTGTCGGGACGCGCGAGAATCCGAGAATCGTCAGCCCGATAAGGCCCGCATAAACCGCAACAGCAATTGCACTCGACCGTAAGGTGTGAGTGACGAGCTTTCCATACCCGCCCGATGCACGGCCAAAGAACCTGTTGAACAACTTGAAAAACCACCCAAATGCAAAATCAATCGCCCTTGTGAAACGATCTTTCTTGGCATCATGAGCTTTCAAAAGAAGCGCTGCCAGCGCCGGACTCAGCGTGAGTGAGTTGAACGCCGAAATCACCGTGGAAATAGCGATGGTCAGCGCGAACTGCTTATAGAACTGTCCCGAAAGCCCCACAATGAACGCCGTGGGAACAAAAACCGCGCACAATACTAAAGCGATCGCCACGATCGGTCCGCTGACTTCTTCCATCGCGCGGCGCGTAGCTTCATGGGGTTCGTGTCCTAGTGCGATATTTCGCTCAACGTTCTCAACAACGACGATCGCGTCGTCCACCACGATGCCAATTGCCAGCACAAGCCCGAACAGCGACAGAGTATTCAGAGAGAAGCCGAGTAAGAGCATGATCGAAAACGTTCCGACCAGCGAGACGGGGAGCGCCAAAAGAGGAATGATGGACGCCCTCCACGTCTGGAGGAAGATCAACACCACAATCACGACCAGGATCAGCGCTTCGACAAACGTGTGCCCGACAGCCTGAATCGATTCGCGCACGAAAACCGTTGGATCGTAGGCGATTTTGTAGTCCACGCCTTCCGGAAATGACTTCTTTAGACGTTCCATCGTGTCGCGCACCTGTTGCGACGTTTCGAGTGCGTTCGAGCCTGGCCGCTGCGAAATTGGAAGAGCTGCCGCCGGCTTGTTGTCCAGCAAACTTCGGAGTGCGTACGTGCTGGAACCCAGTTCGACACGGCCCAGATCGCGGATGCGCGTAATCTGGCCACCCTTGCCGGCGCGCACAATGATGTTGCCGAATTCTTCCTCCGTCGTGAGGCGCCCCTGCGTGTTTACAAGCAATTGAAACGCCGTGCTCCCCGTATTTGTCGGCGGAGCACCAAGCACTCCCGCCGCAACCTGGACGTTCTGCTCGCGAATTGCCTGGACCACGTCCGTTGCCGTCAAATTGTGCGAGGCCAATTTGTTTGGGTTGAGCCATACGCGCATGCTGAAATCGCCCGCGCCGAAGACCTGTACGTTACCGACGCCAGGGAGTCGGCCCAACTCGTCCTTCACTTGGAGAATGGCAAGATTCGCCAGGTACAACATGTCGTACCGGTTGTCAGGAGACTCCAGGTGCACCACCATCAGCAAATCCGGTGAGGTTTTCTCTGTCGTTACACCGAGGCGTTGGACTTCCTGCGGCAATCGCGGCAGCGCCTGCGATACACGGTTCTGCACCTGCACTTGCGCTTTGTCGAGGTCCGTGCCTAGTCCGAACGTGATCGTCAGAGTCATCACGCCGTCGGCTGTGGCTTGCGAAAACATGTAGAGCATGCCTTCGACGCCATTGATCTGCTGTTCCAGAGGTGAGGCCACGGTGTCCGCGATGACAGTGGGATTTGCGCCCGGGTAGCTTGTGCGTACGACGACAGTGGGCGGTACGACTTCCGGATACTCGCTCAGGGGAAGGCGGAAATAGGCAAGTGCTCCGATGACAAAAATGATGATAGAAATTACCGCGGCAAAGATGGGGCGCTTGATGAAGAAATTAGAGATATTCATGGCGGTCCTGGACTATTCCCGTGCTTTCGGCTCGCGCGACTTCTCTTCGTGACCCACAAGGGCGGACTGCGTGGATGTCTCACTCAATGAGTGCGATTGGGTCGCCATGGAAACCTTCTTGGGTGTGACAGCGGCTCCGGGACGCGCGCGCTGCAGGCCGCTTACGACGATAATGTCACCTTCGTGCAAGCCATCACGGACGATACGCAATCCCTCCGCCATCGGGCCGAGTTTTACGGGGCGATACGCGAGCGTGTTGTTCTTGCCGAGCACAAAAACGTACTTTTGATTCAAGTCCGTAACGACCGCCTCGTCTTTTGCCAGGCAGCCACTGTGCGCCCCGTCTCCTTGCAACCGAATCCTCGCAAAAAGCCCTGGGGTTAGAGCCAAATTCTTGTTCGCAAAAGTGGCCCGCAAGCGAATCGTTCCTGTCGAGGAGCTGACCTGATTGTCCACGAAGCTCACTTGTCCGACGTGGGGAAACCCGTCTTCGTCCGCCAGTCCTAACAGCGCTAGGCTGCGCAGATCGTGCGAACTTGTCCCGTGGCTTTGCGTCAGCCGCGCATACTTGAGGTAGGTCTGCTCATCGACATCGAAGTAGACGTAGATCGGATCGAGCGAAACCAGAGTCGTCAGGGGCTTGACCTGCGCTGCGCCGTTCTCGACCAAATTGCCTTCCGTAATCTCCGCCCGTCCTACACGTCCCGTAATTGGAGCTGTAACACGTGTGAACTCCAGATTGAGTTCCGCGCCACGAAGGGCCGCCTCGGTGGACGCGATGCGAGCTTCGGCTTCGTTGCGAACGGCGGCCCGCCGGTCGTACTCTTCGGCTGACATCCCATCGTTGTTATGAAGGCGTTCCGCGCGCTCAAAATCGCTTTGCGCTCGCGAAAGTTGAGCTTTCGCTTGTGACAGATCACCCTTCAGACGGTCCGCTTCCGCCTGGAAGGGGCGCGGATCGATCTGAAACAAGAGGTCGCTTTGGCGAACAATCGCACCTTCCTTGAATTGCACGCTCTGCAAGTAGCCGGAAACGCGCGGGCGAACCTCGACTGCGTTGACTGCTTCGAGTCGCCCGGTGAACTCGTCACTGTCGCCCAATTGCTTGCAAATAACTTCCGCTACACTCACTTCCGCCGGCGCTGGAGCCTTGGGTTGAGCCGAACTGGAACACCCGGCATCTAGGCCGGCAAGAGTCGCGAGGCCGATGGCCAGCATCAGCCACGTCAGGGCGCTGTGGTTCTTACTCATCCTTGGATTCGTTGTTTCCAGTTGCATCTGCCTCTCCCAGGTCGTTTCGTGCGTTTCTCGTTCGGATTTCCACAATTGGTGCTCGGAGTTTACCTGCCGCCTACAAAACCAGCCTCGATATCTTCGTGGTCAAGATAGATGAAGAAGGGGCGAGCATGGTTGCATGGAAATGCGTGACACCTGGCCGATACGTGGTATACAATATGGAACTAGGTCCGTTATGGCCAAGCGCCCAGAACTCTGCCCGGTGGAAACTACCGCGCGTATCGTCGGTGGACGCTGGAAAGCCGCCGTTCTCGATCAACTCTTCCAAGGCACCAAGAGGTTCTCCGAACTGAAGCGTGCTATTACCGGAATCACACAACGAACGCTCTCCCAGCAACTCCGCGAACTGCAGAGCACGGGAATCGTTGAGCG
>WNFE01003128.1_pt1 | contig 12274 bp, 6 predicted proteins | sample 5400451 | NCBI WGS metagenome assembly WNFE01 (sample SAMN13153344, study PRJNA577476) | soil metagenome | isolation source: 200 cm saprolite under Douglas fir tree site 2 hole 2 | place: USA:California | collected 2015-04-18
CATCTCGCCGGGCCACTCTATGCCGCCACGAGATTTTCGGTTTCGGCTTCGAGAATCTCCGCAGAAGATATGGGTCCGGGGAGGGCACCCCGCCGGCCCTGCCCTCCGCGCTATCTCGACGGACACTTGTCTGACCGTACTGCGCTGTGTCTGTGCAATTCAGCGGGCGTGAGGTGCGCGGGGTCGGGGGCGCTCCCCGCGGACCCATATCTGCTGCGCGCAGCCGAAGCCGCCAACCTGGATCTCGTGGCGCCATCGAGACGCCGCAAAGCGCCCGCGAGTCAGTGTGGTCCGCGGGGGGCGCCCCCGGCCCCGCTCGCCGTCAAGAACCTCCCGCTCGCCGTCGAGAAGCTAGTGGACGCCGAGCTCGGCCGCGACGCCCTCGATCTGGTTCCAGGTTTCGTCGTCGATGGGCACGCCTGAGCGCAGACGTTCGGCTTCGAGACGTGCTTCGGGCTCGCCCGGGATCAGGATCTCCTTCGAGCCCTGCGCGAGCGGCGCCGACTTAACGAAGCTGAACAGCCCGGCGACCTGCTTGTGGAACTCGGGCAGCGGCACGAAGCGCGCCACGTCGAGACAGATCATGAGCGTGCCGTTGGCGAAGAGACCGGGGCCGGGGCCGGCGGGGCCCGTGCCTGAGAGAATGCCGCCCAGGATCTCGACGGCGAGCGAGAGGCCATAGCCCTTGTGCTCGCCGGCGGTCAGCAGCGAGCCGACGGGATCGCCATAGAAGATCTCGGGATCGGTCGCCGGGCGGCCCGCGGCGTCGATGAACCAGCCCGGGGGCGCCTGCTGCTTGCGGTTCTTCTTCACCCGCATCTTGCCCTCGGCCACCACGCTCGTCGCGAAGTCGAGCACCATCGCCGGCCCGCCCTCGCCGGGAATGCCGATGGCGTGAGGGTTGGTGCCGAGCCGCCGCCCGGCGCCGCCCCAGGGCGCCACGTTGAGGCCGTGGACGGCGTTGACCCAGAGCATGCCGACCAGCCCCTGTGCGGCCGCCATCTCGGCGTAGTCCGCCAGCCGCCCAACATGGGTGGTGCGCGACAGCCCGACGGCGGCGAGACCGGACGCTTTCGCTTTGGCGATGCAGAGCTCGATCCCCTGCCGCGCCACGACCTGTCCGAAGCCGCGGCCGCCGTCGAGACGCGCGGTCACCGGCGTCTCGGCAAGGACGGTCACGGGCGACTTCGGGTCGATCGTGCCGGTTTTCACGGCCTGGGCGTACTGGGGGATGCGGATGACGCCGTGAGAATCGTGGCCGCGGAGATTCGCCCTGACGAGGAGTCGGGCGATCCACGCGGCGTCAACCGCGGGAGCGCCGAGCCTTTCGAAGATGCGGGTCGCGGTAGTTTCGAGCCGGGCGGTGTCGATGGTTGGCATGTGCGAGACGATACCGCAACTCCCCGGCGTCATTGGGACTTTTCACTCGTGTCAAGTCCCCAGCGCGCACGGATGACGCGATGCGTCGGGTTGGGGCATAAATCTTGCCCACCGGCTCAAACTCTCGTAACCTGAGCGGACGGAGCATCCATAGTATTAGGAACGCTCCGGGGAGCCTGGACATTTGGGAACCGCGCGCATGAACAGCCGCCGTGACCTGCCCCCGCTGCCCGCCCAAGCGGTGAAAGTTCCGCGTGGGTTGCGGCCTGCGCGGAGTCGCGCCCGCGAGCGCTTTCCCTGGGGTTACGTGGCGGCGTTCGTCTTCGGCACCGTGCTCATCTCGGCGTTCATCTGGTACCAGATCGAGAACGAGCGCCAGACCGTCCTCGCCAACTGGCAGGCGCGCGTCACGGCCATCGCCGAGGGGCGCGCGAAGCTCGTGTCCGATTGGTTCGACGCGCGTCACGCCGATGCCGACGTGCTGGCCGCCTCCCCCGCCGTGCGCGCGCTCATGTTCGACAGCGGCCGCGCAGGCGACGTCCGCACCCAGATCGTTCCGCAGCTCGACCGCGTCGCCGCGGCGTACGGCTACGCGGGCATCACGCTCATGGATACGCAGGGACGCGTCCTCGCGCGATCGACGGGCGCCGCCGATCTCGGACGCGACAGCAGCGAAGCCGCCGCGCTCGCGGCACAGACGCGCAAGATGCGCGTGGACCTCTTCGAGGAGCCCTCGCGCAAGCTCCTGCTCATGAGCGTGCCGGTCTTCGCCGAGGGCGGGAACGACCCCGCTCGGCCCGTCATGGGAGTGGTCGGGCTCATGATGCGGCCCGAGTCGCGGCTCTTCCCGCTGCTGAACGACGAGACCGTGCCGACCAAGACCGGCGAGACCCTGCTCTTCCGCGCCGACAGCATCAAGCCCTCGTACATCTCTCCGCTCAGGGGCGACACGGCCGGCTGGTCCGCGGTGGACCGCTCGCTCGAAGCGCTCGGTCCCCTGGCCAAGCGCGCCGCCGAGGGTCGCGACACCTTCGGCGAGATGTTCGACTACCGCGCGGCGCCGGTGTTCGCGGCCACGCGCTGGATCGCTCCCGCAGGCTGGGGCCTCGTGCTCAAGGTGGACCGCGAGGAAGCGCTCGCCGATTTCTACCAGGCGGGCAAGCTGGCGGGCTTCGGCGCGGCATTCCTGACGCTGGCGCTCGGAGGGCTGCTGCTCAGCCTGTGGCGCCAGGGCCAGCGCGCGACGCTCCTGCGAGACCAGATGAAGCAGGAGCGCGCGATCTTCAACCTGAAGGGCTACGCCGAGAAGATCGTCGCTTCCGTGCCGTCGGGGCTGCTGCTGCTCTCGGCGGATTTGAGAGTGCTTTCGGCGAACCGCTCCTTCCTCGATTCTTTCTTCCTGCGCCGCGACGAGGTCATGGGGCGCGAGCTCGAAGAACTCGTGCACGCCGAGGGCCTGGTGCGACGGGCCCGCGAGGTGATGCAATCGGGCACGGCCCAGCACGACCTACCCTTCGAGTTCGAAGTCCTCCACCGGCAGGAGACGCGCCCCGTGCGGGTGACGATCACGAGCATCCGCATCGAGGAACAGGAGGAGGCGCGCCTGCTGCTCATCGTCGAGGACCTGTCCGAGGAAGAGCGCCTGCAGGCGGCGCGCAAGCAGTCCGAGCAGCGATTCCAGGACCTGGTGCAGGGGCTCGACGCCATCGTGTGGGAGGCGGACGCGGCCACGCTCCGCTTCTCGTTCGTGAGCCAGCGCGCCCATACGGTCTTCGGCTTCCCGGCAGACCGCTGGCTCGACGAGCCCGACTTCTTCAGCAAGCGCATCCACCCGGAGGACCGGGTCAAGGTCATGGCCAAGTGCCGCGCGGCGCTCGCCCGTGGCGAGGATCACGAGCTCGAATACCGCGCGCTGACGGCCACGGGCGAGATCGTGTGGCTGCGCGACATCGTCCACGTCGTGCCCGACGCTCCGGGCAACGCGGGTCAGCTCCGCGGCCTGACGGTCGACCTCACGGATATCAAGCGCGCCGACGAGGCCCTGCGCACGAGCGAGGACCAGCTGCGGCAGGCCCAGAAGATGGACGCGGTCGGCAAGCTCGCCGGCGGCATCGCGCACGACTTCAACAACCTGCTCATGGTCATCCGGGGCGACGGCGACCTGATCCTGCGGCGCCTGCCGCCGATCCACCCGCTGCGCAAGAACGCCGAGGGCATACGCGAGGCAGCCGACCAGGCCGCGACGCTCACGCGCCAGCTGTTGGCCTTCAGCCGCAAGCAGGTACTGGCGCCCAAGGTGCTCGATCTCAACAGCATCGTGGCGGGCATGCAGACGATGCTCCAGAGGCTGATCGGCGAGACCATCAACCTGGTGACGGTGCCCGAAGCCTCGCTGGGCCGCGTCAAAGCAGACCCTGGGCAGATCGAGCAGGTCATCATGAACCTCGCGGTCAATGCCCGCGACGCCATGCAGGACGGCGGGCGGCTGATGATCCGCACGGCCAACGTGCGAGCGGGCGAGGCGCCGCCTCTCCCGGGCGCAGCGAGTCCGCCCGCGGGGCCACACGTCCTGCTCGAGGTCAGCGACAGCGGCACCGGCATGGACGCGAATACCCAGGCGCACCTCTTCGAGCCATTCTTCACCACGAAGGAGCCCGGCAAGGGTACCGGCCTCGGGCTCTCGACCGTGTACGGCATCGTGGAGCAGAGCGGCGGCTCGGTCACGGTCGAGACCGAGCTGGGGCGCGGCACGACGTTCCGCATCTATCTGCCTGAGGTCGAGGCGCCGGCGCCGGCCGCGCCCTCCGTCGTTCCCGGTGTCGCGCCCTCTGTCGTTCCGGCCGCCGCGCCGCCGGTAGCCCGTCCCGCGCCGCCCGTCGCCCCGCCGCCCGTGCCACGGCCCGCTCAGCCGACGGTTCAGCCGACCGCTCAGCCAGCGGTCCCGCCCGTCGCGCGGCCTGCTCCGGCGCCGGTCACCGCTCCGCCGCAGCCGCGAGTCCAGCCCGAGCCCGTCCGCGCGGCCGCGGCGCCGATCGAGCCTGCGCTCGTGTCGCACGACACGCCGCAGCGCACCGAGACGATCCTCCTCGTCGAGGACGCGCTCCGTGTCCGCGCGGTGGTCCGCGAGATCCTAGAAATGAACGGCTACAACGTCCTCGAGGCCCGCCACGGCGTCGAGGCCCTCGAGATCAGCGAGCGGCACCAGGGCCCCATCCATCTCATGGTCACCGACGTCGTGATGCCGCAGATGAGCGGCCGAGAGCTCGCCCAGCGGCTCCAGCCTCTGCGCCCCGACATGAAGGTGCTGTACATGTCCGGCTACACCGATGACGCCATCGTCCGCCACGGCGTCCTGGGCGCCGGCATGGCTTTCCTCTCCAAGCCGTTCACGCCGGATGCGCTGGCGCTCAAGGTGAGCGAAGTCCTCGACACGCCGCCTCGGGCCGTCGAGCCTTCCGCGGCGCCCGTCGCGGCTCCGGCCGCCAACGGCAATGGCGCCGCTGGGACGGCCGTCAGCGCGGCCGCGGGGCCCGCCGCAGGACCCCCAGCAGGACCTATAGTCCAGCGAGCGGAGGACGTGGGCACCACCCGGCCCTCGCGCGTCTAGCGACCCTGCCGTCGACGGCGTCCATTCCTATGACCGGCAGGCCCATCCGCGTTCTGATCGCCAAGGTCGGCCTCGACGGCCACGACCGCGGCGCCAAGGTCGTGGCGCGCTGCCTGCGGGACGCCGGAATGGAAGTCATCTACACGGGCCTCCACAGGACTCCCGAAGAGGTCGTGGCCGCGGCCGTCCAGGAAGACGTCGACGTTCTCGGCATCAGCCTGCTCTCGGGCGCGCACATGACTCTCGTCCCGAAGATCATCGAGCTGATGCGCGCGGCCCGCGCAGACGATGTGAGGCTCGTGGTCGGCGGCGTCGTGCCCGACGAAGACGTGCCGGCCCTTCGCGGCATGGGGGTGGCCGACGTCATTCTCCAGGACACGCCGCCCGACGAGGTCGTCGCGCGTGTCCGCGGGCTCGCGGCTTCGCAGCCCGCCGGCTGAGCGAGCCGGTTCGCCATGGACGCTCTGGATCTCGAAGCCCTTCGGCGCACGCGCGGCGTCGACCTCACGGTCTGGCCGCCGCGCTATGACCCGGGCTACCGGCCGCGGCCCGACGAGACGTGCTGGCTGCCGGAAGTCGAATGCGCTCCCGCCGCGGCGCGCGACGAGCTGATCTACGCCAAGCTCCGGAGTCAGCTCACGTACGCGTGGGAGCGCTGCCCGTTCTACCGGGCGAAGTGGCAGGAGGCCGGCGTCTCGCCGGCGACCCTCAAGACGCTCGACGATCTCTCCCGTTTCCCCGTCGTCCAGAAGGCCGAGCTCCGCCAGTCGCAGGCAGCGCATCCGCCCTTCGGCGACTACCTCGGCATCGAGACCGGGGACGTCGCGCGCATCCACGGCACGAGCGGCACCACGGGCCGGCCTACGGTGTTCGGAATCGGCCGCGATGACTGGACGGGCGCCGGCGAGGCGCATGCCCGCATCCTTTGGGGCGCCGGGATCCGCCCTGACGACCGCGTGATGATCTGCTCCTTCTTCAGCCTGTACATGGGCTCGTGGGGCGCGCTCGCGGGCGTGGAGCGGCTTGGCGCGACGGCCTTTCCCTTCGGCGCGGGCGCCGCGGGACAGACACTGGCCGCCGTCGGCTGGGCGCGCGAGCTCCGGCCGAGCGCGTTCTACGGCACGCCCTCCTACGCGCTGCACTTCGCCGAGACGGCCAGGCGCGAGGGCGTCGACCCGCGAAGCCTCGGCTTCCGCATCCTCTTCTTCTCGGGCGAGCCCGGCGCGGGCATTCCCGCCACGCGGCGGCTCATCGAGGACACGTTCGGCGGCATCTGCGTCGACATGGGCAGCATGGCGGAGATGACGCCGTGGATGACGAACGGCGAGTGCCGGCACCGCACCGGCATGCATCTCTGGCAGGACGTGGTCTACACGCAGGTCTGCGATCCCGAGACGTACTCCCCGGTCGCGTATGGCCTGGAGGGCACGCCGGTCTACACGCACCTCGAGCGCACCTCGCAGCCCATGATCCGCCTCGTGTCCGGAGACCGGACGCGCTGGACGGACGCCCCATGCCCGTGCGGGCGCACGTACCCGCGCCTCCCGGACGGGCTCTACGGCCGCTTCGACGACATGATCATCGTCCGCGGCGAAAACGTCTATCCGAGCGCCATCGAGGACACGCTGCGAGCCATCGACGGATTCGGGGGCGAGTTCCAGGTGATCGTGTCGCGGCGCGAGGCGATGGACGAGCTGCTGGTGCGCGCGGAAACGACGGCCGGCCTCGTGGATCCGGCGCGGATCGACGCCCTCCGCGCGCTCATGCGCGAGCGCCTGAGGACCCGCCTCGGTGTCCATCCGATCGTCGAGCTCGTGCCGCACGGCACACTGCCCCGCACCGAGTTCAAGGCGCGCCGGGTCATCGACGACCGTGACCTCTACCGGCAGGCCGTGCAGGACAGCCGCGCGTGACACGCTCGACGCGGCCGATCTTCGCCTGCTTCTTTCTCTCGGGTGCGACCAGCCTCGTCTATCAGGTCGTGTGGGTCCGCGAGCTCGGCCTGGTCTTCGGTCACTCGACCTACGCCATCACGGCGGTGCTGGCGGCATTCATGGCGGGCTTGGCGCTCGGCAGCGCCGTGTTCGCGCGGCGGGCGGCGCGGATTTCGAACCCGCTCCGGGTCTACGCCGGGCTCGAGATCGGCATGGGTCTCTACTGCGCCTGCGTTCCTTTCCTGCTGGCGGCCGGCGCCGGCACGTATTTCGGCACCCAGCGCGCGCTCGGCCTGTCCTACGAGCAGCTGAGCCTCGTTCAGTTCGGCGTCGTGGTGCTCCTCCTGCTGCTGCCGACGGCGCTCATGGGCGGCACCCTGCCCGTGCTGAGCCAGGCGCTCGCGGCCGGCGCCGCACGCCCGGGGCGGACGGCCGGGACTCTCTACGCCGTCAACACCACGGGCGCCGTCGTTGGTGTCGTGCTGGCGGGCTACGTTCTCCTGCCGATGTTCGGCAACCACGCGACAACGCACCTGGCGGCAGCGGCCAACCTCGCCATCGGCGGGCTCGCGCTCGTCTGGAGCCGGCGGCTCGACCTGCGGATACCCCATGCCGTGAGCGAGCGAGCCGCGGACGTGGAACCGCGCGCGAGCCTGCCCGTTCTCCTCACGCTCCTGGCGCTGGGCGTCTCGGGCGCCGTCTCGATGGCATACGAGATCGCGTGGACTCGCGCGCTGACCCTTGTCATCGGCAGCTCGACCTACGCCTTCACCGCGGTACTGACGTCGTTCCTCGTGGGCATCGCGGGCGGCAGCGCGCTGTACTCCCGGTGGTCCTCCGCGCGCGAGGCGTCGCCCGCGACGTTCGCAGCGCTCCAGGCGGGAATCGCGGTCACCGTCACGCTGACCCTGCTCGTCTTCGAGCGGGTCCCGGAGATCTTCCTGGCCGGCCTCGGCGTCTCCGACGCCCCGGGCTTCGTCCAGGGCCTGCAGGTGGCGATCAGCCTCCTCACGCTCCTGGCCTCGACCTTGCTGATCGGCGCCACGCTGCCGTGCGCGGTCGTCGTGGCCACGCGCCGCGTGGCCGATATCGGCCGGCAAACGGGGCGGGCCTACGCGGTCAACACGATCGGCGCCATCGGCGGCATCTTGCTCACGGGCTTCGGCCTTGTGCCGTGGTTCGGCGTCCACGCCGCGCTGAAAATCGGCGCCGCGACCAACCTGGCGCTGGCCGGGGTGCTCGTCGTGGTCTCGGCCCCGCGCGCGGTGTGGCGGGGCTGGGCGCTGGCCGCGGCAGCGGTCGCAGGCGCGGCGGTCATCTTCTCCATCCCCGTGTGGGATGCGCGCGTCATGGTCAGCGGCCCGGCCATCTATGGCAAAGCCTACGTCGCCGCCGGCCGGAGCGTGCCGATGGCCGCGATCCTGCGTGTCCAGGAGGTGCTGTTCTACCGAGACGGACTCAGCGGGACCGTCTCGGTCAACCGCGTCGGAGACAGCGTCATCCTGCGCGTCAATGGAAAAGCCGACGCCGCGACGATCGGCGACACGACGACCCAGCTCATGCTGGGGCACCTGCCGATGCTGCTCCACCCCGACCCGCGCCAGGTGCTGATCATCGGCATGGGCAGCGGCATCACGGCAGGCGCCGTCGCGCGCTATCCGATGGACCGCCTCGACATCGTGGAGATCGAGCCTGCCGTGCTCGAAGCATCCGCGTACTTTGCCGACGCAAACCGCCACGTCCTTCTGGATCCGCGGGTGCACACGACCGTGGCCGACGGCCGGAATTTCCTCTTCACCACCGCCAGGCGGTACGACGTGATCAGCTCCGAGCCTTCCAACCCCTGGATAGGCGGGCTCGCCTCGCTCTTCTCGACGGAGTTCTTCGCCGCGGCCAGGAGCCGGCTCCGCCCCGGCGGCATCATGATCCAGTGGATCCACGGCTACAGCATGCGGGACGCGGACCTTCGCATGGTGGTGAACACGTTCCGGTCCGTCTTTCCCGCGACGAGCGTGTGGAACACGAGCGGAGGCGACTACCTGCTCGTCGGCCGAGCGGCGACGGCGCCGCTGGACTTCCGGCGGCTGGAGGCCAGCTACAAGGATCTTCCGGGAGTCGCCGCCGACATGCGGGGTATGGACATCATGAGCTGGGGTGGCATACTCGGCTTCTTCATGCTGGGCGACTTGGACACCGAGCGCTACGCGGCCGGGGCGGGGCTCAACAGGGACGACCGGCTTCCACTCGAGTTCTCCGCGCCGCGCGCCATGTACCTCGACAGCGACCTGGCGAATTGGCGGCTCATGCGCGTGTTCCAGACCGCGGCCCTGCCCGAGATGACGGCGGACAGCCGCGGCGAAACCAACCGCGTCGACGTGCGCTACGCGATCGGCATGGGCTATCTCGTCCGCGACGTGCCGGGCGACGCCCTCGTTCACTTCACGCGGGCGCTCGAGCTCGACCCGCGCCATGTCCCCTCCGCCCTCGGTGCGGGCCGGTCAGAGTTCCGGCTGGGCCACTGGTCGGCCGCTCTGGCCCACGCTGACGGCGTGCTTGCCCGCGAGCCGGGGAACAGCGCCGCCATGTTCGTGGCGGCCGTCGCCACCGCGCGGATGGATCGGCCCGGCCAGGCGCTCTCCCTGCTGAAGCGCGCGATCGTGCTGGAACCCGGGAACCCCGAGTACGCCGCCGCGCTTCTCGCTCTGAGAGCAGCCATGGCACCGAGGCAAGGGGGACGCTGATGTTCGACCGCGAAGAGATCGCGAGAGCCACGGCGCTGCGCGCGGCGTGGGAGGCGGGCGAGCTGCGGGCCTTTCTCGAGCGCCGACCGGAGTCCCGCCCGGAGTACCGAACGCTGTCAGGCCTGCCGCTCAAGCGGGTCTACACGGCCGAAGACATCAAGGACCTGCGCCAGGAAGACCTCGGCCTGCCGGGGCAGTATCCGTACACGCGTGGGCCGTATCCCACCATGTACCGTGGGCGCCTCTGGACCATGCGCCAGATCGCAGGCTTCGGGACGGGCGAGGACACCAACGGCCGCTTCCGCTACCTGATCGAACAGGGGCAGACGGGGCTCAGCGTGGACTTCGACATGCCGACCCTCATGGGCTACGACTCCGACGACCCGCGCTCGCTCGGCGAGGTCGGGCGCGAGGGCGTCGCCGTGGACACGCTCGACGACGTCGAGGATCTCTTCAGGGGCGTGGACCTCGAGTCGATCTCCGTGTCCATGACCATCAATCCGACGGCCTGGATTCTCCTGGCCATGTACGTCGCCCTCGCCCGGAGCCGCGGCTGTGACCTCAACCGGCTCTCGGGCACCGTCCAGGCGGACATCCTCAAGGAGTACATCGCTCAGAAAGAGTGGATCTTCCCGATCCGGCCGTCCATGCGGATCATGCGCGACATGATCGTCTGGTCGGCCCGCAACCTGGCGCGCTACAACCCGATCAACATCAGCGGCTACCACATCTCCGAGGCGGGCGCGACGTCCGTCCAGGAGGTCGCCTTCACCATGGCCAACGCCATCGCCTACGTCGAGGAGGTGACCCGAGCGGGCGTGGCCGTCGACGAGTTCGCGCCGCGGCTGGCCTTCTACTTCGTGGCGCAGAACGACTTCTTCGAGGAAATCGCGAAGTTCCGGGCGGCGCGGCGCATCTACGCGCGCATCATGAAGGAGCGGTTCGGCGCGCGGAACCCCGAGTCGATGCGGCTGCGCTTCCACTGCCAGACGGCCGCGGCCACGCTCACCCGGGCCCAGCCCATGAACAACGTCGTCCGGACGGCGCTCCAGGCGCTCTCCGCCGTCCTCGGCGGGGCGCAGTCGCTCCATACCAACGGCCTCGACGAAGCCTACGCCATCCCCTCCGAGGAGGCGATGAAGCTGGCGCTCCGCACGCAGCAGATCATCGCGGAAGAGAGCCGCGTGCCGGCCGTGATCGACCCGCTCGGAGGCTCGTTCTACGTCGAGGCGCTGACCAACGAGATCGAGCGCCGGGTATTCGAGACCCTGGCCAAGGTGGACGCGCTCGGCGGCACGATCAAGGCCGTCGAAGAGGGCTACTTCCAGCATGAGATAGCCGATTCGGCCTACGACACAGCGCGGCGGCGCGCCTCCGGCGATCAGCCCCTGATCGGCGTCAACCGCTTCATCGAGCCCGCGGCGCCCGTGCCCGTGCCCATCCACAAGGTGGACGCGGCCGTGGAAGCGCGGCAGATCGCCCGCCTCCGCGAGACTCGCGCGCGTCGCGACGGCGCGAAGGTCCAGGCGTTGCTGGACAGGCTGGAGACCGAAGCGAAGGACCCCGCCTCGAACCTGATGCCGGTCACGATCGAGGCCGTCACGGCGCGCGCGACGATGGGGGAGATCGTCGCCCGCCTGCGGGGCGTATTCGGCGCCTACGTGGAGCGGCCCGTCTTCTAGAGCCGCGTCACTCCGATGCTCCGTGCTCGTCGCCGACCCATGCGGTGATCAGCGTGTAGCTGACCGCGAGCAGCACGGGGCCCACGAAGAGGCCGATGACGCCGAAGGCGAGCAGGCCGCCCAGCACGCCCAGGAAGACGAGGAGCAGCGGCAGGTCCGCGCCCTTCTTGATGAGAATGGGGCGCAGGAAGTTATCGAGGCTCCCCGTGATCACGGTCCACCCGATCAGCACGGAGCCCCAGAGGGCCTGGTCGTGCCAGAAGAGCCAGACGATGCCGCAGATCATCACCGGCACCGCCCCGATCTGCGCGATGCCGAGCACGAACATGGCGGCCGTCAGGAGGACCGGACGCGGCACGCCCGCGACCGCCAGGCCGAAGCCGCCGACCACGGACTGCACCAGCGCGGTCACGACGATGCCGAGCGCGATCGCGCGGATCGCCTGGCCCGAGAGCCGGACCGCGCGCTCGCCTTCGCGGCCGGCCAGGCGACGGGCGAACGCGAGCGCCCAGCCCGCGGCCACCTCGCCCTTGGCGAAGAGCGCGGCCGCGAACGCCAGCGTGAGGAGGAGCTGGCCGAAAAGCGAGAGCAGGCTGCCCGCCTGGGCGACGATCCACCGCACGATGTCCCTGAAGTAAGGGGCGATCCGCGCCTCGAGATCCGCCTGCCCCAGCGAGGCCAGGCTCTGCCACTTGGCCATGATCCGCTTGCCCACGATCGGGAGGGTATCCACCCACTCGGGCAGCTGTGGGATCGGGGTCCCGGCGAGCCCGCGAGTCCAGGCCGCGATCTCGTCGGCGTGGTCCACGAGCGTGGCCACGACCAGCACAACCGGCCCCAGGACGAACGCGACCATCACCAGGGTCATCGCCGTCACCGCGAGACCGCGCCGCCCCCAGAGCGCCCGCTGGACGCGGCGCATCTCGGGCC
>WNFE01006270.1_pt1 | contig 12273 bp, 8 predicted proteins | sample 5400451 | NCBI WGS metagenome assembly WNFE01 (sample SAMN13153344, study PRJNA577476) | soil metagenome | isolation source: 200 cm saprolite under Douglas fir tree site 2 hole 2 | place: USA:California | collected 2015-04-18
GGTCGTGATCGAGCCGTCGGCGCCTTGCGTCTTGGCGACCTTGAGCACGCGCTGCGCGCCCGGCGGGCCGACCGGGATCACCATCAGGCCGCCCGACTTGAGCTGCTGGAGGAGCGGCGGCGGCACGTGGTCGATGCCGCAGGTGACGATGATCTTGTCGAACGGCGCCGCCTCTTGCCAGCCGTAGTAGCCGTCGGCGGCCTTGGTGTTGACGTGCTGGAACTCGGTGTAGCCCTTCTCGATCAGCCTGTCGTAGACGCCGCGGGTGCGCTGGGCGAGCGGCTGGATGATCTCGATGGTGTAGGCCTTGTCGGTCAGGTTGGCGATATAGGCCGACTGCACGCCCGAGCCGGTGCCGATCTCGAGCACCTTCTCGCCGCGCTTGACGTCGATGACGTTGGTCATGCGCGCCTGCAGATGGGGGCCCGACATGGTGACGCCATAGCCGATATCGAGGAAGGCGTGCTCGTAGGCGCGCTTGTGGATTGCCGGATTGACCGAGGCGAATTCCTCGCGCGGCGTCAGCAGGAAGGCGCGGATGGTGGCGGCGCCCCAGATGTCCTTGTTCCTCACCAAGGCCTGGAAGCGGTCCCAGCGCTGGCCGAGGAACACCGGGTCCTCGCCGCGCGACTTGCCCCAGGCGATGAAGTTGTCGCGCGTGTCGGTCGGCGGGTTGAGATCCCAGCTATAGGGCTTGATGGTCGCGGCCGAGGCCGTCGTCGAGACGAAACCGGCGGCAGCCAGTGCGGCACTGCCGGAGACGAAAGTGCGTCTCTTCAAGATATCCTCCTTGGCGCGGACCCTATCTGAACGAGGGAATTCGGGGGCAGCCGCGCCCTGAATTGATACGGGAATTGTGGCGGATTTGCCAGTGCGCCCGTGATACGGGTTGACCAACGACTGCAGAAAAAACGAGGAAATCCATGCCCCGCACGCTTTCCCGCCGCACGGCTTTGGCCGCGGCAGCCAGCCTTCCGGCGGCCGGCCTGCTGTCCTCCATCCTGCGCGCCGAGGCGGCCTGGAAGCCCACGCAAGGCGTCCGCCTCGTCGTGCCGGCGGCACCCGGCGGCACCACCGACATCGTCGCCCGCCTGCTGGCCGCCTTCCTGCAGCAGGCCTGGGGCCAGTCCTGCGTGGTCGACAACAAGTCGGGCGCGGGCGGCGTCATCGGCTCGACCGAAGTGGTGAAGTCGGCGCCCGACGGGCACACCGTCCTGATGGGCAATATCGGCCCACAGTCGATCGCCTATTCGCTCTACCGCAACATGCCGTACACGCCGGCGAGCCTGATCCCGGTGTCCGGCGTCATCACCGCGCCCAATGTGCTGGTCGTGCATCCTTCGGTGCCGGCCAAGACGGTGCCCGAGTTCGTCGCCTGGCTGAAGGCCGAGAACGGCAAGGTCTCCTACGCCTCGTCGGGCACCGGCCAGTCGCCGCATCTCTCCGGCGCCTGGTTCCTGCAGCTCACCGGCACCAAGGCCGAGCACATCCCCTATCGCGGCGCCGCGCCGGCGCTGCAGGACCTGACGGCGGGCGTCACCCAGTTCTTCTTCGACAACCTCACCACCGGCATCGAGTTCGTGCGCGCGGGCAAGCTCAGGGCGCTCGGCATCACCTCGGCCGAGCGCAATCCGCTGACGCCCGAGCTGGTGCCGATCTGCGAGACCCTGCCGGAGCTCAGGCCGTTCGACGTCTCGACCTGGTTCGGCGTGTTCCTGCCAGCCGGCACGCCGCGGCCGATCGTCGATGCGCTCAATGCCGAGATGAAGACCTGGCTCGACGATCCGAAGACCAGGGAGCGCTTCACGGCCATGGCGGGCTTTCCCGCCTACGGCACGCCCGAGCAGTTCGACAAGTTCGTCACCGCGCAGATCGCGCTGTGGAAGGGCGTGATCGACAAGGAAGGGCTGAAGCTCGACGTCAACTGAAGGTTTGCGCGGCATGGCTGGGTTCGTCAGGCTTTTCAACGGCTTGTAAATATTGGGTTCGGAAACTCTGGTCACCGGTGGAGCGGGTACCAGGATTTCGGAGGCGCCAACTGGAAGGTTTCCGGGATTATCGGAATTTCCGGTAGTCACTTCTGGGCCCGTAAGGCCAGAGGACTTCGCGCAGCGAACTGAGATTCCAGAGAGACCCTCGCGGAGGTAATGGAGGTTTCCGGCGTTATCGGGGTTTCCGGTAGTCACTTTGCGGGGCCTAGAGCGGGGTTTACTTGCCATAGTTGCGGTGGGCGTCCGCCCTGCGGCGGGCTCATCGTGGGAAAATTGAACATGTGCCGATCCTCGCAAGTCATGACGGTGGCCATCCGCGAGGATCGTAAGTGATGAAATTGACAAAGTAAAGTATAACTTTGAAATACGACGGCGCTTGCATGCGTACGCTTTAGGTGTACTTACGAACGTCGTCGATCACCTTACCGTCGTTGGGCAGGCTGCCGGGCTTGGCGAACTCGACCTTGCCGCCGACCTTGCAGACTGTGCGGATGGTGCCCTCCATCGCCTTCTCGAGGTCGGCCGAGGGCTGGGCCGCCTCGACCTTCAAGGTCATGACGTCGGCCTGATCGACCCAGTCGATCACCAGGCGCAGGCGGCCCAAGCCGGGATGCTTCTTGGAAATCTCGGCGATCTGCTCGGGATCGACGAACATGCCGCGCACCTTGGTGCGCTGGTCGGCGCGGCCCATCCAGCCCTTGATGCGCATATTGGTGCGCCCGCACGGGCTTGCGCCCGACAGCACGGCCGACATGTCGCCGGTACCGAAGCGGATCAGCGGATAGGCGCGGTTGAAGGTGGTGACCACGACCTCGCCGACATCGCCCTCGGGCAGCGGATCGCCGGTGCCGGGCCGCACGATCTCGACGATCACGCCCTCGTCGACGATCATGCCTTCAAGCGCCTCCGATTCGTAGGCGATGGTGCCGAGATCGGCCGTGCCATAGCTCTGCAGGCAGGACATGCCCTTGTCCAAGAACATCTGACGCAGCGACGGCGGCAAGGCTTCGGCGCCGACAAAGGCTTTCTTGATCGAGGAGATGTCTTTGCCGAGCTCGGCGCCTTTCTCGATCAGGATCTTCAGGAACGAGGGCGTGCCGACATAGCCGGTCGGCCTGATGGCGGCGATGGCGTCGAGCTGCAGCTCGGTGTTGCCGACGCCGCCCGGCACGATGGCGCAACCGAGCGCCCGCAGCGCCGACTCCATCATGATGCCGGCGGGGGTCAGGTGATAGGAGAAGGTGTTGTAGACCACGTCGCCGGGCCGGAAGCCGCCGGCGTACATGGCGCGCGCGCCGCGGAAATAGTCGGGCTCGTCGGTGTCGACCTCGAAGATCGGGCCGGGCGACATGAAGACATGGCGCACCTTGCTCATCGGCACGGTGATCAGTCCGCCCATCGGCGGGTGTTTCTTCTGGACCTCGCCCAGCATCGACTTGCGCAGCACCGGCAACTTGGCGAGCGCCGCGCGCGAGGTGATCTCGGCCGGGTCGACGGCTTTCAACCACTGGCCGAAGAACGGCGCATTGTCCTTGGCGTGGGCGATCTGCTGCGGCAAGGCCTGCATCAAGGCCTTTTCGCGCTCGGCCGGCGAGCGGGTTTCCAGGGTGTCGTAGTGCTTGGACATGGGCGTTTCCTCGAGCTTTGCAGCCACGGTAGCCGCCGCGACGGCACCTTGCCAAGGCGGCTCGAGAAACCGCGATCACCCGAATGCCGCGCAGACGCTACAAAGTTGGTGTCCTCGACTGCCGGGCCAACTCACACCAGCGGAATGGCGAGCACGTGCTCCTGGAAGGCAGGCCGCGCCGCGATCGCGGCAAACCAGCGCTCGACGTTGTTGATCGCATATCGCGCCGGCTGGAACTGCCGATGGCGTAAAGCCCGTTCTGATTGGACGGAATCTTTGCTCATTCGGACCGCGGGCGTCTCGCCCGCTCATGATCATGAGGCGGGCGAGACGCCCGCGGTCCGGAAGACTATGACGCGCCACTGGAGTGGCGCGCGCCAGCTACAGCCACCTCTTGCGCCGGCGGTAGTGCTTGACGTCGCGGAACGAGCGGCGGCCTTCGCCGCCGATGCCGAGATAGAATTCCTTGACGTCCTCGTTTTCGCGCAACGACGCGGCATCGCCGTCGAGCACCACGCGGCCGTTCTCCAGGATGTAGCCGTAATGGGCGTAGCGCAGCGCCACGTTGGTGTTCTGCTCGGCCAGCAGGATCGAGACCTTCTCCCGCTCGTTGAGGTTTTTGACGATCTCGAAGATCTCCTCGACGAGCTGCGGCGCCAGGCCCATCGACGGCTCGTCGAGCAGGATGGTGGTGGGCCGGCTCATCAGGGCGCGGCCGATCGCCGTCATCTGCTGCTCGCCGCCCGAGGTGTAGCCAGCCTGGCTGGTGCGCCGGTCCCTGAGCCGCGGGAAGTAGTGGTAGACCTTCTCGAGGTCGTCGGCGATCTGGCGGCGCTTGCTGCCGTGGATGAATGCGCCGGTCAGCAGGTTCTCCTCGACCGTGAGATGGCCGAAGCAATGGCGGCCCTCCATCACCTGGATGACGCCGCGCTGGACCAGGTCGTTGGGCGTAAGCCCGTCGACCCGCTCACCGCGGCAATGGATCCGGCCCTTGGTGACTTCGCCGCGCTCGGTCCGCAGCAGGTTGGAGATCGCCTTCAAGGTCGTCGACTTGCCCGCACCGTTGCCGCCCAGCAGCGCCACGATGCCGCCCTCGGGGACGCTGAGCGACACGCCCTTCAGCACCAGGATGACGTGGTTGTAGATCACCTCGATGCTGGCGACGTCGAGGACGTTGGTGGGGGCGGTCTGTTGGAGTGGTTCGGGCATTCCTGATCTTTGCCGAGGTCGACGTTCTGCGCGTCGCTCTCCCCCTCCGGCCCTGCGGGCCACCGCCCCCGTATGAACGGGGGAGGAAAGAGGAAGAAGGCGTCGCCTTTTTCATGCCTTCCCCTGTCTTCAGGGCAAGGTGGCGCGAAGGGCGCCTCAGAAGGCGCCGAGCCCGAAGGGGGTCAGCTGTCCTTCGAGCAGTCGCGAACCGTAAGCTTCTTCTCGTCGGCGTACTTCTTGGCCGCCGCGTCGACCATCGGCTTGATGACCTTGTCGTCCGACTGATACCAGTCGGAGACCACGACCCATTTGGCGCCGTCCCACTGCTGGATGCGGCCGGCGCGCGTGCCTTCATGATCGCTGCAGCTCACCTTCAGGGGCTGCAACATGCCCTCGAAGCCGAGTTCCTTCAGACGCGCCGCGCTCAGCTCGAGATTCTCGATGCCCCAGCGGACCTGCTCGCCGGTCAAGGGCTTGTTGCCGTACTTCTTCTGCGCCGTGCGGATCGCCTCGACGCCCAGCATGGCGTTGACCAGGCCGCGGTTGTAGAGGACCTCGCCGGTCTCGTCCCACTTCGCCACGCCCTTGCCCTTGTCGTAGAGGTACTTCTTGAGCTCGGCATGGACGCCGAACTGGCCGGCGCCGTGCTGCAGCATGGCGGCGTTATAGCCCTTGGCGCCGCCCTCGGCCGGGCGGACGTCGGGCTCCGCGCCCGACCACCACACGCCGAACAGCTTGTCGCGCGGGAAGCCGACGGCGGCCGCCTCCTTGATCGCCGTCGAGTTCATGACGCCCCAGCCCCACAGCAGGACATAGTCCGGCCGATTCTGGCGGATCTGCAGCCAGGTCGCCTTCTGCTCGACGCCGGGATGGGTAACCGGCATCGGCGTGAACTCGAAGCCGTGCATCTTGGCGCGCTGCTCGAGGAGCGCGATCGGCTCCTTGCCGTAGGGCGAGTCGTGATAGACCAGCACGATCTTCTTGCCCTTGAGCTTGTCGAAACCGCCTTCCTTGAGCGCGATGTGCTGCATGATGATGTCGGCGGCCGACCAGTAGGTGCCGAGCAGCGGGAAGTTCCACTGGAATACGCTGCCGTCGCGCGACTCCGAGCGGCCGTAGCCCATCGAGATCACCGGAATCTTGTCGACCGGCGCCTTCTCGGTGAGCGCGAAGGTGATGCCCGTGCTCAGCGGGTTGACGTAGGCCGCGCCGGTTGGGCCCTTGTTCTTGAGGCGCTCGTAGCACTCGACGCCGCGGTCCGTGGCGTAGGCGGTATCGCATTCCTCGTAGACGATCTTGACGCCGTTGATGCCGCCGTCGCGTTCGTTGATCAAGCTGTAGTAGTCGGCGACGCCGTTGGCGAACGGAATGCCATTGGGGGCGTAAGCGCCGGTCCGATAGATCAACCCGGGAATGAATTGCTCGTTCTGGGCCTGCGCCGTCGCCGCAACCGTCAATCCGGCCGCTGCGATCGCCGCGCCCAGGAGCGCCGCCTTGTGAAGTCTCATCGCGTTCCTCCTTGATGTGACGGGCGGTCCTTGGCGGCCGCCCTTGCTGGAAACCCTAGAACATATTTCGCAACGTCGACATCACTTCCTCCCCACGAAGTGGGGAGGTGGCGCCGTCATACGGCGACGGAGGGGTCATGGGCCCGCACCCGTCTTGAGGCCTATGACCCCTCCGCCCGCTGCGCGGGCACCTCCCCACGTAAGACGTGGGGAGGCAAAGAAGCTCAGTGCGGGAAGGGCCATAGCCGTAGTTTCTCCTTGGCGACCGCCCAGAGGCGCGCCAGGCCGTGCGGCTCGACGATCAGGAAGAAGACGATCATCGCGCCGAACACCATGAATTCGAGGTGGCTGATCAGCGCTGTCGATATGTGGACGCCGAGCCAGCCGGGAAGCTGGTTGAGCAGGATCGGCGTCAGCACGATGAAGGCGGCGCCGAGGAAGCTGCCGAGCAGCGAGCCCAGCCCGCCGATGATGACCATGAACAGGATCTGGAACGACCGGTTGATGTCGAAGGCGAGCGGCTCCCACGAACCCAGCCGCAGGAAACCCCACATCGCCCCGGCGATGCCGATGAAGAACGAGCTGACGGCGAAGGCCGTGAGCTTGGTGCGGAGCGGGCGAAAGCCGATGATCTCGGCGGCGATGTCCATGTCGCGGATCGCCATCCACGAACGGCCGATATGGCCGCGCACCAGGTTCTTGGCGACCACGGTGGCCACCACCACGATGCCCAGGATCAGGAGATAGCGATCGGCGGGCGTGTCGACGTGCCAGCCGAAGACCTCGAGCCGGCCGACCGCGACCGAGCCGGACGGCGTGTAGTTGGTCAGCCACTTCACGCGCGCGAACAGCCAGTCGAGGAAGAACTGTGAGGCCAGCGTGGCGACGGCGAGATAGAAGCCCTTGATCCTGAGCGACGGGATGCCGAACAGCAGGCCGATGGCGGCCGACATCAAGCCGCCGAACAGGAACACGACGATGAGGTTGTTGAGCTCCGGCACGCGGAGCCACAGATTGTAGGCGGCGTAGGCACCGACCGCCATGAAGCCGCCGGTGCCGAGCGAGACCTGGCCGCAATAGCCGACCAGGATGTTGAGCCCGATGGCGGCCAGCGACAGGATCAGGAAGGGGATCAGGATCTCGGTATAGAGGTAGGGGCCGGCGAAGGCCGGCACGGCGAGGAACGCGGCGGCGATCACCGCCGCCACGAAGATGCGGTCCTGCAGGATCGGGAAGATCTGCTGGTCGGCGACGTAGCTGGTCTTGAACTGGCCGGCCTCGCGGTAAAGCATTGCCTACACCCGATCCTTCAGACTCGTTCGATGATACGTTCGCCGAACAGGCCTTGCGGCCGGAACAGCAGGAAGACCAGCGCCAGCACATAGGCGAACCAGTTCTCGATGCCGCCGCCGGCCAGGTCGAACGCCTTGATCAGCACCGGTGCCAGGAAGACCTCGGAGAGCTTCTCGCCGGCGCCAATGATCAGGCCGCCGACGATGGCGCCCGGCACCGAGGTGAAGCCGCCCAGGATCAGCACCGGCAGCGCCTTCAGCGCGATCAGCGAGATCGAGAACTGCACGCCCAGTTTGGCGCCCCAGATCAGGCCGGCAGCGAGCGCCACCAGGCCCGACACCGTCCATACGATCAGCCAGATCGTGTTGAGCGGGATGCCGACCGACTGTGCCGCGGCGTGGTCGTCGGCGACGGCGCGCAGCGCCCGGCCGACCCGGGTCTTCTGGAAGAAGATGGCGAGTACGGCGACCAGCGCGGCGGCGATGACGGCGGCCACGAGGTCGCCCGGATCGACCAGCAGGCCGCCCGGGAATACGCCCTCGAACAGGAAGACCGGATCCTTGGGCAGGCCAAGATCGATGTTGTAGACGTCGCTGCCCCACAGCGTCTGGCCGAAGCCGTCGAGGAAGTAGGCGATGCCGAGCGTCGCCATGAACAGGATGATGCCTTCCTGGTTCACCAGGTGACGCAGCACCAGGCGCTCGATGGCGTAGGCGAGCAGGCCCATGATCGCCGCCGTGGCCGCGATGGCGAGCCAGAGCGGCCAGGCGCCCTTGCCGTAGGCATATGCCGCGCATCCGCCGGCCAGCGCACCCAGCGCCGCCAGGATCTGGATCTTGCGCCGCTCGGCCGATCCTGCGCCGCGCGCCAGGTATTCGCGCCAGGCGTACCAGGCGATCAGCGCCAGGGCGACACCCAGGATCGCGGCCGCCACCACGAAGTTGGCAAGATGGACCTCCTTGTCGTCGATCTCGCCGGACAGCCGCGCCAAGGTCAGCGCCGCGAACAGCACCATGGCGCCCTGCGCGAAGTTGAACACGCCCGAGGCCTTGAAAATCAACACGAAGCCCAGCGCTACCAGCGAATAGAGCACGCCGGTCAACAGGCCGCCGATCAGGGTTTCGAGAAAGGGACCCATCATGGCGGCCTCTTCGCACGGCGATTCGACGCGAAAACTGTCATCCCGAGCGAAGCGAGGGACCTTTCCTGTTGCCTTAAAGGCCCCTCGCTACGCTCGGGGTGACAGTGTGCGCTTAACATCACCCGCACCTCAGTGACCCACGCCGAGATAGGCGGTGATGACGGCCTCGTTCTGCTTGATCTCGGCGGGCACGCCGTCGCCGATTTTCTTGCCGTAGTCGAGCACGACGACCCTGTCGGAGATGTCCATGACCACCTCCAGCTTCTCCTCGATGTTCATGCCGGCCATCGGCTCGTCGAGCAAGAGCAGCTCGGGCTGGGCGGCGAGCGCGCGGCCGAGCTCGACTCTCTTTTGTAGCCCGTAGGGCAGCTGGCCGACCGGCACCTTGCGGATGTGCTGAATCTCGAGAAATTCGATGATGCGCTCGACCGCCCTGCGGTGCTCGATCTCCTCGCGGCGCGCCGGCCCGAAATGCAGCGCCTGCCAGAACAGGCCGGTCTTCATGCGCAGGTTACGGCCGGTCATGATGTTGTCGAGGGTCGACATGCCGCGAAACAGCGCGATGTTCTGGAAGGTGCGGCCGATGCCCTGTTCGGCCGCCTCGTGCGGCCGCATCTGGCTGCGCCGCACGCCCTTGTAGGTGATGGTGCCCTGTTGCGGATGATAAAAGCCGTTGATGCAGTTCAGCATCGACGATTTGCCGGCGCCGTTGGGGCCGATGATGGCGCGGATCTCGCCTTTGGCGATGTCGAAGCTGATATCGCTGAGCGCCCTGACGCCGCCGAACGACAGGCTGATGTTCTCGACCGACAGCAGCACCTCGTTGAAGGAGCGCAGGCGCTCGGCCATCGTGATCAGCTGGCCTTCCGGAGAAGCGGCGCCGACGCGGTGTGGGGCGCCAGCTCGCGGATCTCGACGTCGCCCTCGATCATGCCCTTGCGGCCGTCCTCGAAGGTGACGTCGACCTTGATGTGGGCGTTGCGGGAACCGTCATAGAGCGCATCGACCAGCCGCCCGTAGCGCTCGCCGATGAAGCCGCGGCGCACCTTGTTGGTGCGCGTGAGCTCGCCGTCGTCGGCCTCGAGCGCCTTGTGCAGGATCAGGAATCGGCGGATCTGGGCGCCCGCCATGCGCGGATCGGCGGCGAGGTCGCGGTTGACCCGCTCGATCTCGCTTTGCACCAGGTCGTAGACCGCCTTGGCGCGCGCCAGCTCCTGGTAGCTCGCATAGGCGATATTGCGCCGCTCGGCCCAGTCGCCGACCGCCGCCATGTCGATATTGACGAAGACCGCGACATAGTCGCGGCCGTGGCCGAACGCCACCGCCTCGTTGATGTGCGGGAAGAACTTCAGCTTGTTCTCGATGAATTTCGGCGCGAACAGCGTGCCGTCGTTCAGCTTCCCGACATCCTTGGCGCGGTCGATGATGCGCAAGTGGCCGCGCTCGTCGAGGTAGCCGGCATCGCCGGTATGCACCCAGCCGTCCGCCGTCTTGGTGTCGTTGGTCGCCTCGGGGTTCTTGAAATACTCCTTGAACACGCCGGGGCTGCGATAGAGCACCTCGCCCGACTCGGCGATCCTGAGCTCGACGTTGGAGACCGGCTTGCCGACCGTGTCGGAGAAGACCTCGCCGTTGGGATGGATGGTGACGAACACCGAGGCCTCGGTCTGGCCGTAGAGCTGCTTCATGTTGACGCCGAGCGCGCGGTAGAAGTTGAAGATCTCGGGTCCGACCGCCTCGCCCGCGGTGTAGGCGACGCGCACCCGGCTCATGCCCAGCGTGTTCTTGAGCGGCCCGTAGACCAGCACGCCGCCCAGCGCATAGAGCAGGCGGTCGAGCGCGGCGACGGGCCGCTTGTCGAGGAGCGCCGGCCCGACCCGGCGGGCGAGCGCCATGAAGGCCTGGAACAGGCGGCGCTTCAGGAGGCCCGCGTCCTCCATGCGGATGGTGACCTGCGTGATCAGGTTCTCGAGCACGCGCGGCGGCGCAAAGTAATAGGTCGGGCCGATTTCGCGCAGATCGGTCATCACCGTGGCGGCCGATTCGGGACAGTTCACCACCAGGCCGACAACGTACCCCTGAGCGTAGGAGAAGATGTGATCGCCGACCCAGGCCATCGGCAGGTAGGAGAGAAGCTCGTCCCCTTCCTTGAGGCCATCGAATTCGGCGCCGGCGCGCGCCGCCCATACCAGGTTGTCGTAGCTCAACACCGCGCCCTTGGGCCGGCCCGTCGTGCCCGACGTATAAAGCATGATGGCGTCGTCCGAGCCGCGGCCCTTGGCGACCTCGGCCGACACTACGTCCGGCGTCGCCGCCAGCGCCTTGTCGCCCAGCCCCTGGACCTCGGCGAAGGACAACAGGCCATCGTAGTGCCTGAGCCCGCGCGGGTCGTCGTAGATGACGGTAGCGAGCGACGGCACCTTGCGGCGGACCTCCAGGAGCTTGTCGACCTGCTCCTGATTCTCGGCGAGCGCGAAGCGCGCGCCGGCATGCTCGACGACATAGGCAAGCTCGGCGGCTACCGAGTCCTGGTAGACCGGCACCGGCACCCCGCCCAGGGACTGCGCCGCGCACATCGACCAGTAGAGCCGCGGACGGTTGTCGCCGATCACGATCAGCCGGTCGCCGCGCTTGAATCCGAGGTCGGCCAGGCCGGCCGCCAGCCGCCCGACCTCGGCCGCGACATCGGCCCAGTCGTAGGTCTGCCAGATGCCGTGTTCCTTCTCTCGATAGGCCGGGCGGCGCGGGCTGGTGCGGGCGCGCTCCGCCAGAAGCTTGGGAAACGTATCCCGAGCGTCGGTCGCGCTGCCTGTCGCCCCCGTCGTCATCCCACTCCGTGCTCCCTCGGTCCGCCGTCCGCTTGTTGGTTCTGTGCAGCGATTTCGGCAGGCAGATAGCCGCAGATAGCCATAGTCAATTTGCAGCGGTCAAGCCAGCGACCGGCCGCAGGCTCAGCGTGAAGACGGCGCCGCCGGCCGGCCGGTTCTCGACCGTGACGGTGCCGTGGTGGGTCTCGGCGACGCGGGCCACGATCGCCAGGCCGAGCCCACGGCTTTCGGCCTGCGTGCGATCGCGCCGCCAGAAGCGGCGGAAGATCGATTCGCGCTCCGCCTCGGGCACGCCGGGGCCGTCGTCGGTGACCCGCACGACGCCGTCGGCCGAGACATCGACCTCGATCGAGCCGCCGTGCGGCGTGTGCTTGAGCGCGTTCTCGATGAGGTTGCGCACGGCGCGGAACAGCGCCTCGGAATGGCCGCGCACCCAGACCGGGCCTTCCGCGCCGGTGAGCGCGATGGTCTTGGACGCGTCGACGGCAAGCGGCGCCATGAAGGCCACCGCCTCGGCGCAGACGGCGTGCAGGTCGGCCCTGGCCTGGCCGCCGATGACGAAGCTCTCGAGCTCCGCGATGTCGAGCACCTGGCTCACGGTGCGCGTCATGTTGACGATGTCGGTGCGCAGCGCGTCGCGCACCGGCCCGGGCTCCAGGTCATCGATGCGCGCGCG
>WNFE01003585.1_pt1 | contig 12271 bp, 10 predicted proteins | sample 5400451 | NCBI WGS metagenome assembly WNFE01 (sample SAMN13153344, study PRJNA577476) | soil metagenome | isolation source: 200 cm saprolite under Douglas fir tree site 2 hole 2 | place: USA:California | collected 2015-04-18
GGTCCGGAGTGTATCAAGGCACGCGGCCGGCTAAGACAGTGCCGGGAGCGGTGAGTGCCAAGAAAATCTTCCTGTGCAGAAAACTGTCTTCGTGCCCAATGAGCAAGCGATTCGGCATATCGAAGTCATCTCCGACAAAGAGACGCAGGTTGTGCGCGTTCAGTGGGACATCAAATAGAAGATCGGTGACATACGACTCGCCCGGCCGGAGAGGCTGTGACAACGGGACCGTGCCGCCGCGCAGCCTGGCGAGCGCCGCTTGCCCGTGCGCAGATTGAGAAAATCGGTGCGCTGCGTCATCGACAAGAACAACACGCCGTGGACTGGGTGCCAGCGGACTATCACCGCGATGCTCCGAGATCGTGCTCGGATCGAACCAGGTCCTTAGTCGAATAATCACGAAGCGCCCGGCGGGCAGAGTTTGATGTGATTCATCGCCGAGCGCCTTGGCTTCTTCGAAATTCACCACGGAATAGGCGATGTGGCAGTCGATTTCGCAGAAATATTTGTTTTCTCCCGGCGCAAGGGTCTTCTCGTGGCTGGTCAGCGAGACGCCGGCAAGAACCAGCACGTAGCCGGACGCAAGCACAAGCGCAAGAATAGCTGCGGAGAGGCCGATCCACTTTCTTTTCGTCAGGAAGGCCACGAGGATAACCAGCGCCATGGACGCAAGGAAGACAACGGTTCCCAGGAAAGCCATAACAACCAAAGGCGCATGTTCGGGCATGAATTCCATCTGAGTTTTCTCCCTTCTCGTATTTCGTTCTGAAAGACTTTAGCCAGCGATAGCATCCGGTAAGGCGCCGCGCGTGCGTTCGCGATGTCCAAATTCTTGCACCGCGGATTCCAGGTCAGCCGCGGTGAAGTCCGGCCAGCGCTTTGCCAGAAAAACAAATTCCGCGAAGGCGCACTCCCACAAAAGAAAATCATCAGCAGATCGACATCGGTCGAGCCGCCGCGCAGCACTTCCGACAACACATCGCCGAAGGAATCGGACGAAAGCTTCGTCACTTTGTAGAAGCGGCAAGCGGCGTGAAAAATCGCTTCGCGCGCGGAATAATCGATCGCCAAGCGCAGGTGCAAACGTGTGCCATTTGCGGTGGCTGCTTCGGAATCAGCGACGGCGTCGCGCAGCGTCGCGGGCATACGGTCGCGGCGCCCGATGATGCTCAGGCGCACGCCTTCCGCGATGCAGTTGGATGTCTCGGTCAGAAGATATTCGTGCAACAGGCGCAGTATCCCGGCGACCTCCGCCGGAGGGCGCTTCCAATTCGCGGAAGAGAGCGCAAAAAGCGTGAGTGTGTGGATGCCCAGGCTGGGAGCGGCGGCAATGATGCGCCTCGCGGTTTGCGCGCCGGCACGATGTCCGGCGGAACGCGGCAGGCCGCGCGAGGTGGCCCAGCGGCCATTGCCATCGGAGATGATGGCCACGTGCAGGAAACGTCTCGGGGGCAGCTCCTGGGGAACCGCCGTGGGTTGCTGCAGAACGATGGGTGCCATGTGCATGTTCTTTCTCCGCCGCTGCTGGATTTTAAACGATACAAACTACTCTGTATTGCAAAGTGCGCAGGCAAAAATTTTTTGAGCCTTAGCCCTCGCGCGTCGCGCGGATCAGCGCTTCCATATGGTTCAAATAGCGCTCCAGCGCCTTTCGCCCTGCTGCCGCGAGCCGGTACTCCGTTTTGGGCAGCCGCCCCTCAAACGACTTCGTGCACACGATGTAATCGGCTTCTTCCAGCCGGCGGGCGTGCACGCTCAAGTTGCCGTCCGTGGTCTTCAGCATGGCCTTCAGTTCGTTGAAGGTCAGCGAGCGATTGACCGCCAGAGCGCTGACAATGCCCAATCGCACGCGCTCATGAATCAGACGGTCCAGATCGGCGGGAACAGGTTCCCGTGGCTGCGCATGCGCGGCAGGCAGTGCGGCTTCTCGCTCGCGCGACCGCTGGTACCGCTCGTCCCGCGCTGTCGATGACTTAGCCATACGAATCCCCGTCTGCCGCTATCCTCCGTGATGCCGCGCGATCCACAACCCGAAGCCAATTTGCAACACGCCAAAACCCGCGGCCATGAACGCATCTCCCCAATTAGACGGCGCGAAAAGGGCGATTGCTCCCAGACCCATGAGCGCCAACCCCATCACCGGAACAACACGCACCGAGAACGCTCCTCCCGTGACGATGGCCGTGCCGTAAAGGAGCAGCCACACGCCAGGAATCGCGGCTTGCACGCCGGCTTGAAACAGCGCGAAGGTCAGCAGGCCGCCGACGATGATCGGCGGAGTAAAGCTGAGGAGAAATTTGCGGCCCGGCCCGGAAAAAAGCCTGGCGCTGGCGCGATGTGCCTTGGTCGCCGCCGAGGAGGCGGCAATGGCCACGGCCACGAATGCCTCGACCAGCCAAACCGTGAGCCAGGCGCGCGGCGACGTTTGGCGCGACGCTGCCCAAGCTGCGCCGATGGCGGTCAATCCCATGGCTACCCCACCCCAGCCGGGGACGGCGGTAAATTCAGCCGCACGCTCCATGGTTTCGCGGATGTAACGCAAGTGGTCTGCGGCGCGGGCATCGATGGGGATAGCCTCGCGTTGGTGGGAGCGGAGAGGGCTCATGAGGGCCATGTTTGAAGCTTAGCAGGGCCGGCCCCGCGTGTCAAGTACTTTGTGATACAAAGCCAAACGCTTTCATTCACGACACGCTGGCCATCGAGGACTCTGAACGCCCATACCGCCCGGTCAGTGCATTCCAGCGAATGATGAAAACGTCCAGAAACATTTGGATACTGTCGCGCCACATGCTCACTTTAGTGGCCGGCGAATGCGCCCAGCGTACCGGAATTTCCACCGCGCTCAGGCCGTGATGCCGCGCCAGGTACAGAAGCTCCGGATCAAAGCCGAAGCGTTCGATGCGCTGCTGCTGGAAGATCACGCGGCAGCGTTCCCGCCGGAAGGCTTTGAAGCCGCACTGTGTATCTACAAACGGCAAGCGGAGTATGGCGCGCACAATAAAATTGAAAATGATGCCGGCAGACTCCCGGAAAACGGACTGACGCACGGAAATCAGGCTGCGGTTTAGCGCCCGCGAGCCGATAGCCACATCGTGATCCGCGAGTGCCGCAAGGAGTTTGTCCGTCTCGTCGATCGGCGCGGACAAGTCCGCGTCGGTAAACAGCACCACGCGTCCGCGCGCCTCCAGCATCCCATGCCGAACGCTGTAGCCCTTTCCGCGGTTTTTCTTGTTGGCCACTACGCGCAGTCGCTGAATTTCACCGCGGAAGGAGTTGGCCACATCCGCGGTCCGGTCGGTCGAGCCATCGTCGACAACGATCACCTCTGTCTCTCGCTTGCTGGCGCGGATATATGCCGATACCTGCGCGAGCGTCACCGGCAAGCGCAGCTCCTCATTGAAAGATGGAATCACGATGGAGAGCTCAGGCGGAACGGAGCTCATCGCTGCGGGGTTTCCTTCCAGCCGTGCGCTCCGAGAAGTGGAACGAAGCGGCAAGGCTCAAGCATGGTGGTGCGAAAGCTATCATGGCTGCGCTCGATCAGCTGCAAATCCTGATTTTCCACATCGCCCACCGGCACAACCATTCTTCCGCCTTCGACAAGCTGCGCAAGGAGCGGTGCCGGCACGGAAGGCGCCGCCGCAGCCACGAGAATGGCGTCGTACGGAGCGAACTCCGGCAAACCCAGCGTTCCGTCGCCGCAATGCACGTGAGCATTCTTGTAGCCGAGGCGCGTGAGACGCGCGGCAGCTTCAGTGGCCAGCGCCGCGCGAAACTCCACGGTGAAGACCTCGCGCGCCAGGCAGGCCAGCACGGCGGCCTGATAGCCAAGTCCCGTTCCAATTTCCAACACCCGTTCGTCCCCCTGTAGGCGAAGCGCGGCGGTCATGGCGGCTACGATGTAAGGCTGCGAAATCGTTTGGCCCTCCCCGATGGGGAGCGGGGCGTCCTCGTAAGCGCGGTCGCGAAATTCCGCGGGGACGAATTCATGGCGTGGCACGCGCTCAAGGCACTCTAAAACGCGGCTGTCTGTGATGTGACGCCTCCGGATTTGCATTTCCACCATTTCCTGGCGCGCTTGTGCAAAACCGTCGGGCGTGCTGTTCCCGAAAATGCCGCCAGCATCCATGAAATCATGCCGGCGCGGAGGCGGCCGCATGCTTCTCCCACGCGTGCGTGCGGAGAATCTCGGCTACTTGCTCGAGTGCGAAATCGCATTCCTCGAGCCGATTGTAGAAATGCGGCGAGAAGCGCACCCCCGCTTTCGGCCGGAAGTCCACCAGGATGTCCCGCGCCAGCAGTTCGCGGCAGACTTCGGAAGCGTGAGGGCAGTCGATGGAAACGGTGCCCGCGCGTTCCGCCGGACGCTCCGGAGTGTTGACGCGCCAGCCGCGCGCCTTGGCGCCCTCCAGCAAGCGCGCGGTCATGCGCACCGATTTAGCGCGTATCGCTTCGATGCCCACCGCATTGAGGATGTCCAGCCCGGGCTGGCACGCATACAGGGCCGGTACATGTGGCGTACCGTTCAGATAGCGGAACGAATCTTCGCGCGCATCGATTGCCCCGGCCTCGAAGTCAAACGGGCGGCGATGCGCGATCCATCCTGTGAGTGCGGGACGTAGCTTGGCGCGCAGGTCTTCGCGTACGTAGAGATAGCCGACCCCCGGTCCGCCGCACAGCCATTTCAGTACGCCGCCAACGGCGAAATCGGCACGCAATGCCCGAACATCAATCGGAATCGTGCCGGCCGCCTGGAAGACATCGAGGATTACGTGCGCGCCAACGCGATGCGCGCGCTCGATAATCGCCCGCGCGTCGACGATGCAGGCACTGCGGAAGAGAACCTGCGAGATGGGCACAAGTAAAGTGGTTTCGTCGATGGCTGCAAGGAACTTGTCGAGATCGATGCGCACCGGGTCGGAGCTGGCCACCAACTCCACCCGCGCGCCCAGGCGCCGCTGCTCGTGATAGAAATATTGAATGGACGGAAATTCGAGGTCCGTCATCACGATCTTGTTGCGCGCTCCGCGAAAATCAAAGCAGGAAGCGATAACCGCCTGAATCAACGTGACATTCTGATGCAGGGAAATTTCCCCGGCCTTCGCGCCAATCAGCGGCGCGATTTTGTCGCCAACCGCGACGGCCATCTCCCACCAGCCCTCTTCCCAGGCGCGCACGCCGCGTTCCGCCCAGCAATCCGCGTAAGCCCGCATCGAGTCGTAAACGCTGCGCGGCATCGCGCCCAACGAATTGCTGATGAGATAAGTGGAGCGGTCAAGAATCGGGAATTCGCCGCGCCATTTCAGCAGGTCATCCATCAATAATGGCTCCACCCTCTGCGTTGCGGGAGTGCGTCTTCCTCCACCCAAGGTAGCACAGCGTGACAAAAAGCAGCCAGGGCAGCCCCGCAGTCAGCGTGATGCGAAGACCCGGCACCCACCACGTGGAAACCAGCACCGCCCCGAGAGCCGCGGCGCCAAACAGCGAATTCCACGGACCTCTCGGCCCGAAGCGCCTAACTGACTGTCCAGAGCGAGCGATACGCCTGCGAAACATCAGGTGTGTAACGAAAATCATCAGCCACACAAATATCCCGCCGAAGAACGCCGCGCCCAGCATGTAGACGTACGCCGTACCGCTGTAGCGCCGCTCCAGAAACAGCGCCGCCACCATGCCGATACTGGAAGCGAGCAGCGCCGTTACCGGAGTGCCGCGTTTGCTCAGCCGTCCCAGCGCCGCAGGAGCGTAGCCGCCGCGCGACAGCGAGAACAACATCCGCGACGTGAGATAGAGATTGCAGTTCACGCTCGACAGCGCCGCCGTCAGCACCACAAAGTTCATTACCTCGGCGGCTGCGGGAATCCCCGCGGATTCGAACACTCGCACGAACGGACTTTCGCCGAGCTCCACCTGCGTCCAAGGCACGACGCCAACGACCACTGCAAGTCCGCCAATGTAGAAAATGCCGAGGCGCGCAAATGTCCAGCGCATCGCGCGCGGCAATGACGTTGCCGGATCTTTCGCTTCACCGGACGTGACCGCGACGATTTCCAAGCCCAGATAGCTGAACACCGCCATCGCTATGCCGAGCCCGACGCCGGTCCAGCCGTTGGGAAGAAATCCGCCATGCGCCACGTAGTTCGTAGCGCCGATTCGCGGAAAGCCGACGCCCAGCAACAACGCAGCCCCCAAAATCAGGAACAGAACGATCGTCACGACCTTCAGCATCGCAAACCAATATTCGAACGTCCCGAAATTCGAAACGCTGCTGGCGTTGACCCAAATCAGTGCCGCCGAAAATCCCGCAATCCAAATCCAGGAGGGCACTCCCGGGAACCAGTGCTTGCAATAAATCGACGCCGCCACCATTTCGCTGCCGATGGCGATCACTTGCCCGAGCCAATATGAATAACGCATGGCGAAGCCGGCCCACGGATGCACGTACATCTCGGCGTAAACGCCAAACGACCCGGCCACCGGATGCGCAATGGCCATTTCTCCCAGCGCCCACATGAGCGCCAGCGCGATTCCCGCGGCGGCGGTGTAGCTCAGAATCACGCCTGGACCCGCCAGCTTCACGGAAAGCGCGCTGCCGAGAAAAAGGCCGGTGCCGATGGCGCCCCCGACGGCAATCATGGAAAGCTGCCGCGGCGTCAGATTGCGGTGCAGCCCTGCTTCGCGTTCCAGGATGGCAGAGGCGTCAGCAACATTCGTCTCAGCGGGAGTTCCGGTATGTGCCATGGCGCGGCATCGTAGCAGACCGTTCGCCAGCCGCCAACGCGACGCGCGAGCGGGTCAACCTTCCCCCGCGCGCAAGCCTGCACCAAAGTACAGCAAAGGACAGGCAGTTTGCGTCCCAGCAAACCTGTACCTCGACACGTTCCTTCGCACGCCGCTCTTCTTTACAATCACCACGCGGCAAAACCGCAAAGATTCTCGCCGCGGAGGCATTCATGAAGGCGGTCCTGGCATTGGTCATCATCTACGTGGCGATGTTTTTCCTCGCCATTCAAGGCGCATCGCAAAATTCCGCGCAACCGCAAGGTGGCACAGGCCAAACGGGGCATTCCATTGATCCCGCGAAAGAAGCGGACATTCGCTCCCTTATGGAACTCGTCGGTGCGCGCGACGCGATGCAGGATTTCGCCGCTCACGGCGCCGACCAGATTCGCGAAAACCTTCTCGCCTCCGTCCCCGCCAGCGACCGCGGCCAGCAATTTGTGAACGTCTTCATCGAAGGCTACAGAGCCAAATTCAATCCGGATAACGCTACCGCCCAGCTCGTTACCATTTACGATCAGCATTTCACGCAAGACGAAATCAAGGGACTTCTGCAATTTTACGGCTCGCCCCTCGGCCAAAAATTCGCCGCGGAGATGCCCAAGATCAACCTCGAAATGCAAGCCGCCAACCGCGCCTTCAGTATGCGAATCGCCAAGGACGTGCTGCAAGACCTCCGCAAGCAGTATCCCGGCGTGGCCGCCCGCGCGCGCCTAGCCAAACCTCGCCAAGGCCAAGTAGAACAAGCTCAACAGCAAGCGCAGACACAGCCGACACAACCCTAACGCGCTCTATCGCGTCTCATACGCGCGGAACATCTCGCAGCTCATAAAGGGTTACGCAATCGTTGCGATTAGGTCGGTCTTCTTGTTCCACGAGGCGTACGGGAGGCTGTAAATGCGACCATTGCTCGTCGGGTGTGCGCTTCTTTTAGGAGCGTTGGCGGTTTTGGCACATTCACCATCACTCTGGGTGAATGCACAGGAGAAACCGGCGGCAGCCCAGCCCTCATCGCGGCCTCCTGCCAAGGTCAGTCCGCAAGCTTCGAGCGCGATTGATCCCCAGAAGGAAGCCCGCATTCGCGAGCTGATAGAGGTCACCGGCGCGAAGAATCTCGGACAGCAGCTTATCGAGGCCGGAATGGAGCAGTTCCGCAGCAGCGTACAGGACTCCCAGCCAAATAATCCGCGCGCCAAACAATTTGCGGATGCCTTCGTAGCCCGCTTCCAGAAACACTTTGACCCCGACTCCCTCACGGAGCACGTTATTCCCATCTACGATAAATACCTGACCACCGAGGATCTGAAAGGCTTGCTGGACTACTACCGCTCGCCCCTTGGACAGCGCATGTTAAAGGCTCTACCGGAAGTAACGCGCGAATCGCAGGCGGCGGGCTTCGCCCTGGGCCAGAAAGCCGCGCAAGAAACCATGGAAGAGTTGAAGGCGGACTTCCCGGAATTTACAGGCTCCAGCGAAGAAGACAAGCGCCCCGGTGAGCCAAATCAGAACTGAGGCCGGCCGGCTCTCACGGAAAACGCTTCTTGATTTTCAGGTCGATACCGAACGTCCCGTTGTAATCGCGCAACGCCACGATCGACACATTGCGGTTTACGTTGAATTCCACCTGGATCACCTGCTGTTGCGTGGAACCGACATTCGACACATACGTCACGGTAAGGTTTCGCGTCACCTGTTGCTGCACCGTCACACGCGCCGCCGCGTTTTGCGTAGCTCCCGTCGAGCCCACCGAGGTTAGGCCTGGATCGACTCGAAAATTCGTAATCCCAAACAGCTTCTCCAACCGTCCGCCCACCTGGCTCGACACCGCCTCCGAAAGTAGCGCCGAAGCCCCCGATGTTCCGCTCTGCGCTCCCGAGGCGCTGCGCAACGTGGATTCCTGGCTGGTCTGGCCCAGCGCCAGCAGCGTCACGATATCGTTGGCCGGCAGCGGGGGGTCCGAACGGTACGCCAGCGTCAACTTGCTCGCCGGCCCGTTGAAGTTCAGTGTGATTTCGTACTGCTGAATGGTGGTGCTCGCTTCCACGTTCACCACCGGATCGAGCCGGAAGGGATTGGCAAAATTAATGTCGCCCCTCGCCACGCGATAACGGTTGCCGTGGAACAGCAAATCTCCTGAAAGAACGTGGATGTGCCCCAGCAAAATGGGATGTTCCCACGTCCCGCGTACGCGAATGTTGGCTTCCGCGTCCAACTGCGCTCCCGGCCACTCCATCCGCGCATCAGGCGCGGAAACTGCTTCCACGTCAAACTGCAGGTTGCGTAAAAACGGCGAGCTAGTGGAAGGACCGCTGATTCCCTCCTTTGTGGAAACCAGCATGCCGGCAACCTCCAGTCCTTGTGTGAGTGTGACCCGCTGTATCGTCACGCGGCCGGAGAGCAGGCCTGCTTCCGTTGTGCCGGTCAGGCGCAGCGAGCCCGCGGTCAACCAGCTCATCCCTTCCGGGTAGCGGATGCGCGTGCTGTCGCTCCGCGCCGTGATGTCGTAACGCAACGGCCGCTCGGTGTACGTCACGCTGCCGGAAAGGTGCAGCGTGCCGCCGCCGGCTTCCGCGGTCATGTCGCTGAAAGAGAGCCGCGTATCGTCAAAGACGAAGTCGCCCTTGAAGTTGCTTAGCCCTGTGGGGAAATCGGCGACTCGCGCATTGGCGCTGTCGATATGAATCCGCCCGGTGATGCGCGGCCGCTCCAGCGTCCCTTCAAATGTCGCATTAATCTGCGCCGGGCCGCTGATCGTCAGCCCCGCCGAAATTCCCGCAAGTAAGCGCAAATCCAGCGCCCCGTTAAGGCGCAGCTTCACGTTGGCCCGTTCGGCAAAGCCTACATTTCCATCGATACGAATATCCGTGTCTGGCCCGCGAAACTCTGCCGGCTCGATCTGCAAACTGTCACGGGAAGAACGAAAGTGCACCGGGCCAACGTTCTCAAGCTGCACGTTCGCATAGTTGAACATCAGCCGCGAGAATTGTGCGTCCAACACGATGCTCTCTGGCCGCTTCAGTGAACCGCTCAATCCGATTTCGCCGTCTGCTTTACCGTGTCCGTTGAATGCCTGCAAATGCAGGGCGCCTAACATGAGTGCGTCTAGCGCGATGTTCTTGACGGCAATCTTGCCCTCGATCTTGTATGGATCGGCGAGCGTCAGCGTATACCCGCCGGAGATTTCTCCGGTGTTCATGGCCGATCCCAGTTCCAGTCGCGCCGTCCGCCCATCGGAGGTCAGCGTCCCGTCGAAGCTGCCAATCACCGACTGCCCCACCCGCAAATCTACTACCCGTACAGTCCCCTCACCCTTCGGCGCCAGAGGCGGACCGCTCGCTTTCAGCCGGAAGGAAACCTGGCCGTCCAGCGGAAATCGCGCCGATTGCAATCTCTGAAAATTTGCCAGCGGAAGAGAAGCGCCAACCAGATCGACGGAAGCGCTAGCGTCCGCGAAGTTGTAACCCGCCGAGCCGGTAACGATTCCCGCCCCGTGCCCCGGTTCTCTTTCCGGCGCAAACAACCGCAGCTCCGCGTTTGCTATGCGAGCCTCATCGGGTGTCAGGCTAAGCTGGCCTCGCAGCCGGTTAAACGTGACGCCATACGCTTCTCCATTTGCCAGATCAAATAGGCCGGTGACGCTCGGTGCTTTCCGCGTCCCGCGCCCGTGGAATTGCCCCGACAGGTCCCCGCGCAATGGGTATGAGTAGTTCAACAGTTGCTGCAGCGCATCCACGGGCGTCGCTTCCAGGTTGACGTCGGCAGACCACGTGCTGTCAGGCAAAAAGCTCCATTCCTGCAGCTCCATTCCTAGGTCCATCGCCGCATCCATCGGTCCCCGCCGCAAATGCGCCCGCGCAAGCGTCAATTCCTCCGGCGAGTACGAGACTTCGCCCTCCACCGAGTCAAACGCCAATCCGTCATAGCGCACGCCCTCGCCCCGCACTTGCCCCGCAAATGTGGGGCCGCCAGACGCTCCGCTGATCTTCCCCTCCCACCGCGCGCTTCCCGTGATGACTTTGATCGCATCCCTCGAATTCGGTCGTGTGCCTCGAATCGCATTGATGAAATCGCGATAGCTCTCCAGCGCGCCGGTTTCAAACCGCACGTCCATCGCCGTATTCCGCGGCGCAAGTAATCCGCTGATCGTTCCGCGGCTGGCCGGCGTCTCGAACTCGCCGCTGTTGACCATCAGCGTCTCCGGGTCGTACCGATAACGAATCTCCCAATCGCCATCCACCGGAATGTGTCCGGCAGCGATGGTGTCCGGGGATACCCACTGCATCGTCCCGGTAATCTCAAAATGTTGAAATGGTCCGCTCCAAGTCTCCGTGGTGTCCGCGGATATCAGCGTGTCCCAGTGCAATTCGTCCACCGGAAAGCCCGGGTGCTCGATGGCTGGCAGCACTCCGGCCAGGTGCGCGTCCTGTACGTGCGTATCCGCGCGGAATTTCAGGCCGTCAAAGCGCATTGTGACCCGGCCTTTCACCGTCCCGCCAAATGCCAGCGCCAGGAAATCTGGCACTACCAGTCCGCTGTTGTCCATCTGAACGCTGCCCCGGCTGGACAATCCTGAAGCTCGAAAAATGGGATACGTCAGTGTGATGTCATGGCCCGAATAACTGCCGCTTCCGTGCAATTGCCCATCCGCGAATGTTCCTTCGCCATGAACGTCCACGAGCCCGGTCGGAGTTTCCGGCGAGCGCAAATTCTCTCGCAGATCCAGCAGGTTGACCCATCCGCGGTATCGAAAGCTCCATTTCGGCTGCAAATAGTCTTGCATCTCGACTTGGGCATCGACGTGCGACCTCCCGGCGCTCAAAATTCCCTGCTCCAGCGTAAAGCCGTCCCTCCGCAACGTGAACTTGGCCGACACGCTCACCGGCCACGGAAGGAAGTGTTTCGCGGTGAACTGAATCGATTGCCAATCGATTGTGCCTAAGTACATCGGTTCGTTTGCTGACCCGCTAGCGTCCAGTGCCAGGCGCAGGTTGTCGCCTTCCACCGCCAGCGGCGTTCTCACGTCGTTGTATAGGATCCAGCCATTCTGCAGTTGCAACCGCCGGATGCGAAGATCAAACAGTGTTTCTCGCGTTGGCTTCCTGCTGGACGCGTTCTGCGGCACGGGAACGTTGCTCGAACCGTTTTTCTCGACGCGAATGTGAACCTGTGGCCTCTGCACCAGCAAATCGTTCAACGAAATCTTGCGGCCCCAAAAAGAGTCGATGCGCAACCCCGCCTGTACTTCGTCGGCGGCAAAGAGAGGCTCCGTTCCTGCGGGTTCCCGCCCATGAATCACCAGGCCCTTCATCGTGATTTCGAGCGAAAGCCAGCGAATGGAAATGGATTTCAGCGCAACCTGGCCGCCCGTAACTCTTTCCAGAGTGTGAACAACGTAGCGCTGAATCAGCGGATTGCCAGCGCCGCTGCCGAAAAAAATCGCCACGCCCGTTAGTATCAGAAGAATCAGAAAGACTTTCGCCGCCAGCACCCA
>WNFE01009386.1_pt1 | contig 12268 bp, 10 predicted proteins | sample 5400451 | NCBI WGS metagenome assembly WNFE01 (sample SAMN13153344, study PRJNA577476) | soil metagenome | isolation source: 200 cm saprolite under Douglas fir tree site 2 hole 2 | place: USA:California | collected 2015-04-18
TACGTGAACTTCGAAGAGATCCCGATCATCCGCGAGCGGGCGCTCGAGGCCCTCGCGCGGCACGGCCGGCCCCGCGCGGACTTCCCCCTCTGCGTGTACACGACGGTGCGGCTCGACGACGACGTCGCCACCGCCGAGCGCGTCACCACCGAGTTCCTGGCCACCTACTACGGCGGCGGGGTGCACGAGCGGGGCGCCATGGGCCTGGGCCCCGCCCCGATGGTGATCGATGTGCTCGCGCGGTACGCCGCGGCCGGGGTCACCGATCTCTGCATCCGCTTCATCGGCAACGATCAGCTCGCCCAGCTCGACCGGTTCACCACCGAGGTGCTCCCGGCGCTGCGGTAGCCCCTCACCCTACCCTCTCCCCAGAGGGGAGAGGGTTCTCGGAGGAGACACATGACCGAGTTCCCCAAGCTGACGTACGACGCGCTCACGGTCGGCGAGGAGTTCGTCTCGGACCCGCACCTCGTGACGCCGGAAGACGTCGAGGCCTACGCCTTCGCGGTGGACGATCACCATCCCTGGTTCGCGGGGCCGTCGCCGTTCGGGGGGCCGGTGGCGCATCCGACGCTCATGGCCAACCAGGCCCTGCATCTGCGCCACGGCAAGTACATCGTGCACGCGGGGCTCCACGCCAAGATGGAGTTCAACTTCCTCGAGCCGGTGCGGCCCGGCATGCGCGTGCGCTCCCGGGGTCGGGTGATCGACAAGTACGAGCGGCGAGGCCGGCAGTACATGGTCACCGAGTTCGTCACCGAGGACGAGGCGGGCGCGCCGCTCGTCCGGGGGCAGTTCACCCAGATGCTGATCCCGGAGGGCACGCGCCATGGCGATCGCTGAGGCCGTCGCGGTCGGGCAGGAGCTGCCGCCGCTCGCGAAGGAGCTGTCGCAGCGGCGGATCGACGTCTACTCGGGCGTGCGTCCGCGCTCGATTCATACCGACGAGGCGTGGGCGCACCAGAAGGGATTCCGGACCACGCTGGCGCAGGGCATGATGTCGACCGCCTACGTCTCGGAGATGATGACGCGGTTGCTCGGCGCCGGCTTCGTCAAGGGCGGCACGCTGTCGATGGCCTTCATCAAGCCGGTCTACGCGGGCGATCGGCTGACCGTGCACGGGGTGGTCAAGGAGACGCGCCCTGAAGGCGCGGGCACCCGCGTCGTCGTCGAGGTGTGGTGCCAGAACCAGCACGGCGAGAAGACCGCGGTGGGGACGGCGAGCGGGCTCAGAGACTAGCCCCTCACCCTACCCTCTCCCCAGGGGGGAGAGGGGATCCGCGCTCCCCCCTCTCCCCTTGGGGGAGAGGGTAGGGTGAGGGGGTTCAGATCGCGAGGACGTTGCGTCCGAGGGGGCGGCCTTCGCGCAAGGCCGTGAAGGCCTCCTCGATGTCGGCCAGCGGGATCACGCGGTCCACGATCGGCTTGATGCGCCCGCGGGCCACCAGCTCCATCGTCTCCACGAGCTCCTGCTTGCTGTTGGCGCGGGAGCCGACGATCTCGAGCTCGTTCCGCACCAGCTCGTGGGGCATCACCGGCAGCGGCAGCCCGGGCGTGTAGCCCACGAAGACCAGCCGCCCGGCCCGCTTCACGCTCTGGTAGCTCGACGGCAGCGTCTGCTGGTTGGAGACGAACTCCAGCACCACGTCCACGCCCTGGCCGTCGGTGAGCTTGCGCACCGCCTCGTGGAACGGCCCGCTGCGCGCGTCCACCACCGCGTCGGCGCCGAGGCTCTTGGCCAGCGCGAGCCGCGCCTCGCTGACGTCGACCGCGATCACCCAGCCGCCGGCCAGCCGGGCCATCTGCAGCGCGTGCAGGCCCACGCCGCCGACGCCGATCAGCGCCAGCGTGGTGCCCGGCCGGACCTGCGCGCGCTTGGTGATCGCGTGGTAGGCCGTGGCGACGGCATCCCCGAGGATGCAGGCGCTCTCCAGGGAGACGTGGTCCGGGACCTTGCACAGGTTGATGCCCGGTGTCTTGAGATACTCCGCGAACCCGCCGTCGATGGTGAAGCCGTGCTGGCGGACCTCGGGGCAGAGGGTGTCGCGCCCCACGCGACAGAACTGGCAGCGCCCGCAGGTGATGTAGAAGTTCACGACGACCCGGTCGCCCGGCGCGAAGCCGCGCACCTCGCTACCCACCTCGGCCACCTCGCCCGCGATCTCGTGGCCCATGATCAGCGGGATCACGCCGAGCCCCATCCGGTCGGCGCGGATCTTCACGTCGGTGCCGCAGACGCCGACGTTGCGCACACGGACCAGCGCCTCGTGCGGGGCGATGGCGGGCGTGGGGACATCCTTGGGGACGAACGGGCCGCCGAACTTCTCGAGGACCAGCGCGCGCATGGGGCCGTCGCAGCTACACCTGCTGCAGGGCCTCCGTCCGCGGCGCGTCGGGCGCGAGCAGCGTGCGCCAGTCGGTGTCGCGCGGGATCACCGCCTCCGCCGGCTGCAGGACGTAGTATGTCGGCTCGACGCCCGGGGGGATGCCGCCGGCCTCGACGGTCCGCGTCGCCTGCAGGAGCAGCCGGCGCGCCTGGATCACGGGCCGGTCGGCGGGGCCCAGGTGCTCGCGGCTGCGGTCGACGACGGGCCCCATGCTCTCCTGGACCGCGCGGTCCTGGGCATTGATGCCGTCGATACCCGTGAAGGTCTCGGTCTTCTGCACGCGGCGATCCAGCAGGTAGTCGTTCTCACGATTGCGCTTCGAGCGGAAGGTGCGCTGGTCGACGTCGAGGGGGCCGTTGCCGAGCCGGCGCTCGAGGCGGTCCTCGTCGGTCAGCGGCTCGGTCGTGCTCTGCTCCCAGTTGTAGACCATGGTGGTGTCGTCATCCATCGGGACCCAGATGTGGCCGGCCGCTCCGGAGAAGCCGCGGGTGGAGCCCCCGTTGCGAGCGGGACGGATCTGGTGGAAGGGCAGGATGAAATGGTAGGCGCGGACGTGCGTCTCGCCGCCCTCGAGCGGCCGCAGGCCGGCGTACCGGTACCCGTAGTCCGTGACGTCGAGCTCGATGACGGGGGCCTTGCCCCGGACGAAGGGGTCCGTCGGCTTGAAGCCCGGCCGCGCGGAGTCGGCGGCCAGGACCCGGTGCAGGATGGGGGCGTGCGAGGTGTCGATGCCGCCCTCGAGGCCCTGGAGCCAGTTGGTCTCCTGCAGGACCTTCGAGACGTGGCGATGCGTCGCGGGCGCCTGGGTCCAGGCGAAGCGCGGCACCGGCGGGCGTAGGTCCGCGGATCCTAGATAAGCCCAGATGAGGCCGCCCATCTCGACCGTTGGATAGGCGGTGGTCCGGATCTTGTGGGCGAAGGCCTGCTCCTCGGGCTCGTTCATCATCTCGACGCACTGGCCCTCGACGTCGAACTTCCACCCGTGGTAGACGCAGCGGAGCCCGCACTCCTCGTTGCGGCCGAGGAACAGGGAGGCCTGCCGGTGCGGGCAGCGCTCGGCGAGGAGCCCGACGCGGCCGTCGGTGTCGCGGAAGGCCACCAGCTCCTCGCCCAGCAGCTTGACGCGCACGGGCGGGCAATCGGGCTCGGGCAGCTCCCACGCCAGAAGCGCGGGGATCCAGTACCGGCGCATGGCGGTGCCCATCGGGGTGCCGGGGCCGACACGGGTCACTCGGTCGTTGTCGTCGCGTGCCAGCATATTCGGACCTCCTTGCTGGATCGAGCCCGTCGCGGCGAGGATGTACCGAATGCGGGCGCCGGTCAAGGGACCCGGCCCCTCACCCTGCCCTCTCCCCAGAGGGGAGAGGGTGTGTAGGCCCCCAGAGGGGAGAGGGTGTATCGGCCCCCGGAGGGGGAGTAGGCTCGGGGGATGGAGCGGGCCAAGCGGGCGATCGAGCTGGCCGAGGCGCTGCTGCGCGAGGCGCGGGCCGGGCAGACGTCGGAGGAGCGGGGTCGGGCAGAGCGCCTCGCCCGCCTGATGGAGGACCCGCGCGGCAAGGAGCTCACGATCGCGCTCACCGACCAGTGCTTCCGCAGCCGGCGGCCCGAGCGCATCGCCGACCAGCTCCACTACCTGCTGGAGCGCTACGGGGCGCCGCGCTTCATGGAGTGGTGGGAGCGCATCGGCCTCACGCTCGGCGCGCTGGTGGGCCAATACATGCCGAGCCTGATCGTCCCGCCGATCGTGGCTCGCCTGCGCCAGGAGACCGAGGCGCTGATTCTCCCCGGCGAAGCCGCGGACCTGCGCCGCTACCTGGCCGAGCGCCGCGCCGACGGCATCCGGCTCAACCTGAACCAGCTCGGGGAGGCGATCCTGGGCGAGGAGGAAGCCGCGCGCCGGCTCGAGGCCTACCTGGCGCTCCTGGCCCGCGACGACGTCGAGTACATCTCGGTGAAGGTCTCCTCGGTGTCGAGCCAGATCGAGCTCACCGCGTTCCGCCACACCGTCCTGGTCGTGAAGGACCGGCTCCGCGCCCTCTACCGCCAGGCGCTGCGGCATCACTACCGGCATCCGGACGGGCACGTCACGCCCAAGTTCGTCAACCTCGACATGGAGGAGTACCGCGACCTCGCGCTCACGGTCACCGCCTTTCAAGAAGTCCTGGACGAGGACGAGTTCATGGGGCTGGCGGCCGGCATCGTGCTCCAGGCCTATCTGCCCGAGTCGCACCGCGTGCAGCGCGAGCTCGTGACCTGGGCGATCGCGCGGTGCGGGCGCGGCGGCGCGTCGATCAAGCTGCGCGTGGTCAAGGGCGCCAACCTGGCGATGGAGCGAATCGAGGCCGATCTGCACGGCTGGGAGCAAGCGCCCTTTACAAGCAAGCTCGAAGTGGACGCCAATTTCAAGCGCATGATCGAGTACGGCTGCCGCCCCGAGCACGCCCGCGCCGTGCACCTGGGCATCGCCAGCCACAACCTCTTCGACGTGGCCCACGGGCTCGTGCTGCGCGAGGAGCGGGAGGTGGAGCCCTGGGTGGAGTTCGAGATGCTCGAGGGCATGGCCAACCACCAGGCGCGCGCGGTGCAGGCGCGGGCGGGCGGGCTGCTGCTCTACGCGCCGGTGGTGCGGGCCGAGGACTTCCACAGCGCGATCGCCTACCTCGTGCGCCGGCTCGACGAGAACACCGCGCCGGACAACTTTCTCCGCCACGTCTTCGGGCTCGAGCCGGGCTCGCCCGACTGGGACCTCGAGCGCGATCGGTTCCTCGGCGCCTTCGAGCTGGTGGACGGGCTGTCGGATGCGCCGCGGCGCACCCAGGAGCGCGGCGCCGAGGCGGCGTCGAAGGCGGCGGGCGATCTCTCGGCGCCCTTCGCGAACGAGCCCGACACGGACTGGGCGAGCGCCGCCAACCGGGACTGGCTCGAGCGGGTCCGGGCCGAGTGGCGCGAGCGGCCGGTGGAGACGGTCCCGCTCCAGATCGGGGGCGAGCTGGTCGCGGGCGCGGTGGAGGTCGAGGGGCGCGACCGCTCGCACCCCGCGCGCGTCGCCTATCGCCACTCGCTGGCGGACCGCCGGCAGGTGAGCCGCGCGCTCGACGCCGCCCGTGCCGCGCAGGGAGCCTGGGGCGACCGGCCGGCGGCAGAGCGACGGCGCTTGCTCGACCTCGCGGCGGCGGTGCTCGCCCGGCGGCGCGGGGATCTGGTCGGCGCCATGATCGTGGACGGCGCCAAGACGGTCGCGGAAGCCGACCCGGAGGTCTCCGAGGCGATCGACTTCGCGCGCTACTATGCGCGCGCGCTCGGCGCGGGCGACACCGTGGACGGCTGCCGGCTCACGCCGCTGGGCGTGGTCGTCGTCGCGCCGCCGTGGAATTTCCCGCTCTCGATCCCGGCCGGCGGCGTGCTGGCCGCGCTGGCTGCCGGCAACGCGGTCCTCCTCAAGCCCGCGCCCGAGGCGGTGCTGGTCGGCTGGCATCTGGCCAGCGCGCTCTGGGAGGCCGGCATCCCGCGCGAGGCCCTCCAGTTCGTGCCGTGTCCGGACGACGAGATCGGCCGCGGGCTCATCACCGATGCACGCGTGGACGCGGTGATCCTCACCGGGTCGGTGGAGACGGCCCGCCGCTTTCTCGGGTGGCGGCCCGATCTCCGGCTCTTCGCGGAGACGAGCGGCAAGAACGCGATCATCGTCACGGCGCTGGCGGACCGCGACCAGGCCGTCCGCGATCTGGTCCGCTCGGCCTTCGGCCACAACGGCCAGAAGTGCTCGGCGGCCAGCCTCGCGATCTGTGAGGCCGAGGTCTACGACGACCCCGCCTTCCGCCGGCAGCTCCGCGACGCGGCGGCGAGCCTCGCGGTGGGGAGCGCCTGGGAGGAGGCGAGCCGGCTCACCCCGCTCACCCAGCCGCCGGGCGCGGCGCTGCAGCGCGCGCTCACCACGCTGGACGCGGGCGAGGAGTGGCTGCTCGAGCCGCGGGCGCTCAGCCGGGAGGCGCCGCTCTGGTCGCCGGGCATCAAGCTGGGCGTGCGTCGGGGCGCATTCTTCCATCGAACCGAATGCTTCGGGCCGGTGCTGGGGCTCATGCGGGCCGCGGATCTCGACGAGGCGATCGAGCTCGCGAACGATCAGCCGTTCGGCCTCACCGGCGGGATCCAGTCGCTCGACGACCGCGAGATCGCGCGCTGGCTCGAGCGCATCGAGGCCGGCACCCTCTACGTCAACCGCCACATCACCGGGGCCATCGTGGGCCGCCAGCCCTTCGGCGGCTGGAAGGCCTCCTCGGTCGGCCCGGGCGCCAAGGCCGGCGGGCCGAACTACGTGCTCCAGCTCTGCCGCGCGCACCAGATCGCGCCGCCCGGTGAGGACCCGGCGGCCGTCCTGCGCGCGGCCGCGGCCAGCTACGAGCGCGCGTGGCGGGAGCATTTCTCCCAGGCCCACGAGGCGATCCGCCTGCTTGGGGAGCGCAACGTGTTCCGCTATCGCCCGTGCCGGCGCGTGCTCGTGCGGGGCGAGGCGGCGACCGCGGGCGGGCGGCTCGCGCTCTCGCTGGTCCTGCTCGCCACGCGCGCGTGCGGGGCGCCGGTGACGGTGAGCCTGTCGGCGGGCGAGCCCGGCCTGTGGCTCGCGGAGGCGGATGACGGGGGCGCGGTCGCCGAGACCGAGGCGGAGCTGATCGCGCGCCTCGGCGCCGGGGGCTTCGAGCGACTGCGCGCGCTGGTGCCCATCTCTCATGCACTCAGGGCCGCGGCCCACTCGGCGGGGATGGCGGTGCTCGACGCGCCCGTCCTGGCGGCCGGCCGGCTCGAGCTGCGCCACTACCTGCGCGAGCAGACTGTCTCGCACCTCGTGCACCGTTACGGGTCGGTGCCCCTCGAGCCCCTCACCCTGCCCTCTCCCCAGAGGGGAGAGGGGGACAGCTAGAGGACCTGCCCTCTTCGGGGGAGGCGGGAGAGCTGGGGGCTTCTCCCTCTCCCCTCGGGGGAGAGGGTAGGGTGAGGGGGAGCTACAGGACCAGCTCGCGGGCCACCCCGCGCATGTCCATCTCGTAGTCGAGTCCCTGGATCGGTGGGCGGCTCGGATACCAGTGCACGCCGTGGATGGCGGCGGCGCCCGCCGGCTTCAGGACCTCGTCCAGCACGAGGGTGTGGATGGGCTGGGCGGTGTAGATGTCGATCGCGGTGACGCGGCGCCAGTCGAGGTGTCGCCGTGGCGCACGATGCCCTCCGGCCCCTGCGCGCGATCCCGGAGCTCGCCCGCGCCCGCCACGATGAAGGTGGGCTCGGGCGTGGCGCCCGGCTGCGTGTAGGAGAAGGCGTAGAGCGAAGGCTCCGCCGGCGCCGCCGCGACCGGGGCCACGTTGGTCCGCGGGATCGGGTTGTCGTCGCCCACCAGGATGTCCCACTCGGCCAGGAGCTTGCGGTAGCCCTCGTTGAAGGTGCCGAAGCCGTCGAAGGTGAAGGGCGCCGGGCTCCGCAGCTCGATCCCGCAGAGCGCGGTTCTCGGGCGCTTCACCTCGCGGAGGTGCTGCTCGATGCGGGCGAAGCCGTCGCGCCAGGGCAGAAGCGCGGCGAGCGTCACGTGCACGATCTCGTGGCCCGGCCCGGCCACCGTACCGCACGAAAACGCGCTGATGCCGGGCATGTAGCGATAGTCGCCGGTTGGATGGTCACGAAGCATGGGGCGTCCTCTCGATCAGGAAGTTGCCGGCCTCGAAGGCCACGGGCGGCGCGGCGGGGTCGAAGGACACGCCGATCGGGTCACGGCCCCCGGCCAGCGCGTCGAGCTGCTGCTTGAGCTGGCGGCGCACCAGGGCCACGCCGCGGTCGCTCGAGACCAGGTTCTCCTCGGAGTGCGACGTGATGGGTCCCTGGCCGACCTGCGCCTCGTAGTCGCCGGGGAAGTCGCGGTGCTCGGCGGCCGTCAGCTCCTCCCAGAGCTTGCCGTTGAGCCGCGAGCGCACGCTCGCGATCTCTCCGGCCTTCCGCACGCGCCCCGCGGTGTAGATACGGAAGCTCGTGTCGTCGAGCGGGAGCACCCAGCCGATCGTCTCCACACGCGCGTACTGTGCCACGCGCGGATTGGGGATGACCCGGAGCGTCGGCAGCACCGCCTCGCTGATCCGGTGCAGCACGGTGCCGTCGGGCAGGCGCCGGTCGGAGATCGCCTTCACGCCTCGGTCGGTCAGCTCCCAGGTGACCTCCGGCATCAGGCCCATCGGCGCGGTGAATTGCGGCCCGCTGAACGAGCCGTGCAGGATCGGGACGTGGAGCGTGTCCATCAGGTTCTCGTAGTGCTGGAGCCAGTTGCACGGGATGACCGCGGGGCCGCCCCCGCCCACGCTGCTGTCGTCGGCCTCCAGGAACTCGCCCGGGTCGAGCGTCTCGAGGGCCTCGTAGCGGGGCAGCACGGGCTTGCGCGCGCGCGGGCCCATGTAGGCGAAGATCAGGCCGTAGCGCTCCTGCACCGGATACCAGGGCTGGCGCATCCGCTCGCGCTGCGGGCCGCCGTCGGGCTCGCAGGGCTGCTCGAGGCAGTGGCCTTCCACGTCGAAGAGCCAGCCGTGGTAGCAGCAGCGGATGCCGCGGTCCCCCACCCGGCCGTAGTGGAGCGTGGTCCCGCGATGCGCGCAGCGGGCGGTCACGAGGCCGGGGCGCCCCCGCCGGTCGCGGAAGAGCACGAGGTCCTCGCCCAGCCCGCGCAGCGCCTTCGGCGTGTCGGTGGCGTCGCCGACCAGGCCGACCGGGTGCCAGTAGCGGCGCAGCAGCTCGCCCATCGGCGTGCCCGGGCCCACCAGGGTCAGCTCGCGCATGGACGTGGGTTGGGGCCGGCCGTAGCCGGTGCCGCTGTCGCTCATGGCCGGCATCCTACACCGACCGCCCAACAGGGGTCAGGTCTTGAATTACGACATTCGCCGCCCGAGACCAGGGCCAGCGCATTGAAAATGTCGTAATTCAAGACCTGACCCCGGACTCACCGCGAGAGCAGGCCCACGCCCAGCACGATCAGGACCACGCCCGCGACGATCCGCCAGCCCAGCTTGCTCTTCTCGCTCGGGATGAGATAGGCGAGCCCCAGCACGAACAGCGGCGCGGTGCCGGCCAGCGGAATCACCACGCTGACGTCGCCGAAGCCCAATGCCAAGAGCAGGAGGAAGACGCCGCCATTCTCCGCGATGCCGCCCCCGATGAAGTAGAGCAGGCTCCGCCGGCTGCAGCGCAGCGAGCCGAGGTTCCCCGAGGCGGCCACGAACGCGGTCACCGCGATCAGGGCCGCGGTGACGTTGATCGTGGCGCCGAGGAGCGGCCCCGCCGATGCCAGGCCGAGCTTGCGCAGGATCTGGACCGTGCCGAAGCACGAGGCCGCGATGAATGGATACGAGAGATCCCGCACACGAAACCCGATGTATCGTCCGCTCAACGATAACAAGATGGTGCCCGCGACGATGACCAGCGTGCCCCCGACGATGGGCCCGGTCACCCGCTCGCCCAGGAGCAGGATGGCCAGCCCGCTGGCCACCAGCGGGGTCATATTGTTGACCGCGGAGGCCACCGGCGCGCCGACCTTCTGGATGGCGAAGACGCGGAAGAGCCGGCCGCCGGTGGTGCCGATCAGGCCCGAGAGGGCGAAGTACGGGACCGCCTGCCACGTGAACTCTTCGATCGGGACGAGCCACGCGGCGGCCGACCACGCGGCGACCGCGCCGACCACCACGTTGATCCAGGCGCCGGCGTAGAAGGTCGAGCCCCGCAGCCCGCGCTGGATGAGGATGGTCGCCGACGCGGTGCACAGGGCACTCGACAGCGCCATCAGGTGTGGCGTGGGCAGCAACGCGGCTCGCTCGACGGATCAGCCGATTTCGGCGCGGAGGCGGTCGTGCAGCGTGGCCAGCTGCTCCGTCATCGCCGCGACGGAGCGCGCGCCGGCCTGGAAGATCGCGGTGGCGTTCAGCGCGACCCAGCCGAAGCCCATGGCTTTCAGCGCGGCGACCCGGGCCACCACCGCGTCGTGGTCGGCGTAGAAGGTCTTGCCCGCCGCGTCGCGGGGCGGCGGGGCGACCATGCTCTGGAGCCCGATGGCGCCGGGATCGCGCCCGGCCGCCTCGGCGTGGCGGTGGATCGCCTCGATGGCCTGCCGCGCGTCGGCCGCGTCGGTGACCCGGCTCGCCAGCCAGCCGTCGCCGAGGCGGCCCACGCGCCGGAAGGCCGCCTCCGAGTAGCCGCCGATCCAGAGGGGCAGGCGCCCGCCCTGCGGCGGCTTGGGCTCCATCGCCATGGACACCGTGGGATAGTGCGCGCTCGTGAAGCTCACCTCGGCGTCGGTCCAGTAGGCGCGCAGCAGGCGGATGGCCTCGTCCATGCGCGCGCCGCGCGTCCGGTAGCGCTCGCCGAGGGCCTCGTACTCCGACTCCTGCCAGCCGACGCCCACGCCGAGCCGCACCCGGCCGCCCGACAGCGTGTCGAGCGTGCTCACCTGCTTGGCCACCAGCGCGGGCTGGCGCTGCGGCAGCACGAGCACCTCGGTGCCGAGGGTGACGCGGGTGGTGACGGCCGCGATGTAGGAGAGCGCCATCAGGGGCTCGAGGATCGGCATCGCCGGGTTGTAGGGGCCGCGGGGGCGGCCCTCGATCGGGACCCCCATGACCACGTGGTCGAAGATGTCGATGTGGTCGTAGCCGATCCGCTCGATGGCGCGGGCGAGCCCGGCCACCGCGGCCGGGCCCTCCCGGTAGGACACGCTCGGAAACTCGACGGACAGTTTCATGAATCCCTTCTCCGGTCGGGACTATTCATGAACGGGCTCGACCGAGACCGGACGGGTGGCGCCGTGGGCGGCGCCCGCGCAGTCGAGCGTAGTGGGCCCCCCGAGTCCGGTGCGCCGCTCGAAGAGCGGCGAGTCCGGCGAGTGGGTGACGGAGCCGGCTGCGCGGGAGCCGCCCGCGGTGACAGGACCCTGTACCCTTGGACGTGCGGGTATCCGGCGAGCGTACTGGGAGTGCCGACAGGACCCAGCGCCACGGAGCGCCTCGGACGGACGAGCGCCCCAGTGCGGCACGCCGTGGTGGAGCTCCAGTGGGGAGTGTGCGCGGCGAGCGCCAGTACAGGGTTGAGCCATCACCACGGCCGCGCGGAGTCCGGGAGGAGGCGCTGATGCCGACCGGGGACTACGACTTCTTTGTCGGAGTGGATTGGGGGAGTGAGCGTCATCAGGTGTGTGTCCTCGACCCCGCGCGCCAGGTGCACGGCGAGCGCGCCGTCGAGCACAGCGGCCCCGGGTTGGCCGCGCTGGCCGACTGGCTCGTCGCCGTGGCTCCGGGCGCGCCGGCGCGCATCGCGGTCGCCCTCGAGATGCCGCGCGGCGCGATCGTGGACGCCCTGCTGGCGCGCGGCCTGCACGTCTTCAGCATCAATCCCAAACCGCTCGATCGCTTCCGGGATCGCCACTCGGTGGCGGGCGCCAAAGATGATCGGCGCGACGCCTTCGTGGCGGCGGATGCGCTGCGCACCGATCGCTGGGCATTCCGGCGGCTGGAGCCGGACCACCCGCTGATCCTGCAGCTCCGGGAGTGCACCCGCCTCGACCAGGAGATGCAGCAGGAGCTCACCCGGCTGGCGAACCGGCTGCGGGATCAGTTGCTGCGCTTCTATCCCGCGCTGCTTCGGCTGGCGCCGGCGGCGGATGACCCCTGGCTGTGGGCGGTGCTGGCCCTGGCGCCCACGCCGGCGGCCGGCGCCCACGTGCCCCGCGCGCGGCTCACCCGCTTGCTGCAGACCCATCGGATCCGCCGGCTCTCGGCCGAGGACGTGCACGCCGCGCTGCGGGCGCCCGCCCTGCCGGTCACCCCGGGCACCGTCGAGGCCGCGGCTCGTCATGTCGCCTTGCTCTT
>WNFE01003132.1_pt1 | contig 12266 bp, 11 predicted proteins | sample 5400451 | NCBI WGS metagenome assembly WNFE01 (sample SAMN13153344, study PRJNA577476) | soil metagenome | isolation source: 200 cm saprolite under Douglas fir tree site 2 hole 2 | place: USA:California | collected 2015-04-18
TCCAGATCGGGCTGGCGCAAATCGAAGCGCGTGCCGGCGCACCTGAGGAAGCCATTAAGAGGCTTGGACGTTTGCTCTCCATCCCGGCGGGCTGGGAAGTTTCCATAGCACGTTTAAAGATTGACCCGGTCTGGGATCCAATCCGTAACCGTCCGGATTTTCAGCAGCTGCTCTCAGGCCCGGAGCAGATCGGACCTAACAAGTAACAGGAATTGAATCTCCGGAACTTTCTCGCCGAACTGAAGCGTCGCAACGTTTACAAGGGTCGCGATTGCCTGTGCCGTAACGGCTTGGCCCTTAATCTAGGTCGCGATACGTCGCTCTTTGAAATCACCAGTGTGCTCGTGCGTCTCGATGACATTGCGGGTTTGGTCATAAACTCGAATCAGAGCATTATGTGACCGGCTGAAGGACTCGGCGTAGCGTTGCTGGCTGCGCTGCTAATTCAGTAGACGATATGATTGAGGTACCGAGAAATCATCGCGGATCATCTCAGCAAAGCCGGTTGGAGTTGGGGCTGCCTTGTGCCTAGCCATTACCTACAGAGTCGGATTAGATGTTGCAGCTATCCGCGCGGCGCTTGCGCCCGCGGGAATGCTGTATTTTCCGGAATGGCTTCCACTGCCGACTTCAAGCGTCAGGATTTCAAGGAAATAAACATGATTTTAAGCTTGACAAGTCCCAGTGCCTAAGCCTCTAAATCAATATTCCCGAAGACAATTCCGCCATTTCTATGCAGAGCGGTCAACAAATCGGCACCTGATGTGAAAGGAAAAACTATGACTACTGATGCGAAAGGAAAAACTATGACTACTGGTGTGAAAAGGAAAACTAAGGCAACTGGTGCAAAAGGAAAGACTAAGGCGACCGATCTGAAAGAGTTCTTGTCAAGTCTTGCGACTGATGCACGGAAGCTGGGTGAATTCCTGCACGCGCCCGAAGCCACGATGTCCGCTGCGAACCTTTCGGAAGCAGATAAGGCCGCCCTAAAGAGCGGTGTTTCTGGGATGGTTGCCGCCCGCCTAGCGGGAGTGCCACTGGATCAGGCATTTCAACCGCCTCCACACATCGGGATGCCTCCGCACATTGGGCTGCCTCCACACATCGGGCTGACTCCACACATCGGGATGCCGCCCGAGCCTCCACACATCGGGCTAACGCCCCAGCCCCAATACATCGTACTGACACCCCAGCCTCCACACATCGGGCAGCCTCCACACATCGGGATGCCGCCCGAGCCTTCACACATCGGGATGCCTCCACACATCGGGCTAACACCCCAGCCCCAATACATCGTACTGACACCCCAGTCTCCACACATCGGGATGCCGCAGCCTCCACACATCGGGATGCCGCCCCAGCCTCCACACATCGGGATGCCTCCACACATCGGGCTAACGCCCCAGCCCCAATACATCGTACTGACACCCCAGCCTCCACACATCGGGGTAACGCCCCAGCCCCAATACATCGTACTGACGCCCCAGCCCGCGTCTCTGCCGCAATTCGTGGTGTATTCACCGCCGCAATTCGGGGTGCAGCAGCCGCCGTATTACCCCCGGTAGGGTACGGCATGACAAGTGAAGCAAATAAAGCAGGATCGCTCGTAGTCGTCGGCACCGGCATCCGCACGGTTGGGCATCTGACCATGGAGGCCCTCGCTTGGATGCAGCGCGCCGACGAGATCATTCACCTGGTGGCGGACCCCGTCGCAGAAACTTTGATCGCGGCCTTAAAGCCGGGAAAGGAATTCACGCTTCAAGGTTTTTACTACGAAGGAAAATCTCGTGCCGAGAGCTACAACGAGATGATCGAGTTCATCCTGTCGCGTGTGCGTGCTGGAGTTCTCGTGTGTGGCGCTTTCTACGGGCACCCCGGCGTGTGCGCCTATCCACCGCACGAATCGATCCGCCGAGCGCGCGCAGAGGGGTACGCCGCTTGGATGCTCCCGGGTATTTCAGCAGAAGATTGCCTCTTTGCCGACCTCGGCGTCGATCCCGCGATTGGCGGATGTCAGTCATACGAGGCGACGGACTTCCTCATCAACCGGCGTATCATCGACCCTTCCAGTCAGCTCATCCTCTGGCAGATCGGCGTGCTGGGACATTGGACTTATCGCCGGTCGGGATACGACCTGCGCTCACTGCCCATCCTCCTTTACAAGCTCCTTGAAGCTTATCCACCGACCCATGAGGTTGTCATCTACGAGGCGCCACTCTTTCCCGGTTGCGCTCCGACGACGACCCGCATCGCGTTGGCACAACTCACCTCCGTACCCCTCTCCGGGGCGTCCACACTCTATCTTCCGCCCGCGCGTGCCGCGAACCCCGATTACCGTGTTCTGCCTTACGTCTCGATCAACTGCTGACAGGACTGTTGCAGCCGAGGGCCGACGCCCAGCGATTACCTAAAGTAATCCGTATTTGAGCTTTTTCTTCGCACTACATCCATCGTTTCGGCGGCAAAATCTAAAACGTATCAGTCGGGACTCTCATCTCATCTTCGAACTGTAATTTCACAGGCTACCAAGATCACCCAACCCGGAAGCGGATGTCGCGGATGGTTTTGCCGCCGAAGCGTTGCTTCAATTTCCGCAGGATCTCCGCCTTGGAGACTTGTTCGAGTTCGTAGTGCAACGCCGGCTGCAAGACGCGGACGTAGAGAATGCCTTCGCGCAATGCGAACGGCGCAGAATGTGCAGCGATGAATTCGCCGACGATTTTTGACCAGGCGTCGATGACTTCAGTCTCATGCAAGCGCTCACGTAATCCGAGCCGCTGCATCAATTTCGGGACCAAGTCAGCCGGCGATTGCCAGCGATCCTTTGGCCGCATTTTCCTTTCGGGAAGACCGCGCCATTCGGCGATCACGGCGGCGCGAAGTGAACGATCCATGGACAGGATTATTTAGCCACAGACGCCGTGCTGAGCAACGCCGAAGCATGGACACGGATGAAACACAGATTTTTTAAGATGTGAACCGTGATTGGTGAACCGCGAATTGCTATTTCTTGTGGCTGACACAGCCGCCACTACACTGATGTAACGTGTAACGGTTTTAACGATTTAGCGTGAGGCGACGCCGATTCAACGATGTAACCTCTAACTGGCTCGTTGGGCATGGGGAAGGTCACCGCGCTGTCCGAGCAAACTCGTTTGCAGCGGAATTCACGTAGAATCCTTTCGAGCGCCCCAGGTTGCGACCTTGGCTTATCGGCGGTTTTTTGTTAAAAGGGTCAGCTGATGAGCCCTACCGAAGAGCACGAGGCGTGGTTGGAACGCGAGGGTGAACAACATGTTCTGCGCGGCAACTGTTCGGTGGGACGAGCGGCGCTCAACACTCTTGTCCTCGATTCGCCCAGAGTCTCCAGACTGCATTCGATTATTCACTTGGAAGATACCGGTGCGTTCTGGCTGATCGACCTCGGCAGCAGCAACGGGACTCTCTTGAACAAGCGACGCATCCACGAGCCTGTTCGGCTTCGCGACAAGGATCAAATCACAATCGGGGGCAACGTCTTTACATTTCGCCAGCCACACGGGAAATCTTCAGCCGAACTCAGAGCTGCGGCCCCATTATTGACCCTGCAAGAACTCGAGAATTTTCCCTGCTGGTTGCTGGTCGCAGACATCAAGAATTTCACTCCGCTTAGTCGTTCGATCATGAGCGACCAACTCGCAATACTCGTCAGCCAGTGGCTGGCCACATGCAAAGAAATCATCGAAGGACATCAAGGCGCCGTGAACAAATATCTCGGTGACGGTATCCTGGCTTATTGGCGCGACCGCGATGGAGCGGCGGAAAACGTCGCCGCTGTGATCGCGGCGCTGAAGAAAGCGCAAATGGACGAAGGACCGCAGTTCCGGTTCGTGGTGCACTTCGGCATGGTTGCGATAGGAGGTGTCGCCGCGACCAGAGAGGAGACTCTCATGGGCAGCGAAGTCAATCTCGTCTTCCGTCTGGAAAAACTCGTCGCATCGCTTGATGAGGCGTGTGGAATCAGTGATACAGCGCATGCAAAGCTCAAAGAACTCGTTCCAGCACGTTTGCTCGGAAATTACGAGTTGAAAGGGTTCGAGGGCGAACGCGCCTTTTTCTCCGCATAGGTTCTGGCTGCGCGACTTTGCAGCGGCCATCCGGTTAGAGTCAGAAGAAATCAGGTTCCTTGCGCGGCGTAATGGAGCGACGGGCGCTGTCCCGTCCCTTAAATCTCTTTTTTTTGCAGATTCTTGCGAACTTCACCACGCACTTTCCCTACTTGGTTGGTGAGATGCGGTTCCAAAGAACAAAACGAACACCGGACAACGCGGAAAACTAAGCCCAAGGAAAACAAAAAATATGACAATTCTACACTTAAGTCTCCCTAGAACATCAGTGAACCCGTCGAATCAACCCGGGTAGTGCATCATTTTGAAAATGCAAGGGGATTGCAGCGGATGCGCACAGATGCCAGTTATTGCGCTGATTGAAAACGCATCTAAAAGGCATATCGCTCCCGCAATACCGCAAACATTACTGCTGTCGCTGTGCTGCCTGCTATTACTGATAATAATCCTACTGGTCATTTGGGTGATTTATCTTCACCGCGTACACCGCGAACCGACACAGGCTGAAAAATCGAGGGCATTTCACGATCAGTTTGATCAGTTCTTATCCAAACATGGCGTTTGGACACACAAGACCAAGTCAGGTTATTTCTGCCCAAGCTGTAAAGCGCGTCATTTCGAATCTCACTTGGTACTGCATGGTGGTACAGCCTACTGCTCGATAAATGAATGCCATTTTGGTACCTCGAATCCCGATTACATCCGGCCACCAAGACCACCAAAAGTGTTAATTTAATCCAAAATGATGCACTGCCAACCGCCCGCTCCGTAACGGCCTGCTCCTTGCCCCGTTTGAATTAGGAGCCAAGTCGCGGCAATGGCTACCGTGGTGCTTTGCTAAATCCCCTGGGTGCTCTGGCAAATCCCCAAGGTACTTTGGTAAATCCTCCAGCTCGTTTGCCAAATCCCCTGAATACTTTCGCAAATCCCCGATTCCTTTGCCAAACCCCTTGGGTAGGTTGGCAAATCCCCGAAGTACTTCGCCAAATCCCCCGAGGTCTTTTGCCACGTCCGCCGCGGTGGACGCCTGCAGTTCACGCATCAGCGCATGGCGGTTCTTTGTTTGGTTCGCTCAGGACACAGTTTTTTTGAGAACTTCACCGGGCATTTTCCCTACTTGACTAGTGAGGTCGAGAGAGCCGACGAACCTGCTCTTAGACAGGAGATATTACGCTTGAGTAAAAATTTCCCATACCCTATCGTCTCGGCTCGTGAAGCCGAACGCCGATATCAGGCGGGAGCCGAGCCCAGGTTGGTTTGCGACCACGCGCTGGAGCGTGATCCTCTCCTGCGCAGCGGGCAAAGGCGGCCAGACGGGGAAAACGCAAAAGGCGCTCGAGGAACTTTGCCAGATTTATTGGCGGCCGATTTTCGCCTTTATTTGCCGGCACGGCCATTCGGTGACCGATGCACAGGATCTAACACAGGATTTTTTTGTCATGGTGCTTGAGGGCAATTTGCTTAATCTGGCCGATCCGGCGCGCGGACGTTTTCGTTCGCTTCTAATGAAAGCGTTAACGCGGTTCCTGAGGGACGCAAGTGTGAGCCGTCGCGCGCAAAAGCGCGGTGGCAAAATTCAGTTTGTATCTTGGGACGATTGGATGGCAGAGGCGCCGTCGCGATTGGCGATCCCGTTCCAACAGCTCGATCATTGGTCGCCGGAACGGATTTACGATGTGCGCTGGGCCGCAACCGTAGTGGAACGCGCGCTTAGACGCTTGGGCGACGAATGCGAAGCGCGCGGGCGCCGCCGAGTTTTTGATGTGCTCAGCGGCATGCTCGCCGCTGATCGGGAGGACTTTTCATATTCGAGTCTTTCCAAGAAACTCGGTGTTGCAGATACTGCGCTAAAAAGGGTAGTGCATCAGTTGCGTCAGCGTTACCGTTTCCTGATTCGTAAGGAAGTGGCGGAGACGGTCGAAAAACCGGCCGACGTGGATGAAGAAATTCGATATCTTTGCGCCGCACTCGCGGCCAGCCAGGAGTAAGCATTTCGTGAACTCACCCGGCATCTCCGACTCAATGGCAGATCTGCTGCATGAACCCGCAAAATGCGCCCAGTGTGGATCGATAGCGCGCGTGGGCCATGATCTTTGCGTGAATTGTCTTCTCCAGAGCAGTCTTACCCTCGTCGATGATGACAATGACTCATTGCACTCCGCACTCGCGGAGGTCAATGTGCCCGACGCCGATTGGCGGATCGGCAATTATCAGATCCTGGAGGAGATCGGACGCGGCGGGATGGGCGTCATCTATCGCGCACGCCAGCGGCATTCACGCCGGATCGTCGCATTGAAACGTGTTTTGAGTTATCATGCCGATTCGCGCGAGACGCTGGCGCGTTTCCGGCGCGAAGCGGAGGCGGCGGCGAGTCTCGATCACCCGAACGTCCTGCCGATCTACGAAGTGAGCGAAGGCGAGGACGGCCTGCCGTTTTTCAGCATGAAATTCGCGCCTGGCGGCAGCCTTTTGGACGCCGGTCCCGCGCTGCGCGACGAACCGCGACGCAGCGTGGCGCTGATGGCGAAAGTCGCGCGCGCCGTTCAATACGCGCACGGCCAGGGAATTTTACACCGCGACTTGAAGCCGGGGAACGTGATGCTCGACGGCCGCGGCGAACCGCTCGTGAGCGATTTTGGTCTGGCAAAATGGCTGGACACGACGAGCGACCTTACGCGCACACTCACGGTGTTCGGCACGCCCGGTTACATTGCACCGGAACAGGCGAAAGGCCCGGCGGCCAACCTCACACCTGCGGCTGATGTTTACAGTCTCGGCGCGATTTTGTTCGATTTGTTCACTGGCCAGCCGCCGTTTTTAGGCGAGCACGCATTCGCCGTTATCCAGCAGGCAGCCGACAAACCTGCACCCAAACTGCGGTCGCTCGCCCCCCGATTAGATCGAGATCTGGAAACAATCTGCGCGCGCTGTCTGGAGCGCGAACCTCGTTTACGTTATCACTCCGCAGGTGACTTGGCGGAAGACCTCGAGCGTTGGCTCGAAGGTCGCCCGATCATCGCGCGCCCCGTTTCGCCTCCGGTGCGCATCTGGCGCTGGTCACGACGCAATCCAAAACTGGCTGGCTCACTCGTAGCAGCTGTTGTCCTCGGCGCGATTGGTATTATCGCGGCGTTCACGAGCTCGCGTTTGTCGTCGATCGTCGAAAACGCTGAACTCGCACGCCATTCAGTAGTAGTGACGCCGTTTGAAGATCTGGATGAATTATCCACCAGTTCAAACTCGGCGAAGGCAGCAACGAGCGCCTTCACCACTGCATTGACGCGAACAGAGGGAATTCGCTCTTCCAGTGGAAAGACACAAGATATCGATCCTTGGAGTGTGGAGGATTGGAAAAAGATAGGTGAAGCAGCCGGTGCTCGCTTCGTGCTGAGCGGAAGTGTGCGCCAGCGCGAAGGGAAACAACGGGTCGCGCTGCATTTGATCGAAACAGCAAGTGGTTCGGTGGTCACCACATGGTTACACGACGTAAATGCGTATCCGAACGCGATAAGATCATCGCTAACGAAGATCTCTGAGCTCTTGGGGATTCTTCCCACAGCCGCCGCAGATCAATCGACTTCATTCATGGTTGCAGACGGCGACGTCAACGAGATTGGGGCGTCTAAAAATTCGTTGGCGCGCGGGTATTACGAACGAGGCAAAGACTTGTTCTTTCGGAATAACCTCCCAGATCTCGCGCGAGCGATAGACTCCTTTCGGGCAGCAATTAACATTGATCCAAACTACGCCCAGCCACATGCGATGCTCGTTAATGCGTGCTTGGTGCGAGCCGCCACCGAACGTCAGGGACAATGGGTTGAACAGGCAGAGACCGCAGCCGCCACCGCCATGCGGCTTGCACCAATGCTTCCCGAAGCACAAATCGCACACGCCGACAATCTTTCACACAAGGGGCATGCACGAGCCTCCATCGATTCCTTATTGACCGCTTACGAGCTCGATCCCAGAAGCGCGCGAACTGCTGCAAAGATCGGGTATGCTTACGACAGTGTGGGCCGTCCTGACCTAGCGATTCCGTGGTTCGAAAAGGCGACACGGCGGGAAGCCCGACCTATCTATGCCGATAACATCGGTGATGCATTGGCTGGCCTAGGCGACTACGACGGAGCTGAGAAAGCATTTAAGACCGCAGCGGTGTTTCGACCGGATCTGCCTGTAGGCGACTTGGGCTTGAGCGCCTTGGCTCTGTATCGCGGCGACTACGAGTCTGCCCGAAAGAAGTGTGAAGAGGCTCGGGAGAAATACGCCGACAATCTGCAACCGTTAATGATGGCAGCTGTAATCGAATTCTTCTACCGACACTTTGATGCTGCCGAGAAACTTTATCGCGAGGCTTGCGCTTCTAATCGCGAAGGCGGCGTCGATTTCCTCGGGTCGGTGCGATTTTTGTCTGCCTTAGGTTTCATTCGACGACATTGCGGCGCTGAAGCTGAAGGTAAAGCACTCTTGAAAGAGGCGCAGACGCTCGATGAAAAGGAATTGTCATCAACGCCTGATAACCTGAATCGATTGTACAGCATGGCCGCGGATTACGCCGCACTTGGGGACCGCGAGAATGCCACTTCCGCGCTAACAAAAGCCATTGCAGCAGGTTGGATTGACCATCGCTCGATGGAACTCGATCCGCGTTTCGATTCCATCCGAGACACATCAATTTTCAAAGATATTCTCACTCAGCTCATTAACAAAGTGGGCGAGATGAGACGGACCTTGCCAGGCCGAAAACTGGCTTCAAGCCTCAACTGACCCAGTAGAACACCATGAAAAATAATTGCATCGACAAATCAAAACCGACTCGGTGGCTGGCGGGCGCATTCGTCTTGTGTGGTGCTGTTCTGACCATCTCGCCGCTTTTCGGACAAACACCATCACCTACGCCACAGTGGCCATCAATAGCGGATCGACCCAAAGTGAAAGCGGGATTCACCAGAACCCTCACTCGTTCGGCGAAAGACCAAGACTTTCGTAAGCGCTTGCTCGACTTTACTAACCAAGAAAGCGTGAAACAAGCGGTCCAAGAGGAGTTGAACAAAGTTCCCGGAGCGGAAAACATGGTTATTCCGCCCGAGGTCGTCATCATCTTTTACGTGCCGCAGGAGAGAGCTGTGACAGCCGAACGCGAGATGTCAGAGGCTGCCAAGGCTTTTCTGGCTAAGGGCGAGAACCGCAACTACCACGTCTTCTACCTGCCGGACTACAATCCAAGCGACGCCACAGAACACAAATACGACATTCACCTCAAGTGCTGTTACAGGCCTTGGTAGGCTGATCAGGAGCGACGAGCTCCAAAAGCTTCGACATCTCTTCCAGAGTTTCCTTTTCCAAGTCAGGTGTCCACAGCGTTGGCTTCCAGTGAGGGCCCGCCACACTTATGTAGGATTCCGGATCAGCTTCCAAGGCGCCGAGAATCACATCTGCCACGATGCGGCTCCCGACCGGTCCCAGAGAAGCACCCTGTCGTAAGACTTCCGCTTCTTTCAAAACGTAATACCACAGCGGCGTATTCCGACGCAGGCGATTTTTTGGATCGGTGAGGATAGCTTGTCCAGCACCGCTCACGATCTCGTCTTCTGTAGCGGTCCGCACACCGGGCATTCGGCGCCTAACTTCAGCCTCGACCTGTTCTCCGGAAGGTAACCCCAAGCGCGCTCCTCGCAGTAGCGTGCGAGTCGGTAGCGCGGGCGGATCGGCGGCAAAGGTTAGCTTTGAACTTGAAACCAGGTTGAATGCGCGCATTTGTGCGGAGGGCAGCTGGAACAGTCCAGCGGCAATCTTCGTGTCGATTTTTTGCGCGGGCTGCGCAGCGGAAGCGTCCGGGCTTGGAAACGCGAAGAACCGTTTCCAGTCGATTACCCATTCCTCCGGTATAGGTACCCTGCCGCTCTTGCCGAAACCAGTCCGCTCCAAGAGGTCGGCCAGGAGTTCGGCACGTGGATCCGAGTGGAAGTCATTGTAAAAATACTCGTTTCGCACCATGCTATGGCCAAAGCGAAATGCCGCCGCGCTGAATTCGACTGGAATACGAAAGCCCTCCGCCGAGGCTTTAATCAGCGGTTTGTAGTCAGGGCTTTCAAGGTGCTTAAACACGTCGGGGTCGACAATCGCTTTGAGAAAGTCATTTCGAACGAGCCATTGGTAGTGCCAAGTAACGACTCGTCGCGCTGCTTCGAAGCGTGGTTCAATGTCGTAATGAGGTGAAGCTCGCAACAACTCGGGCCGATCCAGGACCAAATTGTGCAGCTTCAAAAATGCGACCTGCAGCTGCGCCAGAATCAAATTCTCATCCTGCCGGGCGTCTCCGACTAGCGCGATACCTTGGGAATTCCGGGGCAAGTCATTGCATGACGGTGAAAGCGTTCGGCTATGACCGACGCCATCGACTACCGTACTTGCTGCTGTCGCTCCTAGCAAAAAACGCTCTCCGCCCTCCGAGGAATCAGATCCGTGTTTGCGGTAGAGGTGCGGGGAAATGGTTGGTCCGCCCCCATAAAGTTGATCCAAGTCCAAGAATGGTGTTCGGAAATTCGTAATTTGAAGCGGGTTTTTCCGGGCCTGATCGAGGGGCGTGATGTCGAGTGTGAGATCGTGATCAATGAACTGGCCGAGGTAGGTGTAGCCGGCAAGAATGTCGCCAGCACCACTCTCGCTGTCATCCTCCTTCATCTTCAGCGCGAGATCGCTCAGTGCGCGCTCCAGAACGGATCCAGCCTCTGACGGTTTCCGGGCTGGAAACAGCCGCATGTAAGAACTGGACGCGCAAGGATTCGTAATTGCTGATACCTTCGAGCCACTCAGCTTAGGTGTTGCCAGGAGGCCAGGAGCTGTCGCAAGTCCAGCACCGGTGGCAGCAGAACGAAGCAAGAATTGGCGTCGAGAAATCATGACAACATTGCCCAGCAATCTCCTAGTTCAGCAAAGAAAAAAAATGCTTTTACTCCTCAATTCGTCATCACCACAAGTCGACAGTGGGTTCCGGGCCAGACGGCCGAAGCGTTTTTTTAATTTTCGCAGGATTTCGAGCTTGGAGATTTGTTCGAGCTCGTAGTGCAACGCTGGCTGGAGCACCCGAACGTAGAGAACGCCGTCGCGCAATGCGACCGGCGCGGAATGCGCGGCGATAAATTCGCCGACGATCTTTGACCAGGCATCGATTACTTCGGTTTCGTGCACGCGCTCGCGTAACCCGAGCCGCTGCATCAATTTCGGGACTAAGTCAGCCGGCGATTGCCACCGATCCGGCTGCATTCTCCTTTCGGGGAGGCCGCGCCATTCGGCGATAGCGATGGCGCGAAGCGTTTTGTTCATCGGCAACTTTTATTTAGCCACAGACGCCGTGCTGAGCAACGCCGAAGCATGGACACGGATGAAACACGGATTTTTTGAGACGAGGGAAAGGGGGTGTCCGGGGGACGGTCGCGCCCTACTTTCCGCGGCTGAGACAGCCACCGCTACACCGATGTAACGATGTAACGGTTTTAACGATTTAACGTGAGGCGACGCCGATTCAACGATGTAACTTTTTTAACGAATCACTGACGCGTCGCTTCAATATTTCCGCCGCATGTGGCTCGGCAGAATGTTCAACTCGGTACGGTACTTGGCCACGGTGCGTCGCGCGATGGGAATGCCGCGTTCGGTCAGAATTTCGACGATCTCGTGGTCGCTTAACGGCGCGTTGCCATCCTCGTGTTTCACCAGATCGAGGACAGCTTCTTTTACGCTGGTGTTGCTCATCGATTCGCCGGTGGCGGTTTGATAACCGGACGTGAAAAAGTATTTCATCTCGAAAATGCCCTGAGGCGTGTCCATGTATTTCCCGGACACGGCGCGGCTCACCGTAGTCTCGTGAACGCCAATCGCACTGGCGATTTCACCCATGGTCATCGGCTTCAGATGCGACGGGCCGTGCTCAAAAAAGTCGCGCTGCCGCGAAACGATCTGGTGCGCGATGTTGGAAATCGTTTGCTGTCGCTGGTGGATCGATCGGATCAGGAATTTGCCGCTCCGGATTTTGTCGCGGATGTAATCTTTGACTTCAGCGCCGTTGTTGTTCTGCGCGATGATATCTTTGTAAGTATTGCTGATCCGCAGATGCGGGATTTGCTCGTTGTTTAGGATAATCTGATAATCGCCATCCAC
>WNFE01003135.1_pt1 | contig 12263 bp, 8 predicted proteins | sample 5400451 | NCBI WGS metagenome assembly WNFE01 (sample SAMN13153344, study PRJNA577476) | soil metagenome | isolation source: 200 cm saprolite under Douglas fir tree site 2 hole 2 | place: USA:California | collected 2015-04-18
GGACAGCTGGAGGAGACGGTTAAGAATCTCGGCCTGGTGGATCAAGTCCACTTCCTGGGGTTGCGAACCGATATTCCCGACGTCTTGGGCGCAATGGATGTTTTCGTACTGAGCTCAGACTACGAAGGCAACCCGCTATCGGTGATGGAGGCGATGGCCGCCGGCTTGCCCATCGTGAGCACCGCTGCGGGTGGTGTGCCAGACCTCTTCGAAAGTGGCAAAGAAGGTTTGATCGTGCAGCCGGGAGACGTTCAGGGCCTCTCCAACTCCGTGTCGTTTCTTTTAGGAAATCGAGGACTCAGGCAGTCCTTGGGGATGGCTGCCGCACGGCGGGCAAGAGAAAGCTTCGATGTCGCGACGATGGTCCAGGCATACCAGGAATTTTACGAGAATCTCGTCGATCATTCGCATCGTCTGAACCGAAAAAGCGCGCGATGGGAGTCCGCCATTCCAGCCGAAGAGGGGGTGGGAAGCCATTCTGAATGAACATTCTTGTTTGCGGTCCTGTGGGCGATGTTGATGACCCCACTTCGATCTTTCACCCATGACTTATGGAAACCAGCATGAACTATAGATATGTTTTTACGGTGTTCACTCCCACATTTAATCGCTCCCAAACTCTGAGCCGCGTGTATGAGGGCCTGCGCCTTCAAACCTTTCGCGATTTTGAATGGCTGATCGTAGATGACGGCTCCACTGACGGAACGAAAGAACTCGTCGAAAAGTGGCAAACTGAATCAGCCTTTCTGATCCGCTACATTTACCAGGAAAACCAAGGCAAGCCTGCCGCATTCAACCATGGCGTGCAAGAGGCCAGGGGTGAGCTATTTGTCACGTTGGATTCCGACGACGCTTGCTTACCCCAAGCGTTGGAGCGATTGAAATACCATTGGGATGGCATCCCGACGGCAGAAAAGGACAAGTTCTCGGCGGTTACTGTGTTGTGCAAGGACCAGAATGGCAGACTTGTGGGCGACGAGTTCCCTCGGGACGTGTTGGATTCTGACTCCATAGAGTTGGTCTTTAAGTACAACGTGAAGGGTGAGAAGTGGGGTTTCCACCGGACTGACGTGTTGAAGCAATTTCCGTTTCCAACGCTGCGGAACGCAAAATTTATCTCTGAGGGTGTCGTATGGTTCGCAATATCACGCAGGTTTAAGACGCGATTCGTAAACGAAGTGTTGCGGATATATCATATCGATGACGACGCGGCAGACCACTTGACTTCTCTCAGCCCCTCAACGATGTTTGGACGCGCCTATTTTCATAAATACGTCTTGAACGAGCTTATAGAATGGTGCTTTTCTTCACCACTTAATATCTTACGGTCGGCGATCAACTTCAGTCGCTACTCATTCGGTCTCGGAAAAAGTCCTTACTTGCAGTTCAGGGAGGTCCGTCCCTTAGTGGCGCGATTCCTGCTGGCGATTTCTCTGCCCTTTGGTTTCGCGTTTTCCCTGAGAGACAAGAAGAACGTCGAAGGAGTGGTCGGAACTGATCTGTTGAAGCTGAGCGCAGCCTGGGAGAAAGAGCTGCGCGCGGCGCTTGTTGTAGGCTCCTCTTAGTTCACTTAAATCTTCTTAACAATCAATCTGGCTTACCGGAGTGAACCGAAGCCGATGAATTGAACTTGTTACTGGGCCAACGGTTGTGAGTTAGAAACCCAAAATGATCAAGGTCATGCACGTCATCACGACCCTCGGCCCAGCCGGGGCCGAAACCATGCTCTGCCGAGTCGCCTCTGGGATGGATAGCACGCGGTTTGAAAATGAAATTGTTTCGCTGACCGGCATTCTAGACCTGGCTGAGAGAATGCGGGGAATGGGGGTCCGTGTGCGCACGCTCGGGATGAAAACAAGTGTGCCTAACCCTTTGCTAGTGCTTCGCCTTGCGCGATGGATAAAGGAGTCCAAACCTGACGTCATTCACACTTGGATGTATCATGCGAACCTCATCGGCGCTCTCGCAGCGCGCCTGGCCGGTGATGTGCCTGTGGTTTGGGGCATACACCATAGCGCACTTGACCCCCGCGTGGATAAACGTCGCACGATTTCAGTGAATCGCCTCTGCGCCCTATTATCACGAAAATTCTCTGCACGGATAGTATGTTGCTCGGAAGCGTCGTGGCGAATCCACAAGAATATGAGCTACGCCGCAGAAAAACTGGAGGTTATTCCCAACGGCTTCGATCTGGAGCAGGTGAAGCCCGACCCTACTGCCCGCGCCTCCGTGCGCAAGGAACTGGGTATCCCTGCTGATGCGATTCTGATTGGAATAGCAGCCCGCTTCCATCCGCACAAGGATCACCGCAACTTCGTTCAGTCCGCCGCAAGGTTACAGGAAAGAATGCCGGAGATTCACTTCCTGATGTGCGGGATGGATATCACCTGGCAAAACTTGGAGTTGGCGGAATGGATTGAGTCCGCGGATATAGGTAACTGGTGTCATCTCCTAGGGCCTCGCACAGATATGGCTCGCCTCTTTGCCGGGTTGGATATCGCCACATCTTCTTCTCGCAGCGAAGCCTTTCCCATCGCGATTGGCGAAGCAATGGCGTGCGGAACACCCTGCGTCGTGACCGACGTGGGGGATTCCGCCTTGATCGTTGGAGAGACTGGTACGGTAGTGGCGCCCGGAGATCCGCATGCGCTGGCTGAAGCTTGGCGGAAGCTCATAGAAGCCGGACCCGCAGTGCGGCACCGCCTCGGAATGGCCGCAAGGCACCGCATAGAGAAACTTTTCGCGCTGCCCGCGATTGTGGAACGCTATCAGGCCGTCTATGCGAGGTTGGCGACTGAGAGATTGCCGAGTGTATCGTCCCCAAGTCTCTCAGAATGTGCCCGGTAAGTCCGGCAATTCAGGGAGGCTCGCTTTGGAATTATGACTGTCCCCGGTTCATCCAAGTCAACCCGTATCTATTGAGTGTTCGGTTTGCCGAGCGTGAGGATAACTCAGGATTAAAGTTGGCGCCTACCCCTTCGTCTCAATCTTAGCCTAAACCATGGCAGCAAAAATTAAAGATTCAATCGCCCATATGGCAAGTGGAGGAAAGATGAGTAAGCTGCGTGTTTTGTTGATCTTGTGTTTCACGTTGTTTTTAGGTTTGCCAGTTCTCGGCCAGACTGGCGTGAACAACGCCGAGTTGAATGGCAATTATGCGTTTACCTTCACTGGCATCAGTGGAAATGGGACAGCTTCGTCTGTCTTTGGGGCGATGGGAAGACTCACAGCTGACGGGGCAGGCAATCTCAGCAACGGTGAACTTGTCACTAACGGCGTAGGCGCCGGTGCCACAAGCGCTCAAGCATTTACCGGCACTTATTCGATAGGTGCCGACGATCGCGGCGTAATGACACTAAATTTTTCGGGCAGCTCGGCGAAGCTGGCCTTCGCGATGATGGCTAACGGCAACGCTCAGTTCATCGAGTTCGACGCCGCAGGCGGGACAGGAACGATCGGTTCGGGGACCATAGAGAAGGCGGACACCACCGCCTATAGCACGGCCAGAATAACGGGCGACTACGCGTTTGGTGCCGCAGGTTTTGATAACGGAAATAATCGCGCTGCGATCGAGGGCCGATTTACATCGAACGGGACAGGCGCGCTCACTAACCCGGCGGGGGACCTCAACGGCTATGGCACTGATTATCCGATGACCATAACCGCAGCGAACTACACAGTGTCCAACACCACGACGGGGCGCGGCACCATACATCTCGCCTTCACGTTTGGAGGAGCACCAGGCGCGTTGAATTTCGTTTTCTACGTTGTGAATTCAGGAAAACTGTTTGTGATGGAGAGTGACCCGGTCACGACGGCGACTCCGCTGCTAAACGGCGTTGTCCTGCAGCAGCACACTCCGGCGGGAGGATTCACCAACGCCTCGCTGAACAGCAACATGGTGATTTACCTTACCGGGCACTCCGCGTGCGGCACCGTATCAGGCGTGCCCAAGGCGGTCGCAGGTTTGCTCACCAGCAACGGCAGCGGCGCCCTTTCTCTAACCTACGACGAGAACTTCTGCAGGGCGCCCAATTCCGTCACCGGCGCGGCGGGAACGTATAGTGTGGCCAGCAATGGTCGGACAGCAATCACGATCGGAGGATACAGCCTGGTCGCCTACCTGGTGAACTCGAATCAGATTTTTCTCTTTGTCTCCGATTCCAATGTTTTGTTCGGGTTCGGCAAACCTCAGGCCGCGGTGTCGTTCACCAATAGCACACTGAATGGTCCGTATGCTGGGTACGCGACCAATCCGGTGAGTTTCGGAGTAGTTGTCTTCTCCGGCGAGTTCGCCGCGGACGGCGCGAGCCCGACGGGCAATATGACTGGTACGGAAGATATTGGCGCCCCAAGCGGACCAGTCTCAGGCGCGGCCTTCAAGGCCACATATTCTGTAACTTCATCGCCAACCAATGGCCGGGGAACCATGACGGTTACTTCCGGGACCGGAGGCACCGCCGTCATCTATATGATCTCTCCTACCGAGTTCGTGGCGGTTTCTCAGAACGATCCCAATCCCGCAGTCTTGCTCTTCGAGGGATCTTCAACTCCTCCGTCCATCTCCATTTCCTCGCTTTCTATGAACCCTACCAGCGTAGCTGGCGGGAATTCCTCTACCGGCACGGTGACATTGAGCGGGGCAGCACCCGCAGGTGGTGCGCAAGTCACGCTTTCCCGCAGCAACACGACGGCGGCCACAGTTCCGTCCAGCGTAACGGTTGCAGGCGGAGCTACCACTGCAACATTCACGGTCAGCACCAACGCCGTGGCTACATCAACCACGGTCACCATCTCAGCGGGTTACGGCGGCGCGACTAGATCGGCCTCGCTCACCGTGACGCCTGCGCCTCCTCCCCCGCCCACTCTCTCCTCGCTGACGCTAAGTCCCACAAGCGTTGTCGGGGGCGCGCAATCCTCCACGGGCACAGTGACGCTGAGCGGGCCAGCTCCTGCAGGCGGAGCGCAAGTGTTCCTTTCCAGCAGCAACGACGCGGCCAGCGTGCCTTCCAGCGTGATTGTTCCTGCCGGAACCAGCAGCGCAACCTTCACTGTCAGGACGTCCGCCGTTCTCATCTCAACTTCTGCCACGATCTCGGCTTCGTACAACGATACGACCCGGACGGCACGTCTTTCTGTGCTCTTTTAGCGTGGATGCGCGCCGATAAGCGAGCGGCTGGGCAAGCTGCTGGTCTGCTCAACAGATTGCAGAGACCACAAAGATGAATGACGATTTGGCTCGACCACGCTTGGTTATCGCCGTGAATTCGGCAATTGCAGTTGGCTTCTTGCAAGGTCAGTTGGAATTCTTTCAGGACAGAGGCCTTGATGTGACTGTTCTCTGTCCGGAACGACGCAAGGACGAGTGGGAAGTGGCACGTCCCCATGAGGTTCCGATCATCGAAGTGCCCATGGAGCGAGAGATCGCTCCCATCCAGGATCTTGTTTCATTTTGGCGGTTGTGGCGCATCATGCGAGTACTTCGCCCCACGCTAACCAATGTGGGGACCCCCAAGGCAGGATTGTTAGGGGGCTTGTCAGCATGGCTGAACCGTGTCCCTTGCCGGTTCTACACATTGCACGGCTTGCGGTTCGAGACCACCAAAGGGTTGAGGCGCAAGCTCCTCATCTATGCCGAGCGTCTAGCGTGCCGTCTTGCCCACCGCGTCGTATGTGTGAGCCAAAGCGTCCGTGAGAAGGCGATTGCTTCGGGGCTCACAAACCAAGAGCGAACCGTGGTTTTCGGAGCTGGCAGCTGCAATGGTGTGGATGCTTCGCGTTTCGCCGCCACGCCAGAGATGATGAGGCGAGCGGCCGATTTACGACGCCAATTAGGAATTCCTGTGCCGGCGCCGGTTGTACTCTTTGTTGGGCGTTTGACCTGTGACAAAGGCATTCCCGAATTGATGAAAGCCTTTCTGCATCTCAGTAGTCAATTTCCAGAACTCAGGCTGCTTCTAGTGGGATGCTTCGAGGACGGAGACCCCCTTCCGGTTGAGACTCGCAAGTCTCTGGAGACACATTCACGCGTGATTTTCGCGGGGGCTGCACGGGATACGGCTCCTTACTACGCAATGGCCGATGTTTTGGTCTTACCAAGCCACCGGGAGGGGCTACCCACGGTTGTTCTAGAGGCGCAGGCCGCCGGCAAACCGGTAGTAGGAGCGTCGGCGACTGGGATCGTGGACCTCGTGACGGAAGGTGAAACCGGCCTTCTTTTCCCCGTAGGTGATGTAACAGCGCTCTCTAAAGCCGTCGCAAAACTCATCAGCGACAAAGGCTTGGCCACTAAGCTTGGACTCGCCGGCCAGGAACAAGTCCAACGCGATTTTCGTCAGGAGCAGATCTGGCAAGCATTGCATCGAGAGTATCTCGAAGTCTTGCAACGGAAAGAATCGCGCCGATCGTCAATTCTTCCCCAGCTCGAAAATTAATTGCCGGGAGAAGAACGCCCATGAATATCGACTCTAAAACTACGCGGCAGAAGGGGGGACATGCGCGCTGGACTTTTCGGCTCGTGAAGTGCCTGCCCTTGGCGGCAGTAGTGGTTGGCCTTACGATCTTTATAGCGGCCAGCCAATCATCAAGCGTGCCGTTTCCTGTGTGGGTATCCCCCGGTCTGATCAGAGTGGGGCAGACCGGCGCCCCCGGCACGGCTTCTTTCATCAGTCTGTCCAGCGCGCGCGGCGAAACGGTGGATACGCAGGTCATCGTGCAAGCCCCTGCGAACGGCCTGACGAACGTGAACTTGAGCGCCTCAGCGCTCGCTGGTCCGAGTGGTGCAACCATCCCGGCATCCAGTGTCACCCTCTACCGCGAGCACTACATCACCGTCACCGGCACAGCGAGTTACGGCGGGGGCAGCAATCCACCGCTGGGTTCGGGAACCTATCCTGAGCCCCTGATCCCCTTTAATGATCCGGAAACCGGTTCGTCGCTGTGCGGCACCTCAGCAATGCTGAAGGCCTGCAACGCGACCCTCAGTGCGGGGCAGAATCAACCGTATTGGATCGATATCTCTGTGCCGCACGGATCCACAAACACGCCGCCGGGAAATTATACCGGCACGATCTCTGTCACCGCTGACCAAGGTACTGTGAGTATCCCCGTCACCCTGACGGTGTGGAACTTTGAGCTTCTCGTGCAGCCTTCGGAGCTTTCTCTCTGGACGCTTTGGCCGCCCGCCGCCGGCAATACCATCACTACCCTGGCGCAGGCCTTGATGCGTAATAAAGTCATGAGCTGCTGCGATATGGCGGCCAATGCATCTTCGGATATCACGAATTTTGGCCTGAACCGTTTTGGCCTGAACCTTTTTTATATTGTTGGGATCAAGTGCGATGGCTCCTATACCAGCTTGCCTTTGACCAGCCAAATCAATTCTGCGGCGGCCAATTTGCCGACAGGTCTGCCGTTGGACTTGTACGTTGCCGATGAATTGAACGGTTGCCCGAGCGCTTATCCGGTGTTGAAAACGGCGGGCACCAACGCTCATACCGCTAACCCCAGCGTCAAGACCATCATGACCACCAACACGCCGGACCCGAATCTCTTCGATGAAGGCGACGGGCGCAGCGCCATCGATCATTGGGTGCTGCTTGATTCCGTGCAGCAGTGGCCTGTTCTGCCGTTTACTGGTGGAGGCGATCTCTGGAGCTATACCAGTTGCAACGCGGGCTTCGGCAACAGTCCAGAATGGATGGTGGACTATCCGCCGATCAACGAGCGCATCCAAGCCGGCTTCTTGAATTGGACGCAAGGCGCGACAGGTATCCTTTACTATCGCCCCGACGGCTGGACCGCCGGCAACGCCATCGGCAGTTGGAACAATGTGGATACCACCGCTTGCGGCAGCGGCCTCGGCAGACCGGGTGACGGCATTTTCCTTTATCCGCCAGGACCGATCGGCTCGACCGAGTCCGCACCGGGAATCCGTCTGAAGGCCATCCGCGACGGCATTCAAGACTACGAGTATGCGCAAATTCTAAAAAGCCTGGGGCAAAGCGCGTTCACGAACTCCGTCGTTCAGCCTATCGCCACGAGCTGGACCAACTGGACTCACGACCCCAGTGCCTTGGAAGCTGCGCGGCAGCAATTAGGCAAACAACTCGATCAGCTTTCTCCCCCGTAGGGAGTCTCTCAGGATGTCTTCGCAGTTCGACAAATAGTGCGGGCGGAGAATTTCTCCCTGTGCGAGTCGACGTCAAGGTTTTTCTCGCCAGGGGTCGTGACAGTGAGGAAGATTTCAAGTTTCGGGAGCGAGACATGACGAAATGCGACGTAGCAGTTATTGGCGCCGGCCCTTACGGGTTGTCGGCGACCGCTCACTTACGCACGGTCCAAGGGCTGGACGTGCACACGTTCGGCGAACCGATGTCTTTTTGGGAGCGCAACATGCCGGTCGGCATGTTGCTCCGTTCCGGTTGGGCGGCGACGCACCTCGCCGATCCGGACCAGACGTTGACTCTAGAGAAATACCAAGCAGCAAGCTCCAGGCGCTTTTCCACTCCGGTACCACTGGATAGCTTCATCGACTACGGGCGGTGGTTTCAACGGCAGGTGGCGCCGGACCTGGATCGACGCAAGATTGTTCAGGTCGAGCCCAAGGCAAAGGGCTTTCGACTCCTCCTTGAAACGGGCGAGGCGGTGATCGCGGGCCGCGTGGTCGTTGCTGCGGGGATCGGTTCGTTCACTTGGCGCCCGGCAGAATTTGCGGGACTCCATAGCTCGCTCGTATCACACACTTCTGAACATCGTGAGCTCCGAAAGTTTGCTGGAAAACAAATCCTCGTGATCGGAGGCGGTCAAAGCGCACTGGAATCGGCCGCATTGTTGCACGAGTATGGCGCGGAAGTCGAAATTGTAGCCCGCGCGCGGCAGATTCGCTGGCTTGGCGGCGTGGTATCAAGGACGTTTCAACACGGTTTCGGACCGACGGTCTCAAAACTCCTCTATGCACCTACTGATGTTGGTCCCGCAGGCATCAGCCAGGTTGTGGCGCGTCCCGACTTGGTCAGGCAGTTGCCTCGATCCATTCAGGACTGGCTCCGCAAACGATCGATCCGGCCGGCTGGCGCGCGATGGCTAGTGGCGCGGCTTCAAAACGTGCCGATGAAGCTCGGCTGCTCTGTTGTTTCCGCTACTCCGGTTGGTGAGCGAATAAAAATCAAGCTTGATGACGGAAGCGAACGAACCATCGACCATGTTCTTCTGGGAACTGGATATCGAGTGGATGTTTCCAAGTACGACTTCTTTTCACCGGAATTTGCGAAGGCCATAGATTGCTTTCGAGGATATCCGCGACTCAGTGAGGGGCTCGAAGCGTCCGTGCCCGGATTGCACTTTCTTGGTGCACCAGCGGTTTGGAGTTTTGGCGCGCTGATGCAGTTTGTCGTCGGCACACATTACGCCGCGCGCGCTTTGCGCCGCTGTGTCGCCAGGAAGGCCGAGGTCCGTCGGGCCCAAGTCAGCGAACCGCTGCCTGCAGAAGTCGCATGATGCGCAACGGAGAGCAATCCAGTGCATTGCATCCGCTGAGCCTACCTATGACTGAAACAACTGGAGCATTAGTTTTAGGCGGTAACCTTAACGGCCTCACAATCGCAAGGAGTCTGGGCCGTCACGGCGTACCGGTGTGGGTGGCCACTTCACCCAACATCAAGCTGGCAAGTTATTCTCGCTACACGCATCGGACTTTGCCTTGGCCGAACGGAGAATGCGAAGCACAAGTCGACTACTTGTTGGAACTAGCAGCGCGACACAAGCTCGATGGATGGGTGCTATTTCCCACGAGCGATGAATCGGCTGCTTTGCTCTCGAAATTCCATGTGGCGTTGTCGAGCCGATACCGCGTGTCCACGCCTACTTGGGACATTTTGCAGTGGGCCTACGATAAGCGACTTACCTACCGGTTAGCGGAGCAGGAAAAAGTCGACTATCCGGTGACGATGTATCCCGCGAGTGAAGCGGATCTCGGTGCGTGTGCCTTTCCGGCGATACTGAAGCCTGCGGCGCACGTTGCGGTCAATCGCTTCACGGCGGACAAAGCCTGGCCCGTGGCAAACCGTGAAGAGCTTCTTGCGCGATATCGTGAAGCCCGGGAGCTGATTCCGTCAGATTTGATTCTTCTGCAGGAGCTGATTCCTGGCGGGGGTGAGTCGCAGTTCTCGTATGCATCGCTTTGCCGCGACGGACAGCCGATCGTCTCGCTGACTGCGCGTCGAACGCGCCAATACCCGGTCGACTTCGGCTACTCCAGCTCGTTTGTGGAAACGCTCGACGTTCCTGAGATTGTGGCTCCTTCGCGACGCCTGCTGGCTGCAATCCGGTACACGGGCCTTGTCGAAATCGAGTACAAATTCGACGCGCGAAACGGACGCTACAAGCTTCTGGACATAAATCCGAGGCTTTGGACCTGGTCACCGCTGGGTGGCCGCGCAGGGACAGACTTTCCGTATCTTCTCTGGCGAATGATGATGAACAGGGATGTGGCGGAACAAACCGGACGCAACGGTGTGCGATGGATGCGCGTAAGTACAGACTTTCCGGCGGCTGTTCACGAAATGCTTCGCGGGCGGTTGAGTCTCGGGGCGTATCTGCGCTCGTTTCGCAGTCCAGTCCAGTTCGCTCTGATGGCCGCCGACGATGCTTTGCCTGGGCTGCTGGATCTGCCCTTGTTCGCTTACAAGAATCTTTACAACCGCTACAAAGGTCTTCTAGAGGGTCTGCCGCTCAAAGCTGAAGGATTGAAGTCGAAAGGTTGAGCCGCAACTCAGACCGATTCTTGACGCGGTAAAAATTCCTCATAGACGGGCTGTCTGCACGTGAAATTTCCACCGGCCAGAGTGGTATGGCTGGCACTCGACACGAAATGACCCAACCAACGGTTGTAATCAGCTTGGATTTGGAGCTCACCTGGGGCACGTTCGATCTTTATTTTAATGATGATCTGCTCAGGATGGCCCGGTGGACGCATGACATTGGTGTGCCCAATTTGCTGAATCACCTTACACGCAACGGCATATCGGCATCTTGGGCGGTGGTTGGGGCGATGATGCGGAGGTCGTTGCCTGACGTCGCAGGGCTGCCAGAGGTCGAGTATCGTCACTGCTCGAAACCCTGGTTTAGTTATGTTCCCAAGGATGGCGACGAATCGACCCATCCCGAGTGGTTCGGTGCGAGCCTGGTCGAAATGATCAGAAAGGCACAGCCGGAGCAAGAAATCGGCTTCCATTCGTTTTCGCACGCCCCGTTTGGGTGTCCGGGTATGACGCGGGAACGCGCGATCGCTGAGTACAATCATTGCATTCAGACCGCGCGAGAATTGGGGATCCCAACCACGTGTTTCGTTTTTCCGCGAAATTTGGTTGCTTATCTCAGTGAACTGCGGGATGCAGGCTTCACCTGTTTTCGCGACGTTGATGAATTACCGGTTCGCTTTGCGAGCGCGAAGCTCAAGTCGCTTTGGATGCTATTGGCCGATTTCATTGGCGTATCACCGCGCTCGGTTGAACCTTCGTTCAAAGAAGGGCTGGTTTCGATTCCGGGATCGCTCATGATCCGCTACGTGGCCGGCTGGCGGAAATACATACCTGACGCGATTCGTTTGCGGCGGCTGAGAAAAGGACTAGAACGTGTGCGCCGAAGCGGTGGGGTCTTCCACGTTTGGTTCCACCCGGAGAACCTTTATCCAGAGTGGCCGCGACTGGAAAATGTCGTGGCGCGTTTTCTCGAGGAACTTGGCGTCCTGGTGCGCAACGGAGACCTGAGATGCTTGACAATGGGACAGCTCGCCAACGAATTTCAAGATAGATTCGCGGTTAGTCCATCCAGTTCTTCAGAACCCTGGAGGAGCAAGGAGATTGAGTTGTTGGCCTAATTGCAGGCGAGCGCCTTCCAGGGTGATCGGGCTGTGATTCCAGTTGCTCCAGCTCGCGGCAATCGGCAGGAGGATTGGATCCAAGAAGGGAACTTGCCCCAGGTTCTTGAGGATTTGGGCGTATTCGTAGTCTTGAATGCCGTCACGAATGGCCTTCAGACGAATCCCGGGAGCAGACTCCGTGGAGGCGATCGGACCAGGCGGATAGAGGAAGATTCCGTCGCCAGGCCTCCCGAGGCCGCCACCGCAGGCGGTCGTATCCACATTGTTCCAACTGCCGATGGTGTTACCGGCGGTCCATCCGTCGGAGCGATAGTAAAGGATGCCGGTCGCTCCTTGTGTCCAGTTCAAGAAACCCGCCTGAATGCGCTCATTGATAGGCGGA
>WNFE01003136.1_pt1 | contig 12260 bp, 11 predicted proteins | sample 5400451 | NCBI WGS metagenome assembly WNFE01 (sample SAMN13153344, study PRJNA577476) | soil metagenome | isolation source: 200 cm saprolite under Douglas fir tree site 2 hole 2 | place: USA:California | collected 2015-04-18
TTAGCGGCATGGTACACAGCGTTGCCAGGGCGGGTTATGCGGCCGCCCACGGACGATATCTGAAGGATGGTGCCGCTCTTTTGCTCTCGCATGATCGGCAGCGCGGCGCGGGTCACGTGAACAACGCCATAAAAGTTGGTGTCGATCACTGCCTTGAATCTTTCCGAGCTCAACTGCTCGAACGGCGAAAAATCGCCGTAGCCCGCGTTGTTCACGACGACATCGAGACGCCCGAACGCAGCTACCGCCACCTGCACGGCTGCTTTGGCCGCAGCCTCATCTGCCACGTCGAGGGGAGCGGTGCGAACCTGATCGCCATACTTCTCCACCAGATCTTCAAGACGGTGAGGATCGCGAGCAGTTGCCACGAGGCGATCGCCCGACGCAAGGACCGCCTGTGCAATACTCCGGCCCAAACCGCTTGCGCTGCCGGTCACAAACCAGACTTTAGGCATAAAATCCTCCAACCGGTCTTAGATGCACCGTTAGCGCCAAAATACTCAAAGATGTAGAGAGATTATTCTTCGGCGCCACGTTGTTCCTTGCCGCGCGGGCGCTAGCTGGCGGAGTGCATTTGGAGGAACCAGAGCAGCAGGACGGCCAGGCCGAACAGGATTCGGTAGTAGATGAAGACCTTCAGTGTGCGGGTTTGCAAATACTGCAGGAAGAACGCGATTACGACGTACCCGACCAACGCGGAAACAAATACGCCCAGCATCAGATCGGATATGGGCATGTCGAGGATGCCCGCGCAATGAGCCTTGATGAGCTTCGGCAGTTCCTTAGCGGCGGCACCGGCAATCAGGGGCGTTGCGAGCAGGAAAGAGAAGCGCGCGGCGGCCTCGCGTGTCATACCGCGAAACAGGCCCGTGGTAATCGTGATGCCGGAACGCGAGACGCCTGGGAACAACGCCAGGGCTTGAGCCGTGCCGATCACAAGTGAATCGCCGAGAGAGGTCTGGTCGAGCCGTCGCTCCAGCCGGGCGGTGTATTCGGCGTACCACATCACCAGCGCGATAGCGATCATCGCGCAGGCAATCGGAACCGGATTGCGGAGATACTCCTCGATGCGATGCTCGAATAAGTAGCCGACGAGGCCGCCGGGAATCGTTCCGGCCACCAGATACCAGAACAGGCGCCGGTTGTGCAGCACCTGATGTTCGGGCGCGCGCCGGGGATAGTGAAAGCCCAGGCCGCAGAGGACCAGTTGAGTCCACTCGCGGAGGAAATAGAGCACCACGGCGAGCAGCGTGCCGGCGTGCAGCGCAACGTCGAAGGCCATGCCGGGATCCGGGATGCGGCCGTGCGAGAGCCAGGGAATCAAAATCAGGTGCGCGCTGCTGCTGATGGGGAGAAACTCGGTCAGTCCCTGAATTACGGCGAGGACGATCACTTGCCAAAGATGCATCAGTTAGTGTCTCGCTTTCGAGGCCGCAGCGGGTGAGACAAGCACCTTGGCCATCGAAAAAGCATCGCGCCCGCCCGGATAGTATCCCTTCCACACTCCGCGAGTACGATAGCCATGCCTCTGCCAGAAGGCAATCCCGGAATCGTTGTCTGTTGCCGTTTCGAGACCTATCTCTTCCACGCCGTGCGCGGCAAGCTTGCGTTCTACTTCCGCGAGCAGGGCTGTGCCCACGCCGCGCCGCCTGAATTTTTCCAGCACGTCAATCGTGATGATGTAGCCGCGCGCCTGCTGATGCGCGGTCAGGCAAAAACCCGCCACTTTGCCGTTCTGTTCTGCGATTACGCATTCGGCGCCGGGGAACCGCAGATAGTTTCGAAACTCGCGCTTGGAATAGGCGATGGCGGGCTCGTAGCAGGCCTGGTCGATCTCGTAGAGCGTTTCGAAATCTTCAGGGGTGTACGTTCTCAGCGTCAGTCTCACGGCGAAGTTCAGACTTCCAGAATCACCGGCAAAATCAGCGGGCGCTTGGAGGTCTGCTTGTTGAGGAAGCGCTTCAGGTCGGAGCGAATTTTTTCTTTGATTACGCTCCAGTCGGTTTTTTCTTCTGCGCTGGATTGCTCGACCGTTCGGAGGATCACCTCGCGCGCCTGCTTCAGAATTTCCGCGCCGTCTTCGCTGGGGAGGAATCCGCGGGTCACGATTTCAGGCGGCGTCTCCATCAGGCCCGTGTGCTTGTCAATCGCGATAATCGGGACTACCACGCCATCTTCCGCCAGGTGGCGGCGATCGCGGATTACTACCTCTTCGATTTCCTCGAGTGAGCCGGAATCCACGCAGACGCGACCGGCCGCGACGGGCTCGCGGCGGTAAGCGCCGCCATCGGCAGTGAATTCGAGCGGCTGGCCGCTCTCGAGCAAGAAAATTTCGCCCGAGACCGCGCCCACTTGCTCTGCCAGCGCCGCATGCTGGAAGAGCTGCCGGTACTCTCCGTGAAGCGGGATGAAATATTTCGGGCGCACGAGTTGCAGCAAGATTTTCATTTCTTCCTGGCTGGCGTGGCCGGAGACGTGGATGGGGGCGGAGCGTCCGCCTTCGTAATAGACCAGCACGCGCCGGCGGAAGAGGTGGTCAATCATCCGGAAGATCGCTTTCTCATTTCCGGGGATCAGGCGCGCGGAAAGAATCACGGTGTCGTTTTCGCCGATGCTCATGAGGCGGTGATTGTCCACGGCGATGCGCGAGAGCGCGGAAAGCGGTTCCGCCTGTGTGCCGCTGGCCAGCACGACCAGTTTTTTCGGATCGAAGCTCTTGATATCCTGCGGGCGCACCACGCTGCCGTCGGGAATCCGCAACTTGCCGAGACCGTGCGCGATCTCGACGTTGTCCACCATGCTGCGGCCGACGAACCCGATCTTCCGTCCCACCATCCGCGATATATCAATTACTTGCTGGATGCGGTGGATGGAGCTCGAAAAACACGACACCACCACCTTCTGTGGCGCCGCGCGGAATAATTCTTCGAGGCGCACCACGACGGCCTTTTCGGAAGGCGTGAAGCCCGGCCGCTCGACATTGGTGCTGTCGCTGAAAAGCGCCAGCACGCCTTCCTGCCCATAACGCGCAAATGCATGGAGGTCGAATGGCTTTCCATCCACAGGCGTGGGATCAATCTTGAAATCGCCAGTGTGGATAATCACCCCCACGGGTGTGCGTATTGCCAGGGCGACGCAATCGATGGTGCTGTGTGTCACGTGCAAGTACTCGATCTGAAATGGTCCGAGCGCAGTGGTCTGTCCCGCCGCCACTTCGTGGAGCTTGGCTTTATCGAGCAGGCCGTGCTCTTCGAGTTTCTTGCGGACGATGGCGAGCGCGAATTTTGTGCCGTAAATAGGTACATTCAAATCGGCCAGGATGTATGGAATCGCGCCAATGTGATCTTCGTGCGCGTGCGTCAGGACAATCGCGCGGACCATGCGTTTGTTCTGCTTCAGGTATGTGGTGTCGGGGATGACCAGGTCCACGCCGAGCAATTCCTGCTCGGGAAACATCAGCCCGGCATCGATTACGATGATGTCGTCGCCCGAGCGCAGGGCGAGCATGTTCATTCCAAATTCGCCCAACCCGCCCAGCGGGATGGCCCACGTTGAAGGCTTGCTCAAGAGATTCTTCCGGTTTTCTCGCTAAGCTCGATCGAAGAACGGCCTGTGGCGTGCGAAATCAATCTCGCCTCAAGTGACACCCGACTACTTTAACTCTAGTCTCGTCCGCCAGCAAAAAGTCTGGCGATTGCGACAAGCAGGACGGCGCCCACAGTCGCCGCGGCCAGGCTGCCGATGAATCCATACGTCACAATTCCAAGTTTCGTGAAAATCCAGCCGCCGAGCACTGCGCCGATGAGACCAAGAATGACGTCCACGATGCAACCGAATCCGCGGCCACGCGAAATTGTTCCGGCGAGCCAGCCGGCCAACAATCCGATGATGATCCAGCCAATCAGGCCGCGGCGCGCCTGCATTTGAACGTAAATGCCGTGGGCATCCTGGAAGAGAAAAAGATAAGCAGCCATCGCGGTCATAAGTATCGCCTCCTCAAATCATCCCTGGCAGAAAATGTAACCCAGGCATTTGTACACCAGCTTCGCGGCCAGAAAATCCGATGCATGGCCGCCCGGCTGCGGGAGCAGTTCCACCACGTCCATGCCGACGATTTTTTTGTGGTCTGCAACCGCGCGCACGAGAGACGTCACCTGGTGCCAATCGAGACCTCCGGGCTCGGGCGTTCCCGTCGCCGGCACGATCGAAGGATCCAAGCCATCCAGGTCAATCGTCAGGTACACGCGCGGGCTCAGGTCGGAGAGTACTTTCGCAATCCAGCTCTTCAGCGGCACGCGGGAAATATCTTTGGCCCAATAGACGCTCGTCCGCAGATGGGGAATCGCTTTGGCCTCTTCAATAGAAAGCGAGCGGATGCCCACCTGCACGGCCGGGCATGTTTCGACCACGCGGCGCATTGCGCAGGCATGGCTCTTGGGATTTCCTTGATACTCGTCGCGCAAATCGGCGTGCGCGTCAATTTGCAGCACGCACAGGTCCTTGTATTTTTTTGCAACCGCGGAAACAAGCGGAGGTGTGAGCGAATGCTCGCCTCCGAGCGCCACGGGAAACTTCTCGTCTTCGAGCAGCCCGAGCTGGGCGGTGTACAGCTCGGTCATCACTTCATCGAGCGTTCCGTCCATCGTATCGATGGGCGCAAGCGTGTGAATGCCGATTTCTTTATACGGCTCTAGCTCAAGTTCCTCGTCGTAGAGTTCCATGTTGCGGCTGGCCGCGAGAATAGCGGCCGGGCCGTTGCGCGTTCCATGCTCGTAGGTGGTGGTGCGCTCGAGCGGAACTGGAAAAATCACCGCGCGCGAAGTTTCATATTGTGAATGTTCTTCGGGAAGTCCGCCGAAATTTTCGGGCGGCATCGGAGTGTATCGAGTCATCGTCGGGTCATACTCGTTGGAATAATTCGAAATACCTCTTTCACCCGCGGCCTCATTTGTACTATCAATGATGCGCGCACGGCCACATTTTCGCGCTCCCGGTTTCAACGGGCTGGACTACATTACCTGCGAGGACGCTGAATGGCAAAGAAAAAGGGCGCGACGGGAAGAATCCTGCACGATCCGATCACGGATCATCTTACGCCGATCTATCCGCTCGACCTTTCACGTATCAAGACGATTGACGATCTGGTCCGCGCCATGGGACAGACCGCGTTCACCGGGCGCCAGATTGGAGATGCCGCCGACGTCCTCGAAGCCATGGCGCGCGACAAAGACTGCTTCGCCGTCATGACGCTCTCCGGGGCGCTCACGGTTGGAAAAATGGGGCTGGTTTTCTGCGATCTGGTGGAATCAGGCGTCATCAAGGCGATCGTTTCCACCGGCGCACTCATGGCACACGGCCTGGTGGAAGCCACCGGCCGGTCGCATTTCCGCTACAACGAAAAAATGAACGACCGCGAGCTTTTCGTCGCCGGCTACAACCGCGTGTACGATTCGCTCGAGCCCGAGGTGAACCTCGATCACGTTGAGGAGGTGATGCAGCACATCCTGGAGCGCTGGGACGCGAACGATGTGGTGTGCAGCTGGAAGATGAATCGCCGGATTGGAGAATATCTGGTGCGCCACTCGAAGGGCCGCGGAATTCTGAAATCGTGCTACCAGCACAATGTGCCAGTCTTCGTTCCCGCATTCACCGATTCCGAGCTGGGAATTGATTTTGCGTTGCACCAGCGACTGCGCAAGAAAGCAGGGAAGCCGCTGCTGCGATTCGACCCCTACGAAGATTTCGAGCACTACGCCGCCACCATGCTGGCCACCAAGCGCATGGGAATTTTCACCATCGGCGGCGGAGTACCGCGCAACTGGGCTCAGCAATTTGGGGTCTACGCGGAGCTGCTTGCGCGGCGCGGCTACGAAAAACTTCCTTTGAAGCGCTACAACTACGGTGTGCGCATCTGCCCCGAGCCGGTCAATTGGGGCGGCCTCTCTGGGAGCACCTATACGGAAGCGGTTTCGTGGGGGAAATTCGTGCCGCCCGAGGAAGGCGGAAAATTTGCGGAAGTGCTTGACGACGCCACGGTCGCGCTGCCGCTCATCGTCGGCGCAGTCCTCCAGCGCATTGGCTATCTCAAGCCTGACAAACGCCGCTAGACGCAGACCGAAGAGCCAGATTGTTCGCGCACTGATCTATTGCTGGAGCTTGGAACGTAGCGAACGCGCCCATCGTCCCGTTCCGAATTGAATTGTTTCGTACTGTGGCGGCAACCAAGAAATGAGTGGGATACCCGCCTACTTCTCAAAATGCTCCGCGCGATGGTTGCAGGCCGCCTGAAACCTGCCCCACATCGCGCGGTTGCTTGACTGTGATCAGTTAGTCAGGAGTGAGGCGGTCGAAAGGGAAGCGACGACCAGGTAGCAGAGGCTACTTGCGGCGACGAATCGTTGGTACCAGGGGCGCAGCGCTTCCCTCACGTTGCTCGGGATCAGTTGCGCCCCCACAGCGGGTGGCCGGCGATTGGCTTAGTACGCGTTAGATCTGTCAATCGACGGTGATGCGGGTACCGAGTGTTGTTCCCGTGACCTCCGCGACGGGGTTTCCGACGCCGACGGCATCGAAGCTGGGAGGCCAGAGTTTGAAATCGAAGGTACCGCTGTAGGTTTTGCCGTTGGAGGCAACCGTATCTTTTTCGTCGATGGTGAAGATGTTTGAAATGCTGCCGTCCGAGGCAAACATCAGACCGGTATGGTGCAGCTTGACGCTGCCGTGGCCTGAGTCCTTCCAGACGCCGAAGCAGATATTTCCGCCAGCTGGCGCCAGAAACGCGTTTTCAAATTCAGTTCCATCCCCGTGCCAGGTCTTAAAGGATTCAAGGAACTGGAAGGGTGTCGGAGGGAAAGGACCGGAAGCGGAAGTTGCAGTGTAAATCAGATGCCACAGACCCACAATGCTAGCATGCTTGTTCGATTCTTCGTCGTCTTGATGGTTCAACGATTCGTGCCCTTGAGGGCTCACGAAGGGAATTGAGGGAGCGGCTCCCGTATTGGATGGAATGCCGCAACCGGCTTTGGCGCTTGAGGCCGCGAATACCATGGCCAGCACCACCAACCCAACGGAAGCGCTGCGCAACAAAGTGGTGCCAAATGCTGGGAGAAATTTGGTCACTGTTCGATTCATCTTGGGGCTCCTTTTTCGAATGAGTTGATGCGGGCTGTCCTTATCACCTAATTATCAGCGTTGCTGCAATACAAACTGAATCACCCCTCGAACATTTCAGGTACACCGGGTAAATTATTGCTATCTAGGTACGTTAGGAGTGATTGTATGTAATTGCAGTGCTGCTTTGGCTCGGCTCTTGACTGCCGTTCGAACAAGCCTCACAATCCGTCGGTCGCATTCCCCGCGGCAGCCCCGTTCCTCGGCCTTTCGGACGCGGTGGATTTGCGTTCCGGCGAGCTGCGGAAGTTCGGGACAAGAGTGAAGATGGGTGAGCAACCCTTCCAGATACTGCTGATGTTGCTCGAGCGCCCGGGGGAAATGGTGACACGGGAAGACCTTCGGGCGAAACTTTGGGCTGACGACACTTTTGTGGACTTTGATCACGGCCTAAACTCCGCTGTTCAGCGCCTGCGGGATTGTCTTTCAGATACCGCTGAAAAGCCGCTTTGGATCGAAACGATTCCTCGCCGTGGTTATCGCTTCATTGGTCCGGTCGAATCGCAGGCCTCGGCGCCACCAGGATCGAATGTCATTCCTGCCGGAACTTCGCCTTCCGGAGCAACCCCGGTTGGGACTCAGGTTGTCTCGCGCGTCTATGGAAGACGCGCGAAAGTATTGGCGTCCGCCTTTGTAGTAGCAATCGCACTGCTCGCCAGCCTGAGTCTGAGCAGCGTGCGCGGGCTCCTGGGCGGGCGTCGCGGCACGCCTGGTGTCAAGTCCCTGGTGGTTCTCCCGCTGGTGAATCTTTCAAGTGAGACGGACCAGGACTACTTTGCGGATGGAATGACCGAAGCCTTGACGACCGATCTGGGAAAGATTGGCGCTCTGCGGGTTATTTCCAGGACCTCTGCCATGCACTACAAGAATGCAAAGAAGCCCCTGCACGAGATCGCTAGGGAGTTGAATGTGGACGCGCTCGTCGAGGGAACCGTGGCCAGATCCGGTAGCCATCTGCGGATCACGGCGAATCTCGTTCAGGCCTCGCCCGAAAAACACCTCTGGGCCGAGAGCTATGAGAGTGAAATCGGTGATGCCCTCGCAGTACAAGCGAAAATAGCACAGGCAGTCGCCCGGCAAATTCAGGTCAGATTGACGCAGAAGGAGCAAACACTGCTTGCCCCCGCCCGGCCTGTCAATCCTGAGGCTCAGGATCTCTATTTGAGGGGGCTTTATACCTTTCTATCCGGTGGAACGGCGGCGTCATCGGAGAAAGCCATAAACTTTTACCAACGGGCCCTCGAAAAGGACCCGAACTATGCGGCCGCTTATGCCGGCATGGCACAGGCTTACGCCACGTGGCACCCCGGGATGTCGCGTCCGCGCGACCTGATGCCGAAGGCCAAGGGATTTGCTCTAAAGGCTCTGGCGCTGGATGACACGCTGGCAAGCGCCCACTCTACGCTTGCGAACATTGACCTCTTGTACGACTGGAACTGGTCCGCTGCCGAGGAAGAATTCAAGCGGACGATGGAGTTGAACCCAAATCATGTCTGGGCCCACGAGCGGCACTCGCGTGCGCTGGTGACGAGCGGCCGAACAGAAGAAGCAATCGCCGAGGCCAAACTTTCCATTGGTCTCGATCCTTCACCGCTGAGCGGGGATTACACGATTTGGGTATTCATTCTCGCCCACCGGTACGACTTGGCGCTTAAACATGCCCAGGAGTTGCTTGAATTGGCGCCGAATTACGTCTGGGTGCATTTCGACTTGGCGCAAATATACGAGCAGATAGGACGGGCCGAGGAGGCCGCTGAAGAATCCCTGAAGGCCGACGAATTGTTTGGGATGGATCCTAAACGAACTGCGCAACTCAAGGAGGCGATTGCCAAATCTGGGGCGCAAGGCTACTGGAGGCGTACGCTTGAAAATTACAGAGAGTCTGCAAAATCAAGCTACGTGCCGTCCGTCATGGTGGCGGAAGTATGCGTGCGCGTTGGTGATAAGGAATGCGCATTCCAGTGGCTGGAAAAGGGTTTCGACGAACGCGATGATCTGATGATCAATCTCAGAGTTGATCCGGTCTTCGACGGCCTACGCTCGGATCCCCGCTATCAGGATTTAGTCCGCCGTGTCGGAGTCCCGCAATGAATCTCAAACCGTGCCGTGCCGATGTGATTTCTGCAAGTCGTTCTCCACAGAGACAGATCGCGGCAACTTCACGGTCTACGCGCGCGGCGGGCCGGAGTGCGCAACCAGGGGTTACGTAGAATTTGAGATTTGAAATTTCAGATCGGAAATTACAAGATCAGTCATCCTCGCCGAGTAGGATGGCAGCGGCAAGTACCGTAGTCCACAATCCACGTTTATCGCCGACGGCGGATTGCGTGATGTTCATAGTGCGGACAATCTTGTTCGAGATGCGGTAAACCTCTTTTTTCTCGTCCCAGGAAAGATCCGGATCGAATTCCACATTCAGCGTTGTGGCCAGCATTTCCGCGGCAAGTTCTTCGGTGTACTCGCCGGCGATTTCTTCGCTCTCGCCGAATGAATGGTGCTCCGACAAATATCCGAACATGGATTTGTCGCCGGGCAGCGCGAGGCCGACGCCTGCAGCGATCAGCCGATGCGGCTCGCGCGTCTGATTTTCGCTGATCACGGTGAAAGCCACCTGGCCGGGCTTCAGATGCTTCAGTCCTTCGCTGCGTGAGATCAATTTGCAATAAGGAGGGAAGATGGAAGAGACGCGAACGATGTTGCACGCCGCGATACCCGCGTTGCGGAGCGCGAGCTCAAAGCTCGATAGGCGCTCCCGGTGTTTCCCGACTCCCTTGGTGAGGAAAATATTTTTCGCGACGAACGACATGGGCCTTGCCGGGCTGCGGTGCCTCCAAGAACTCGAGTCGAAAAAACTTTGCGTGCGAAATTTAACAAGCACCCGCAGCAGAGTCAATCATTATTCACACGCGAAATATTACTGCTGCGTGACATCTCCCTCCGTCAGCGAGGAAGCTCCAGGGAGCGAACCGAAAAATCCACCGGAACGCTGGTGGGACGCACAAGTCGCCGGCGAAGGAATGTCATTGGCAGGAGTTTACAGAAGTTATGCAGTGGCGCCAAGGGCGATGCAGTGCGCGAGCGCGTCGGCGATTGTTTTCAGTTCGCGCAATTCGGAGTGTGTGAAATCAGGGCCTGCTTCCGCCGCGGTCTTGCCCTTGCGCGACACCTGGATTACGCCGATCACCTTTTTCCCGAGCGTCATCGGAGCGCTCATGATTTTCTGAATGGGGTTGCCGCGCTCTGCTTCGATCAGCGGCACAGCCTCAAACACGGAAACGTGCGGCACCACCGAAAAATGATTGATGATTTCGGGCCGCTTCTCCCGCACTGTGCGCGCCGCCAGCGAGTTGGTGCTGGTCAGCGGGATCCGCCCCACTTCCTTCAGTTTTTCCGGGACCACGAAATAGAGGAAGCGCTCGTCCGCCGTCATAGCAAAAATGGCGACTTCATGCGGCTGTAGCGCAAAGTTCTTGCTGATCAGGTCTACCGCGCGGTTGAAGCCCACAAATTCCCCGGCCGCATTCTTGCGGACCAGTTCAGCCGACCATTTTTTCAGTTCGCCGACGCAATCGCTGGGCATTGGTGCGCCCCCACGTTATCTTACAAGTCCATGGTACATATTTTCCGAGTGTTGCCACTCGGCTTCCCTTGCGCATGGTTCCAATCAGTCAGCGCGGCGCCTATTCTGGCTGCTTCCTGCACATTGCGGCCCAAGCTCGCATGTTCAGGCCACCTTGCAAACCTCTTCGCGGGTGCCTATACTCATTTTTCGAGTTTGACGCGGGAATTTTCTTCGGAGCGTGCATGCCGTCCGCAGCGGCTGATTCCAGAACGAGTTATCTCCTCGACAAACTGCATTCCCTCAGCGGAGTCATTCCCATTGGCGCGTATCTGGCGGACCATCTCTGGTCCAACAGCTACGCGCTCGTCAGCGTCGAGAAATACAACCAGGTTTCCCGCGACCTGCAGACTGTCCCCTGGCGCATCCTGGTGGAAGCCGGAGTTATTTGGCTGCCGATTCTTTTCCACGGGTTCTACGGCATGTACATCTGGTGGAGAGGGAAGTCGAACGCGCTCGCCCATCCCTGGATGGCCAACTGGCTTTATGTCCTGCAGCGCTGGTCGGGCATGATTGCCTTCGCTTTCATTGTCTGGCACGTGTACACCGAGCGGTTCCTCGGCCACGGCGTGACGACCTATGCGGATGTGGCGCACGCCATGGCAAATCCCTGGTATTTGACTTTTTACATTGTGGGCGTCACGGCCTCCGCCTTCCATCTGGGCAACGGCCTCTGGAATTTCGCGTGCAAGTGGGGCATTGCAGTGACCGCACGGGCGCAGCGTGCCGCCGGTTATTTCGGCGCACTTGTCGGCGCCGTGCTGACGATCGCAGGCGTCGCCGTCGCTCTCGGCTTGCACTACGCCTGGTTCCCGCTGGGGACGTACGCCCAATGAGACTCCGCGAATGAGAAATCCGAAAATCATCATCGTGGGCGGAGGTCTGGCCGGACTGATAGCTGCGATCCGCGTGGCTGAATCGGGCGTTCCCGTGGATCTGTTCTCCATCGTTCCGGTGAAGCGCTCGCATTCCGTCTGCGCGCAGGGCGGCATCAACGCCGCGAAAAATCTGAAGGGTGAAGGCGACTCCACCTGGAGGCATTTCGACGACACTATCTACGGCGGCGACTTCCTGGCCAATCAGGCGCTGGTGAAAGGCATGTGCGAAGCCGCGCCCGCGATCATTGATTTGCTCGATCGCATGGGAGTGACGTTCAATCGCACGCCCGAAGGCTTGCTCGATTTCCGCCGCTTCGGGGGCACGCTTTACCATCGCACGGCTTTTGCCGGCGCCACCACTGGGCAGCAATTACTGTACGCACTCGACGAACAAGTTCGCCGCTTTGAATCCGAAGACAAAGTAAATAAATTCGAGGGTTGGACTTTTCTTTCCTCGGTGATTGACGACGGCGGCATTTCCCGCGGCATCTGCGCCATGAATTTGAAGACCATGGAGATCCGCACGTTCCCTTGCGACGCCGCGATTTTCTGCACCGGCGGCATTGGCGCGGTTTTCGGCCGGTCCACCAACT
>WNFE01003138.1_pt1 | contig 12258 bp, 12 predicted proteins | sample 5400451 | NCBI WGS metagenome assembly WNFE01 (sample SAMN13153344, study PRJNA577476) | soil metagenome | isolation source: 200 cm saprolite under Douglas fir tree site 2 hole 2 | place: USA:California | collected 2015-04-18
CCTTTGAAGTCAGCTTCTCGAAATCGCTTCCCTGGGCGGGATTCTTTTCGCCCTTGGCCTGCGAGCACCAAAGATAATTGAAGTTGGCAAGGTGCCCGAGGATCTGCCCGAACGTTCGCACTTCCACCTGCGCGCCCGGACGCATCCCATAGAGTCCTTCCGGAACCTTCTCGCCCGACCTCTCGATGTTTTTCCGATTGGTGCTGTAGGCATTATGAAGCCAAGCGGACATGGGATCTTTGGGGCTGGTTTGTTGGCCTGTCTGTGCCGCGCCAGGAATCACCAGCAGGGTTCCAAGTAGAGCAACTACAAAAACTGTCTTCACGATCGGATTCTCCTGGGCAGAGTGCTCGGTCATGCCAGCGAAACCGGCGAACGTAACGCTATACCAAAACCTGAGGCCTAACCCTGAGAGATCGCCTCGACGAATCGCGGGTCTGCGACTCAAGGGGGGGTCCTACATTCCGGCAAGCTCGTTTAGCAGGGCCTACTCGAGACTCTGTCGGCCGCCGGGAAACTCTCAAATGAAGTGAGTCAATGCTCCGAGGAAGCTGTTGCAGAGCGCGAAGATAGTATCAAACCACCTACCATCGTCTCTCGATTCACAATATTCCGCGTTGGCGGCCGGCGCCACACACTAATGACTGGCCGAGCCGGGCGCTTTGGCGTTGAAATCAGCGGTGTGAGACACGATGATAACCCAGTGTCCGCCGCGCTTGGCCATTAGATAGTTGACGTAGCCTTCGCGATATGGCCAGTCGGCTCCGTCGCGCGTCTTGGCCCCGGTCATGGTCCAGTAGTTGTCCACCGAAACCAGTTCGGGTGTGAGATTGCGGATGGTCTTCACCGTGTCCGTGCGATGCGTGTTCTTGTAAAGTCCGGAGAAGAGCTTTGCGTGCTCGTCTTCGACATCCTTGCGGGTGTGCAGGGCTTCACCTCGCCAGTTGACCCATTGGACGTCTTCGGCCAGCGACAAACACATTGAGTGCGCATCGTGGCTGTTCCAGCCGTCGCTGAAGCCGGCGACGACCTGCTTTATCGCCGTTTCGTCTGCAGCCGCGCCGGAATCAGCGGGCCTCCCCGCTGCCCCACGCGCCAGACTTATCGCCAGCGGCGTAGCCAACAGCGCGATCAATATCACCAAACAATTTGTCACCCTCGAATTCATGTCGTCTCCCTCCTGACTTATCCGGGGAAGCAGCATTGGAACGATGCCATCACCGCTGGCGATGTCCACACTGAGTGAACTCCGCGAAGGCACATCAATCGCGGGTCGCCCATGCCATTGATGAGCACCGTGCTGCGCTTCTCCCGTACCACGTTTGCGTAGGATAGCACGAGGCGCGTCTCCGCCGTATAGTAAGCGATGCAAATGTCAGTCATTGATCTGACCATCGACCTTGGATGCGTAAAGCGCGGGGCATCCTGCGTTGCCCTGGGGTGTGGTAGCATTCTCTCGGTTCAATAACGAAGGAAATGCAAACTGGAGGTTTCATGCGTGCAATCGTGATCAGCCTCGCTCTCACGCTCGTGGACGCAGCGGCATTCGGCCAGCAACCGGCAGTGCAACCACCACCTCCGTCAGTCAAGACCTTTGCCTCTTCTTCAGACGTCACCGCTCTTCTGGCCAAGGCAAAGAGTGAGCGAAAAGAGGGCCAGGGGCTCGTTTCGGAACGTATTCTTGAACTCGCACCCTATAATGCGAATCTCGAGTACCGCGCATCGGTCGCTAACGCGGCCGTTCACGAAAGGGAGGCAGAGGTATTCTATGTGATCGATGGAACCGCGACGATGGTGACTGGCGGTAAGCTCGTGAACGAGACTCGAACAAATCCGGACAACCTCTCGGGCACAGGCATTGAAGGCGGGATGTCGCGGACGGTCGCCAAGGGAGATTTTATTATCGTTCCGGAAAACACACCGCACTGGTTCAGTGCGATCAGTGGAGCGATCGTCCTGATGACGCTGCATGTGCCGCGCCCAGTCGCCACCGCGCGCTGACTGAGCACTCCAGGAAATGCGTATGCCCGCCATGGCACGCTTGCCTGACGAGCTGAAGATAATGAACGCCCGCGCGATCCGGCTGAGATCATTCATAAAGTGGAGGTGACCATGTCGAATAGCGGCCGCCGCGAGTTCGTTAGGAAATCCATGGCCCTGGGTCTGGGAGCCCTGGGCGCCGAGACTGTGCTTCGTTCCGTTGAGCCGGGGACCGAGGCTGTGCCAATCCAACAAGCGCCCGCGGAATTTTTCCAAGGCTTCAAGCGCGAGCAAATCAAGACCTCGGGCGCAACCATTAACACAGTTTACGGCGGCAAAGGTTCGCCTCTTCTGCTTCTTCACGGCATCCCGGAAACGCACGTGCTCTGGCGCAAGGTCGCGCCCGTGCTGGCACAGGATTATTTTTTAGTAATCACGGATCTTCGCGGCTATGGCGATAGCAGCAAGCCCCCCGGAGGCGCGGATCACTCCGGTTATTCGAAACGGGCCATGGCACAGGATCAGGTGGAAGTGATGAAGCACTTCGGATTCCAAAAGTTTGCGGTTGTGGGGCACGACCGCGGCGGACGCGCCGCGCACCGGATGGCTCTCGACTATCCGGACCTCCTCACAAAGCTCGTCATTCTCGACATTGTGCCAACCTACACGCTCTATCAGAACATCACTAAGGAGTTTGCCACCGTTTTTTATCACTGGTTTCTGCTCGTTCAACCGCCTCCGTTCCCCGAAACGTTAGTCGCAAATAGCGCCGAGTATTTCCTGAAGTCCACGTTGCTCTGGCTTGGGGGACATGCGATCACCGATCCGATTCCTGACTGGCTTGGCGCTGAGGCATACCGCGATTATCTGCGTTGCTTCCGCGATCCCGATTCGATCCATGCGATTTGCGAAGATTACCGTGCCGCCGCATCCATCGATTTAGCACACGATGAAGCGGACCTGAATCGGAAAATCGAGTGCCCGCTTCTTGTCCTCTGGTCCGAAAAGGGGCCATTCCATCGCATGTACAACGTCTTGCAAACTTGGCAGGACCGCGCCAAAGACGCAAAGGGAAAGCCGCTCCCGACGGGCCATTTCCTCCCGGAGCAGGTTCCCCAGGAATTGACTCAGGAGCTGAAAACGTTTCTGAGTGCGTAACCAGAGTTCACGCTTCACTCGGAAGGTGAGGGCTACTTTCGGAAAACGGCGTTATTTATATGAGCGGCTGAAGTAATGTGAGGCGGAAGCGTTCTCAGTGGTGTTTAGACATCAGTAATTTCACGGAGAAGGCCGCTGCTGACGTCGTAGACGAAGCCGCGCACAGCGACGTTCTTGGGAATCCAGGGATGGGTGCGCAGCTTCTGCAATTGGTGCCGGACATTTTCGTCGATATTTTGGAAGGTGTAGAAGAAGGCGGGAGCAACCGCGGCGGTTCCGGTGCGATTCTCAATTCTAGTGCGCAAATCGTGTTCGTTGGTGTGCATCAACCCACAATCCGTATGATTGATCACCATGATTTCCTCGGTGCCCAGCAGATAATGCGATACGACCAGGGAGCGTAAGGTGTCCTCCGTAACGATGCCGCCGGCATTGCGAATGACGTGCGCGTCTCCCGTTTTCAAACCCAGGGTGCGAATCGAAAGCCGTGTATCCATGCAGGTCAGAACCGCGAGCTTGCGCTCGGGACGCGGCGTCAATCTGCGTAATTCATGCGTGCGCGAGTAAATTTCGTTTGCAGCGAGGACTTCGTCGATGACACTCATGGCCGGCACAGTTTAACCTACCCCCTTCCCAATCGCACTTGGGATGAGTGTGCCGGAGGTATGTGGCCCAAAACCGAAAAAAGTGGACTTACGGCAGTTGAGGTGGTTCGCCAAGCTGGGAAATACGGATCGGACGCGATTGTTTCATTCGGGGCGCCCCCAAAATGCTCGCAAAACGTTTGCGCGCCTGCCGGATTGCCGAACTTACATTAATTCTGCCCGCCCATTGAAACCCGCGAAAGCATCGGTGCTTGACCAACTGGTCTTGCAGACGATGCCGCATTCGCGATCCGTGAAAATCAAAGAGTTTCAATTCCGAGAGAAATGAAAAGAGCTGCAGGTCCTCGGCGCGTGACGTTCCGATCGCGGCGCCCCGGAAGATCAGGTCGTTGCGGTACATCATGCGTGTGGCTTCGAACAGGAAGGCGTTGTGGTTCGTATTGGGCGTGCCGGTGTAATCGAAATAAGGACCGTCTTGCACACGCTTACCCGGTATCAAGCGGCCTTCGATCACCAGCTCTGCGTCGGCTGGCGCTTCCAGGTCCACAGTGGCGCACCGGATGAGCTTCACCGGGTCACATTGCAGTCCGCCCGCCAGATCATATTCGTCCCGATCGGTGGGGTACGCGGCTGCCGCCGCTATCATCAGCGTTTCGCTCACGCCAATGGCAACCGCCATCTCTAATGGACGGTCTTGACGCTCTGCCGCGGCGAAGTGCCGAGCCAGATGGCTGCGGGGCGAGGCACTCACGGTTGCGTGTCTCGGCCCGAGAACCTGCATCCGGTAGATGCCGACATTCCGGGAACGCGTCTCGGGGTCCCGGCTGATATTCACATGCCAGGTCCCCAGATAGCGGTCGCCATCCTGTTGGCTCCACTGAGGAACTGGCAAGCTGAGGAAGTTGATCTCCTCTCCCTCGACAACATTCTCAAGTATGGGGGCTGAATCCACCAGGACCGGCTCGATGGGATTGGCAACTCTCTTTGCAGCTTCGCGCACAACCTTAGACCGGGGCATGGTGGGATCGAGGCCGAGCGCAAGACTTATGGCCGATATGCCGCTCAATCCGTTGGTGAAGACGCGCTGCCCGGGATAGCCTTTTACGTTTTCGAATAGCAGCGGCGCTCCTGCGTCCCGGGTCACTTGGCCGAGTTCGTATTTCCAGTCTATCGGCTGGCGGACTCGCTCCAATAGACCGTGCCGGGAAAGCAGGCGGATGAATTTCCGAAGCTCCATAGTATTCTTCGCCCTGTCCTGCACTGGCTTGCGCTTACGCTGTCTGTGGATCAACCTCGGCGAGTTGTCGGCGACCCTTCGGCGCGCGGGTGCTGCAGCGCAGTTCCGGCAGGCAGCGGAGAAACTCGCGGGATCCATTCGTTGGATGATTCGAGATGTGTTCCAACCGGCTGGCCAAGTGAAGGCGGTCCTGTAGGGACAGAAAAGTGAGAGATTCCACGTGTGAATGCAAGCACGGGAGGCGTTCAGCGGCCGGTTTTCCTTCCATTTCGGCCAGCGCCGCGCAAATGGTGACACCCACGCGCCACCGCACGAATTTCTCGATCTGCTCTTCGATGATGTCTTCCGCTTTGGGAATTTCGTCTTCGCGTGCTTTTTTGTTCTGCTGGACGATGTCAGTGAGCTGATCGATGTTGTAAAGATACACGTTGGGGAGGGCGGCTGCTCCCAGCGCGATGTTGCGGGGCACACCCAGATCGATCAGCAGGAGCGGACGATTCCCGCGTCGCGCCATCGCCCGTTTCGCCATCTCGGAAGTCAGGACCGGTTCTTTACTCAGCACAGACGTAACAATCAGGTCCGCCCACTCGATCGCTTCACACAACTGTTCCCAGGGCATTACTTCCCCATCAAATCGCAACGCCAGCTCCCAGGCGTGATCCTCTGTGCGGTTAACGATACGCAGGTGCTTCAGGCCACGGTCGCGAAGATGGCGGACCACCTTTTCACTCGTGGCGCCTGCTCCGACGATCAGCCCCCGATGAGCATCAAGGCGGCCGAAAATTTGCTCCGCGAGTTTCACGCCCGCGAACGCTACGGACATGGGCAGAGTGCCAATCGCCGTTTCCGATCGCACGCGTTTGCCGAGTTCGAGGGCGCCCTGAAACAGGCGATTGAGAATCTGTCCGCTGGTGCCCCCTTCGAGGGCATTTCCGTAAGCCACACGCACCTGGCCCAGAATTTCCGCTTCGCCGAGCAGCAGGGAATCAAGCCCAGCGCTCACGCGGAACAGGTGCCGGATCACATCCTGGTCATGATACCGATAGAGTGACGCCTCCAGGCAGGGCAAGGGCAAGCCATGATAGGAGGCTAGAAATTCTTCCAGGGCGCTGCCGTTTTCCTCGGATGGCGAGCGGACCCCATATACTTCGCTGCGATTGCATGTGGAAAGGACCAGAGCTTCGGTCAGGATGCCCCGTTGGCACAGCCGCCCCGCCGCCTCGCGGGCCTCCTGCGGGCTAAAGGCCACGCGCTCGCGGAGGTTGACTGTTGCCGTCTTGTGATTCACTCCAACGAGCACGATTTGCATCGCGAAGCTCTCCCTCGATGTATTCAATCTAATTTCGGGGTCAGCGCAGGCATCTGGCGGCCTGTTTGGCCGCGTAGGTGATCAAAATATCAGCCCCGGCGCGCTTCATGCTGGCCAGCGCCTCAAAAAGGATCGCGTTCTTGTCCAGGCGCCCCAGTCTTGCGGCGGCGTCGATCATGGCGTACTCGCCGCTCACGTTGTAAACGGCAATCGGCATTTGAAACTGCTGCTTGGCGCGGTACACGATGTCCAGGCAGAAAAGTCCCGGCTTGACGATTATGATGTCCGCGCCCTCTTCGATATCCAGAGCGATCTCGCGCATGGCTTCGTTCGAATTGGAAACCGGCATCTGATGGGTACGTTTGTCCCCATGCGCCAGAGCCGACTGCGTTCCTTCGCGGAAAAAAGGGTCGTATAGCTTGGAGGCGTATTTTGCGGAATAGGCCATGATGGGCAGGTTTTCGAAGCCGCTGGCATCCAGACCCTGGCGCAACATTCCAATCTGCCCGTCGAGCATAGCCGCCGGAGCCACCATGTCGCTGCCTGCTTCGGCGTGCGAAACCGCGGTCTTCGCCAGCAATTCCAGCGACAGGTCGTTCATCAGGTACCCGTCCTTCAGCACCCCGCAGTGACTATGGGGCGTGTACTCGCACAGACAAACGTCAGTGATTACCAACAGGTTGGGCACGGCGTCCTTCACCGCCCGAACAGCCCGTTGGACAATCCCATCCGGCGAGTAAGCTCCCGTTGCTTGATTATCCTTGGCATCGTTCTCCGGGACGCCAAACAGGAGAATGGCGGAGACGCCCAGGTCACGGACCACCTTGGCCTCTTCAACCAAACAATCAATCGACAAATGATAGTTCTCCGGAAGCGAGCTCATTTCCTTTTTAATTCCATGTCCGGGGACCACAAACAGAGGGAGGACCAAATCATCCGCGGATATGGAGGTTTCGCGGACAAGCCTGCGAAAACCCGTGTTCTGCCGCAACCTTCTCAACCGTTGTGCCGGGAATGCCATTATTAGTCCGACCTTTCTACGCTATGCGCGTGACCCAACCGGATTTGCCAGCTTGAGTAAATGAAATGGAAGAATCTTTCCGCTCGCCGTGGGAACCGGGTAATCGCGGATAATTTGCACCATGCGGCATTGCTCCCACATCGCCGTGCCTGCTTGTCCCCAGCCGCGGTCTTCGGCTTTCTTGAGTTGCCGCAGAAAAGTGTTCACAACCTCGGATTCGTTGATTTCGCCGACGCGCGGGCTGACCACCAATTGCAACTGAGGCAATCCGTTGTGATTTTCTTGCTCGAGGACCTGGTAGTCCGTGCTTTGTCCGCCAAACGCTTCCGGGAGGTGCCTCTCGACAATCCACACAAAATCCGTCCCAACGAAGGTCACGCCTTCTCCGGTGAGCTTTTCATAGCTCCGGAGATTGCTGATGTGCACGTCAAAGCCGGCCTCCCCAAACCCGCAACGGCAGCGCTTCGAATAGATGTCGCCGCAATCGCCCATACCCACGTTCAGGAGCAGCTTCGGAGATTCATACAGAATGCTGGTGAACAGGAAGGAATCCACTTCGGCGTCCGAGTGCGGAACGCGGAGACTGTGGGTGATGATAGCGGTCGTGTCCTTATACAGATGGCAGTGGTCGCTATCTTCGTGCGGCGTATTGCATCCGGCGGCGATCACTCCGGCTTCGGAAATTCCATACACCGGCACGGCCGAGGCGCCCGTGGATTCGATTTCCTTTCTCTTTTGCGGCGTAAGCGGTTCGCCCGTTACCAGGAACTTCACTCCGGTGAGATCGATGTTGGCCTCTGCCGCGGCAATGCAAACCCGTACAGCCGACGCGGCAAACGTATAGATGACACACCGACCCTGCTCGCCCAGGGCCTGGGAAGCCCATGTGACGACTTTGTGCGCATCATTCAAGCCAACATATTCCGCCTCCGCCAGCGGGCATGCATACAACTTGCTCAGGGCGTGAATCGCCCGCATCGCAAACTTGCGGCCCCAACCGACCTCAAGCTTCTTCTCATCCACTTGCGAGAACCACCGGCGCGCCGGGTTGCCGATGTGGGCAAACCTTAGACTCGAATTGATTCCCGGCGCTCCCGGAAACACGGGAAACCAGTTTGCCACCGGCGCGGTCAGGCAGCCGTGGATGTCCAGCAGCATTGCGTCATACATGGATCGCTGGTGCAGGTAGTCAAAGTCGATGCGGACTCTGGTTCCCGCGCTGCGCGTTGCGCCGCTGCGCACTTCATAGACAAACGACAGGAAAGGATTGTCGAACATGCTGGGGTTGCATTGCACGCGGAGGCCGTCCCGGATGACGGGCACTCGGCCTTTGAATTCGTCCACCGTGAAATAAATTCCTTCACGCTCCATGGTCCGAAGACCTGCTTCGATGCCGTCCCTGGAAACCCACGCTTTGAGGTCCTCGAACCGAATCCGCCGGTGCTCGAGGAGCTTGCGGTAAGGGCTCTCGGAATATTGAAAAATCCCCTTCTCCGCAAGATTCAGAAAGTTTTCCTCGCGCGCTTGAACCCGCTTTTTGATGAAAGTACGGGCCAGAGATGCGGCCTCCTCGGGCTCCATGCGCGTCTTGGTGAACCTTCGGAAACCGTCGATGAATCGGAAGTACTTCCTCATCGTTACAGACCTCGCCTAAATACCTGCAAAGCTATGGAGAAGTTCGAACCCAAGAATCACATCTACAGGTGTCAGAGACCATAGAGCGGGATTCCCAAAAGGGGGCAGGACATCGGTCCTAGTACTTTTTATCCGAAGCGGGAGTGGACAAGTGCATCTAAGTGCTTATAGTGCAGTGCATTACAGCTATCCCCTCCGGGAATCTGAGCTTATTGGGGCTGAAGAGGAATGCAATTTCATTTTCCCATACTAATTCTGCAGCCCGTCGAGTCGACCGCCCCTGCTGTTTTTTTGCGCTGTGCTGTCTGCTCTTCCAAGTAATTCAGCCGCGCTTCCTCGAGCGAGTTCCCGATGGACGTCTGCCTGGGACTTGGCCCGAGCGGCGCAAACAGCTAGTATTGCTGCAGAAAGAAGCCAAGAAAGGTCAGGGGATGGAATCCGTCACTGGGCAAAAGGAAAAGGGACCACTGACTGGTCTGAAGGTGATCGACCTGTCGCATGTAATGGCGGGACCAGCATGCGCGATGCTATTGGCCGACATGGGAGCTGACGTCATCAAAGTAGAGAAACTTCCGGGCGGTGACGACGCGCGCCGCATGGTGCCGCCGGCAATCTCCGGCGAATCCGCCGCGTTCCTGATCATGAATCGGAATAAGCGTGGCATCGCTTTGGACTTGAAGACGGAGGCAGGGCGAAGTGTTCTTTCGCGCCTGCTGCACGACGCGGACGTGTTGATCGAGAACTATCGTCGCGGCACGATGGAACGCATGGGATTCGGTTATGACGCGCTGCACAAGATGAATCCCAAACTGATCTATTGTTCGATCTCGGGGTTTGGTCGAACCGGGCCTTACGCCGATCGCGGCGGATTCGACCTGGTCACCCAAGGCATGAGCGGACTGATGAGTATCACGGGAGAAGGGCCGGGCTGCCCGCCGGTGAAGATAGGAGCGCCCGTTACCGACATCACCGCCGGCATTCTCGGCTGCGTGGGGGTGCTGGCGGCCCTTCATGCTCGCGCGTCGACCGGGCAGGGGCAAATGGTGGACACTTCGCTGTTTGAGGCGGGGATCATCCAGACCTACTGGCAATCGGCCATTTGTTTCGCGACGGGCAAGGCGCCGGGGCCGATGGGGACAGCTCATCCCTTGAATGCGCCCTATCAGGCTTTTCCCGCTGCCGATGGCTGGATCACCGTCGGCGCCGCGAACCAGGGCAATTGGCTGCGGCTGCTCGAGGCGCTCGAAGCGCCTGAATTGGGCCATGATCCACGCTTTGCCAACAACGCGGAGCGGATGCGAAATCTGCCGGCTCTGCAAGCGGCATTGACGCCGTTGTTCAAAACTCGAGGCTCGGCCGAATGGCTTCACCGCCTGGAGGAAGCGGGCGTTCCGGCAGGGCCGGTGTTGGACGTCCACCAAATGCACGCCGATCCGCAAGCGTTGGCGAGGGAGATGATCGTGAAGACCACGCATCCCACCGCCGGACAGGTGACGTCCATTGGGCTACCCATCAAATTTTCGGAAACGCCGGGCTCCATACGTCGGGCCGCTCCGGTACTGGGCCAGCACACTCGCGAAGTGCTACGCGAGCGCGGATTCTCCGATGCCGAGACTGATGAAATGGCAGCGCTCGGTGCCATCAAGATGCCTGACCCAATTAAGGCGATCACCCCGTGAGCGGAGACCTTTTGTATGAGATCCATGACGGCATCGGCCGCATCACCTTTAATCGCCCGCAGGCTCGCAATGCGTTTACCTTCCGAATGTACGAGGAACTTGGAGAGATCTGTAATAAAGCCGAGAACGATTCGTCCGTTAAAGTCCTCGTACTGACGGGCGCGGGGGAAAAGGCATTTGCCGCGGGCACCGACATTTCTGAGTTCAAGACATTTTCCACCGCCGAGGACGCACTGAATTACGAATCGCGCATCGAGCGCGTGGTGAGCGCTTTGGAGAGTTCCCGCGTTCCCACCATCGCCGCGATCGCTGGAGCCTGCACCGGCGGAGGTTTCACGATTGCTGGTTGCTGCGACCTTCGCATAGGCGCCGCAAACGCTCGCTTTGGTATCCCCATCGGGCGCACTCTCGGCAACTGCCTATCGATGTCGAACTACCTCAGGCTGGTCGCTCTGCTGGGACCCTCGCGCGTCAAGGACATCATTTTCACCGCCCGGCTGATCGATGCCGAAGAGGCGTGCAAGATCGGGCTGCTCGGCGAAGTCTTGCCCGATTACGATGGTTTGCAGAGCCGCGCGAACGAATTGGCGCAAACCGTAGCGTCTCAGGCGCCGCTGACGCTGCGCGCCACGAAAGAGGCCCTACGCCGCATTAAAGAAAAGATGAACCCGGAAGAGGATCGCGATCTGATCCTGGCGTGTTACATGAGCCATGATTTTCGTGAAGGCATGGACGCATTCCTGAACAAGCGCCCGCCGAAATGGACCGGAACATAGCGCAGCGCGGGACGATTTTCAAATTCGGATTCAGCGAAACGACAGGCCTACAAGCGTCAGCGGCCGCCATAACAAATCAGCTCACGGCCGTCTGACAACACAACTTTCACCAGACGCAAATTATTCGTGCCATCGCTGATGCGATGACCGATGGCCGTAATCTGATCTCCGGGCTTGAGGGTTTCCTTGTCCCAGCCAGTGCCGGCCATACGACTCGGACTAGGCCCTCCGGCATTCCATTTTTCGACGTTCGCTTTGTCGTCCTTCACTTCCAAACTGATCCACACATGCGGATTGGCCCAATCGAATTGCGTCACGGTCCCCTTTACGGTAGTGAGATTGGCCATGTCGTACCCGTGCCACGCGTGATGCGCGAACGCGGGACCCGAAATGGCTGCCAGGCAGGCAACCAAGCTCCCAAGCACCAGCGACCTGATCCTCATGGCGTCACCTCTCTAACATGTATTATCCTTCGGCGGGCTCCACGCCCCGGAAGGCTCGAGCGTTCAGCGTGAAAGTGGAGCCGCATACGATTCTTTCGACGCGTGATTCGGGCATTCGGTTTCTGACGGACTCAAGCCACATTATTGTGCGCGGAGGTGTGTGGAGGTCTCGAGTAGCACAGGCTTCAGCCTGTGTACTGTCGATTGGCCGCAACTCAAACCACACAGGCTGAAGCCTGTGCTACTGGACCGCACCGGACTCGCCTGTAGCTGCTTGCAGTAGAACCGGCTCGGAGCTTCCACAAAATTCTTGTGAAGAATGCACATTAGAGAATCCCCTCCACAATTCGAATGTCCCGCTCCGCCACGCCATCAAGGACTCGTAACGCAGCCTGGTAAGCATTGCTTTCATACG
>WNFE01003140.1_pt1 | contig 12255 bp, 14 predicted proteins | sample 5400451 | NCBI WGS metagenome assembly WNFE01 (sample SAMN13153344, study PRJNA577476) | soil metagenome | isolation source: 200 cm saprolite under Douglas fir tree site 2 hole 2 | place: USA:California | collected 2015-04-18
CTATGGGCTATGAAAATTTCTATGGGGTCAACCTGGCAACCAGAGCAACCTGGCACATCACTGGCTCGCAGGGAGCCAATCAAGGCTTCTCAGACCTCCATGTCGTAAACGGCGTACTCTATGTCTCGCTCTCTACTACTAGCACCGGCAGCTTTATCCTGGCGCTGAACCCTGCCACTGGCAAGGAACTCTGGCGCACCCGGGCGATCCCGGGCAAGATCTTCAACTTCACCATCGTGCAGCATGTGGCCTACTTCGGCACAGATCAGGCGCCGCCCAACGTAAGCGGCGACACCCTTGGTCGCTTCGACGCCTACGATCTCGGCCAACGCAAACTGCTCTGGGAAACTGCCGCGCCCAGCGTCGCTCGCACCTACGCGGTCGCCAATGGCACGGTCTACGCCGTCACCCAGTTCCCGTCTGCTGGCGGGGCCGTCGATCCCAAATTGATCGCGTTCACCGCTACTCACGGTAAAATGCTCTGGACCATTACCGCTGGCTCGCAAGACTCTAGGTACACGCCCGTGGTCACCAACGGCCACATCTACATCGCCACCTCTACCGAACCCCAGTATCCCGGCCGACAACTGGAAATGGTAAACCAGGCGAACGGCAAAACGCTCTGGAAAAAAACCTTCTCCTCGCAGATCGGAGGCTACGTGGTCGTTTATCCGTGTAAATTTGGGAAATAAACGGCTCTATACGGAAGACCACGATCTTTCCTCTTGACATCTTCAGTCTTCTGATTTAAAATCTAACCGGTTAGATTTTAAATCAGAAGGGAGAGCAACGCATGTCAGAACCGGGAAGGAAACGAGGACGGGAACGCGTCTATGATGCCCAGAGAACACGCGAGGCCATTCTGAACGCGGCAGAAGCTGTGTTCGCTGAGCACGGGTTTGATGGGACATCAGTGGATGCCGTCGCAGCGCAAGCAGGCTACAACAAAAGTCTGCTCTTTCAGTACTTCGGCAATAAGCTCGGTCTCTATGCCGAGGTCCTTAAGCGTGCTGACAGGGACATGGGCGAACTCCTGGCACGCGTGTTCGCCCCTTTGCTCGCGGATGAAACCATCACCTCCGACGCGAACCACTGGAGGCGCTTCCTCAGAACCACTTTTGGTGCTTTGTTTGATTATATGGTCGACCATCCTCATGTCATGCGGATGCTCAACTGGGAACAGGCCGAGGGTTGGCAGACCTTTGCGCAGATTGCCTCACACTTTGAGCCAACTGATCTTGCGCGGCTTGAGGCACTCTTCGAAAGCGCACGCAGAGCTGGCCTGCTGCGTCCCGATCTCGATGTCGTTGTCATGGTGGTGCTGGTCCAGCAGATCTGCTGGTCCTCTGCCGCCGCTCTCCCTTTATATCAGTTGTTCTTAGCAGGGAGGAACTTCTCTTCTGCTACCGCACTCACACACGTACGCGAACAGATTCTTGACATTCTCGTCTCTGGGATCATGAGCAATGCCGGTAACGAGAACCGTGGAGAACAAAGGTAAAAGGTAATATGAATACGCTGAACAACAAAGAGGAAAGATCAGTCACACGTGTCATCGCTCTCGAGGAAGCTTTCCTGCACCCGAAACTCCGAGAGTTGTATCCGCAGTCATACGTCAAGCTGCTCGACCTGATCAAAGGTCATCTCACTGACGTTGGCCCTGAGAGAATTCGTCGCATGGACGCAGCTGGGATCGATTTGCAAGTGCTCTCACACGTTGCGCCTGGTGTTCAGACGCTCGAACGTGAGACAGCCATGCGCTTGTCCAAAGAGGTGAATGACTGGCTGGGCGGGATCATCAGAGAATATCCTACCCGTTTTGCTGGTTTTGCGATGCTGCCGACTCAATCACCCAAGGATGCTGCTGATGAGTTAGAACGGACCGTGACGCAGCTTGGATTCAAAGGAGCGCTCATCAATGGTCACACGCAAGAGCGTTACCTGGACGACGACTCGTTCTCAGTGCTTCTCGAGCGGGCACAAGCGTTAGATGTGCCTATCTATATTCATCCAACCGATCCACCAAAGGCGATCACCGACATGTATTATCCGGGCTACCCGACTCTCGTGCAGAGTTGGGGGTGGCAGGTCGAGACAGGAACGCATCTGCTGAGGTTGATGAGCAGCGGCGTTTTCGACCGATACCCACGTCTGAAAGTCATCGTTGGACACATGGGTGAATTGATTCCATTTAACCTCAAGCGTATCAATGTGGCTCTGACCATGGGCGAGTGGCTTCTTGCCAGCCAGTCGAAGGCGACTGAATCCCCGCGGCGGAAAGAGATGCAAAAGAGCGTTTTCTATTATATGCGTGAAAACGTGTTCATCACCACGAGCGGTGTTTTCGATCATGCCGCTTTGAATTGTGCGCTCGCGGAGGTAGGGATCGACAACATCTTGTTTTCGGTTGACGATCCGTTTGGTGACAATTTCGAAGCGATGGATTTTCTGAAGACGGCCCAACTCTCACAAGAGGACAAAGAAAAGTTTGCGCATGGGAACGCGGAGCGCCTCCTCAAACTCTCATCTCAAACCCATTCCCGCGGGGATTCGAACCACTTCTTCCTTCCGCATGTACAATCTTCCATTTTTGCTTTCAAAGCGAGAGCCAAAGCGAAAATGGCGCGGGTGATATTGTCTTTTTTGGTGAAGTAGAAGTGGGTCCTGTAGTAGAATGCAGAGCATGACAGCATCAGCCGTCTCTCAACTCGTATATCTCTTGGATGAGGCGTTCCAGGGAACGGATCATCACCATGATCATCCAGCATGACCTCTACCACGCGGGCGAGATCAACCACATCTGTGCTCTGCACCAGCAAAATGATCTCTGAGGGGATAATTAGGAGTGAGCCCAACACCCTCACTTCCTGTTCCCCATCAGAAAGCATGAAGCACCCTCTTACGCAGGAGCGGAAAACCGGCCCTCCCATACCCCTGTCTTTTGATCAATTTCAGCTTCGTCACATGACCCTCGACCATTCCATTGTTGATCCACCAGGTGAGACCAGCTTTCACGGCATCTTTGTCTTTCTCGATCCCAGCAGCAAAGGACTGGAGTTCGGGAAGATTGCTGCGTTCCACCTGGGCAAGCCAGGCCTCGAGAGGGTGGACTAAGATCCTTGCGAAAATGTGCAGGAAGCCCGCGCTACGCTCAAACTGTGAACTGAAGAAGATCATCAAGCTCACATTTTTAAACGTCCGTGCTCTACTGCACAAAATTGCTAGGATCTTAGTCCACCCTCCATACGGCTTAGTGTCCACCTGAGACTCCCCGCCATAAATGGACGGGGGTTCTGCTCAGCTCCCTCGCAGTTGCTTTCGCCTTTGAGATCATCGCCTCACAGTTTAGGGCGTTCTCAGGACGCCCATCCGTTGGCCGAGCCTCATGCTCCAACGGCACCTATCCGCTTATCAGATAGGCCAGCCCTACGGCTGATATTGATAGCTCCTACCGCGTCCCGATGCCCCATCCAGCCACAGTCAGCACAGACATAGGTTCTGTCTTGCGCCTTATTGCGTGCGCTACAGGCAGGGCATTCTTGTGAGGTATAGGCAGGGTCTACCTGCTCTACCTTGATGCCCAAACGCTCTGCTTTGTAGGCGATGAACTGAGAGAGTTGATAAAAGCTCCAACTATTCTTCATGCGGTTGTTTTTGCGAGCTTTCGCTCCACGACTTGTGCATGTCGTGCCCTTGCGTATCCCTTGCAAGGTTTCAATCTTGATGGTTCCTACCCCTTGTTCACGCGCGTGGTTGACAATCTGCCTGGAAAGCTGATGGTTGGTATTCTTCATCCACCTGGCTTCTTTGCCCTTGCTCTTCTTCACCGCGCGTGTTTTCTTTGCCTTTTGCAGTTTCTTCCTATGGGCGTAGAAACGCCGGCGCATGTAGCGTTGATAGCGGCCATTGCCAAAGAAGCGCGTGCCTTTGCTTCCGACATAGGCCACAGCAGGGACTTTGATCCCAAGATCAATCCCCATCGTGGCCTGTCCATCAGTCGGAAGTACCTCATCCTGGGTGAGCGTGAGATCAGCAATCCACTTGCCCCGTTTCTTCTTGATGCGCAGTATGCCAGGTTTGCCGGTGTAGACCACTCCATCGCATTGGAGAAAGACCTGTTGTACCTTGCCGTCTACGTACATGGGGAGCGTGAGCAAGCAATCGGTCATCTGCCAATTTTGATTATTCCACTGGCAGATGGGCTTCTTGAGCACAGGCAAACACCCAAGCTCAAGAGAACGCCTGAAGACGGATTGCGCATCACGCAACGCTTGATTTTTGACGGCGCTGGGAAGAGCGGATTGAAAATCTTTTGTGCTCACTTTCCCAGGAAGCATATCAGCATCATAGGCGGCAACAAGGACATTGACTGTACTGATATATTCCTGGCAATGGGCCATGAGCAAGTGTCCCTGTTCAGGCGTAGGGTGCAAGCGAACCTGTACCGTTGTTTTGCTCATGTCCTACTCTGCCTTTCAATATAGTTCTGAATGATGTCTGCGCTTACATTGCCTGCTGTGCTATAGAAGGTGGAACGTGTCCACAGACTTGGCAACTTCTTTAAGGGAGGAAACTCTTCTCTCAAGACGTGAGAAGAACGTCCTTTGATGGCATGAGCAATATCCGTAGGCAGCGTATAGGGATTGGCCCGAATGAAGAGGTGGACATGATCGGGCTGGATAGCCAGGTGTATGATCTTCCATTCGTGTTCAATACACACCTCATGGATAAGTTGCTCCAACCGTTTGGCAATAGCACCTTGAAGCACCTTGCGTCTCCGCTTGGGACACCAGATGATATGATACACAATCAGGTGTACGGTATGTTGTTCGTGTTGATAGTCCATGTCTGTATGATAACATACATCAACAGAAAACGCAAGCGGGAAAGCCATTCATCCCCGCTCTAAAGAGACGGGGCTTTCTGGCTGATTTTCTGTAAAAGGCTCACTTCCATTGCTGTGCAGGTCATCGAGAAGTGTTTCATGGCCTCGCGGGGCCTTCCAGGGTGTTTGGAGGTTGAGCAGTGGTCCAGGGGGGGAGCGGCAAGGGTGTCCCAAGCAGAAAGGCGCGGATGGATGCCAGGTAGAGGTCAGGTTGGTCCAGATAGATCTCATGACCCGCATGCGGAAAATACAGCAAGGTCGAGTTGGGCAAGGTCGTCTTGTATTGCCAGGTGACCGCCCATTTGATATAGTTACAGGCTCCGGTCAGAATCAGCGTCGGCGTGTGATTCGAGGCGAGCAGCGTGCGTGGATTGACGTTCCCATGCCTGTGCTGGGCATCGGTGGTGGTAAAGATGTTGTCGTAGAAGCCATAGCCTTGCACCTGCCCTTTGGGCAAGTGAGCAGGGTCACAGACGTTTCCCTGGGAGATGCCCTGGACGAACGTATTAAAGAACGCATCCGCTTCCCGATCAGACACCAGGGTATGCGCTGCTCGCGGATTGATCAGTCCGAGCAGATACCAGGTGATGAAACGAGGCGTATAGAAGGTGTTGTGATACTGCTGCTATGCTGCTGCCGAAAGCCGCGAGGTGATCAGGCCTTCATCAGACCACTCGGCTTCATTGATGGGGGCGGGTGACGTGAAGATCGCTTTGGCTACATGTTGGGGGTAGGTGGCCATATACGTCGCCACCAGGGTGCCTCCCCAGGATGCTCCCACGCATTGCCTCACGAAAATCTTCCTTTCTCTGCTTCGAGCAGGTATGTTCCTACGACGTTGCTCTTGTCTTTTCTCCCAGACCTTGTCTTGGCTCGTCCGCTCTGGAGCAGAAGAAGCACATGGGGTAGAGTAACCAGCAAGAGGAAGATTTCTCGTGAGGCAAGCCTGCCTCTAGTTGTCGCTTCCGCACACAGCTCGCACGCTGCACGTTTCCAGAGGAGGGAAGAGTGGAACGGTCGTTGAGTTTTCAAGCCAAGCGGGAAGTGCTCCACTAGATGGCACCACAGTACCGCCAGGCATCTCCATCACAGAAAAGGACGCTGCTTGAGGCCTTTATCGCAACCACCGGCTATGTGCGCAAATACGCCAGGTGGCTCCTCAACCATGCCGAGCAAGTGCAGCAGACGCATGGGCGCTCCCATCTGCGAAGCTCAGGACCAGACATTCAACATGCGCTCTTCTTGGTCTGGAATGCCGCCAACCGCATCTGCGCCAAACGGCTCATTCCCTTTCTCCCTCCCTTGCTAGAAGCACTGGAACGGCATGAGCATCTTCACCTCACAGAGGACTGTCGAAGCCAACTCCTTTCCATGAGCGCAGCGACAGCTGATCGCCTCCTGCGTTCCCAGCGAAGGGTGGGTCAGCGCGGCCTCTCCACCACGCGAGCGGGAACGCTGCTGAAGCAACAGATCCCGATTCGCACGTTCCAGGAGTGGAAGGAGACCCAACCCGGCTTTCTGGAAGCGGATCTCGTGGCTCATTGTGGCACCGACATTGAGGGAGGCTATGTCTACACGCTGACGCTCACCGATGTGGCCACGGGATGGACCGAATGCCTCCCCCTCTTGCATCGGAGCCAGAGAGCAGGAGCGGAGAAAACGCGTCCTGGGCTGGCGGCGCACCCACAAAGACCCCTTTGAAGGGGAGTGGGAGCAGATCACCTCCTGGTTGATTGCCAATCTCGAACGGAGCAGGGACGACATCTTCCGGGAGCTGCAGCGCCGCTCCCCCGGACGGTATCAACCATTACAAATCCGCACGCGTGAGCCGAGGCATGCGGAAAATAGAGCCCACCTCTTGGAAACGCGCGAGGAGCAATGGCAAACTGAAGTGATCCGTGGACCATCACCCCCGCCACTTGAATAAACCGCCGAGGAAGATTTTTGGTGAGGCAATGCACTTATTACAGATGGCCGACGGTGGTCCCTGGAAAGAAGACCTCCAGGCCAAAGGAGAAGCATACTGCCGCCAGGCAGCAGCGCTGGGAGTGGATATCGCCCTCTTTCCCGAACTGTGGTACATCAGTGACCATCATTTCGTCGACCTCTCCTGGAGTAACGACTACAAACTCTGGAGAGGAAAGCATTTGTGGAGCAAAGCCGAGCGGCACCCTGGCCAGGAGTTTGCGGAGCAGATCGGGCGCTGGCATGCCCAGCACACTGACTCAGAGGATAGTCAACAAATCCTGGTACTCGCACGTGGCGGCATGGCACTCCATCCTTCGGGGGAAAATTGGTTGAAACCTGAGAAAAAAGCCAAGATTTCTTCCCTCTAGAGCAGCAATCTCACAAGTGATCTGAACCCCTGTTGAGAGAGGGAGAAGCAAAGGATACGATGTAACCTCCGCCGAATCTATTAGCGTAAAACAATACTGGGGTTCCCATCTGAGCCATCGGAGCGCGAGCTGCAACGTCTGGCAACGTGGATTCGCCCCAGGAGATCGGAATAGTTCCATGAAGGAAGACATATGACCAAAGTGCATACGGACGGAAGCGACCAGGGCTTCGTACTGGGGAACAAAGTGCTAGTGGCGGAGGTGTTTGCCAAAAACGGTTTCCTTGTGCTCTCGAGCATCACAGGGGAAGAGCAGACATCTGAGGTGAATGCGGATCAGATTTACCAGGGCAACGGAGGTGGTGACTCATGCAAGATCGAGCATCCACTTCTGGGCAGCCTCACATAACGGCTGACTACCTGTTGATGCCTCAAGCACGGTCAGGCGATCAATGCGCAGGTGTAAGGAGCTGAAGATGGACATCATACTTGGAAAAGTCGGAATTTGGACCTTCGACTTCGACCGGCAACCGATGGCACAGGTGCGCGAGGAGGTTGCAGAGCTGGAAGCGCTTGGATACGGAGCCATCTGGATTCCCGAAGTCGCTGGTCGAGAAGCCTTGACTCACGCAGCAGTGTTGTTGGCAGCCACCAACCGCATGGTGGTTGCTAACGGTGTTGCTCGCATTGCAGAGCGCACGCCGCGAGCGATGGTTGCTGCACAGCAGACCTTAGCAGAGGCGTATCCGGGTCGGCATCTCTTGGGTCTTGGACTCGGAGGTGTCAGCCAGCTTGAGGCCATGCGAACCTATCTTGATGAGATGGATGGGATTGCACTGGTGACTCCCAAACCAGCGTTCCAGCCAGTGCGGGTGCTTGCTGCATATGGTCCGGCGATGTTGCAGCTCGCTGCGGAGCGCAGTGCAGGAGCACATACCTACAAAGTGACCGCACAACACACGGCCGACGCACGTCAACTGCTTGGCCCCAAGGCGTTCCTTGCTGTCGAACACGCTGTCGTGCTTGAAACTGACTCACACCAGGCGAGACGAATCGCTCGCGCTCATCTTGAGACCTATCTTCGGTTGCCTGCTCATCTGGCGAAATTCCGGCGGCTCGGCTTCACCGACGATGAATTTGCTGCTGGGGGAAGCAATCGTCTTGTGGACGCACTTGTAGCGTGGGGTCACATGGACGACGTGCTTGCAAAGCTCCAGACGCATTTTGAGGCTGGTGCCGACCATGTCTGCATCCAGGTGCTCGGGAGCGAGCCGGGGGCTTCCCCGATGCAAGCGTGGCGGATCTTAGCCAAAGCCCTGCTCCATTGATGGTTCAGGAAAACAACGAGTAACGCAACGCGACAGACCTGTTGTCATCATGGCAACAGGTTTTTTTATTGCGAGAGAGGTTTCACCTCTTCGGAGCAAACGCCAGGACCTCATCGCGGTTTTGCACTCCACTCTTGTATGCACATACGAGACGAAATCCCGGTCAAGCCTTCTCACTTCATCAGCTTTCCGTGGCAGCGCTGTGGTCTGATGGGGAGGGACTTTCCGTTCTTGACGCTGCTCTTCACGTTTTCTTGACGCTTCCTGGTCATACTAGCAAAGGAGACCTCAAGCGTTCCCTCAAAGGACAGAAAACGTAGTGCATCTTTGGACATTGTGCTGTTTGGCGCTCGCGGAGAGCCAGAAAGCTACATCTTTTGTTTTGGTACCACAATATCACTAGAACATGGAGGCTTACAATCAAGATGGAACATCGACCCTTCAGATCGGCACGCGCCAACAAGCGTGTAATGATCGCACTGATCGCTGTAATACTCGTGGCAACGCTTGTTGCCCTCGTACCCGGAATTATCGGGCATGGAGTGAGGTCGGCATCGGCCGTCACCAAGGACCAGCCGGGAGGACTGGGACAGCTCAGTGGTCTGCTGCCCAGGGACCACCTGACCGAAGAGAGCGCCATCCAGGTCAATCTCAGCAACGAGACGGTGCGCCTCCCGCTATACAAAGGGGAGGCCTATGGCAAGACCGCCTGGTTCGTCCTCCTGGATGCCTCCGACGCCGGGCTGGCGCATGACCTGGGCGTGAACTTTGCGCCCAAGCTCGCCAATATCGGCATCGGCTGCCCCGCTTGCGTGCAGACGGTGACCATCGACAACCCCACACCCGCGCAGAATCCGTTCGGGCCAGCGCTGGTCCACTTCCAGGGCGCACCGGATTTCAGTCCCACCCGGATCGCGGTGCCCGGACCCAACGGCTTCCCGCTCGCCCAGTTCCAGCCCGGTGCCGTGGCCGGCCCGGGATACAGCCCGTTTATTCAGATTGCCGGCTCGCCGGTCGTCTACAACGCTCCCATCGTGGCCACCGGCGACGGTCCGTTCGACGTCGTGCACCACACCAACACGGGTGACCGGGTGCTCGGCATCCACATCGCCCCCCCGACGTCGCCTCCCGGACAGTTCCTGGAGTCGTGGGTCGACATGTTGTTTGTCAAAGGCTTCGACGCCGGTCAGCCGATTGTGTACCTCAGCACAGACGCCGGTCAGCCCCTGACCGCGGTGCTGGAGCGTTCGACCTACGTGCCTGCGCTGGACAAAGCAGCGTACAACGGCGGCGACGACTTTCTGGGGTCCGCCCGCGAGCGGCTCTTCGGCTTCATCAACGGGCAGACGGGCGCCAACAACCCGCAGGCCCAGGGATTTGTGCACCTGGTCCGCGATGGTCACGCCAGCGAGGACGCCTCAGCCGATAACACGGCCCTGATCAACGCCCTGCGCAATGGGGGCGACCTGCTCAACGTGTTCGGGGATTTCCCCACCCTGTCCGACCCCCGGCATGCCCAAGCCTACAGCCCGTTGTGGGACGCGCAGCTCGGTCTGTGGACCGATAAGGCAGTGAAAGCCGGACTCAACACGCGGCAGATCGACGAGGTCGTCGTCTTCAACCTGGCGGCCACCCGTCCCGACCTGCTGACGGGCATCGATCCTGCCACTGGCCAGCCCGCCCCCTATGGTGCCCAAGGAGTCGACATCAACTGTGCGGTCATCGGGTTCACAGCCATGGCTCCAACCGCTAACCTCGCCACTCCCGTCCCGAACTCGCAGTTCCCACCCAGGTAGTGGCTTCAGTGTTTGTGTTCCTAAGGGCCGTCTTTCGATGGAAGTGGTGAACGCAAACACTGATCGATCCAGGAGTTGCGGCCCCTCGCAAGCGCGGGGGGCCGCAACTCAAGGTAATACCTATCCCGCAACTCTTCACTGGACGTATATAGAGATACGATTACACGGGGGGTATGATATGAGGAAGTCCACAGTGCGAATGACAATGAGAGCAGAGGTACAGAAGTTTGAGCTCTTTTATCAAGAGAATCTCGACGGCATCTATCGCTTCGTGTATAGTCATGTGAGGAACCGGGAAGTGGCTGAGGACCTGACGTCGCAGATCTTTCTCAAAGCCATGTGCAGTCTGGATCTTGAGCGCAACGCATACAGTAGCTCTGCATGGTTGTTTCTGGTTGCCCGGACGACCATTGCAGACTACTGGCGTGCCCACTATCGTCGAGCAGCAACACATTCACTGGAAGCGTTGGTAGAAGCAGGTTGGGAGGGCCCGAGTGATGCAGACCCTCCTCAGAGCAGCGTGGCAGGCCGTGTAGAGGACATCCTCCAAAGCCTGCCCGAGCGCGATCGGGAGGTCCTGACCTGCCGGTTTCTGCTCAATCTTTCAGTACGGCAGACCGCTGTCAGCATGGGCGTGACGGAGACTAACGTCAGAGTGATGCAGTTTCGTGCGCTCAGACGCGCTGCAAACTCGCCTATCCGTAGTCTTTCGGGACCTGAGAGGCCTCGCGTTGGGCTTGCTGCAACACCGGCTGAATCTGCGGCCCAGCCAAAAAGATCGAACGCCTCGCCTCATCCCCGATGCCCGCGGCCAGCCCCCGGATGATCGTCGCTGCCTCACCAAAGGCTGTTTGTGCTTGCGTAGGCAGGCCCTCTGCCTCATACACCCTTCCCAACATCGCCTGGATCTGCCACTGTTCTCCCGGCAACCCGATGTCAACAGCCACCTGGGCGGCTTCGCCCAGGTGGCCGATGGCTTGCTCGCTATGCCCATCCCAGGCAGCCAGGACTGCCAACGACCGCAGGTAGGAAATGTGGAAGCGCCGATAGTTCCCCAGACGTTCCCCGAGTCGTTGCACTGCTGCTCTCGCCTGGCGCTCATCCCCCCCACGCAGTAAGGCTTCCGTTTCATATTGACGATAGAAATCCAGCACGAGCAATGCCACATCAGAGCTCTTGCGTACGGTGATGGCCTTCAAGGCATAGCGGTAGGCTGCTTCCCACTCCCCTGCCAGGGCATAGTGCATGCACAGTTGCGACAGGGCGGATACGCGCAGTGGTCCGAGGTCTAACTTCTCTGCAAGGGCTTCGGCCTCTGCGAGCGTTCTGTGCGCCTCTTCCCACTGCTGCAAGGCGTGATACGTCTTCCCCAGGGCAATGAGAAAGCGCTGGAAAATTATCGTTGGAGGAAGGGTCCGTGCCTGCGCGACGGCGTGTTGCATGAGCACGAGTGCCTCTTCATAAGCTCCCGCGTCCAGCAATCCATGCGCGAGGCAGAGCGTACTGTAGATGTATGCCCAACCGTTCTTACTCTCTTGCGAGAGCACGAGCGCCCTGTGGCCACTGTGTATGCTGTCGTGTACCTGCCCAGCATGCACTTGTGCGAAAGCCATGTTTGCCCAGCACAAGGCTTCTGACGCGCGATTCGTCAAGGGTTGGGTGAGCGGAGCGCCAATTGCAAAGGAGGGAAGTGAAAGCTCCTGCGAAGCAGCCTGCTCGGTATCAAAGAGCGCATACAGCGCCAGAGACGCTTCCAGAGCGTGCATAGCCTCCTGAAAGTCTCCCATACGAATATGGATCCATCCAAGCAAGGAGAGACTTCTGGCTTCCAGTTCCTGGTTGTTACTCGCTCGTGCCAGTTCCAGCGCATGCTGTCCATGCGACAAAGCCTGCTTTGTGTCCACCCACACG
>WNFE01003143.1_pt1 | contig 12249 bp, 9 predicted proteins | sample 5400451 | NCBI WGS metagenome assembly WNFE01 (sample SAMN13153344, study PRJNA577476) | soil metagenome | isolation source: 200 cm saprolite under Douglas fir tree site 2 hole 2 | place: USA:California | collected 2015-04-18
ACAGCGCTGGCTCCAGGAATGGCTGGGCCTGACAACTTCTTCGTTGCAGGCTCTTCGGCGCACAGCCCATTATTCCTACTGCAAGTACGGAAAGGACGGCTCAAAGACTTATTCCGTGGTCGTTGAAGCAAGCGTCTTACTATTTGAAGAATTTTGCGGCCCTGCGTCTGGATGTCCTCGCCCGGACATTTCCTTCATTTTCGGTAAGTTGGTGCAATTTGTCTTTCGATTCTAACTAGTTGTTCGCGAATCAATGTACACGCAAAAATGTACACGGCATGTCCGAGCTTCACGTGATGCTTGCTCAGACAATCACTAACGCGTGTGCCTCCTCAGGAGTTGTCATATCGCGGAGATTTCAACAATATTCTCGAGGCCAAAGCTTCTGTACGATTCCTTCGCGCCTTTCTTTTTTCTTCTTTTTCGAACTGCCCTAGTTTCCACAATATGTCGTCCCTGAATTCCGATCGCTAAGTCGTCTACCGGGCAGTTCTTCGTGGCCTGCCCTTCCTGCTGAAAACCTGCGCCTGGACCGCCCGCTTCTCCTGTCAATATGGGATGAGAAGGGCGGTGAACTTCGATTGCAGTAAGCTGCCTGATCGAAAATGCACTCGAGAAGTGCAGGAACAGGAGAGCGACGAAATGCAAAAGCGCGTGAGTGTTGTCACCTCGTTCGATCTTGGGAGACAGATGACGGCAGGACGAATGACCATCGGCATTGATCTTGGCGACCGAGGGAGCCATTTCCGTGCTCTGAACGATCAGGCGCAAGTCATCGCCCTGGGGTCTCTGCCCACAACTGCTACGGCTTTCCGTCGCGAATTTGCAGCTTGCCGCCCAGTCTCATTGCGATCGAAGTCAGGGCCCATTCTCTATGGGTCAGCTAGGTGCTCAGGTGTGTGGGCATGACGTTTTGGTTGGCAAGGCTGGACATCAGCCCGGCGCGAAATCTGGGAAAGATTTGGGAAAGATAACTACCGAAAACCAGCCAATACAGTGTACTCAGGTGCGGCTAAGTACCAAGCGAACCAATCAGATACTATTCCTGCGCTAGTCTCCGGAACCAGAGGTCGGGCGTTCGAGTCGCCCCAGGCGCGCCACTTATCTCCGTATAGTTTCAATGATATCCGGGAACCTACTCCATCAGGCTGGAACCACGGAAACACTGGAACGTGATAAAAACGTGACGCGTGCCGTCATTCGGCGCTCCGTTTCGCTTGAGAGCGGAAGAAAACAAAAATAACACACGGGACGAGCCGGTGATTGCGACGTGCCTCCCAAGAAAGCGCCAAGGAAGATTCAAAACAGGACAAGCCCCACGCCTGTTAAATCTGCCCCGCGGCTCAGTCGAAAAAATGTTAACAAAATGCTTTTGGACGGGCTTATAATCTTGTCCGCCAGGTAGACTGACCGCCTGGCTTTCCAATGAGAGTGAGGCCTCACAGATCCAATCTGTGAATGCGCCTCGTTTCGAGAGAAGCGTAGTATGCCTTCTCGTCCGAACGCGGGCAGTAGCGATACAGCAACTGCGACGATAGCCTTCGCAGCTAACCTCCAATTCTGATCTGCATTGGGAGAGGCCACGATACCCATGCCTTGGCGTATTGAAAAGTCCGAAGATAAAGAGGTGCTTTATGAAGGAAACTGGGGCCCTCGACTTGGGTAGGACCAAATCTGCCACTACCATCCTCGAATCCCTCGCACGAAATGTGCGATTCGCAGTGGGACAACGGCCTGCGGCGCGCAACATCGTTTTAATTGTGGCTGCGGCCGCGCTGTGTTTTGGCGTCGCCCTTTATTTTGGGGCGTCGCTCACCTCCGCGGAACATGCGAATCACGACTGGCCGAATCACGGCAAGGACCTTGCCAACACGCGGTTCCAAAACTTGGACCAAGTCAATCCCCGCAACGTCAACAAGCTGCAGGTGGCCTGGGTGTTCCACACCGGCGTACTCGACCCGCTGTCTGAACTGGAAGCCTCGCCCATCGAGGTGGACGGCCGCTTATTCATCACTGACGGTCATGACAACGTATTCGCCTTGAATGCCGCCACGGGACAGATGTTATGGAAGTTTGACGGCTTCAACACCGAGAAGCAACTCGCACAGTTCTTCCTCTGCTGCGGCCGCAACAACCATGGCGTGGCTTTTGGGGACGGCAAGGTCTTCGTTGGCCGGTTTGACGATTCCGTCCTGGCCTTGAACGCAGAAACAGGCCGAGTCATATGGCAGAGCACGGTAGCTGATTTCCATGACAAGGTCGTCATCAATTCGGCTCCTCAATTCGTCGAAGCCGGTGGCCACGAACTGGTCATTATCAGCTTATCGGGCGGCGAGTTTGAGATACGAGGCCAGGTATTCGCCCTGGACGCAAAAACCGGCAAAACCGTGTGGCGCTTCTCCACCACGCAGCCGACTAGCTTCGCTGGCCAGTCTTTCCTCACCGGTGGCGCCGCAGTGTGGAACCCGCCGGCCATCGATCCGGACTTAGGGCTCGTATACCTCAGCGTGGGGAATGCTGCGCCCGACATTCTTGGCGAGAACCGGGGTGGCGACAATCTATTTGCCGCATCGATCGTTGCCGTAGACCTGTTTACCGGCAATCCTGTTTGGCATTTCCAGGAAGTGCACCACGACATTTGGGACTACGACAGCGCACAACCCGCCGTCCTATTCCCGCTCGAGAAGGATGGAAAGCATTTCAGGGCGCTCGGCCATTGCAGCAAGACCGGGCAGTACTTCATTCTCGATCGCCGCACGGGCCAGCCCATTTTCCCGGTGACCGAGCGACCCGTCCCAGCAAGTGGTGTTGGTGCCGCGTTCCAGAATGCCGCACCAACCCAACCCTATTCTGCAGTCGAGCCGATGACCCCGCTCCGATTCGACCAGCTCACCCCTGAGGAACAGCCCGACACGGCTGCCATAACCGCTGCTTTTAGCTCGTTCCTCGCACCAGGTCAGAAGCAGGTTGCCCTTTCGCCCCAATACACTCCTCCCGATGAAACGCTGCGGCTCATTATGCCGGGTGACAACGGGGGATGCGAATGGAACCCGGCAGCTTTTAGCCCACGAACAAAATTCGTCTACTACGGCGCCAGGCACGACCCGGATGTCTTCAAGACTCACTCCGGCAATACCAGTCTTATCCCCCAGGCGGTCAACGGAGACCTTCACCTGGGCTCGACCTTCATCAATCATGTTCCAGGTGCAAGGCCCTTTGGCCTGTACGGAGCCACCGACACCCGCACCGGTAAAGTTGTTTGGAAGATTCGCCTGCCTCAACCCGCGAAGTCGGGCGTGCTCGTTGCCGGCGATTTGTTGTTCTTCGGTGAGGGGAACGGAAAATTTGATGCTGCTGACGCAAAGACGGGCGAGTTGCTGTTTACGTTCAATGCCCCCGCCAACATTCCCAACGCCGGTGGAGCGGCGGCGGGCCCCATAGCCTACCTCGCGGATGGACGCGAATTTATTGTCAACGCGTTCGGTGGAAATGTCCCGGATCGCAGTATCACCGCGAATGGTAACTGCCTGGGTGGCGGACATACGTGTGATAACCCTGTTGGCGATACCTTCATCGCTTTCGCACTTCCCAGGAGAGGCGAAGAGTAAAACTAACGGAACGTCCGCACCGCACGGTGGTGGCGCTCATTCAGCGCCCTCTTCAATGCTAATGCGCGCCGTGGGAATGTACCCGAACGAGCGAAACGAGTCCCAAGTTCTCCGGAACCAGAGGTCGGGCGTTCGAGTCGCCCCAGGCGTGCCATAACTCTCCAGCAACCGAGAAGAAAATTCACTGCTTATGGTCTCATGCCGCTCATTTCGTAGAATTTCGCAACAATAAGCGCTGTTGATGTTTAACTCCGCGGCTCTGCGTTCCGACTAAATCTTGAGCACAAGGGTATAGTGTCGTCGCAGCGTCTGCATACCCTGGCTGAGACCGCAGAATTGGCAGCTCCACGCCTCGGTCTGCCAGCGAGGCCGCATCGCATTTTTCAACTCACCATTGGCCGGTACCCGTGTATCCTCAGTGCGTGTCAACTGCATTCGTGACCGAGATGGATATGCTTCGCTCGTGTTCCCCCCGTGGCCACTGGAGATGCGGCTTGAACGAATGGAATTCCAAAAAAAATCATGATTAGTCTGCTTTCTACTCTCCTATTGGGTTTCTTTTTGGGGATGCGTCACGCAACCGATCCCGATCATGTGATAGCCGTAACCACTTTTGTTAGCCGTCAACGCAGCCTTGTGCGGGCGGCCCTGACTGGCATTTCTTGGGGCATTGGGCACAGTCTGACTATTCTCGTCGTCGGCACTGCAATCATTCTATTCAAGCTGGTGATTCCTCCACGCTTAGGTCTCGGCATGGAGCTGTGCGTCGGGCTGATGCTCATCGTCCTTGGCCTCATAAACGTCAAGAGTTTCTTGAATCCTGCACCTGAACAACGCCAACAGAGTCTTCACAATAGGAATGTCATTTCCGGTGATGATCCGGGCCTCGCGAATTCCCAACACCTTCATCTGCACGAAGACGGTTTGAAGCTTCACGTTCACGGCCCCGAGCGTGGTTTGGGGCCCTCTCTTGACCGAGCCTTTGGGAGCATTGCCCTATATCAACTGCTTCGCCCGCTGATTGTGGGAGTCATTCACGGCCTCGCTGGTTCGGCTGCCGTGGCGCTCCTCGTCCTCACAGCTATTCAAGACCCAACCTGGGCGGTCGGTTACCTCTTGGTCTTCGGATTCGGCACAATCCTCGGCATGATGCTCATCACCATGACTGTCGCCGTGTCCTTAAGTTCACTTACACGCAATCATGATCCAATTGCGCGAAGGCTGGCCGTCGCTTCCGGCGCGCTTAGCCTTGCCTTTGGACTTTTTCTGATTGCGCAGATCTGCATTACCAGCGGTTTTTTCACTCACCATCCGCAATGGACGCCACGATGATTGAGCCGATGTGGTCGCTCGATCTGGCTATTTGGCATTCTCTCAGTTCAATGCCGGCTAACTCTTGATCTGCAAGGACGCCGCGTCCCAGGTGACCGCAGCGTGTCGAAAGTACGATTCGTTCGCCATGTGGCACGCCAACGCGGCGTGGTGTCCGAAGACCACATCCTCCGTGACTGGCTTGCGGCTCTTCACAGCCTGGAAGAATGTCCAAAGATGTGGCTTCAATTCGTCCCAGGATGCTCCGTGGTAACTAAAGCCTTCTAGCGCGGGTTCCTTCCCGGGTGCTGGGTCGTGTTCTTCATGCCATTTCTTTAGATAGGCGTCGTGCATGGCGCGTGGAAAGCTGGAGGTGTAATAGCTGGGAGAGGCGTCTTCTCCCGTTTGCGGAGTGTAGGTGATGGCAGTTTCGGTCACTTCGAGAATTCCTTTTGAGCCCTGGAAGCGATAGACCTCCGGAGTTTCACAGCCAAGATTCAAGCGCAGATACACGGGGATGTTTCCGTACTCGAAAAGCGTACAGTGGACATCCGGCATATTGCGGCCATCGGGCCAGCGCAGGATGCCGCCGAGTGCTATGGCGCGCTTCGGGGGCTCATTCCAGCGGAGCATGTAATTCATGCCGCTGACGAGATGAACGAGCAGATCGCCCGCAACACCCGTGCCGTATTCCCTCCAGCAGCGCCAGCGCGCGAAGACCTTCGCATCGAATGGACGTCTGGGAACGCTTCCTTGCCAGGTTTCCCAATCCAAATTCTCTGGAGAAAGGTCTGGCGGAGGCGGATATTGCCACGCTCCCGTGGGATCGTTTCTTCCCAGCGAGCCTTCGACGAGGTTCAGATTGCCGATGACACCTTGCGCGAGCAATTCCTTCGCCTTCGTGCAAATCACCGAACTGACGCGTTGCGAGCCGATCTGCACAATCCTGCCGCTCTTTTGCGCTGCGCTCACCATGGCCACGCCATCGGCTGCCGAGTGAGACATCGGCTTCTCGCAGTAGATGTCTTTGCCCGCGCTCACCGCATCTACGACGATTTGCTTGTGCCAATGATCAGGTACCGCTGCGATCAGACAGTCAATCTCCTTGTTGTCGAGCAGCTCCTGGTAGCGCCGCGTCGTCACGATTCTCGAGCCCGCGATTTCTTTCGCCAGAGTGTGCCGTCCGTCGTAGAGATCGCAAGCCGCGACGCACTCCACCCCTGGCAATTCAATCGCGTTCCTCAGTAATCCCGAACCTTGCATTCCCACGCCGACGATGCCAAAGCGCACACGGTCGCTCGGCGCGACGTAGTTCAGAGCCGTGGGATACGGATTAGGGCCCAGAAAAGCTGTGGGCAGAACCGCCAGTGCGCCAGTCGCGCCGGCAGTCTTCTGCAGGAATTGTCGACGAGTAACGCGATTCTCTTTCATGCTCCCTCCCAATTGACGTATGTCCGCTAGATGCTTGGCGCCGCAATTTACGGCAGAGATCGCACGCTGACTTCCTTGAAAGAAACGACGTCGCTGTCGCTGTGATTCTGGAGTCCGATGTAGCCTTCGTTCGGGCGCGTGCCCCGGTGCGGCTCGAAGTCAAACTTCCTCTCCGGAACCGGCTGACCCTCTGTGTAGTCCGTGACCTTGATGTCATTCAGAATCACGACCGTATGTGGCCCATCTAGCGTGATGAGCATGATATTCCACTCTGGGCCCGGCTTTCCCGGGCGCGCTAATGGCTTGGTCAGAGAGTAGAGCGTGCCGGTGACGTGATATTCATCCTCGTTTGATTTCTCCGGTTCGTTGTCGATCTGAACTTCGTAGCCGTAGTGCACCGGCATCCACGGCTCGCGCGGCTCGATCGGAATCCGGATGAAAACGCCGGAGTTGTCATTGTGGTCGCGCATTTTGTAGACCACGCGAATTCGGCAGCGGCCGAGCTTTCCATCGGTCCAATAGAGGAGTCCCATGCCGCCATGGGTGCGAATCAATCCATCCTCGACCGTCATTTCACCCGGACCAACGTGCTTCCAGCCGGTGAGGTCCTTCCCATTAAAGAGGGATTGCCATTCCGGAGCCTGCGGCTTGGCTGTCGCCCTGACAAACGCCGCCCAAAAAAGGAAGACCGCCGCCCATTTCCTCATTGGCTACTCTCCCGTTTAATGCGTAACCCAACATCCCGGCCCGCAAGATGGACGAGCGCATTTCTCTAGCTGATTTGCTGTGTCTCGATGATCTTTTTACTCGTTCCACGGCAGAAGCGCAACAACAGTCCGGATCAGGCCGGACGTCGCACCAGAGGACTGCAAACGGGCGCGGCGATTGGACTTTTCTTATCCTTGTGAGCTTCAGCCCTGCGGAGTAGACTTCCGTTTGCGATTCGCAGGAGGTGTGACATGGCCCGGGTTGTGCGCTGTGGCCTGATTCAGGCCGGCTGTGAATGGTCGCCTGAAAAATACTCTCTCGACCAAATCAAAAAGAAAATGATCGAAAAGCATGAGGACTTGATCGCTGACGCGGCCAAGAAAAAGGTCCAGGTCCTCGGCCTTCAGGAGCTTTTCTATGGTCCGTATTTTTGCGCCGAGCAGCAGACCCGCTGGTACGAATTGACCGAGCGCATCCCCAACGGCGCCACGACCGCGCAAATGCAGAAGCTCGCCAAGAAGCACCAGATGGCTCTGGTCGTCCCCATCTATGAAGTGGAAATGACCGGCGTCTACTACAATACCGCCGCGGTGATCGACGCCGACGGCCGCTACCTCGGAAAATATCGCAAGCACCACATTCCTCACTGCCATCCTGGTTTCTGGGAAAAGTTTTATTTCACGCCGGGAAACGCCGGCTATCCCGTCTTTCAGACTCGCTTCGCCCGCGTCGGCGTCTACATCTGTTACGACCGCCACTTCCCGGAAGGCGCGCGCATCCTCGGGCTGAACGGCGCGGAAATCGTATACAACCCCTCCGCGACTGTCGCCGGCCTCTCCGAGTATCTTTGGGAGCTTGAGCAGCCCGCGCACGCCGTCGCCAACCAGTATTTCGTTGCTGCCATCAATCGAGTCGGCACAGAGAGTCCTTGGAAGATCGGCGAATTCTACGGAAAAAGTTATTTCTGTGATCCAAGAGGAAAGATCGTGGCCCAAGCCAGCCGCAACAAAGACGAACTGCTCGTGGCCGACCTCAACCTCGACGAAATCCAGAAAGTGCGCGACACCTGGCAGTTCTATCGCGACCGCCGGCCCGAATCCTACGGAGAAATCACGCGCACGCGTGCCGCGGAAAGCACCGAAGCGGCAAACTAAGCCCATGCGCGCAGCATCTTCCGGAAAGCGCGAATCCAGCCCGATTTGACGGGAGCCACAAATTTCACCGATGACTGACGCTCAGATGGAATCGCTGGCTGCGGAGACCATCCGCAGCAGCTCCCTCTACAACAAAGACCTGGCTCCGGTCTCTCGCGAACGCCGCACCTGGCGCACCTACAACTACGCCGCGTTGTGGATTTCCATGAGCGTGAACATCCCCACCTATATGCTGGCCAGCGGAATGATCGCCGGCGGCATGAACTGGAAGCAGGCGCTGTTCACCGTATTTCTCGGCAACGTGCTGGTCCTGATCCCCATGCTTCTCAACGCGCACGCCGGCGCCCGCTACGGCATTCCGTTTCCCGTCTTCGCGCGCGCTTCCTTTGGCGTACTGGGCGCCAATGTCCCGGCGATTTTGCGTGCGCTCGTCGCCTGCGGATGGTTCGGTATCCAGACGTGGATTGGCGGCGAAGCCATCAACGCTATGATCGTTGCGCTCGCTCCTGGCTGGAGCCATTTTCAATACGGCGCCGCGGTCTGCTTCTTTTTCTTCTGGCTCCTCAATGTCCTGGTGATTTTGCGCGGCATTGAAACCATCCGGTTCCTCCAGGGTGTCTCGGCTCCGTTCCTGCTTCTGATCGGCCTTGCGCTTCTTCTTTGGGCGCGGGGCAAAGCCGGCGGCTTCGGCCCCATGCTCGCAACGCCTTCAAAATTTCACGCCTTCTCTGAGTTCTTTCGCTTCTTCGTGCCTTCACTCACCGGCGTTGTCGGCTTCTGGGCCACCGTCTCTCTAAACATCCCCGATTTCACGCGCTACGCCCGCAGCCAGCGCGACCAGATGATCGGTCAGGCGCTCGGCCTTCCAGCAACCATGACTTTCTATTCCTTCATCGGCATTGCCGTCACCTCAGCCACCATGATCATCTTTGGCGAAGCTCTTTGGGATCCCGTCGCGGTCCTCTCGCGCCTCGGTAATCCTTGGGCTGTCGTTCTCGCTATGATTGCGCTCCTCATGGCTACCCTCAACGTCAACGTCGCCGCTAACGTCGTTTCACCGGCCAACGATTTCTCCAATCTTTCTCCGCGCCGCATCAGCTTCCGCACCGGCGGCTTGATCACCTGCTTCATGGGCATCGTCATGCAGCCCTGGAAGCTGATGTCGAGTTACGGCAGCTATATTTTCGGCTGGCTCGTCGGCTACTCCGGATTCCTCGGTCCCATTGCCGGCGTGCTGATCTGCGATTACTTTCTTGTGCGCAACAAGACTCTCGCCGTGGAAGATCTCTATCGCCGCGGCGGGCTGTACGAGTATTCGCGCGGCTTCAACTGGCAAGCCATTGCGGCGCTTGCCGCCGGCGCCGGCGTTGCCTTTGTCGGCCTCGTCGTGCCCGCGCTTCGCGTCTTGTATAACTACGCCTGGTTCGTCGGTTTCCTGGTCAGCTTCATCATCTATTATATTTTGATGAGCAAGCCCGAGCCGGCAACTGCGGCCGCCGACTGAAGAAGGAGAGACGTCATGGAATTCGGCATCACCATCAAGCCTGACATTTCCATCGATCGCATTGTCAGCCTGACCCGTCAAGCCGAAGCCGGCGGTTTTACCTACGGGTGGATTTTCGATTCCCACGTCATCTGGAAGGAGCCTTTTCCTCTGATGACGTTGATGGCCGCCAACACGCGAAAGATGCGGCTCGGAACCTGTGTCACCAATCCCGCGGTCCGCGATGTGACGGTTTCCGCCAGCTTGTTCGCCACGCTGAACCTTCTCTCCAAAGGACGAATGCAGCTCGGCATCGGACGCGGCGATAGCTCGCGCCGCGTTCTCGGGAAGAAGCCCACGACCCTCGAGTACCTCGAAGAATTCGTCCGCATCTTTCGCGAACTGAATGCAGGAAACTCCGTCGAATACGAGGGCGTCAGCACGAAATTTCCTTGGGCCAGCGCCGGCGTTCCTCAAGTTTGGGTTGCTGGCTACGGCCCCAAAGCGCTCCGCACCGCGGGCCGCATCGGCGACGGCGTCATTCTGCAGTTTGCCGATCCCGGCTTGATCGACTGGTGCATGGGTTTCGTCCGTGAAGGCGCAAAAGAAGCCGGCCGCGACCCCCGCAAGATCGAAGTGATGGCCGCCGCGCCTGTCTGGGCTTCCTCCGATCTCAAACTCGCTCGCGAAAGAGTTCGCTGGTTTCCCGCCCTCGTTTCCAATCACGTCCTCGATCTGATTTCAAAGTACAAGCCCGAAGAGCTTCCCGAGAGCTTGACGTCCTTCGTCCGCGATCGCGGCAAGTATGACTACCATCACCATTGCGAGGTCGGCAGTGACAACGCTGATTTCGTCTCCGACGAAGTCATTGACCGTTTTTGTTTGGTCGGCCCCATCGAGGAACATCGCAAGAAGCTCGAAGTTTTGCGCAAGGTCGGCGTCACCCAGTTCAACATTTATCTGATGTGCGGCGATGAAGAGCAAACCCTGGACATTTATGCTCGTGAAATTCTGCCGCACTACAGCCGAACGGCAGTGTAACGATTTGTAGGGGCGCAGCATGCTGCGCCCCATTTCAGCAAGACTTTCATTGCTCCTTGAATTTCGCATTTTGAAACCTAACTTCGGAGACTAGTCAGATGCGCTTTGACACGGTAATCCGCAACGGCACCATCGTGACGGCGATGGACACGTGCGTCGCAGATGTCGGGATCAACGGCGAAAAAGTCTCTGCCATCGGTGCTCAGCTTCCAGTCGAAAACGCCGGCCGCGTTATCGAAGCGGCCGGTCATCTCGTCATTCCCGGCGGCATCGACGTTCATACCCACCTCGATATGCCTTTCGGTGGCACCACCAGCGCCGACGATTTCCAGACTGGCACAATCGCCGCTGCCTTCGGCGGCACCACCACGCTCATCGACTTCGCGATTCAATACAAAGGTCAAACCCTCCGCCAGGCCTTCGACACCTGGATGAAGAAGGCCCATGACAAAGCCGTCGCGGACTACGCTTTTCACTGCATCATCACCGATCTCGGCTCCGCTCAGCTCGAAGAAATGGGCCAGCTCATCCGCGAAGGTGTCACCAGCTTCAAGCTCTTCATGGCCTATCCCGGCGTTTTCATGCTCGATGACGCCACCATCTTTCGCGCCATGTCGCAAGCGGCCAAGTACGACGGTCTCATCTGCATGCACGCCGAAAACGGCGGTGCCATTGACGTGATTGTGCAAAAAGCTCTCGCAGAAGGAAAGCGCGCTCCGAAGTATCATGCCCTGACCCGGCCCACCACCGCTGAAGCCGAAGCCACTTCGCGCGCCATTGCGCTCGCCGAAATGGCCGGTGCGCCCGTCTATATCGTCCACTTGTCTTGCAATGAAGCGCTTGAAAAAGTCCGCGAAGCCCGCGACCGTGGCCTCCCCGCCTACGCCGAGACGTGTCCGCAATACTTATATCTTTCGCTGGAAAATATGGACGCCCCTGGATTTGAAAGCGCGAAGTACGTTTTCACTCCGCCGCTCCGCGAGAAGTGGCACCAGGAAAAACTCTGGCAGGGCCTCGCCAAAGACACTCTGCAAGTCGTCTCCACCGACCATTGCCCCTTCTGCTTTAAGGAACAAAAAGAACTCGGCAAGGACGACTTCACCAAAATTCCCAACGGTGGCCCCGGCATCGAGCACCGCTTGAGCCTTGTGTATACCGGCGGAGTCCACGGCAAGCATTTTTCCCCGAATCGCTTCGTCCAGCTCGTCGCGACCGCACCCGCAAAACTCTTCGGCCTCTACCCGCGTAAAGGCACCATCGCCGTCGGCTCCGATGCCGACCTGGTGATTTTCGATCCCAACCACGAAGAAGTCATTAGCGCCAAGACCCACCACATGCGCGTCGACTATTCCATGTTCGAGGGCATCCGCACCATGGGCGCACCCAAAACCGTTTTCTCCCGCGGCCGCGCCGTTATCGATTCCGGCAAATTCGTAGGCCGCCCCGGCGCCGGACAATTCCTCCGCCGCCAAACCTATTCAGGAATATGAGGAGCCGGTGCCGTATCTCAAGG
>WNFE01003145.1_pt1 | contig 12245 bp, 9 predicted proteins | sample 5400451 | NCBI WGS metagenome assembly WNFE01 (sample SAMN13153344, study PRJNA577476) | soil metagenome | isolation source: 200 cm saprolite under Douglas fir tree site 2 hole 2 | place: USA:California | collected 2015-04-18
TCGACAGCGCGGGCAAGCCGCTCGCCTGGCTGCATCGCAGCGCGGCGCCGGCGATCGCGTCGGTATTCGGCCCCGATCCGAAGCACGAGCAGCCGCCCGAGCTCGGCATGGGCCTAGTCAACGTGCCATTTCTGATTCCGAACCTGCGCATCGAGAATCCGGAGGCCGAAGCGCATACCCGCATCGGCTGGTACCGGTCGGTGTCGAACATTCCGCATGCCTTCGCGATCCAGTCGTTCGTCGCCGAGCTTGCCGCCGCGGCAGGCCGCGACCCGAAGGATTACCTGCTCGAGCTGATCGGCCCGGCGCGCCGCATCGACCCACGCACGCTGGGCGACAGCTGGAACTACACCGAATCGCGCGAGCGCTATCCGTTCGACACCGGAAGGCTGCGGCGCGTCATCGAAATGGTCGCGCGCGAATCTGGCTGGGGCCGAAAGCTTCCCGCGGGGCAGGGACTCGGCATCGCAGCCCATTACAGCTTCGTCACCTACGTCGCCGCGGTAGTGCAGGTCGCGGTGAACGAAAAAGGCGAGGTGACCATTCCCAGGGTCGACGTCGCTGTCGACTGCGGACCGCAGGTCAACCCGGAGCGCATCGTCGCCCAGTTCGAAGGCGCCTGCGTGATGGGCGTCGGCAATGCGCTGCTCTCCGAGATCAGCTTCAAGGCCGGCCGGGTCGAGCAGTCGAATTTCCACGACTACCAGGTCGCGCGCATGAACGTCGCGCCGCGCGACATCCGCGTGCACCTCGTCGCGTCGGATTTCAACGTGCCCCTGGGCGGCGTCGGCGAGCCGGGCGTGCCGCCGATCGCGCCGGCCCTGTGCAATGCGATCTTCGCCGCCACCGGCAAGCGCATCCGCACCCTGCCGATCGCCGGTCAGCTATCCGCCTGAGGGCCGCAACAGGCATGCCTGCTTCGTTTTTCGGCATCGTGCTTGGCCTGGCCGGGCTGGGCGGCGCATGGCGCGTCGCAGCGCGGGTTTGGCAGCTGCCGCCCGTCATCGGCGAAGCTTTGATGCTGATCGCCGGGACCGTTTGGGCGATCATGCTCGCTCTTTATGCGGCCAAATGGATTTACGCGCGCGAAGAGGCGCTCCAGGAGCTCGAGCATCCGATCCAGTGTTGCTTCGTGGGACTCATCGGCGTCGCGACGATGCTCATCTCCATCGCTGCCCTTCCCTATTCGCGGCTTGCCGCGCAGATCGCGTTCGCCGTTGGAGCGTCCTTCACGCTCGCTTTCGCCGTCTGGCGAACGGGGATCCTGTGGCGCGGCGGCCGCGATCCCGGGGCCACGACGCCCGTCCTTTATCTTCCCGCAGTAGCCGGGGCCTTCGTTACCGCAACGGCCGCGGCTGCCCTGGGCTACCGCGATTGGGGACAGCTCGCCTTCGGCGCGGGGCTGTTTTCCTGGATCGCGATCGAATCGGTGCTGCTGCATCGGCTGTACACCGTGGCGAGCATGCCTGCGTCGCTGCGACCGACCCTCGGCATCCAGCTCGCCCCGCCGACAGTCGGAGGGGTCGCTTATCTCAGCGTGACCACCGGCACGCCCGACATGCTCGCCCATGCCATGCTGGGATACGGATTGCTGCAGGCGCTTCTGCTGCTGCGCCTGCTGCCCTGGATCCGGCAACAACCGTTCGCCGCGTCCTATTGGGCCTTGACGTTCGGCGCCACCACGCTTGCCGCCGTACCGCTCGACATGATGGAGCGCGGCACCACCGGCGCAGTCGCGTCGATCGCGCCCTACCTCTTTGTCGCCGCCAACATCGTCGTCGCGCTGATCGCGTTCGCGACCCTGCGTCTCATGCTGCAAGGCCGGTTGCTGCCGAAGCCGGCCACCTGACAGCGATGGTGTCGGAGCTGGGCCTCGGCACGACGTGGTCAGATGACTTGTAACTGCCCCATCATGCCGAGATCTTCGTGTTCCAGGATGTGGCAATGGAACATGCGGATGCCTTCGGACTGTTGTACGGTCTTGAACCGCACCTTTTCGCCGGGACGGACGTTGACCGTGTCACGCCACGCCAGATACGGCTCGTCGACACTCACCCCGTTCCGCTCCCGTTCGACGACCTGAAACTGTGTGCCATGCAGATGAAACGGGTGGTCCATGTCGGACTGATTGTCGATTTCCCACAGCTCTATCTCGCCTCGGCGGCCGACAAGATCCACGCGGCCGAGGTCGAATGTCTTGCCATTGATGAGGAATTTCATGCCACGTGGGCGTTCATTTGCCGCCGTGCCAGGCTTGAGCATTGCCGCCATCTCCACACGTTCGGCAAACGCAATCTTCTTTACGGCCTTCGGTTCCCCAAGACTTGTCAGCGCTCGCAGAGTGATAGGTAAAGCGTGTGCGGCACCCGGCACGAAGTCGACGTCCGCAAGCGGGAGAAGCGCGCTTGCCGGCAGACTGCCGTGCGACATCGACATCTTGTGCCGGTCATAGACGTCCGCGGCCAGCAAGGCGGTGCCCGCCGACCGTGCCGGCACCACAATCTCCGCGCGCTCCGCGGGAGCGAGCAGCAGTTCGGTCAGGCCCGGGCGGGGTGCGGCAAGAAGCCCTCCGTCTGTGCCAACCTGCGCGAATTCGTACCCACCCAACGTGAGCCGCAAATAACGAGCATTCGACGCGTTCCAGATCCGCCAGCGCTCGCTGCCGGCAACGGCGATGCGCGGTCGCCGCTGACCGTTGACCAGCGCGAACTGGCCTTCGCGGCCGTTCATCCAGTCCATCATGTCATTCGGTGCAACGCTGCCATCGGCGGCCAGCTTGAGATCGGTGACAAAGAGGTGTCGCTCGGGAAGTCCAGCGAGCGGATCATCGGTAGCGCGGACAATGATCGGCCCGGCCAGGCCGCGGAACACCTGCTCGGCGCTCAACATATGCGGATGCGGGTGATACCAGTAAGTTCCGGCGCTGCCTGGCGGCAACGTGAAGCGGTACACGCGGCTGCGGCCCGGTTCGATCCGATCGCGAGGGTTGCCGTCTTGCGCAGCCGGCACCGGCAAGCCATGCCAGTGAATCGTCGACGGCTGTGGAAGATGATTCACGAAACGAATTTCGACGCTGTCGCCTTCGCGAACATCGATGAGCGGGCCGATGGGAGTCCCGTTGTACAGCCAGCGTGTGGACTTGATGCCGGGGATCAGCTCGACCTGGGTCGGCCGGGCAATGAGCTCCGCGCGAAAGACGCCGCGCGTGCTGCTTTCATTTCCGAGACGCGGCAGCTCATGCAGGGAAGCGCCGGCTGGTAATGCGTCAACGGCCGCGAGGGAATGTGTCATCCCCTCCATACCATCCATGTGGCCCATATCCTGTGCGCGCAACAGCGGCGCAACGATCGACGCAGCCAAGGCTCCCAGTGCTTTTTCAACAAAATCTCTACGACGCATTCGAACCTCCAGCGCTAGCGTGCCGTCGCCACCCCGTCGTTCGCAGGGCGCGGCGCCCCGCCGGTGTGCTCCATCCAGCCGCCGCCGAGCGCTCGATACAAATCCACCAGGCTCGTGAGGCGCTGCAGCCGTGTCGCGACCAGCGTCTGCTGGGCGCCGTACAGTCCGGTCTGCGCGGTGAGAACGTTGAGATAGCTGTCGATTCCGTTCCGATAGCGAAACTGCGCGAGCTCCAGGCTGCGCTGCTGCGTCGCCGTGTAGCGCTCCTGCGCGGCGAGCTGCTCGTCGTAGGTGCCGCGCGCGGCGAGCCCGTCGGCGACTTCGCGAAAGGCGGCCTGGATCGCCTTTTCGTACTGCGCGATGCCGATGTCCTTGCGGATCTTCGCGGCATCGAGGTTCGCCCGCAGCGCGCCGCCTTCGAAGATCGGTACGGTGATCGAAGGCAAGAAGGCCCAGGCCTGCGATCCTCCGCCGAACAACCCGCCGAGAGTCGCGCTCGCCGTGCCGAGGCTGCCGGTGAGGCCGATGAGCGGAAAAAATGCCGCGCGGGCGGCGCCGATGTCGGCGTTTTCGGAGCGCAGCAATGCTTCGGCCTGGAGAATATCGGGCCGCCGCGTGAGGAGATCCGACGGCAGGCCAGCGGGAATGTCGGCCAGGATCTTCTGCTCTCCCATCGGCAAAGCTGGCGGCAGGTCCGCGGGGAGCGGCTCGCCGATCAGCAGCACCAGGCCGTTCTCGGCTTGCGCGCGAGCTCGTACCTGCGCGGCGTAATTGGCGTTCGCCTGCTCCACCACCGATAGAGCCTGCTGGAGGGTGAGCTCCGGCGCCGTCCCGGTATCGAACTGCAGCTTGACGATCGTGTACGAGGCCTGCGCCGTCTCGAGCGTTTGCCGCGTCACCGCAAGCTGCTCATCGAACGCGAGCGTCGTCAGATACTGGTCGGCGACCTGGGACACGAGCAGGATCTCGGCGGCCTGGCGGGCATAGGCGGTAGCGAAGTACTGCTCGAGCGCGGCGTCGGAGAGGCTGCGCAGCCGGCCGAACAAGTCGAGCTCCCACGCGGCGGAAACGCCCGTCTCGTAGGCGTGGGTCACGAGCGGCGTGCCGCTCTTCGACAGGCTGCCCGGGGTGCGCGAATGCGATCCATCGGCGAACCCGGACACCTGCGGCGCGAGCGCGGCGCGCTGGATCCGGTATTGCGCCTGGACCTGGGCGACGTTCAGCATCGCCACGCGCAGGTCGCGGTTGTTCGCGAGCGCGATCTCGACCAGCCGCTGCAGGCGAGGATCGGTCAGAAAATCGCGCCAGCCGGTGTCCGCCGCCGGGAGGGCCGTGCCTGCCTGCCCGCTTTGCGCAGACTTGTACGCTGCGCCCGAAGGAAAGGCCCCCGCTACCGGCGCGGCGGGCCTCTCATAGGTGGGCTGCAACGAGCAGCCCGCGACGACGGCCCCCATCAGCACCAGAAGCGAGACGTGATGCTTCCTCATGTCGGCTGCTCGATGGCCCGCACGGGCTCGCGCTTCGGCCGGCCGAATCTCCGGCTGACCACCTCGAAGAACATTGGCACGAGGAATGGGCCGATGAAAGTCGAGGCCAACATCCCGCCGATCACGGCGATGCCAATCTCGTTCTGGCTCGCCGAGCCCGCGCCGTTCGCGAGCGCGAGCGGAAGAACGCCCAGGAGGAATGCCATGGAGGTCATCAGGATCGGGCGCATCCGCAACTTCGCGGCCTCGACCGCGGCGTCGAGCGCGGAGCGGCCCTCTTCGTGCAACTCGCGAGCAAATTCCACGATGAGAATGGCGTTCTTGGCGCCCAGCCCGATCGTGGTGAGCACCGCCACCTGGAAGTAGACACCGTTAGGCACGCCCAGGAGCGTCGCGGCGAGGGCCGAGCCCAGTACGCCGATCGGAACCACGAGGATGACGGAGATCGGGATCGACCAGCTCTCGTAGAGCGCGGCGAGGCTGAGGAAGACCACGAGCATCGAGAGCGCGTACAAGTACGGTGCCTGCGATCCCGCTTGCTGCTGCTGCAGCGAGATGCCGGTCCATTCGTAGCCGATGCCCGGCGGCAGCTTTTTGGCGAGCGCCTCCAAGGCGAGCATTGCCTGCCCCACGCTCTGGCCCGGTGCGGCCTGCCCCTGGATCTCCATGGCGGCCACGCCGTTATATCGCTGCAGCTGGGGCGGGCCGTAAGTCCAGCGACCGGTGGCGAACGACGAGAAAGCCACCATCCCGCCATTCGAGTTGCGCACGTACAGCGTCTTCAAGTCCTCGGGATTCATCCGGAACGGCGCATCGGCCTGCACGTACACCCGCTTGATGCGGTTGTCGGTGTCGAGGAAGTTGTTCACGTAACGCGAGCCCCACGCGGTCGAGAAGGTCTGGTCGATGTCGCTCAGAGCGACGCCGAGGACGCTCGCCTTCTCGCGGTCCACGTCGATGCGGAACGTCGGGTTATCGTTCACCCCGTTGAATCGCACCTGGGCGAGGCTGGGGTCCTTCGCCGCCTGCGCGAGCAGCTGATCCTTCGCCTTGAGGAGCGCCTCGTAGCCCGCTCCACCACGATCCTCCAGCTCGAAGTCGAAGCCCGCGGTGGTGCCGAGCCCGCGGATAGGCGGTGGATTCACGGCGACGATGATCGCGTCCTTGTAGGCCCTGAAATGCGCCGAGGTGCGGTCGATCACTGCCTGCGCCGTCTGGGCCTTCGAGGTGCGCTCGCCCCAGTCCTTGAGATGGACGTAGACCATGCCCTGGCTCTGCCCGCGCCCGGAGAAGTTGTTGCCGTTGATGATGAACGCGGCATCGACGCTCGCCGATTCCTGCTTGAGCAGGTACTGCGAGACATCGTCGAGCACGACGCCGGTGCGCTGCTGGGTAGCGCCGGGCGGCGTCTGCACCTGGACGAAGAAGTATCCCTGGTCCTCGTTCGGCACGAACGCGGTGGGCAGTTTCACGAAGAGGAGGCCCACGGCCGCGACGATCGCGAGGTAGATGGCGAACCACCGCACGGTGCGCGCCAGCACGCCGCGCACGCCGCCGATATAGCGGTTGCGGCTCTGGTCGAACCTGCGGTTGAACCACCCGAAGAATCCATGGCGCACGGCATGCTCGCGATCCGGCGCCTTGAGGAGTGTCGCGCACAGCGCGGGCGTCAGCGTGAGCGCGACGAAGACCGACAGCAGCATCGCCGCGACGATGGTGAGCGAGAACTGGCGGTAGATGGCGCCCACCGTGCCGCTGGACATGGCGACCGGCACGAAGACAGCCGACAGCACCATCGCCACGCCGATCAAGGCGCCGGTGATCTGGCTCATCGCCTTCGTCGTCGCTTCCTTCGGCGACAGCTTTTCCTCGACCATGACGCGCTCGACGTTTTCCACCACGACGATGGCGTCGTCCACGAGGAGCCCGATCGCGAGCACCAGGCCGAACATCGACAGCGTGTTGATGCTGAAGCCCACCGCGGCCATGAGCCCGAAGGTGCCGAGCAGCACCACGGGCACCGCGATCGCGGGGATAAGCGTGGCCCTCCAGTTCTGCAGGAAGAGGAACATCACGAGGACCACGAGCACGATCCCCTCGAGGAGCGTCTTCACCACCTCCTGGATCGAGATCTTGATGAAAGGGGTCACGTCGTTGGGGTACACGACCTTCAAGCCGGGCGGAAAGTAGGGCGTGAGATCGGCGACCTTGGCGCGAACGGCATTGGCCGTGTCGAGGGCGTTGAAGCCGGTCGCGAGCTGGATGCCGATCGCGGAAGCGGGCACGCCGTTGTACTTGTTGTCGATCGCGAAGCTCTCCGCGCCGAGGGCGATGCGGGCCACGTCGCGCAGGCGCACCTGGGATCCGTCGGGCAGGGCCTTCAGCACGATGGCGCCGAATTGATCCGGCGTGCTCAGCAGCGTCGCCTCCGTAATGGTCGCGGTGAGCTGCTGGTTGGCTACCGCCGGCGTGCCGCCCAGCTGTCCTCCGGAAATCTGCACGTTCTGGGCGAGCAGCGCCGCGCTCACGTCGAGCGGTGTCAGCGCGTAATTGTTCAGCTTGTTCAAGTCGAGCCAGATGCGCATCGCGTACTGGGTCCCCAGCACGTTGAGGTTGCCGACGCCGTTGACGCGGCTGATAGGATCCTGGACGTGGGAGACCACGTAGTTGGCGATGTCGAACTTCGACATGCTGTTGTCAGTGGAGATGAAGCCCACGAACATGAGGAAGGCATTGGTGGATTTCGTCACGCGCACGCCTGCCTGCTGCACCTGCGCGGGAAGCAGCGGCACGGCGAGCTGCAGCTTGTTCTGCACCTGCACCTGCGCGATGTCCGGATTGGTGCCGGGCATGAAGGTGAGAGTCGTGGTGGATTGGCCGGTGTCGTCGCTCGTCGACGACATGTAGATCAGATTGTCGATGCCGCTCATCTGCTGCTCGATCACCTGCACGACCACGTTGTTGACGGTGATTGCCGACGCACCCGGGTAGGTCGTGCCGATCTGCACCGTGGGCGGTGCGATGGGCGGATATTGGTCGATGGGAAGCGTGAGGATCGAGAGCCCGCCCGCCAGCATGATGATGAGCGCGATGACGATCGCGAAGATCGGCCGGTCGATGAAGAACTTGGCCATGCTATTGCCCCTGAGCCGTCTTGACCGGCGCCTCGACGGCGCGCACGAGAATTCCCGGCTGCGCTTTCTGCACCCCCGCCACGATCACCCGCTCGCCTTCGTTCAATCCGCCCTGCACCACCCACTGGTCGCCCAGGGTCCGGGTCGCCTCGATGATGCGCGAGGCGACCTTGTTGTCCGGACCCACCACGAGCGCGGTGGCCTGCCCCTGCGAGTTGCGCGTGACGCCGACCTGCGGCACGAGCATCGCGGTGTCGTCGACGCCCTGGTCCATGCGCGCGCGCACGAACATGCCGGGAAGGAGCACATGGTCGGGATTCGGAAACACCGCGCGCACCGTGACCGATCCCGTGCTCGGGTCTACGGTGATGTCGGTGAACTGCAGGGTCCCGGCGAGGGGATACTGGGTACCGTCTTCGAGGAACAGCGTCACCTTCGCACTATCGCTGCCGTCCACCTTGACGCGGCCGCTCGCCACGTCACGCCGCAGCTGCAGCCCCTGGACGCTCGACTGATTCAGATCGACGTAGATCGGATCCATCTGCTGCACGGTGGTCATGAGCGTCGCGGCGCTCGCCTGCACGTACGCGCCGGGCGTCACCAGCGAAACGCCGATGCGGCCGGTAATCGGGGATACGACATCGGTATAGCCGAGATTGATGCGGGCGGTCTGCACGGCCGCCGCGCTCGAGGCCACGTCGGCGGCGGCCTGGGCTTGCGCGGCGATGGCGTTGTCGTACTCCTGCTTGCTCACGCCGTTGCCGCCGATGAGAATCTTGTAGCGCTCTGCCTGCGCGTTCATCGCCGCGAGGTTGGCCTGCGCCTTTTGCAGCGCCGCGAGCGCGCTGTCCAGCGCGGCGCGGTACGGAGCCGGATCGATCTGGTACAGGCGCTGCCCCGCCTTCACATCGGCGCCTTCCGTGAACTCGCGCCTGAGCACGATGCCGTCGACCCGGGCGCGCACCTGCGCCACGAGGTAGGCGGATGTGCGTCCCGGAAGCTCGGTCGTAACCGGAACCGGCTCCCTGTGGATTGTCACCACGGTCACTTCCGGCGCCGTCGGCGACGGCGGCGGCTGCTTCGCCTGCACACAGCCGAGCACGACGAGCGCTACTGATAAGAGCGCAATCGAACGCATGAAGATCTCCTTGGTAACAGAGAGCGATGATCGTCCCGCCGCGTCTCCGGGCAATTTCGCGACCCCTGCGTCCGGTTACAGATGTAAGACGCGCAGAAACCGAAGCGCAATGGGACTTCCAGACAATGGCGTCGGTTCGTTACTGGAGCTGCCTTTATGATCGCCTGGACCACAGCGGCGCCCGCCGTCTCCGCGGCGTTTCTCGGCTCGCTCGTCGAGGCCGTCGAAGCGCTCACCATCGTGCTCGCGGTTGCAACCGTCCGCGGCTGGCGGCCGGCGGGCCTGGGCGCGCTCGCGGGCCTCGGTTCCCTCGCGTTGATCGTGCTCGTGCTCGGTCCCTTCCTCGATCGCGTTCCCCTGGACGTTCTTCAGCTCGTGATCGGCGTGCTGTTGCTGCTTTTCGGCATGCGCTGGCTGAGCAAGGCAATCCTGCGCGCTGCGGAGATCATCCCGCTGCATGACGAAGCTTTCGCGTTCGCGGCCGGAACGGCGGAGCTGCGCAGCCACGAGGCGCGCCTTGCCTGGCTCGCCGGACTGGCGAGCTTCAAGGCCGTGCTCCTCGAAGGCCTCGAAGTCGCGTTCATCGTCATCGCGGTCGGCGCCGGCCGCGGTCTGCTGGTGCCCGCGAGCCTGGGCGCGCTTGCGGCCTGCGCGCTCGTGACGGCTGCCGGTTTCGTGGTGCGCCGTCCGCTCGCGCGGGTTCCCGAGAACACGCTCAAGTTCGCCGTCGGCGTCATGCTCTCGGCTTTCGGCGTGTTCTGGACGGGCGAAGGTCTCGGCGTTCCCTGGCCGGGCGAAGACCTCGCCATCGTCGGATTCGCGGCGCTGTTCCTCGTCGCGGCGCTCGCGGCAGTCGCAGTCGTGCGCCGCCCTGCGGCGGAGGCTCTGCCGTGACTCTGCTCATGAACGTCCTGCACGAGTTGTCCGGACTGTTCTTCGACGATGGCTGGCTCGCGCCGGCGATCCTCGGCGTCGCTCTGCTGGCGGCGGCGGTTGCGGCGTCCGCGCCGGGCTTCCCGCTCGCCGCCGGCGGCGTGCTGTTGTTCGGCTGCCTCGGCGTGCTCTTCGGCAACGTGGTCGCGAAGGCGCGCCGTTGACCGCGGGCGAGCACCACGCTCCTCGCTGTCGCTAGTTGCGGGCCGGCGCGTTACGTTTGTAGCGCGCAGGCTGCCGTTCCGAAACCGCCGCGACACACCGGCACTCCATAGTGAGAACGTGGCAAGCCGATTCAAGGCCGCCGCTGACAAACCACTCAACTTTATTTTGAAAGGAATCACCATGAAGACGAAACTGCTTGTTTCAGCCATTGCTGTATTGACCCTTTCGGCCGCGGCCCTGTCCGCCGGCGCCGCAACGATGAGCACCGACCTTCTGGGCGAACCCGCCCAAGCATCCGCGGCTGTGCGTACACTGGTCATCAACGGCAACACCAAGTATGTCAACGTGAAGCACGGCGAAGTGATACGGTTCGTGGCCAACGGACGGGAATTCGTTTGGAATTTCGACGGCCTGGCCCAGCCCCAGCCGTTTGACCTGAGCCAGATCGCTCCCGCGGGCGCTGTCGATCACAGCGTGACGGTCTATGTCGAGCTGGGAGACGAAGACGTCTCCGTCGGCTAAGGAGGACGCGATGAAACTACTCGCTCCGACTTTGGCCGCACTGGCGCTTTCCGCCTTCAGCCTCGCCGCCACCGCCACGGTGACCGAGGCCGACGTGCTCGGTCACGCCGCGCAACTCTCGGCCGCACAGCGCACCATCGTCATCAATGCCAAAACCAAGTGGGTCAACGTGAAACACGGCGAGACAGTCAGGTTCGTCGCGGGCGGCCAGGAATTCACCTGGGACTTTGACGGCATGTCTTCCTCGTTCGAACTGAACCGGGTGGCACCGGCCGGCGCTCTTGGCCGGAAGGTGACGGCGTATATCTCCCCCAACGACCAGGACATATCGTCGAACGGGTAAGCCACTCCCGGTCAACCCGGCGCCAGTCGCCGCGTTGGCTTCCCTCAAAAAGGCGCCGTGGTCCGGCGCCTTTTTCTTTCGCCAGCGGCTCGGCTCGAGCGTGCCCGCGATCGCTCGGCATTGCATCTGAAACGGTTCGCGCGGGCGTTGCAATCAAGGGGTAGCCGGCACTGCCGATCATGGCGCGTGATAGGAGCGTGAATCATGGGCAGCATGCCGAAATCGCTTGACCTCAACATGCAATTCGCCGGAATCCCCGGCACCTCTCTCGAAGTCTCGCGCATCGCCATCGGCACCTGGGCCATAGGCGGCTGGATGTGGGGCGGCAGCGAAGAGAAGGAATCGATCGAGACGATCCGCGCCGCCCTGGATCAAGGCATCACCGTCGTCGATACGGCGCCGGTCTACGGATTCGGCCGCTCCGAGGAAATCGTCGGAAAGGCGCTGGCGGCGTCCGGATTGCGCTCGCGCGCAGTCATCGCCACGAAAGCCGGCCTGGACTGGCGCGACGGGAAAGTGTTCCGCAACGCCAGCCGCGAGCGGATCACGCGCGAGGTCGAGGACTCGCTCGCGCGCCTGCGCACCCATTACATCGATATCTACCAGGTGCACTGGCCGGACCCCTTGGTGCCGATGGAGGAAACCGCCTCCGCGATGGCCGAGCTGTACAAGCAGGGAAAGATCCGCGCCATCGGGGTGAGCAATTTCTCGGTCGCGCAGATGGAAGCGTTCAGGCAGGTTGCCCCGCTGCATGTCCTGCAGTCGCCCTATAACCTTTTCGAGCGCGGCATCGAGGACGAGATCCTTCCGTATTGCCGCAGGAACAACATCGCCGTTCTGGGCTACGGAGCGCTGTGTCGCGGACTGCTCTCCGGCAGGATGCGGCGGGATACGACGTTCGGCGGTGACGACCTGCGCAAGAACGACCCGAAATTCCAGCAACCGCGCTTCGCGCAATATCTCGCCGCCGTGGAGCGGCTGGATTTGCTCGCGCAATACCGCTACGGCAAGCGCGTCATCCATCTCGCGGTGCGCTGGATGCTGGACCACGGGGTCACGGTCGCGTTGTGGGGCGCGCGCCACCCCGGCCAGCTTGCTCCGGTCGCCGACGTGGGCGGCTGGTC
>WNFE01007530.1_pt1 | contig 12243 bp, 9 predicted proteins | sample 5400451 | NCBI WGS metagenome assembly WNFE01 (sample SAMN13153344, study PRJNA577476) | soil metagenome | isolation source: 200 cm saprolite under Douglas fir tree site 2 hole 2 | place: USA:California | collected 2015-04-18
CCACCACGGCACCGGCAGCGCGTGGGGATGGTCGTCGCGCAAGCGTCCGCCTTCAACGACCGCGGTCAGGAGGCCCAATGATGCGCATGCTAGTAGGTGGTCTCCCCTGGGTCAAGCCTCCGCGACCACCCCGGGTTGCTTGACAAGGATGCCTGGCGCGGTTAAAAGGGGCCAGCGGAAAGGAGAAAGCAGATGGAGCACCCCACCACCCGTTTCGGTTCTCTCCGGAACTACGAGAAGGGCGGCGTCGAGGTCATCCACGACGATGCCCGGAACTACGTCTTCTCGAACGTCTTCGAGGTGGCCTCGAAGGCCCGCCCGTACGAGAAGGTTGCCGTCGGCAAGAACATCGAATACGTGATCGAGGCCATCCGCGCGGAAGGCACCTCGGGCTGGCGCGCGCCCGCGCAGGACGAGTTCGCGCTCGTCATGGACGGGGAGGTCGAGATCCGGCTCCTGAAGCTCGACAACCCGGGAGTGGTGCCTCCAGGAACGCGGGGGTCCATCGCGCTTGCCGGCACCCCCGGCGGCCGCCGGATGGGCGTCGTGCGGGCGCGGCGCGGTCACATGACGCTCCTGCCGGTGGGGGCCGCCTACCAGCTTCACGCCGAGCAGCCCGGTGTGGTGCTTCTCCAGACGCTGGCGGGGGCGGACACGATCGAGCGCTGGGCGGAGATCTGCCAGACGGCCCCGCGGCCGACGGCCTGAAAAACGAGGAGGAAGAAGATGAGTGCGACGACGAGCGCCGTTCCCGAGATCGGCTCCATCGAGCCCAATCGGCATGGCTACCGGACCTTCACGCTGGGCGGCTTCACCTTCAGCCGTGACGAGTACTTCGCGGATGTGAGGTGGCCGAAGGGCCACCACTGGCTTCCCGTCGACGCCTTCCTGCGCGCGCTCCAGCGCGACATCGCATGGGGCTTCTTTTATGGAATCGTGAATTTCGACGCGGTCGTCGGAACCGTGAACCACTACGGATCGGTGGATCTCTTCGCCGGCCGATTCAACGATCACTACCGGAAGGCGGGGCTCGATCACACCGAGCGATTCACCACGCCGCTCATCCAGCGCGTCTTCGAGGCCATGCTGGAGGACTGGACGAACGCCACCTTCGACCCGTTCGCCAGCCCTCAGGAGACGGGGAGCGCGTTCGGGCCGAAGAACGGCAGCAACAAGGAGGCGATCACCCGTCACCGGGTGACCGCGCGGCGAATGGTAGGGGCGCCGGGAGACGAGCCGGTACGCACGGACGAAAACGGCTTCCCGGTGAACCGACACTTCCGTGACGTTCCCCAGGACAAGCCGGAGGTCCTCGCCGAGCCCGGCTTCGAGGACGAGGTCGTCGCGTTCAACCTCTTTGCCTACCTGTCCCGCTCCGACGTGACCTGGAACCCGTCGATCGTATCCGTCTGCAAGGCGAGCCTCTACTGTCCGACCACGGAGGAGTACATCCTGCCCGTCATTCACGGCAATGACCGCGTGGAATGGTTCGTCCAGCTGAGCGACGAGATCCAGTGGGAGGTCGAGGACCGTGATACGGGCGCGGTGCGTGCCCGGGTGACGATGAAGGCGGGTGACGTCGCCGCCATGCCCGCCGACATCCGCCATCGCGGGTTCTCGCCGAAGCGCTCGATGCTGCTCGTGTGGGAGAACGCGACGGCCGAGCTGCCGCAGCTCTATGCCAGCGGCAAGATGCCGCCCACCCCGGTGACCTTCTAGCGAAGGTCATACCTTCTTCAGCCGGTATCGCGGTCCGAGGCGCTCGACCTCGTAGCGATCGCCGTCCGCGGGCTGCACCGTCGTGGACTGCCGCTCGCCAGGCAGGCGCATGGTCAACCTCGCGACGCGGCATTCCTCGTGCGTGCGCGTCGAGCGCGGAGGCAGCGAGTACGCTTTGCCGTTGAGCTCGTAGTCGACGGCGACCGGCGATGCATTGGCGACGCGGAATTCGATCCGCTTGCTGTGCGGCCGGCCGAACAGCTGGACTACGTAGTAGGTCCGCGACTTCTCGCTTTGCGCGACCCCAACCCCGATGTCCGTCACGTCGGGGTCGAGCATGTTCTCGCGGTGCCCCGGCGATTGCTTCCAGCCTTGCATCACGCGGTCGGCCAACTCTTGCGTGCCGAAGCCCTCGGAGCTGTACAGGGAGGCGATGTTTTCGAGGACGATGCAGTAGGCGTAGCCCTGCTCCTGCGCGCGCTGCGCCGGCGTCCTGCCATCGGCTTCGTGGCCGTAGCGGTCGGCGCGGGCCATGAAGCGGGCGAAGTCCCGGGCGGCGGCGCCCAGCTTCGCATCGGGCCCGGTCGGCCTCCGGCCCTCGGCGCGGCGAAAGTCGTTCGTGCGGTCGATGATCAAGCGCGGGACATCGGCGAGATCCGGGGAGCGGCGGGCGGCGACCTGCGCCGCCGCGGGGGAGACGGACGCCGCCAATGCCAATAGCCCAGCGAGGATGGGCCCGGCCGTGGTGTTCAGGCGACCGCCCTCGGCTGCCGGCCGTGACGTCGCAGGCGTCCCAGCTCCTGGCTGACGAGCTGGAAGGCATTCGTCGACGTCCAGTACAGGACCATGCCGGCCGGAAACGTGTAGAAGAGAAAGAAGAACAGCAGGGTCATGCCGAGGAGGTTTCGGCGCTGCCTGCGAACGAGCGGCGGCGTGAGGACAGGCGAGTGGAAGCGCAGGAGTGCCGCGGCCGAAATGCCACTCATCAGAAAGGGCAGGAAGTTCAGGTAGCAGCCGAAGAAGGGCAGGCAGGCGGGTAGCCGCGCCAGTTCGTCGGGGCGCGACAGATCCCGGATCCAGAGGAAGGGCACGCGGTAGAGATCGAAATCCTCCGCGAGCATGTCGAAGACGGCGATGAAGACGGGGAACTGGATGAGGAAGCCCAGCAGGCTCTTCAGCGTGTACAGCGGATGGACACCCTCCTCGCGATACAGGGCGACGGTGCGGCGCACGCGCTCCTCGCCTTTGTGGGCCGCCTTGATAGCGTCGATGGAGGGCTGGAGCCGTGCCTGCGTGGCATTGACCTGCTCCTGCAGCCGCTCGGCCACGGTGGCCAGGGGCAGGAGCAGGATCTTCACCGAGACAGCGAGAGCGATGATCCCGACGCCGGGATGACCGAAAACAGTGGTCAAGCCGCGGAGGAGGAAGAGGAGCCCGAAAGAGAGAGCGCGCAGCCAGGACCAGAGCCCGTCGAAGAGCAGCTGTCCGAGCGCCGGATCCGCACGGGTCAACGGGCGATTGTCCAGCGGCCCCGAGTAGAGCGTGTAGCGCCAGGAGAGGCGCTCAGGCTCGCCCGCGGGGACCAGCGCGATGCGCGCGCCCGATCTCGATTCGACGGTGACGGCGCCGTCCGAGCGCGCGACGAGGGCCCAGAAGCGGTTGCGGAAGCCCGCCCACTCACCCGCTCGGAGCGGTGTCGGGCTGGGGCCGTCGCTGTCGAGGGCCTGGACGCCGTTGCCTCCAACCATCACTCGCTTCACGCGGTCGAGAACAGCGGTGAAGCCGGCGGCCGGCGCCGGGTACAGATCGCGGTCCGCACCGAGCTCGAGCTCGAGCCGGCGCCCCGCCATGAAGGCGGCGGCATTGGGCCCGAGCAGTCGCGCCGCCATCACGACCTCGTAGCCCTCCCTGGACACTTCGACGGACTTCACCAGGCGAACTCCCTCCACCGGCAGGTCGGCCTCGAACGTGACGACGCGGACGGCCGCGCTCTCGCTGACGGCCGCGGTGAAGCGCAGGCGCTGGAGATCCACGGAAGGCCCGTGGGAAGAAGCGACGTCGCGAAGGACGAGCCGGGGCTGCGGCGGGTCGTCGGAGCCCGTGAATCGGATCGATGTCCCCGACGCCGCGTCGGCCTGCGCGCAAGACGGATGGCAGGCCCGCCACGCCACCGGGTTCGCGCCCTCGAGGGCGAAGTCCAGATCGAGGCGGCTCGTCGCGAGGTGAACGCGGTCGGAGGCTGCCTCGCCCGCGGCGGCGGGCGGCGCGATCTCCTGACTACCGGTAGAACCGCCGCATTTCCCGCAGCGCGGCCCGAAGGCCATCGTGAGGAATCCTCGGGTTCTGGACGAGGCGGTAGTCCCGGTCACGGATCTCGTAATCGGCGGGGTAGGCGATGGTCACGCGGTCCGGCTCGATCAGAGCAAAGTCGTTGTGGCTGGCGGCAATGAGCCAGTCCCATTGCGAGCCGGCGAAGAGGCTCTGGCCGCTCGCGTAGTCGGACGGCGGGTTCGTGCAGCCGAAGACGCCGGTGAGCAAGGTGGGCACCAGGTCGTTGTGGGACGTCCGGCGGGTGACGTGCCCCGGGGGGCGGCCGGGCCAGCGCACGAGGAGCGGCGAGTGCAGCTGGAGCTCGCTGTAGGCGGTGCCGTGACCCGTGAAGCCCAGCCCGTTCTCGTCGAACTCCATGCCGTGATCGGAGGTGACGATGACCACGGTGCGCTCGAGCAGCCGGCGGCGCTTGAGATCGTCGAGAACATTCCCGATCAGGGAATCGATGTAGTGCACCGCGTTCAGGTAGCGGACGTGGCGGCGTTTCCACTCCGTCCCGCCCGGCCGGACCGGGACCACGGGCTCGTAGTGCTCCGGGGGCTCGAAAGCCACCGCAGCGTTGTAGAACAGGAAGCCGAAGAAGGGACGCGTCGGGTCGCGATGGTCGAGCCACGCGTACCATTCGTCGGTCAGGATACGATCCCGGCTGCTCGACCCTGGGGACGGCGAGACCGTCTCCAGGCGCAGATTCGGGATGCGGGCCAGGGCCGTCCGGTCGAGCTCCACCACCCAGCTGTTGAGCGGCGAGCTCGAGAACAGCCCGAGCTGGTAGCCGTATTCGCGGAACAGGTCCATGAGCACCGGGGGCCGGGCGACGTCGGCGAAGGCGTCCCAGTAGGTCGCGGGCAGACTGTAGAAGATGGAGAACATGCCGGCCCGCGAGGCATTGCCGCCGCTGTAGTGCGCGTCGAAGCGGATGGTCTCCGGGGCGAACCCGGCAAGCCTCGGCGCGACGGCAGGGGTGAGCGTGTCGGCGCGCATGCCATCGATCACGACGAGCAACACGTTGAGGGGCGGAGACGGCGGCTGGCACCGCAGCGGCGCCAGCGGGTAGTTGAGGTCGCCGCCGCTCGGCCGACCGAAGGAGGAGACGAGGCGATGCTCGCGGGCCCGAGCCTCGTCAACGAGGCCGAGCCGCGCCATCCGCCGGGAATCCTTGAGCGGGAAATAGAGTGGCAGGTATCGGGTGAAGGCGGTCACCGGCACGTAGTAGTGCGCGTCGGCCCACGCGTGGATGAGGTGGCTCGACACGAAGCAGATGGCGAGACCCGCCGCGAGATATCGTCCGACCTGGCGCACCGGGGGATGCGTGGTGCGCTTCCAGAGCCAGCCCGCCAGCATCGCCTCGATGGCGATGCCGAGGAGGACGTAGAGCGCGAGGAAGGCCCAGGTCTGGGGCGCGAGGAGGGCGAACCGCAGCGGGCTCAGGTGATACCGGTTCTCGGCGAAGACCAGACTGGCGAGGAGGAGGACGCCGAGCGCGAGGCTGGCGAGGACGACGGCGAGGGGGAGGATCACGTGTGGCCGCGGAAGCAGCACGATCGCGGGGACCAGCAGCAGGAGGAACGGAAGGTAGGCGAGCGCGGACATCTGGCCCACGTAGGCGAGGATGGCGTAGACCCAGGCGGGCGAGAGACCGAGCGCGGAGTAGTACCAGAGATAGCGCACCCCGACGACGCCCAGGACCGCCGCGTTGGCTACGGCGAACCAGCTTCCCCAGCGGAGCAGACGTCGACGCGCGCTCATGACCCTCCACCCTGCCGTCGCCCTGTCCTCACGGGAGCGCCGGACACGCCCGCGCCTGCCCGCTCGTTCGCGATGCGCGAGATCTCCCGCGCCCCCACCTCGACACTCCGGCCGAAGTTGAACGCCCATGCTTCCCGCAGCGCCGCCGTGCGCTGGCGGAACTCTCCGGCGCCGCGGAGCAGCTCCGCCACGCGCCGCGGCGCGTCCGCCAGGCGGTCGAGCGGCAAGACCGCCCCGAGCTCCCGCCGGATGCGCATCTCCATCGGCTCCAGCCCCAGCTCCGCGTAGTTCGGGTTCCGCACGCGGGGCGGGACGTCGACGAAGAGCACCGGCTTGCCGAGTCCGAGCGCGTACTCGATGGCCATGGCGGACCAGTCGCAGACGAGAAGGTCGGACTCCAGGAGCGAGGCGCTCTCCTCCATCCGGTCCACGTGCCGGAACCGCGGGTCCGCCCCGAACCGGGCCACCAGGCGCTCCACGACACGCGGCGCCTGCCGCGCCGTCTGGTAGTGCGGGCGCATGATCACGCGCATGCCGGCGCCCAGCAGGGCGGCGATCAAGGGCTCACCGCACACGTGGAGTATTGACTGCTCGCCCCACGTCGGCGCGAGCAGGACGGTGGTCGGGTTGGACGCCTCCCGCGCGGGCGGAGCGGCGGCCGCGACCTCGACGAGCCGCTCGAGGCGGGGATAGCCGTAGGCGAAGAGGTGCTTGGGCGGCAGTCCCTTCAGCTGCTCCCGCCGGAGAATTTCCGCGACGTGGTGGGGCCCGGCGCACAGGAGGCTGTCGTAGTGGTCGTACGAGTTTTCGTGGTCCACCATGTGCGTGCTGCCCATGCTGTGGAAGACGTAAAGATAGTGCACGGGGTGGATCGATCGCTTGAGCTGGAAGTTCTGGAGGTCGAGCATGGTCAGAACCATGACGTCGGCCTTGAGCATCTGGAAGAACCAGGTGCACACGGCGCCCGAGCGGATGCGGAAGCCGTGCAGGCCGGGGCGGGAGACGGACGGCAGCGGGACGGTGCGCTCGGAGGTGACGTGGCAGAGCGTCCGGCCCAGCCGCTCGACGAGAAAATCGATGAGCGGCTGGAGATGGTGCCAGTCCTGATGCGTCTCGGAGTAGAAGACGATGTTGCGGTCGCGCGGGGGAAGCTTCCGGAAGCGCCGGTAGTCCTGCCAGTCCTCCCAGATCTTCATGGAAGGCCGCGCGGCCCGGGCCGCCGTCCCTCGCTGCTGCCCGCGCGGAAGGCGCGCCGGTCCATCAGTTCGGAGGTGCTACTCGTCAGCCGCAGGCGATCCTTTCGCCTCTTCCAGCCGATCTCCACGCCCTCTGCCGCGAAACAGGCCGATCAGCCGATACCAGAACATCTTGACCGCGAGCGCGACGGCCGCCGCCACCCCGATCACTGCCGAGAGGAGCATGCTGCCTGTTCCTGGATCGAGATAGGCCTGCGCGGGGGACGCGATCAACAGGCAGGCCGAGAGAAGGAACGCGACCCGAAGCGCTCGATGAGGCCTCATCCTCTGGTGTCCATGCTGGTCTTGGTAACAGAATCGGCCGCAGAAATCAAGATGCGCACGAAGGGCAGCGCCCCGTCCCCGCGCCCGCTCAGACCCGAAAGATGTAGGTGCGGCTCGGGTCGCGCTCGATGTCGGGCGGGAAGCTCTTGCGCTTGTCGGCATAGTAGCGCGCGCGGTGATCCCCGACCGACCGGCGGTTGTAGGTGATGTAGAGCACGCGCCGGGGCTCGGCGGTGAGATTCGGACCCGAGGCGTGCGGCGTGTACGAATCGAACAAGACGGCATCGCCGGCACGGGTCGGCACCGAACGGGCGCCCAGGCGGCGCATGTCGTCGTCTGTGAGGGGTGTCCACTCGTCCCCGAGGAGTCCCCGCGTATGGTGTCCGGCGCACAGCTCCAGGCAGCCGTTCTCGGCGGCGGTGGAGTCGATGCTGACCATCGCGGTAATGAAGAGGTCGGCGTAGGCGCTCCAGCCGGCCTGCTGGTCCTGGTGGGGCTTGAAGCCATCGCCGCCCGGCAGCTTGAAGTTGATCTTGTCCTTGAAGAGCACGGCCGGCTCGCCGAAGAGGCGGGACACCGAGCCGCGGAGCTTGTCGCCGTCGCACAAGGCGGCGAAGCCTTCATGGAAGGGGCAGAAGTTTTCAATTCGCTGGAGCACGCGCTCTCCGGGACGCAGCAGGCTCGGCTCGAAGTACATCATCTGCCGCCCCGGCACCTCTGGCAGACCCTGCAGCTCGTCGGTCCACGCCGAGATCCGCCTCGTCTCTTCCGCGTCGAAGAGCCCAGGGACCACCACGAAGCCGTCGCGCCGGAACGCTTCGATCTGCGATGCTGCGTCGGGAGCGGCCGACGGCTCCATCCTGGACCGCTGGGATGACGTCTTGCTCATTCGGCCTCAGCCTCCCTCTTCGACTGCTGGCGTCTTCGACTGCCGGGCACGACCCGGCGCGCACCGATCCTCCCAGAGTGTATAGGAGAGATCGAACTGGAGCAAAATACTGTGGACACTACGGCCTCTCCGATGCGAACCTTGCTCATGCCCGAAACCGGCGTGACTGCGGTCATCCTGGCCGCGGGCGTGGCCCGCCGCCTGGCGCCCCTCACCGACCACACGCAGAAGGCGCTCCTTCCCGTCGGAGGCCGGCCAATCCTCGCCTGGATGCTGGAGGCGCTCCATGCGGTGGGCGTGCGGCGCGTCGTGATCGTCGTCGGGCACTGCGCGGACCAGGTGGCGGCCCTGACGGCATCCGCTCCGCCCGGCGTGACCGTCCGGCACATTCACAACCCTGCCTATCAGAAGGGCTCCTCGCTGTCCCTGTACAGCGCGCGCGAGGTGATTGCCAGGGAGCCGACCCTCATCATGGACGCGGACGTCGTGTTTCCGCGGGAGTTCCTGCGCCGGCTCCTGGGATCGCCCGCACCCAACGCGTTCCTGATCGATCAGGGTTTTGCCGACACGGGCGAGGAGGTCAAGTTCTATCTGCAGGCCGACCGGGTCATCGCCCTCGGCAAGAAAGTCGTTCCCAAGGCCTGGGATCGCGTCGGAGAAGGCATCGGCTTCTTCAAGTGCGGGGCGGAGGCAGGCCTGGAGCTGGGCCGGCTGCTCGAGCAGGTCATCGAGGCCAGCGGCGGTCTCTGCGAGTACGAGGACGCGCTGCACCTGCTCGTGAGCCGCCAGCACGTCGAGGCGGTGGACGTGACGGGGTTGCCCTGGACGGAGGTCGACTTCGTCGAAGACCTGCACCGGGCGCAGGCGGAGGTCTTCCCGCAGATAGCCCGGCTCGACGGCGCCTAGTGCCGAACCAAATAACTTCGCCAGATCAGCTCAGCCCTCGCCTCGCTGCGCGGCCGCTAAGCTCGAAGAGCCACGTTCTCGGTCGGCAGCAGCCCTCAACGTACACCCACGTATCCCTCGGGCTGCTGCCTCTCTCGGGCCTCGTCTGGCTCGTCATGTGGTCCGGCACTCTGCGGGCACGCGTGAGCCGTCGACAATACTCGCTGGAGTCGCACTAGCAGGCCGCGGGTTTCGGCGCCCGTGCGCTAGAATAGGCGCATGAGCGACGCCGGGCCCAAGCTCACCAAAGCCTTCGAGAGCCGTATCCTGCTCATGGACGGCGCGATGGGCACGATGATCCAGGCGCGGGACCTCTCCGCTGCCGACTTCGGCGGACCGAGCCTCGAGGGATGCAACGAGCACCTCAGTCTGACCCGCCCTGATGTCATTCGGGCCATACATGAGGCGTATCTCGACGCAGGCGCCGATCTCATCTCGCCTAATTCCTTCGGTTGCGCGCCCTATGTCCTTGCCGAATATGGTCTGGCGGAGCGTTGCCACGAGATCACGCTGGCCGGCGCCAGGCTCGCCCGCGCGGCTGCCGACAGCCGGAGCACCCCGGAGCGCCCCCGCTTCGTCCTGGGCGCCATGGGCCCCGGCACGCGGACGATCACCGTGACCGGAGGCGTGACCTTCGCCGAGGTGCTCGACGCCTACTACCGCCAGGCCCGCGCGCTGATCGAGGGCGGAGTGGACGCGCTCCTCCTCGAGACCTGCCAGGACACGCTGAACGTCAAGGCCGCCGCCATCGGGGTCAAGCGGGCCATGGCGGAGGCGGGATGCACCCTGCCGCTCATGGTCAGCGGCACCATCGAGCCCATGGGCAGCATGCTGGCCGGGCAGGGGGTGGACGCGCTCTACACCTCGCTCGAGCACCTCGGCCTCTTCTCGATAGGCCTCAACTGCGCCACGGGTCCGGAATTCATGACGGACCACCTGCGCTCGCTCAGCGAGATGGCGACCTGCTTCGTCACCACGTATCCCAACGCGGGACTGCCGGACGAGCGCGGGCACTACGAGGAGACGCCCGAGAGCCTCGCGCTCAAGATGCGACGCTTCGTCGAGGAGGGCTGGGTCAATGCGATAGGCGGCTGCTGCGGGACGACGCCCGCGCATATCGCGGCCCTCGCCCGCATCGCCGAAGGCCACGTGCCGCGGCGGCCCGCCACCTCGCGCGCCGCCGCGGTCAGCGGCATCGAGGCGTTCTACCCGGCCGACGACAACCGCCCGTTGCTCGTGGGCGAGCGAACCAATGTCATCGGCTCCCGGAAGTTCAAGGACCTGATCGTCGCGGACAAGTTCGAGGAGGCGGCCGAAGTCGGCCGGGCCCAGGTCAAGGGCGGGGCGCAGGTGGTGGACGTCTGCCTGGCCAACCCCGACCGCGACGAGCTCCGCGACATGGACCGCTTCATGGCCCACGTGACCCGCATGGTCAAGGTCCCGCTCATGATCGACTCGACCGACGCGACCGTCATCGAGAGCGCGCTGAAGGCCTGCCAGGGCAAGGCCATCGTCAACTCGATCAACCTCGAGGACGGAGAGGAGCGCTTCGAGAAGGTCGTGCCGCTGCTGAAGATGTACGGCGGGGCGGTGGTGGTCGGGTGCATCGACGAGGACAAGCAGCAGGGCATGGCCGTGACGCGGGCGCGGAAGCTCGCCGTCGCCGAACGCTCGCACGCGCTGCTGACCGAGAAATATGGCCTGCCCGCGCGCGATCTCATCTTCGACGCCCTCGTCTTCCCGGTCGGCACCGGGGACAAGAACTACATCGGCTCGGCGGTCGAGACCATCGAAGGCATCCGCGCCATCAAGGCCCGCTTCCCCGAGTGCAAGACCATCCTCGGCATCTCGAACGTGTCCTTCGGGCTGCCGCCGACGGGGCGGGAGGTCCTCAACGCGGTCTTTCTCTACCAGAGCACCAAGGCGGGGCTCGACTATGCCATCGTGAACACGGAGAGGCTCGAGCGCTATCCCTCCATCCCCGAGGAAGAGCGGCGGCTGGCCGAGGACCTGATCTACTGGCGGGGCGCGGATCCGGTGGCCGCGTTCGCCGCGCATTTCCGCGGCAGGAAGCAAGAGGCCAAGACGGCGGTGGCCCTGCCTCTGGACGAGCGGCTGGCCAGGTATATCGTCGAGGGCACGAAGGACGGCCTGCTCGACGATCTCGCGCTCAAGCTCGAGGAGGCAGGCGCGCTCGAGATCATCAACGGCCCGCTCATGAAGGGGATGGAAGAGGTCGGCCGGCTCTTCAACGACAACCAGCTCATCGTGGCCGAAGTGCTCCAGTCGGCCGAGGCCATGAAGGCGGCGGTCGCCTACCTCGAGCCCCTCATGGAGAAGGACGAGAGCGCGACGCGGGCCACCATGGTGCTGGCGACGGTCAAGGGCGACGTCCACGACATCGGCAAGAACCTCGTCGAGATCGTGCTGAAGAACAACGGCTACCGGATCATCAATCTGGGCATCAAGGTGCCGCCCGAGGACCTCATCGCCGCCTACCACCAGCACAAGCCCGACGCCTTCGGCCTGTCGGGGCTGCTCGTCAAGTCGGCCCAGCAGATGGTGACGACGGCCGAGGACCTGCGCGCGGCGGGCATAGACATCCCGCTGTTCGTGGGTGGCGCGGCGCTCACGCGCCGGTTCACCGCCACGCGCATCGCGGTCGAGTACGGTGGGCCGACGCTCTACGCCAAGGACGCCATGGACGGCCTCGACCTCGCCAACCGGGTCTTCGGCGCGACCACCCGCGAGGCGGCGCTCGAGCGGCTGCGCGTGGAGCAGGAGGCGCTGCGCGCGGGCGCGGCGACGGTGGAGGCGGCGGGGCCCTCGCCGGCAACACCCGTGGCGGCCCGCTCGGCCGTATCCCGGACGGTGCCGGTGCCGGCGCCGCCCGACCTCGATCTCCACGTGCTGCGGCGCGTGCCGCTCGCCCACATCTACCCCTACCTCAACCTCCAGATGCTGCTGGGCAAGCACCTGGGCGTGAAGGGGTCCGTGGCGCGCCTGCTGGCGGAGGGCGATCCCACGACCGTCGAGATCAACGCGGTGATCGAGGGGCTCGAGCGCGAGGCCGCCGCGGAGGGGTTGATCGAG
>WNFE01004694.1_pt1 | contig 12242 bp, 13 predicted proteins | sample 5400451 | NCBI WGS metagenome assembly WNFE01 (sample SAMN13153344, study PRJNA577476) | soil metagenome | isolation source: 200 cm saprolite under Douglas fir tree site 2 hole 2 | place: USA:California | collected 2015-04-18
CACTGGCTCCGCTGCATCGCTTGGCGTGGTCGATGTGGCGACGCAGCCATCAAGCTCTTGCCAAGCTCTGTCATTACAAACGTCGTCTCGCTCACTATCTACAACTGTAGTACTAGAGAGGGCGAGGCGCGTCAGCTGGGGAGTGGTCCGAAACCCTTCTAGCCGAGCCTTTGAGTGATGAAATGCCCTCCATCCTCTCATAACATGTACACTAACGGGTGCTGTCAAGCTGTATAGATAGTACAGGGACAGGAGCACCAACAATAGGAAGGAGTGCAACGATGCTACATCCAGATTGCGAATCTCTCATGCAAACGATTCAAAGCATCGCAAAGCAAATCGAGGAAATTGACTATCGAATAAGTGCTCTTGAGGCTGAAGCGATGGAGGAACTTGATCCACTAGCGTTTCTCGTTTCCCAGCCAAGGGCTGATCGCCTCATCAAGGAGAAGCACACGCTCCAGAACACATGGCATAACGCCATGAACGAGTTTGCCATCTGTCAATCGGTCTATCCTGCTTACCGCCCTGTTGACTGAGACCACGCTCTTCCTGGCAGATGAATTCCAATGGATGAAAGGAGGATAATTGCTGTGCCCATCTACATCATCATTATGAGTATTGTAGCGATCATCCTCGATCTCTTGGGGGTGATACTGCTTCTCATCCAGACGTTTGATGATGACTTCTACTACTGATTCTCCGGGAGTGAGTCCTGTACCATCTTGCAACTTGCCATTGACAGTTTCGATGGGATGACGTTCTGACACAGGTACATACTACTAGATCAAACTGGAGGCATTTTAGGTAAGGAACACACGAAGTGATCTCGCAAGAGATGAGGTACAAAATATGGACTTGAATAACAATATCACGACAGATAGAGAAGATAGGCCTCTTACAAGAGCAGACATAGAGCAACGCATTCAAATGGTGGGTGGGAGTAACAGGCTGGATATGAGTGGTCAAAATTTAGAGGGAATCGACCTGAGCGAGGCCAACCTCAGCGGAGCCCACCTTAGCGGGACTGACCTCAGCGGGACTGACCTAAGTAGGGCTGACCTCAGCGATGCCGATCTCAGCGATGCCGACCTCAGCGATGCCGACCTCAGTGGGGCCAATCTCAGCGGAGCCAATCTCAGCGGAGCCAATCTCAGCGAGGCCAACCTCAGCGAGGCCAATCTCAGCGGGGCCAATCTCAGCAATGCCGATCTCAGCAATGCCGACCTCAGCGAGGCCAACATCATCAATGCCAAACTCATCAACGCCGACCTCAGCGGAGCCAAACTTATCAATGCCGATCTCAGCGGGGCCCATCTCAGCAGAGCCCATCTCAGCAGAGCCGACCTCAGCAGATCTGATCTCAGCGAGGCCCACTTCATCAATGCTGACCTCAGCGAAGCTGACCTCAGCGGGGCTCGCCTCAACAAGGCCAACTTCAGCGGGTCCACTCTGTCTGGGACAATCATAACCGCTGAAAGTAAGGAAGATCTCCTTCATGCCATTGGAGTACAGTGGAGCATATAGCAAGAAACATCATCCACAGCACGGATGGATGATGATCAGATGGAATCGCAGAAGAGCTGGGTTGATCGTTCCTCAATGAATAACTTATAGATATGTGGCTTACAACATTCAAGGGAGGATGTACATGGACGAGATCAAGCATTACTTGATGGATATGGATGGAGTCATCCTGCGCGGCACGACGCTTATTCCTGGGGCGAAAGAGTTTGTGCAGCGCCTACGGGCGCAGGGGATTCCGTTCTTGATTCTGACCAATAACTCGCGGTACATTCCGCGCGACCTGCAGGTGCGCTTGTCCTACCTGGGGCTGGAGGTGCCTGCGGAAGCGATCTTCACATCCGCACTTGCTACGGCACAGTTCTTGCATGCACAGCGCCCAGGTGGGCGGGCGTATACCATTGGAGAGTCTGGACTGACGACAGCATTGCATGACATTGGCTATGTCCTGACTGACCAGGAGCCGGAGTACGTGGTGCTGGGGGAGACGACCGCATATGGCTTTGACCGCATTACCCGTGCCATTCGTTTCGTGATGGCTGGGGCGCGTTTCATTGCCACCAATCCGGATGTGATGGGACCCGGTGAGGGAGGTATCGTCCCGGCGACTGGCGCCCTAGCCGCCTTGATCAGCGCGGCCACGGGTGTCAAGCCCTACTTCATCGGCAAATGCAGATGTTGAGGTGTAAAGCGCATCTGACTGAAGCTACTTGCCCTAGAATATCTTGAGATGCTCTGCGAGCATCTCTTTAGAGAAAATATATTTTCGCTTCACAAAATTGATTGAGAAAAATTAATATAAATACTTGACAACGCAACATCCACGACCTATACTTGGTTAGGGTAGACTTACGTCGATAATGGAGAATCCGTAGTCTTAGCAGGAAGGCCGCCAATGTATGATAAGGCGCATCAAAAAATACGAAATGGCTACCCCGACATGCGCCTCTGAAGAGGAGTTCTCATTCCTCTAAGCATGCTTTGCTCTTCAGCATGCCCCAGCTTTCAGAACATGAGTCCGCAAAACTCGTAACAATATTATTTGAGAGGATAAATGATCCATGACCTCTCCAATAGATGATGCCTTCGAGGAGGTTGTTGCCTTATTAGACGAGTACGAGCAGTTTCTCTCAGGCAAGGCCCAGGGAACGACGGATGCTTATCTCCGCACGGTGCGTCAAGTGATGGGATGGGTTGCCCAGCTTCCTGGCAATGCAGGACGGTTTCAGCCGCAGCAGTTGACCCAGAGAACAGTGGAGAGGTATCTGACCCACTTAGAGCAGGAAGGGTTGAGTCTGAACCACCGGGCGCGGGTGAAATCCACCATCAGCAATTTTGCCCAGTTTCTCATTGAGGAGAAGGGGCTGCTCCAACGCAACCCGACCCGTGGCATCGATCTTCCCCCCATGCCGCTACTGGCTCCTCAACCGCTCTCGGACGAGCAGCGCTCGGTCCTGCGCTCGTTGGTCAAGCAACAAGGAGATCGACGTGGGGCCGCCCTCTTCGCCTTGGGCTACTGGGCGGGATGCCGGGTGAGCGAGGTCTCCTGGCTGCAGATGGCCCATACTCATGTGGGTCCATCGGAGGGATGGCTCCAGGTGGGCCATGATGGAAGGAAGTGGCGTGATATCGATTTGATGAACAAAGCCCGCCAGCCGCTCTATGACTACTTGCAAGCCACTGATGATCCAACACGTACCTATGTGTTTACGTCGCGGCGCAGCGAGCGTTTGACGGAAGAAGCGATCCACTACTGGTTCCGCACGTTCAAGGCTCAGGGTACGCGGGAACAACGGGAAGTGATCGCGGCTCTCACTTTCCATGACTTGCGGCACGACTTCGCCCACCGGGCACGAGAGGCGGGGTGGGCACTTGAAGAAGTGGCGTCCTATCTTGGGCTTGCCGCTAAGCAAGGGGCTCTTCCGACTTTTTGGTGAATCCCTGCGAAATTTATGGACAGCATCGACAGCTGGGAAAAGAGAAGGCTTATATTTCTCCACTTCCAGGGCACTTTTGCAGTTCAAGGTGGATCGTGTGGAGTGCCTTCTCGAGGCTCTCGATGACGTTAATCGTTTCTACTGGGTTAACTACACCTTCGCGTTCCTCTTCATTGACGCCCACTTTCAGCATATTTATTTCGTGGACAAGATGTGCATGCAGACGACGCAATCGGGCACATTTATCATTGTCATCGTTCATAAAGTATTCTTCTCCTTCATGACTATTAGTACTCTTGCTCCTGCGTGACGAAGGCTTCAAGGCATCAGCCCATGCCGTCTCCAGGTTTCCCTGTTGTTAGTCAGCATTGTTCAAGCCCTGGACGACCTCAAACAGGAACCACGTGCGGCGCTCAGTCTGGTCTAGGATCTCCTGCAACGCATTGCTCGTGGCCGGGTCGCGGTGCTGATCACAGCAGGTCTTTTTGTGTTCCCTCAAGTATACATCGTATGTGATGTTTTGTCAAGTATTTATATTATCTCATCAACTATTTATCCGGAACAAAATATATTTTTCTAGAGGGAATATGCTTTGCGAGCATTTCAAGTTCAAGGAGAGGCTAGCCAGACATCATACAGAACCGCCATTGTATAAGACAAAGAGATTCCTATCCGCAAGGGCTCGTGGTTGTCCGTGACCCACATGGCGACCGCAAGGGCTCGTGGTTGTCCGTAACCGGCATGGCCATCACCATGAACCCTTGCGGTCGCCATACCAGGACTTATCCCCCAACATTCCAATACGCCTCATCAAATCCCTGCAACAGCGGTGAGTTAGTCTGCGCAGGCACCGCCATCAGCAATGCACGCATGGCGCGGGTCATGCCGACGAAGATGGTGCGCCGGTCAATTGCCAGAGACTCTTCCCGCTCTTCCTCTGCAACGTTTCCAGGCACATTTCCGTACCAGCCACTGTTGATGAAGCCTGCAAGGGCGACGATGGGGAACTCCAGTCCCTTGGCGGAGTTAAGGGTGAGTACTTTGACCCCTGGACGCGAGAGGTTGAGTTCTTGACCTGTCATGAAGGTGGCCTGGATACCACGCTGTGTTAATTCTACTTCGATTGCCCTTCCTGCTTTCGCTGTGGGGCAGAGAACGGCACAGGCGCCAATGCCAAAGCGAAACGCATGTGCTACTCCCGGTAAGAAGCGTGAGAGAAGTTGCACTTCTTCGCCGCCATTGCGTAGCGCTCGCACGACGGGCAGGGGGCCGTTGTTCACGTAGGTGCGCTCAATCGGCTCGGTATCCAATGCGCCAGCCGCCAGGTAGGATTGCGCTGCTTCGCCAATCTCGCGGGTGGAGCGATAGTTGGCGTACAAGACGCTGGTGCGGCCCTGGAAGCGCAGGCTTTCATGGACATCCGCCCAGTTGAAGCCACTTCCGTAAATAGACTGGTTGGCGTCGGCGGTGACGAAGATGCGATTTGGCTTATCACACAGATGCACAAGCAGGCGTAACGCGCTTGGGTCGAGGTCCTGCGCTTCATCGATGATCACCGCATCGTACAGGAGGCCAACCATATCTCCTGCAACACGTTCCTCCGCCATTGCCCGAACCTGGCGCCATGTGGCCTTGCCCTGCTGCTCCAGCGTTTGCCGGAAGGTCTCATGCACCTGCCAGACTGCTCGCCGCTGGAGCGCGTTGAGGCGGACCTTGCGGCCTGGACGTGGCGCCGCAAGATACTCCTCCTGGGTGGCAATCTGGCGGGCCACGATGACCTGGTTGATTTCCCGGTGTAGGTACTCGATACTGAGCCGCTCAATGGCCTGTCGCTGGGCCTGCTGCTGTAAGGGATTGCCCTCGAATTGGGTTACTTTTACCGCCTGTCGCAGTAAGTAGTTCGCTTCGCCGTGGTTGATGGGCTTTGGCACGACTCCGGCCTTTCGCAACAGTGACATGGCAATGCTGTCTGCCGTTTGCACTTCCACGAATTGCATATCATCGCCGAGCAGCTGTTCTAAGAGTTGCCGGGATGATCTGACGAGGGCATTGGTGTAGGTGGTGAAGAGGATGCGGAACTCGTCGCGTCCTTGTTTGCGCAACTCTTGCACCAACGAGCGCACACGATAGAGTGCGATGATGCTTTTGCCCGTGCCGGGACCGCCCTTGAGGAGTGTGGGACCGGAGGCATTGATGGCCCAGTCCACATACTTTTCCTGTTCGGGTGAGAGCTTGAGGAGGAAACCGAGGAGTTCGCCTTCTTTGAAGCGTAGGAGATCATCGACCTGCTGCAACAGGTAGTCGGGCTGCTGCACGACCTGGATGAGGGGGCGCTCGAACATATACTCGTCGATCTTCAAGAGGTGATCTTCGGGAATGCCAGGGCAGTCGAGCAAGTCTTCTTGTGTCTGGATTGGTAGCAAGCGGACATGGCAAGCTTTGGGGATATGCAGGTTCGTTAGCAATTCCTCGGTAATGGGTTCAGGCAGGCGTCGCTTTTCTGGCGTTTTGGGGACATAGGACCGTTCCCAATACGGTTGAGTGGTTTTGGTCGTTTCTGTTTCATGCAGGTCGGCATCAAGCCCGCCGAGGAACTCAACGTCGTGTTCTTCGTCGTAGGTGTCATCGTCACGACGGCGCAGCGCGAGCAGGCTGATGTAGGGCTGCTCGAAGGTGTAGAAGATGCGGTAATTGCCGCTACGGAGGCGGTGAAGTTTGCCATGCATGTACTTGAGCTGCTTTTTGACTTTGGCGTCAGGCGTCGGGTCTTCGGACAACAGTTTGATTTTTTCCAGGACCTGGTGAGCCTCTTTGGGAGGTAAGGCCAACCATTCGGTTTGAAAGGATGGTTTCATTGTTGTGAGCCATTGAGTGGTCATGTAGTATACCCCCTATCTAGCGACATAGCATATTGTATAGTTCAGTTAGGGTGGATTATACCGGATAAAGGGGTTTTTGCATACAGGTCTGGTACTTTGAGTACTTTGCCAGACACCTCAACTATCGCTGCTGTTTGCCTTCTGGGCCCAGCAACTGCATTTCGATCTGGGTAGCGGTGAGTTAGGCAATCACCTCTGGGCGGCAGAAGGGACAGGTTGTGTGAATGGCTGTGGCATTTTTGCCACCGGCAGACTGAGACCACAAAAAAGCATGCTGCTAACGTCTATTGAAGTACACAGAAAAAGAAGGTGTCCTTCAGAATCATGAGACGAAATGATGTGTCTCGTGAAGTAAGCATAATAGATTGGAGCAATAGCATGTCTCTCGGATCACTCGAATTCACGCACAGTGGTATTAACTATGGCCTCCTGAAAAGTCGCCCGACTGACCGTCTCTTCGGCAGTGACCAGACCAATCAGCACTACCAGATTCACGCCATCGCCGGCACAGCAGAATATCGCGTCGCCGTCAACGTCCAGTCGCAGGATGCCCCCTCGACATTACTGTATTTCGTAAATGAAAATTTCCAACACCCGATCATTGACAGGCTCGCGAACACGGATTGGGGCTTTCAACTCGTCGCCAAGCAGCCGGATGGCCTCGCACTCGATTTCGTACGTGGCAATCTCTTTGATGTAAGTCAGATGCAACTTCTCCCAGCCAACGATCCATCCCATCATGACCTCAACGATCTCATTGACGGCTATGTACAGGCCGCCATCGCCGACCCCGACGCGGTCCTCTATGCTTTCGGCGCTGGCTGGGGACCGGAAGGCAAGCCCGATCAGTACTTCGACTTTGTGCCTGGTCAGGGCATCCATGATATCCACATGAATCAAGGCAACTCCGCAAACTGGCAGCATGATGACGGAACATGGCAGGATGGTGGGCTGCTGATCAACCTGGCAGCCCAGAAAAAATGGGTGGCCCTCTTCCTGGCCTTCCAGTCGCAATGCTTCAACACCGATGACACCACCGGGCACTGCGCATAAGGGTGGGGCAAAGATGCCCTGCATTGTCCTTTGTCAGAAATTTTCCGGCTTATGGCCCTTTTGGCGTGGCGCGAAACCTCGATGGCGCCATCGCTCGCTGCTCAGTGATCCCCCGCTGCCTGAGGTCCTCATGGTGTTACCCTTCTTGTGTACACACGTCCTACTGGCAGAGAGCACATCAGGGAGGTGTGAGGAAATGTCCTGCTCTGATGACGCTAACTCCGCTCCACTGGCTGTGCGGTGGGAACACGTTCCACAGGGATGCATCTCGATGATCGTTGGATGCAGAAGGAGAAGAAAAGGGAAGTCCATCAACGCAACGGCTACAGTTTTGAGCGGGGCAAGATGCGCAGACATGTGTGTCTTTTGGGATGCTCTCAAAGTACTGATCCATCCGGGATCTGTCTCTTCCACGCTGATGCAAAGTATCTCACGAATTGTGTAGGAGAGAATCATCCAGGGAAGCAAAAGGAGGATGTGCGTTATGCAACCATCAACCGCGGTCTCGAGGCGCACGACGCAACCACATTGGCGCACGCTCAAGCTGATGGCAGGCTTTCTCAAAATCATTGCCTGTCTGATCCTGCTCGGCGGGGTCGTCCTGGCGGTAGTGATCGTGCTGGAGGTGGTCAAGGTGTTGCCTCTGCCTGTGTTGCCTGTTCCGGCTGAGATGGCATTGCCGATCTCTATGGTCTATCTCATAGGTACTGTGCTGGCAACGGCACTGAGCTTTCTCGTGTTTAATGCGCTCGCTGAGTTGATTCTGTTGCTGGTAGCGATTGAGTCCAATACACGCCAGCGGCCCTTCTAGGGAACTGCTTGCTCCGCGAACATGCAGAGGCTTCTCTAGTTTCGGAGAGCAGGCGCTGCCTGGCTTCGATATCGCGTACGTCGCGTTCCGGCCGGGTGCTGATTTTGCGGCGCAGGAGATGTGAGGTATTTTTATTGCGTTGGTTGCTATTCCGTTGATCTCGACATAAGCTGCGTAAGCTAGAGATGCAGAGCCTCTACTGTCTCCAGTACTTCGTTAGCGTGTTCTTCCGGATTGACTTTATGCCAGATCTTGCGCACGATGCCATCTTTATCAATCAAGAAGGTCTCGCGGTTGACGCCCATGTATTTCTTACCGTACATGTTTTTCTCTCCATAGACACCATAGAGTTGAGAAACAGTTGTGTCGGTGTCGGAGAGTAGGGGAAAAGGAAGACCGTACTTTTCTGCGAATTTATTGTGGGAATCCACACTATCTGTGCTCACGCCGAGTACGACAATCCCGCGTTTCTGCATCTCATGATTGGCATCACGGAAGCTGCAAGCTTCTTTTGTGCAACCAGGCGTATCATCCTTTGGATAGAAATATAAAACTATTGTTCGTCCATTAAGCTCTCGTAGATGCACCTGGCCGTTTTTCACGACGTCGTCACTTCCCACAGCGGGGAGAGTAAAATCAGGAGCAGGCTGCTCCTCCTGGATTATTGCATTACTCACAAAAATCTCCTCTCAGAGTTTGGTTTACTTAACTACGAAGAGTATATCATACCTTTCTTTCATGTTGATATCGCCATGAGGTCGAGTGGACGATCGCTTGACATGGATCAAAGGCGTTGCCAAAGAAGGTGACCAGGTGGCGCACAACGAGATCGTTTTTTTCTACAATCGCAATCGTAACTCGATTGGGTGATCCAGGCCTGCCGGAAGCAAGCGGAGTATATCATGGATGGGGGTAAGGCAGAATACTACAGCTCAGCAGCCAACTGGCTCGCAAAGGCCCGTACGGCCTATCGAGCAATGGGGCGCGAAGAGGAATGGCAAGCGTATCTTAGCGAACTTCTGAGCCGCCATGGACGCAAGTACAAATTAGTACCCATGCTGAAGGCTCTGCGGTGATGAAAGGGAAAGACCACGCAGCACTCGTTTACTTGCCTGTCATGCGGGGAGGCCCCAGGCGGATCCGCTGGCGCATCGCTTCCAGGGGCCAGTGGGTCCAACTGCCCCAGCGTTCAGGCACGATCTTTTCCACCCACCACGTGACCCCCACACGGGCGTATGAGGCCACCAAATCAGCATCACCTGCGACGTCCTGTCCCGTACTGACCCCGGCATGTACGACCTCGAAGGGCGTCGTGTAGCCGGGATGGGCTATAAGAAAGCGCAGCATGTCCTCAACCTGTGCTGGGGAGAGCATCTCGGTCAGCGTCAGATCACGGCCCTGGGGGAAGACCCCATCCCAGTGCACCGCTCGCCGGAAGGGTGCCTTGAACGGCCAGGTTCCCGCCACCCAGATCGGAATGCGCGGCACCTGCAGTGGTTTCGGGAGAAACTGCGCTTCACGAATGTGGTAATAAGTTCCTGCAAAGGAGAATGGCTCTCCGCTCCAGAGCCCGGCAAGCACCTGGAGTCCTTCATCCAGCATGTCGGCCAGCACTTTGAAATCGGCGGCTTCCCCCAGCGCAGCGAAATCATAATAGCCCCCACCCAGGCCAGCGCCGAATATCATGCGCCCACCGGACAGGTGATCGAGAGCAACTGTCTCACGGGCCACGTTCCACGGACGGCGACGGGGGAGCGGGGTGATGAGCGTGCCCAGGCGCAGGCGGCTGGTGCGCAGCGCGATCGCTGTGAGCGCAATCCAGGGGTCCACCACGGGATCGATGGTGGGTGTCAATGTGGTTTTGGACACCTGGTCCCAGAGAAAAAAGCCGTCCCATCCGGCCTGCTCGGCCTCGTGGGCCAGTTCAGCGAGGAGACGAGCATCTGCGTAAGGGCCGAAATTGGGAATATGCAGGCCGTAATGCATGCTTTGCTCCTTTCGACGTCCTCCTGCAAGAGGAGGGCATTCGATCTCATGGAAGGGACTGCGTATGATTATGCAGAGTATATCGCACTGCGACGGAGGACGTCTAGTGCTTCCGTGCCCGTGAAAAGGCCCTCCTACGGTGAGCGAAACTATGCCTTAGTGCATAGTCAACCAACATTTGGGGAAAAGGGAAATTGGGGACACCCCATTACCTGTCCCCCAGACAGGGTCCCCCGGCAGGGAGGCTTCGCCCCCTGCGCCCCTATTGCCTAACAGGTCTCTTGACTTTGCATTAGGTCTGTAAATACAACTTGTTGGCAACAAGCTGAGGTGATATACTCCTTCTGGGGATCGAATGCAAGCGAGGATCAATGACACCTCCAGAACCGTCTCGTAACGTCGTCCTGTAGTGCGTCCTTTGAGCACGTTCCTTGCCACTGCAAAGAAAAGCATCCTGTGTATGACTTCACCTCTCGTAGGCATCATCGCCAATCCGGCATCCGGGCGCGACATTCGCCGGATTGTCGCTCATGGCACCGTCTTTGACAATAACGAGAAGACGGCGATAGTGCGTCGCGTGTTGCTGGGACTGGAAGCTGTGGGTATTCGGCGCGTAGCGTATATGCCGGAGCACGATTTCGGCATTTTACCTCGGGCCCTCTCCGAGTTGCACGGACACCCTTTACAGATTGCTGCCGACCCCCTGGAGATGCCCGTGCTGGGTACCAGCGCTGATTCCACGCGCGCGGCTCACTTGTTGGCCGAGCTAGGTGCTGGCTGCATTATCACGCTTGGAGGAGATGGTACCAACCGGGCGGTTGCCAGGGGATGCGGCACTATTCCTCTTGTCCCTATCTCGACCGGCACAAACAACGTCTTCCCTACCTTTTTGGAGGGCACAATTGCCGGGATGGCGGCCGGGTTGGTCGCTGGCGGCACGGACGGGAGAACGATCCGACGGGCACCGCGCCTGGAGGTGCGTGTCAATGGTGTGGCTGTCGAGAGCGCACTGGTAGATGTGGTCGTCTCTTCACTTCCCTTTGTGGGCGCACGGGCGCTCTGGGATGTGTCGGTGGTGCGCGAGGTTGTCCTGTCGCGTGTGGTGCCGGCGACTATCGGCCTCTCGGCACTCGGTGGCGCACTGCTGAACACCAGCAATGAACGAAATGTAAGGGCAAGGGTGGTAGGGGAGGGTGGGGTGGACCCTTGCGGTTGCCCTGGCATGCACATCGTACTGGGTGCGGGTAGTTTCCAGGTCCTGGTCCCGCTGGCTCCTGGCCTGATCTCCTGGGTCGGCATTCGTGAGCATAGGCGGTTGGCAATGGATGATGTAGTGCGCTTCCAATCGGAAGCCGGAACAGTTGCGCTCGATGGTGAGCGCGAGATTGAACTGTCGACAACATCGGTGGTAGAGGTTTGCCTCTGTGCCGATGGACCGTATGTTGTAAATGTCACTGCCGCGCTGGAAGCGGCAGCACATGCCGGTCGCCTGCATCGTGAGCAGGTTGACTAACGTCTCATGGATATCTCTTGCAGGTATCTCAACTGTTAGGAGGTTTGCAGCTATGGTAACCAAACAGGGTAGTGGTGCTGGTGCGCAAACACTGGATAAGTCCCAACTGCTTCACATGTACGAGCAGATGAAGACGATCCGCGAATTTGAGGAACGCGCAGCTAAGGAGTTTGCTTCAGGGAAAGTCCCAGGTTTCGTGCACCTGTACGCCGGTGAAGAAGCGGTCGCTGTTGGTGTCTGCTCGCACCTGACAGACGATGACTACATTACCAGTCATCACCGTGGTCATGGTCACTGCATCGCCAAAGGCGTTGACCTGCGCGCAATGGTGGCCGAATTGCTAGGCCGCGAGGCGGGAGCCTGCCGTGGCAAGGGCGGCTCAATGCACATTGCAGATGTGAACAAAGGGATGCTCGGTGCCAATGGCATTGTTGGTGGCGGCTTCCCACTGGCGGCAGGAGCTGGACTCACCGCGAAGTTCAATGGCAAAGGGCAGGTAGCCGTCTGCTTCTTCGGCGATGGTGCTGCTAACCAGGGCA
>WNFE01003149.1_pt1 | contig 12239 bp, 6 predicted proteins | sample 5400451 | NCBI WGS metagenome assembly WNFE01 (sample SAMN13153344, study PRJNA577476) | soil metagenome | isolation source: 200 cm saprolite under Douglas fir tree site 2 hole 2 | place: USA:California | collected 2015-04-18
ATGGATCTTCAGGAGAAAATCCGGACTTTACCCACCTCTCCGGGCGTTTACCTGTATAAAAACTCCGATGGCGAGGTGATTTACGTCGGCAAGGCCAAGAACCTGCGCTCTCGCGTGCGCTCATATTTTGGCGAGGGTGCAGACGCCCAGCCCAAGACCGATTCCCTGCTGCGCGATGCCGTAGACGTTGAATACATCGTCGTTGACAATGAAAAAGAGGCGCTGGCGCTCGAAAACAACCTCATCAAGCAGAAGAAGCCGCGCTATAACATTCTGCTGCGCGATGATAAGACTTACCCTTACGTAAAGCTCACCGCCGCAGAGCGTTTCCCGCGGGTTTACGTGACCCGCCGCCTGCGCAAAGATGGCAGCCTCTACTACGGTCCTTACTTCCCTGCAAACCTGGCCTACCGGATCGTGGACCTGATCCACCGCAATTTTCTCGTTCCCTCGTGCAAGATAGACCTGACGCGTTACCACTTACGTCCGTGCCTGCAGTACTACATCAAGCGCTGTCTTGGGCCCTGTGTAAAAGAGCTGACCACGCCCCATATCTACGCCGAAGCCGTGCAGGATGTGAAGCTGTTTCTTGAGGGCAAGCATGGGGACCTCTCCAAATCCCTGCGCTCCCGCATGGAATTTGCCGCTGAGCAGCAACAGTATGAGCTGGCCGGCAAGTACCGCGACCTGATCTCCACCGTGGAGCAATTGCACGAAAAGCAGCGTATGGCCAATGTCGAGGGCGATGATGCCGACGTCTTCGGCTATCACTATGAAAACGAGATGTTGGCCGTCAACCTCTTCCACATGCGCGGAGGCAAGGTGCTTGACCGCCGCGATTTCTTTTGGGAAGACCTGCCGCAAATCCCTCACTCCTCCGAAGACAGTCCATCGGCAGGCAGCAGGAGTCCCGGCTTTGATGCCGGCGCATTCTTCAGCAGCCTTCTGCCGCAGATTTACGTCGACCAGCAATACGTGCCCCGGAACATTTATATTCCGGTGGATTTCGCAGATCGCGATTTGTTGCAGGAAGTCCTTTCCGAACGCCGCGAAGGCAAAGTGGAAATCATTGTTCCCCAACGCGGCGACAAACGCTCGCTGGTTGATCTGGTGGGCCGGAACGCCAAACAATCTTTCGATCAGCGCTTCCGCGTATTGAAGCCCGCCGCAAAGCAGATTCAACAAGCTTTACAAGATGCGCTTGACCTGCCTGCGTTGCCCAAGCGCATTGAATGCTTCGACATTTCGCATATTCAAGGTGCGGAAACCGTCGCTTCCATGGTGGTCTGGGAAGATGGCAAGATGAAAAAATCCGATTATCGCAAGTTCATCATCCGCACTGTAGAAGGCGTGGATGACTTCGCCTGCATGCGCGAAGTCGTCACCCGGCGCTACAAACGAATCCAGTCGGAAAAACAGGATATGCCCAGCCTCATCCTCATTGACGGCGGCCTGGGACAGCTCCATGCCGCAGCCGACGCGCTCACCGAATTGCAAATCACCAGCCAGCCCCTGGCGGCAATTGCCAAGCGCGAGGAGATTATCTACATCCATGGTCAGGAAAACGATCCGCTGGCGCTCGATCATCACTCGCCGGTCTTGCACCTGATTCAGACAGTCCGCGATGAAGCCCACCGCTTTGCCGTTACCTTTCATCGCAAGCGCCGCCAGATGCGCGACCGCGACTCTGAACTGCTGCAAATCCCCGGCATCGGAGCCCGCACCCGCCAGCGCCTGGTGGAGCACTTTGGCAGCATCCGCGCCGTGCAACAGGCCGACTCCGCCGCCCTCTCAGCGGTAGTGACCAAGCCGCAGGCTGAGGCGATTTTGAGTTACTTCAAGAAAGAAGCGGTGGGATAGGCGTGAAGACGTGTATCAGGGCCCGATTTCAGTCGGGCCATAAGTCGCATAAAAATAATGTGGGCTTTATTGATTACTGCATTAATTGATTACTGCATTAGTAATGTCCCGATTGCGCCGCTCGCGGCGCACGGTGGGAGCCCCGGCCTTTAGGCCGGGGTAAAGGTTCTTAAAGCTTTGGGCTTCAGCCCCGGCATTTTGTTAAGTTAGGACATTTGTTATGTTACGCAGCCATCAATAGCCCTGAGGAGACAAATTCATTGATCCCGGGGGATTTCCTGAACACGCTCTACTCTGCCATCCAATAGCGGTATCCCTTCACAACTTCTTCGAGGGTCGAACCCTTGCTGCGATAAACCGAAAGATTGCCGCCCTCCTCACCGCTCCACACAATGCCGATCTCCCACGAGCTGTCTTTTTCATTTTGCAAGGCAAAGAGTGGAGCGAACACCGCTGGATCGAACTCTCCCCCATCGCCCTCTCGCCACGCAGAAACCGAATTTTCCGTGGCCGGCATTTCGTGGATCATGTATCTCTCTCCAATTTGCAAAACCAGGCCAGCCAACAAATTTTTCTTGCGTGGTTCGTAAGTAACAGCCAGCAAGCGGTCATCGTCACTTATCTGTGCAAGCTGCCAGCAACCTGCAGGAGCGCGGTTCTGTTGGTGTGGAAGACCACTCTTCGTCTTGCCATCACATTTTGCTGGCCTTGCTGGGAATCCCTCTGGTGTCAGCCCTCCGGTTTTCATCGGAACAAGGCGCTTACTCTGCAAATAATTCCGGCTCACGAGCAAACAATTGTCATCGGCCTTCAACTTCCCATGGACAACGTAAAACACATCCCCGGCAAGATTTTTGAAATTCCTGCTGGTCTGGCGCCCGTTGCCCTTTTCACTACGGGGCTGATGTTTGACGAATGTGATGTCGAGAATTTTGCCATCAGGACAGATGGCTTTGTTGAAGGTTTTGATCACTGCGATTTTCTCGGAAGACTCCTCCGAGAGGTCAGCCAATAATTCAGTGCCGCTATCACTCGCAAAAGCAAACACAGCATTGGGTAATGCTTCTCGAGCAGGCTCTTGTGAGAAAGCTTCAGGAGCGAGGAGAACTGCCATCACAGTAATGCTAAGCACGAGCGAAAAGATCTTCATTTTTTCCTCAAGAAAATCTCTGTGCACCTATTTCTTTCTCTCTTCCAGCATCTTATTCAAATAACTCTTCACATTGGCCCGCAGGCGCGAGTTGTTCAGCACCTGCCGCAGCGCGGCCGAAGACATGGTGTCTGCAAACGCCAGCGCAGGCGCCAGCGGTGTCTTCTCGTTGCGCAACAGAGCAACGCGTATCTCGCGGCGCAGGCTCCACTTATAGTCGTGGCAAACCGTGTCAATCAGGTGTTGCGGCGCGTCCTCTTTCATCAGCGCTTTCACGATGGCAGCTTCCGTCATCTGCGGATTGCGCAATGCCGCCTCCATCACCCGCTTCTCAGGATCAAGCAACAGGGCCGCGGCAATGGCCTGCGAGCTGCGCTTGGCCAAACTCATGCGCTCGCCCGGAGTGGTGTTCTCCAACCGCGAGATCAGGACATCCTCGGCAAACTTCTTGATATCGGCAAAAACAGCAGGCATAAGAGCAATGTTCATCAGCTCAAAGGCAAAAAGCCGGCGGATAATGGGCAACGAAACGTGACGCGGCGCATGCGGATGCACAACAATCGCATTGATCACCTTGCGGTGCTTCATCACCGCGCCATTTTTGGCCATGACTTCAATGGCGGCAGCGGGCAGGTCACGCCGTTGCAGCAGCGTCAGGGCCAGGTCTTCAGTCAGGCGCTTGTCGCCGGCGGCCGTGCGAAGCACGTCAGGAGATTGCTCGTGAACTAACGTAGCGAAGTCAACCGATTGCACGATCGGGATTTGCGAATTTGGCGAACGACCAGCCATGCTGGAGTTACAAAAAGTTTATGACAATTCTGTCCGTTGTACCTAACTCAATCTCTCTGCCTATTCTGTCTCAAGAATCGGCACTCCATCTGGCGCGGAGCTGCGGTTCTTAAAGACGGTCATTCTGAGCGCAGCGAAGAATCTGAGAAGGATGTGCGATCTACCCTTGCTAGTGGCGCACTTTCATGCTGGCTTGGTCGATTTCGCCTTCCTTCTTCAACCTTGTTTAGGGGCTGAATGCTGACTGCTGAGTGCTGAGTGCTGTTTTCTCGCCAGGGTCAAGGCTCCCATCACCGGTTCCACGTTCCCCAAACTAACAGCGGTTTGAGGAAAGGCATTGCGTAGTGTGTTTGCGAAAACTTCTCGGGTGACCTGTGAATTTTCAAAAACTCCTCCTGAGACCACAACCCGCACCTGGTGCTGCCCCGGCCAAAGCCGGCGAATCACGATCAGGGCCAGTTCGGCAAGCTCAATTCCCGCTCGTTTGAGAATTTCGCCGGCCATAGGATCGCCCTGCCCGGCCTCCTCCAGCACTATGGGAAAGAGCTGGGCAAAATCCGGTGGAGGCGCGGCACTGGCGGCGAGCACGAAATCTTCGTATGTGCTCAATCCCCATGCCTGCGTAATGGCGCTCGCCAGCGCCGTGCTCTTGCCAGAGTCGTGCGCACGCAGAACCGCGCCGACAGCAGCGCACCCGATCCAATATCCTGAACCTTCGTCAGAGACCGTTGGCCCCCAGCCTCCCACACGAGCAAAGTGGTCGTGCTCGTCACGGCCCACGGCGATTGAGCCTGTCCCGGCAACCACAATGCATCCTGGACCGCTGCCGAGGCCTGCTTCCAATGCGATGATCATGTCGCCTACGACGTCCGCCGGAGCGGAGATCACCTCGCCGAGAATGCTGCGCACACGCTCCACGACACCCGAGTCGGAAGCTCCCGAAATGCCGATGCACACGCGCTCGATGCCGCCGGGAGGCACACCCGCTATCTTACACACCTCCTGGATAACGTTGTGTAAGGCGCGCCGGGCCTCCTCTTCTCCCACGCGCTGAATCTTGCAGCTCGAAGTCAAAGCCGTGGCGAGAACACGCTCCTCGTCACCTAACGCGCAACGGGTCTTGCTGCCGCCTGCATCAATGCCGATAAAGAATGCCATGGGTTATAAAAATCGACTCTCAACCGCCCTAAATACGTACTGAGAGAATGCATTTCTTATTTCTTCGCTTGTGAATACTTCCAGACGCTCCCGTCGCAGCCAAGCAGCAGGTATTCCGTTCCATTCTTCTCTGGGACTGCATGCAGAGCATCGCAATCATGGTCGAGCACTTCATCGTAGACCAACTGATTTTCTTCGTCGTAGATATAGAGTAACGAGCGGCTCCACTCGTAGTGACGCAACAAGCTGGCGTAATACGGCGTGTTTTTCGAGAAGTGTACCGGCGTGCCTTTTGGCTCCGCAATGCCTGCATTGCCCGGAACGCGAAGATGGGTAATAGTCCTTCCTTGCATCGACATCACGTATACAAAATCTTCGTCAACTGCTACCAGCTTGTTGAGATGCAAATCGTCCCTCCAGCCACTGAGTGAGAAATTGGCCAAGTAAATGTCAGGGACATAGCGACCCACGATATTTCCATTCGCATCCCTCACCGTCAGTTCTCCCCCAGCGTTGCTGTGCAAAACAACATTGCCCGATTTTTCGTCTCCCGCGACAATCTCTACGTGCCAAACATTTCCGTCCTCTTGCTTCCAAAGCTCCTTTCCGTCCGAACTGAGCAAACGAACACCCCCGCCACCATTCAATCCGACGACAACTCCTTTCAACCCGTCCTTGCCTAACTCGCCCGCCGTGGCGTCATCAATCCCGGGACTCGAACCGCCATACGACCACAAGGTTTTTCCTCCTGAGTCCAACAACGTTACATCGGTATTCCAGCTTCCTCGGCACAAGAAGGAGCCGCTCCCCAACTCCACCGGTATGACCTCAGAGCTGCAACCTTCGAAGTCGAAGCGAACCTTCTTGCTCAATGTGCGGTCTTCCGTCAGGAATGCCGCGCCGTGTTGTCCCACAATGACAACTTCGTGGTTCTTATTCTGGCGAATATCGGTAATCAAACCCAGATCGGGCTCTCTATAGAAGACCTCTTTTGAAAATCGGTCACCGCCCGAGACCACTCTGGCGGTCTTGACCCCGTCCGGCATGGCTGGCATTTTCAACGAGTGGTAGAACTGCCTGACGTGCCGGAATTTATAGATCATGAAGACTCCGCCGCCCAGCAGCGCGACGAAAAATACGGTACCAACGATCATCAAGACTCGATGCATCATGAAGAAGATTTTAATTGTGAAGAGGTTCAACTGAAAGTATCTCAGGCAGTTCCCAGCATCGATACACGTTTTGTTCGCCTCCAGATTGTTCAGAGTCTGAGTGCTGAATGCTATTCTTGACAGCACAGGAGAACGCACCTGCACGCTCTCAAACTCAGGCCTCTTGACCTGGCCATCGTCGCCGCCTATCTGGCGGGCATCACTCTCTTTGGGCTGCGCTTTCGTAAAAAGCAGCGCTCGCTGCGCGATTATTTCCTGGCCGACCAGAACATTCCTTGGCCAGCGATTGCGCTCTCGATTGTGGCCGCCGAAACCAGCACGCTGACCATCATCAGCATCCCCGGACTCGCCTACGATACCAACCTCGGATTCCTGCAACTGGTTTTTGGGTATCTCATTGCGCGGGCGCTGATCAGCATCATTCTCATACCAAAATATTTTGCCGGACGCATGATGACCGCTTACCAGCTCATGGAGCACCGCTTCGGCGGCCGTCTGCGCTCGCTCACCGCTGGACTTTTTCTCCTGACGCGCGCCGCCGCCGAGGGTGTACGCGTCTTCGCGATTTCCATCGTCATAGGAATTGCGATTGGGACGACCAACGATATTGTGCCCATCGCCATCATCACCGTGCTAACGCTGATCTATACCTTCGAGGGCGGCATGACCGCGGTAATTTGGACGGATGTGGTGCAGATGGCGATTTATGTCGGCGGCACGGTGGTGGGGTTTTTTACCATCCTGCACCTGGTCCCCGGCGGATGGCCGGCCATCCATGCCGCCGCTGCCAGCGCGGGAAAATTCAATGTCTTTGATTTTTCGCATTCCCTTTTTAGGACATATACATTCTGGTCGGGCATAGTGGGTGGAACTTTTCTGACCATGGCCAGCCACGGCACCGACCAGCTCATGGTGCAGCGTCTGCTGGCGGCCAAGAACGAGCGCGATTCTAAGAAAGCTCTCATCGCCAGCGGCTTTGCCGTGCTCTTCCAGTTCACGCTTTTTTTGGTTGTGGGAGTAATGCTGTATGTTTATTACCGGCAGTTCCCTCCGACCGCTCCGTTTTCGAGTTCGGACCGGATTTTTCCCACGTTCATTGTTGAACACATGCCCGTGGGCATCTCTGGCCTGCTGATCGCGGCGATCCTCGCGGCGGCGATGTCGAACCTGAGCGCGGCCTTGAACTCGCTCTCAGCCAGCACCATCGTGGATTTCTACGGCCGCATCCGTCCTCAGGCCAGCGACCCGGAGCGCCTGCGCATCTCTCGTATCTCTACTGTGGTTTGGGGGCTGGTGCTGTTCGCGCTGGCGATGCTCGCCGGGCACGGCGGACGCGTCGTAGAAACCGGCCTTTCGCTCGCCTCCATTCCCTATGGAGCCATGCTGGGCGTCTTCATGCTGGGCGTGCTCACCCGCCGCGCCAACCAAACGGGTGCAATCATCGGCATGCTCTTCGGCTTCGTCTTCAACCTCTACCTGTGGCACTGGACCAGGATTCCTTTCACCTGGTACGTTGCCTTCGGTACGGTCGCAACCTTCCTGGTGGGATATATCAGCAGCGTGGTGATTCCTTTGTTCGGTGCGCGCATCCCGCGTTGAATGAAGACTGCAACTGCCTTCAGGAAACTGCTTTCGGAGAACACCACTTTGCATCTAGCGCTTTCATCCATGAATTAGCTGCATCATTAATTAAAAAGATTGGTTCTGGCCAGAGACCTGCATAGTGCGTTATCCTAACCCTTCTACTCACATCGTTAAAACATCTATCTTTGAGGACCCCCATGATGCGTTCTGCCCGGCGTTTTCCCTTGCGTATTTCATTCGTCGATTGTGCATTCATATATTTTGCAGTTGTCTGCACCATGAGTCTGGCTTTGTTACCTGCGGGCAATGCCCAGGCGCCTGGCACGCCGGCACCGGATGGGAAACATTTTCCCGCTGATGCGGTGGCGTTATACAAGGCGAGTTCCGAAGTAAAGACTGCGGCAGGTACAGATGTTGTGGTCCTGACCGACGAGCAGAGTTATGTATTCGATGGTGATGGGCGATCCGTTCAAACGCAATATCTTCTTTACAAGGTCCTCACCCAGAAAGGGGCCGAAGAGTGGGACGAAGTTTCCCAAGATTGGGAGCCATGGCATCAAGATCGTCCCAGCATCCAGGCGCGTGTGATTACAGCGGATAACGCCGTTCACACACTCGACCCGAAGACGATTGCTGACACTCCCGCGAAAGAAGATGCAAGCCAGACCTATAGCGACCGGCGTATACTTCGCGCCCCATTGCCCGCCATAGCACCCGGATCACTGGTTGAGGAAGAACTGACCTGGAAAGAAACTGCTCCTTTTTTCGGCGCAGGAACCGTAGAGCGCTTTTATGTTGGACGCCCGGTCCCGGTGCAACACACCCGTTTGACGCTGGAGGCGCCAGCTTCGCTCTCAATTCAGTACGATCTGCAAATGCTCTCAGAGCTTAAACCCCAGCGCACAGAGGCAAATGGGCGAGTGCAAGTCACCTTTGATGCAGGTCCAACCGAACCGTTCGACAAGGCCGACAACTATTTGCCCAGCGATGTACCGGCGTTCGCGCACATTACTTTTTCAACGGGGAACTCGTGGCAACAGGTCGCGGAAGAGTACGCAAAGATTGTAGACGGCAAAATCGTCGGTGCTGATGTGAAGTCCAGCGTCGACAAGTTGATTACAGGAAAAGGGTCACGCCAGGAAAAAGCGGCGGCAATTTTGCAGTACCTGGACCGTGAGGTCCGTTACACAGGAATTGAGTTTGGTGAAGCCGCTATTGTGCCCCATTCCCCGGCCGATACCCTGAAACAAAAATACGGCGACTGCAAAGACAAGGCCACGCTCCTGGTCGCAATGCTGCGGGCAGCGGAAATTCCCGCTTATGTCGCTCTGCTCAATGCGGGTTCGCGTGAAGACGTCACGCCTAACCTTCCTGGAATGGGCGAATTCGATCATGCCATTGTGTATGCTCCCGGCACGCCCGACCTGTGGATTGACGCAACCGATGAATACGCGCGTCTTGGCCAATTACCCACTGCAGACCAGGGAAGGCTGGCCCTGGTTGCGCGCCCGGGCACCACTGCGCTGCTGCATACGCCGGTCACTTCGCCGGAAGACAATCTGCTGGTTGAAAAGCGAGAACTTTACCTGGCGGAAAATGGCCTGGCCCGCGTTGTGGAAATATCAGAACCTCACGGAAGTCTGGAATCCGATTACCGCGGTTACTATGTTGATAAAGAAAATAAAGACCGCCGCGAGGGCTTGACGGATTACGTTAAGTCGCAATATCTGGCGGAAAAGCTCGATCGTTTCGACCGAACTGATCCCAAGGACCTTTCAAATCAATTTGTGCTTACGCTGGAAAGCAACAAGGTGAAGCGCGGTTTCACTGACCTTGACAGTGCCGTAGCCGCTATTCGGTTCGATACTCTCTTCGAGCGATTGCCCGCTGAGCTTCAGGAACGTGAAAAAGAAGATGAAAAGAATGCCGAAACCCCGGGTGATAAGCCGAAGAAAAAGCGCATGAACGACTATCAATTGTCCGCTGCTTTTGTCACCGAGTGGCAATACAAGATCGTTCCGCCTGCCGGGTTCCGTCCCAAGCCATTACCGCAAAATGCAAAGCTGTCGCTGGGGCCTGCGGTCCTCACGGAAGAATTCTCGACCGAGAAAGATGGAATCATTCATGCAGCAATCCGGTTTGACACCGTAAAGCGGCGCTTGACGATTTCCGAAGCCACGGAGATGCGCAATCGAATCGCCGAGGTGCGTGAGGGAGAGCCCATCCTCATTCACTTCGAACCGGTTGCCGAGGCATTGCTCAACGAAGGCAAAGTCCGGGAGTCGTTGCAGACGTACCGCGACCTGATTGCCCTTCATCCCAAAGAAGCTGTGCATCATCTTCAAATTGCCAAGGCGCTTCTTTCCGCAGGCATGGGAGAACCGGCGCGCGACGAAGCCCGTCTGGCGGTAAAGCTTGAACCAACTTCAGCGCTGGCACAAAAAACCCTGGCAGACATCCTGGAATACGACCTGGTGGGACGCCAATTCCGCCACGGCAGCGACTATGCCGGGGCTGAAGCCGCCTTTCGTGCGGCTAAGAAACTCGATCCCGATGATAAGGCCATCACCGGAAACCTGGCCGTTCTGCTGGAACACAACGATGAAGGCGAACGCTATGGCCGGGGCGCAAAGCTGCAAGATGCCGTTACGGAATATCGCAGCCTCAAGCCCGAGCAACTGGCCGATCTTGGACTGCGGACCAATATTGCGTACGCGCTGGTCTATGCCGGTGAGTACGCTGAGGCCCGCAAGAATGCCGAATCTTTAAATCCCCAGTTGTTGTCCATCATCGTTGCCTCTGAGGCTGGGTTGAACGGACCGAAATCCGCGATTGCAGAAGCCAACAAGCGCACCGGCGGAGAAGCCGAACTCAAACAGGTATTGAAAGGTGCTGGGCAAATCATGCTTCGGATGCGCAACTATCCAGCCGCTGCCGATTTGTTCGAAGCGAGTGCATCAGGAGATAACGCGTCGGAAACAGTCGCATTTGCGACCACGCTGCGCAAAGCTCGCCGGCGAGAGGAAATCCATTACAACGATGATCCCAGCGCGGCCGCCATGCAGTTTTTCAGTGCGGTAATGGAGCCGAATTTGACCATGGAAAAGATGAGCAGCTTTTTCTCCCGGAATGCGCAGACGATATTGAAAAACACGTACCAGGAGGAGATCAACCAGGGATTGAAAATAGGACGGCAGCTACGAGGCATGTTCTCTCGCACAGGTCTGCCTCCCGATTCAATGATGGATGTGGTTATGCAGGCCATCGAACCAACAACTGAAGGCGATGACTCGTCGGGTTATAAAATCACCCTGCGCGTCTTTGGCGGCAAAAACCTGAGCATGTACGTGATAAAAGAAGATGGTAAATACAAGATTCTCGACACCTCTGAAAAGCCCAATGCCGTCGGAATGGAGGTTCTCGACCGCTTGAACGCCAACAACCTCGCGGGCGCTCGTAGCTTGCTGGATTGGACACGAGAAGATCAACACCTTGAGGGCGGTGATGATCCATTGGCTGGCGCGCCATTTCCGCGATTTTGGACGAAAGGTAAAGAAGCCGACGCCCAGCAGATGAAGCTGGCGGCTGCGGCAATTCTGGTGCAGACAAAACAAACAGCACAGCAGGGAGTCGGGATTCTGGAGGCCGCGAAGGATTCGGCCAAAAGCGATGTGGACAAACTGAACATCGCGCTGGCCCTGATTGCCGGTTATAGCAGCCTGGATGAATATGACAAGACGCTCGCAGTCTTGTCCGAACTGGCAAAACAATATCCGGAATCGAAGAGCATGTTTGAAGGACAATCGTTTGCGCTGCGCGCGCTTGGCCGTTATCCGGAAGCCGACCAACTCGCGCAAGATAGGCTGAAACGCATGCCGGATGATATTGACGCCATGCGCGCTCTTGTCTTAAACGCCGTGGTGCGCGAGGATTATGTCCTGGCCCATGATTTAAGCCTGAAAATCGTGAAAGCCGGAAAAGCTGAGGCCCCTGACCTGAATGGTGCCGCCTGGAATGCACTTTTTACCGGTAAAGTCTCGGATGACGACATTGAAAATGCAATCAAAGCAGCGCAATTGAGCAAGACCAAAACCGCCGAGTTACACACGCTGGGCAGCGTGTATGCTGAAATTGGGAAAATTAAAGAAGCCCGCGAAGTGCTCATTCAATCCATGGATCTGCTGAACCTCGATGAACCCAATCCGGATTATTGGTATGCCTTCGGACGGATCGCCGAGCAATACGGAGAACGTAACGCCGCCCTCGCCGACTATGCCCGGGTTACCAAGCCGAAAAAAGCTCTGCAAATCCCGAGTTCCTCCTATCGCCTGGCGCAAAACCGATTGAAGGTTCTGGATAATGCATCCGATAGCAAAGTTTCAGCTTCGAGCAAGAATTAGTTCAGGCAAGATCACACACATCAGGAACACGACACAGATGAAAGCAAAACAGCCTCTGCGTTCCTCCGCGCCCTCTGCGGTTTAATTACTTGTGTATTCTGCCGATAATTCTTATGGTATTACCTT
>WNFE01003153.1_pt1 | contig 12232 bp, 13 predicted proteins | sample 5400451 | NCBI WGS metagenome assembly WNFE01 (sample SAMN13153344, study PRJNA577476) | soil metagenome | isolation source: 200 cm saprolite under Douglas fir tree site 2 hole 2 | place: USA:California | collected 2015-04-18
GGGCGAGAAGCCCTGCCCCTCGTGCAGGACCAGGATCGGCTTGCCTGACCCGAACTCGAACAGTTCCAGCCGAACTCCGCCGACCTCGACCTGCCGGGCGAGTCGCTCGTCCTGCACCGATGCCATCGATAGCCCCCTTGGACCTTGTGCCGTACCGCTCGCACCTGAATATACCATCGGGTATGTTTAGATGCAAGGTAGCAAACCTCAGTGTTTCAAACCGTCCAAGGGCAGCGCGCCGGTTCGCTCAGCGGCGGTGAGCAGCAGATGCTCGCGCTCGCACGCGCGTATATCAGCAGCCCGCGGCTGGTGCTGCTCGACGAGGTGTCCATGGGGCCGGCACCGATTGTCGTCGACGAGATCTTCGGGTTCCTGGACCGGCTGGCGAAGGAAGGGGCGGCGATGCTCCTCGGCGAGCAGTATGTGACCCGTGCGCTGGAGCTCGCGGACTACGCCTACATCCTCACGCGGGGGACCGTGAGCTTTGCTGGGGAGCCGGCCGAGCTCGAGGACGAGTCGCTCTTCCACCACTACATCGCGGGCTGAACATCACCAGACGGCGGGACGTACCGCCTGGGCCGAGTCCGGCGCCGCGGGCCGGCGGTCACGCCAAGGCTCGGCGGACTTCCGCAAGGCACTCGAACGAGGCGAGGACCTCGCCTTGGTCCTCGGCGAGGTGACGCACGATCACGTCGGTGTAGCCGAGTTCGCCGAGCCGTGCGAAGGCCTCGACGACATCGTCCACGCTCCCCACCGCGAGGGCCTCGGGTGTGAACCCGCGGTACCCAGCTTCGATGATCGGCGTCGCGACGCGGTTCGCTTCCGAAGCGGATTTGGCCACGTGCACATCCCGGCGGATCGCCGTGACCCCAACTCCCCGGCCATGCTCGAGGCAGCGTTGCCGGTAGAGGTCGATCTGGGCCCCGGCCTGCTGGAGCGTGAGGTTTGGGCCGGCCAGCCAGCCGTCGCCGAGCCGACCGGCACGGTCGATCGCGGCGGGCGCCGATGCCCCGATCCACACGTCGACAGGCTCAGACGGCAGCGGTCCGATCTGCGCGCCGCGGATCGGCACCGGCTCGTCGGCGTCGACGCACTCGCCCTCCAACAGGCGTCGCACGACATTCAGGCTCGCCTCGAATGTCGACCCGCGGGTGCGCAATGTCGCGCCCATGCCGGCGAACTGAGCTTCGCCTTCCCCGAGCCCGCATTGAAGGATGAAACGGCCACGGGCGATTGAGGCCAACGTCCCGACCTGCTCGGCCAACAGCACCGGATGCCACAACGGAAGCAGGTACAACGCGCCCGCCGGACGGTCGCCCCACTCGGCGAGCACGCGGCCGAGCACGGGGCTGTTCTGGTAATAGGGAGAACCGGTGACGTGATGGTCGCCGACGAAGAGGCTATCGAGCCCGGCTGCCGAGGCCGCCGCCGCCCGCTCGACCATCCATGTCGCGCCGACCCGCGCGTCAGCAGTCGGATAGCTGCTTCGGAGGGAGACGCCGATCCGCATGCTGACAGATTGGTCGCACTGGAAGGTGACATGCAAGGATGATCTGTCGCTCGTGGCCGAGCCGGGCCAGACGGTTGCCATAGTGGGCCCCACAGGCGCAGGGAAGACAACGCTTGTCAATCTGATCATGCGCTTCTACGAGATCGACGCTGGCGTCATCACGCTCGACGGTGTGGACATCGCCGAGCTCACCCGAAGCGAGCTTCGATCGAAGATCGGAATGGTTCTCCAGGACACGTGGCTGTTCGATGGAACGATTCGCGACAACATCGCCTATGGCAACTTCCAGGCCACCGAAGAACAAATCCTCGAGGCGGCTCGAGTGTCCTACGTCGACCGCTTCGTCCACTCCCTGCCCAAAGGGTTCGACACGGTAGTGGACGATGACGGCGGCAGCCTGAGCGCAGGCGAGAAGCAGCTCATCACCATCGCACGCGCCTTCGTTGCTGACCCCGCTCTGCTCATCCTCGACGAGGCCACCAGTTCGGTCGACACTCGCACGGAGCTGCTTGTTCAGCACGCGATGGCGGCGCTGCGTTCACGCCGTACGAGTTTCGTGATCGCTCACCGCCTGTCCACGATCCGTGACGCCGACCATGTTCTTGTCATGGACGCTGGCCAAATCGTCGAGCAGGGCACCCACGACGAGCTCCTCGCCCAGCGCGGCGCTTACTTCGTCTTGTACGACTCCCAGTTCCGCGCGCCCGCCACCGAGGTGGAGTCGCTGCCAGCTGCTGGGGGGATAGGGATGCCTATGATGTCGGCGAGACTGGCACGGTTCTGATCGCGACAACGAGCTCGACTGGGGGTTCCAATGCCAGCCAACGTGCGGAGACCTATTCGTTTTGGTGTCTTGGGTATGTACGCCGACCGGGAGGCGATTATCGACGCCGCCCGCGACGCGGAGCGGCTCGGGTTCTCGACGTTTTGTGTGTCGGACCACTTCATGGCGCCGCTGGCTCCGCTGATCGCGCTACAGGCCGTCGCGGACGCCACGAGCACGCTACGGCTCACCCAGACGGTGCTCGATCAGGATTTCCGGCACCCGGCCGTCCTCGCCAAGGACCTGGCGACGCTCGACCTCCTGTCAGGAGGCCGCGTCGAGGTCGGTATCGGCGCCGGGTGGATGAAGGAGGAGTATGACCAAACCGGTATCCGCTATGACAAGCCGTCGGTGCGGATCGAGCGCCTCGAGGAGGTCATCATCATCCTGAAGGGACTCTTCGCGGAGGCGCCGCTGACCTTCGCCGGGAAGCACTTCACGATTACCGGGCTTAACGGTGTGCCGAAGCCCCGGCAACGGCCTGGGCCTCCGATCATGGTCGGCGGAGGAGGACGAAAGCTCCTCTCGGTTGCCGCCCGTCACGCCGACATCATCCAAGTCGCGTCGACCAACACCGCCAGGAGAACGTCGATTGACGCTGGCCAGTTCACGGCCAAGGCGTTCGAGGAGAAGGTCGGCTGGATCCGCGACGAGGCCGGGGAGCGGTTCGAGGCCATCGAGTTGGGGACGCAGCTGCTGAGCCTTACCGTGACCGATGACCGGTCGGCGGGAGTGGAGGCCTTTCGAAGCATGGTGCGGGCGATGCTCGGCGGGGCCGAGTTCGACCTTTCCGAAGACGAGATCCTCGAGTCTCCATCCTTCGCTATCGGTACGGTCGATCAGGTGGCCCAAAAGCTCCTCGAGAGCCGTGAGCGGTTCGGATTCAGCTACTTCACCACCGGCGTCAGCAGTAGTCCGGAGTCCGCCGTGCCGGTGATCGAGCGACTTGCGGGGAAGTAGTCAAGTACTTCCTCGGGGCCTTGGCCGGTCAGGGGCCCGCCGGAGGTTTGACCACCTCGCCCGCTCAGCGGTAGGCCGGCCCAACCTGGCTATGATCCCGCCGTCCATTTCGAACAGCTCATCGAGACGGAGATCCACGACGTGCTAGCGGAGAAGCTGGTGATTGGTGAGCCCCCGTCCGGCAGCGGGGTCGAGGTCGCCACTGGGGAAGGACCGCCCGGCTGGCCGGAACGCGACGAACTGGTGACATGGCCGAGCTGACCATCCCGGTCTCCCAGGGACAGCACCTGCGCGGCTATCTCGCCGCGCCGGCAGGCGACGGGCCCTGGCCGGGAGTAGTCGTGATCCACGACGCGCTGGGCATGGGCCAGGATCTCCGTGACCAGGCGGACTGGTTGGCGGGCGAGGGCTACCTGGCGGTCGCGCCTGATCTGTACTCGTGGGGCAGGAAGATCACCTGCCTCCGTTCGACCTTCAGCGACCTGCGGGCGCGTAAGGGCCGGGCGTTCGCGGACATCGACGCGACCCGGGACTGGCTGGTCGCCCGCGACGACTGCACGGGGAAGGTCGGCGTGATCGGTTACTGCATGGGGGGTGGGTTCGCGTTGCTGCTCGCACCCGGGCATGGCTTTGGTGCCTCGAGTGTCAACTACGGTCAGGTTCCCAACGATGCCGAGGAGATCCTGGCCGGGGCGTGCCCGGTCATCGGGAGCTTCGGCGCGAAGGACCGCACGCTCAGAGGAGCGGCGGCGCGTCTGGATGGCATCCTCGAGCGACTCGGGATCGATCACGAAGTGAAGGAATACCCTGACGCCGGCCATTCCTTCCTCAACGACCACCACTCGGCGCTGTTCGGCGTCATGGGCAGGATCATCGGCGCGGAATATCACGAGCCGTCCGCGATCGACGCCCGCCGACGGATCATCGCGTTCTTCGATCACCACCTCAGCGCTGCCACGTGAGATAAGTGCCGCGTCCTGAGCCGGTCAAGGCCGGGATGCGAGATAGCGCTCGTACTGGGCGGCCGTGCCCTCGGCGGTGACGCGCCAGGTGAACCGCTCGAGAACCCGGGCGCGGCCCGCCGCAGACAGGCGGTGGCGCTCGGCCGCGCTGTCGAGCACCGTGAGTATGGCCTCGGCCAGTGCAGGAGCGTCGTTGGGGGGTACCAGCCGCGCCGCGCCATCGGTGCCGACTACCTCGGGAAGCGCTCCACCGGTCGTGGCGACGAGCGGAGTTCCGCTCGCCATCGCCTCGATGGCCGGAAGCGAGAACCCTTCATACAAGGACGGCACCACGGCGACCTCGGCCTGGGCATAGAGCTCGTTGATGTACGCGTCGGTGACGCCGTGGACGAAGCGCACTTCGTCTTGGCCGAGTCCCAGGCGGCGCAGAACCGACGGGATCGTCGTCCCCTGACGCTGCTTGCCTACGACCACGAGCTCCACCGGACGTTGGCGGCGCACGAGCGCGATGGCTTCCAGCAGGGGAACAAGGCCTTTGAGCGGGACGTCAGCACTCGCCGTCGTAAACACACGTCCCGGCACCCGGGCAATCTCCGGCCGTGGCTTGAACCTCTCGTGGTCGACTCCGACGGGGACGACGCTTATGCGATCGTAAGGGACTCCCATCTGCTTGGCGATGTCCGTGCGCGAAGAATCGCTGACGGTGATCATGTGCTCGAGGCGCCGGGCAACCGCGATCTGTGCCGGCAGGAATGAGTACCACCGCCGTATCCGAGCTCGTCGCCAAACGCTTTCCGCATGAGAAAGCTCGAGATCGCGATCGACCGTGATCGGGTGGTGGATCGTGGCGAGGAGTGGTCGGCCTTCGTCTATGGCACGATGGAAGGCGCGCCCGAGCGACTGATTGTCGTGCACGACATCGAACTCGTCCCATCGCCCCTCGAGGAGCTTCATGACGCGGTAGCTGAAGGTGTGGGCTTCGGGAAACTGGCCGCTGGTCACAAGGCCGAACTCGAGCCAGTCGATCGTGGTCCGCAGCTCCCACGGTAAGGGGATCCACAGGGGGTACCGGTGCCGGTACAAATTCAGGCTTGGCACTTTGACGAGGTCCACTGGAGCGTCGATGGTTGGGTACGGCGGACCACTGAACACGGTGACCTCGTGTCCGAGGGCGGCGAGCTCGCGTGTGAGGTGACGCGTATAGACGCCCTGGCCCCCCGAATATGGGTTGCCGCGGTAGATCAAGAAGCCGATACGCCGTCGCGTCGCCATGGGTTGCGGACAACGCTACCTGGCGACGAGGATGCAGAGCCATGTGGAAGGACGGCATCGAAGCGCGGTACATCGAGCTTCTGAAGGGATGCCTCAGCCGGACGCTGTTTCCCGCCGAGGAGCCGGGCGTCGATCCCAGCGTCCGCCACGAGGGCCGCGACTGGCCCTCCCACGCCGAGACCATGATCGGCACCCGGCGCCTCGACAACCTCGTGCACTGTGTGACCGCCGTGCTGCAAGACGATGTGCCCGGCGATTTGATCGAGACCGGCGTCTGGCGCGGTGGTGCCACCATCCTGATGCGTGGCGTCCTCGCCGCCTATGGCGTCACGGATCGCACTGTGTGGGTGGCCGACTCCTTTCGAGGGCTTCCTCCTCCTGACGGCGAGCGTTACCCCGCTGACGCGGGCATCAACCTGTGGGAGGAGCCCTTTCTGGCCGTCGACGCGGATCAGGTGCGGGCGAACTTCGCTCGATACGGCCTGCTCGATGAGCAGGTGCAGCTGCTGGAAGGTTGGTTTCGCGACACCCTGCCGTTGGCACCTATCCAGCGGCTCGCGGTGATGCGGCTCGACGGCGATCTGTACGAGTCGACCAACGACGCGCTCGAGGCGCTATACCCCAAGCTCTCGCCGGGCGGTTACGTCATCGTCGATGACTACGGCGCAATCGGCGCGTGCCGTGACGCCGTCGACGGCTTTCGAGCCCGGGCGGGCATCGATGATCCGCTTGCCGAAATCGACTGGACGGGTGTGTTCTGGCAGCGGTCGCGATGACCACGTTCGCCGACTACTACGAGCTACTGGCCGCGGTGCACGCCCACGTCCATCCGAAAGTGTATCTGGAGATTGGTGTGCACCAAGGTCATTCGTTGCGACTGGCGACGACGGCGGAGCTGGCTGTCGGCGTCGATCCCGCACCCGATCTGCGATTTCCGATGCCGGACGGAGCGCGTGTTTACCCAACCACGAGCGACCAGTTTTTTGCCGGCGATGTCGATGGCGCGCTCGGAGGTCAAGGCATCGACCTCGGATTCGTGGACGGGCTGCATTTCTTCGAACAGTCGCTTCGCGACTTCGCCAATCTCGAGCGCTGGGCAGCGCCGGAGGCAATCGTGCTCGTGCACGATTGCCTGCCGATCGACGCCATCACCTCGAGCCGGGAGAGGACGACGGTCCTGTGGAGCGGCGACGTCTGGAAGCTCGTAGTGTCGCTACGAACGCACAGACCGGATCTGGCTATCAGCACGATCGACGTGGCTCCCACGGGTCTCGCCGTGATCACCGGGCTCGACCCGTCGTCAACGACGGTGTTCGACAAGTTCGCCGAGCTGGTCTCCGAACTACGAGCACTCACCTACGACGACATCCTTCCCGAGCTGGGCCAGTTGCTCAACGTGGTCCCCGCACGGTGGGACGACCTTGTCGACTTGTTCGCACCGCTCAACACGACCGGCGCGGGGCCATAGCGACCACGGGCGAAGTCAGCCATGGCCAACAAGCGCCCGCGTGTATGCCAGTAGAGAGTGCGCCGAGACGGAGAGAGCAGCCCCCGCACGGTGTGGAAGAGATAGAGGCAAAAGAGCACCGTCGCGTGTTGAGTCCCGAAGTGGTCACGTTGGAGCATCAAGGAGTTCCGCATCATGAGGTATTCGGGCACCCCCTGCTCACTGGTCATCCCGGCGTTGCGAACGACAGCGCCCCAGACAACGCCGACCTGCCAGCCGGCGCGTTGCGCTCGCAGGCCGAGCTCGGCCTCCTCGCAGTACGCAAAGTACCGCTCGTCGAAGAGGCCGATCTGTTCAAGGCATTGCCGGCGGAGGATCATCAGGGTGCCGTGGGGATGGTCGGCGTCCTCCCAACCCGGGCGACGGTCGGACGTTTCGAGAATCGGCCCGAGCCAGGGATTGACGGTAGGAAGCACCCGGTCACCGAACGTGCCGTACTGACCGACGTCGCCGTACTCAGCGCTGGCGAGCCCGGCCCGCGGCCGGGCCTTTGCTGCGCTGAGGAGACGCTCGAGGCAGTGGGGCTCCACCACGGCATCGTGAGGACACACGACCGCCCAATCGCCCGCCGCAGGACCTTCGTCCAGCCAGCGGCGCAAACCGGTGTTGGCCGCGGGACCAAAGCCGGTGTTGCTACCCAGCTCGATGACCTCGGCACTGGGAATGGCGGCTCGTAAGGTCGCGAGATCACGGGCCGGCGAACCGTTGTCGACGATGACCAGGCGCAGGGGCACCTCTTGATCACAGAGCGCTTCCGCTGTCGCGACGGCGGACTCGGGCCGGGCTCGATGGACCATGATCACGGTTACTGCGGGCTGGTCGGTCATGAATTGTTGGCCCCTGCCCACGGTCGCAAGGCCGGGCTCACGCCGGGACGCTAGGGGATGACACGACGCCGGCGCTAGCTGCCAGCCAGTCTTGACCGGTGAGCGCGTGGCCGAGCTCGACTCCACGCCGACGGACAACGGACCGTGGAGCTGGCCCCTCGGCCGCCCCGGCCCGGGCCGCGGCGGCTGGCGCAGCCCGAACGGTACCTTCATCGGCTTCCCGCCGGCCACAACGTGCTACCCGCCCGCTCGGAAATCAGGAGAGGCCCGGGTGTTCTGGCTCAACGAGGAACTCCGTGACCGCCGACATTCGGCCGGGCTCGGCCCCGCTGGCGGCGGCCGCACTGGGCGCCGCTTGGGGCCAGCCCGCCCTTCGTACGTGCGCGCGAGGGGTGGTGTCGTCGAGGAGCCAGCCCGGCTCAATTAGTGGCGAGGAATGAGGCGAGGGCTTCGGCTACTTGGCGTGGAGCTTCGATTTGGAGGAGGTGGGTTGCGCCGGGGATATCGGCGTCGCGGCAGTGGGGGAACCATTGGTGCAAGACGTGGCGTACTTCGGCGTGCTCTGGCCCGCTGTTGGTGCCGATGACCGACAGTACCGGGCAGGTGATGGCGGCTGTTTGTTCGGGTTCGAGGTGCCAGTGGCCGAGCACGGGTAGCTCGATTTCGAAGAAGGTGGAGGCGTCTTCCTTGGCTTGGTCCACGGCGCCGGGCAAGGCCCGCTCAAGGATTGCGTGCGAGTCGGGGCCGAAGCCCAGGTCGAGGAAGCCGTCGACGGCGCCGCCGGGGTCGCCTTGGGTGTAGCGCTCGAGGAGGGCGGTCACCGCCGCGATGAGCTCGGCCCGGGGTGGCCCCCCGGACACGATCGGCGGTTCGAGCACTGACAGCGATTGCACGGCGTCGGGGTGCCGGGCGGCAAGTTCGAGCGCGATCACTCCGCCCAGGGAGTGGGCCACGATGTGGGCTTGCTCCACTCCGAGGTAGGCGAGCAGATCAGCCGCATCGTCGGCTTGCTCGGCGACGGAGGTGGGGCCGGGCGGATGTGAGCTGCCGGCGAACCCTCGCCGGTGATACCGGATCGTTTCGAAGTCGCTGAGCGCGGGCTCCCGGGTGAGGGGTAGGAGCGAGTCGGCGACGTGGGCCCCGTGGATCAGCAGCATTGGGGGCCCCGCGCCGATGCGTTCGTACTCCAGTTCGACGGTGTTGACCTTCGCACCCTTCATGGCGTTGTGTTCCTCTCGTTCGGGATAGATCTGGAACATGATCGCTTGCAAACCACAACTTATTCGTTGTATACTACAAATGACAATGGGCAAGCAGTCCGACGCGCGGGATTCAGACATGGATCGGATATTCGGGGCTCTGCGCGAGCTACGACGGGGTTCGTCAGCGACCGCGATGCGAACCCGGCTCTTGGGTACTGGGCGTCCAGCGCTAGCGATGGGGCAGGCTGAAACCCTCGACGTAATCGCTGAGCGAGATGGATGGCGAATGGGGGAGCTGGCGACTGCCCTCCGGATTGACGCGTCGACGGCAACCAGGTCGATCGATCCCCTTGTCCGACTGGGGCTCGCTACCCGTCGCGAAGATCCATCGAGCGCGCGCGCCGTGGTCGTGTCACTGACCAGGAAGGGCGTCGCTCGACACGCTGAGCTAAAGGCACGCAGTCGCGATATCTGGCAAAACCTCCTGGCCAACTTCACGGCAGGCGAGCTCGCCGATTTTGCCGATTTCATGGACCGCGTCGTCGATGCTCTTGACGCCATCGCAGCGTCGGACCACGTGATGGCCAGCCGTGGCTGACGGGGCGGAACGCATAGGAGCTAACATGGTGCCATCAGCGGTCTCGGTACGCGGTCTCGCCAAGCGCTACGGCGAGCTCGTCGCTGTCGCAGGCATCGACTTCGACGTCGAACCGGGTGAGACCTTCGGCTTCCTCGGTCCCAACGGCGCCGGCAAGTCGACCACGATCGGGATGTTGTGCACCTTGGTCGACCCGAGCGCGGGCTCAGCGCTCGTGGCCGGACACGACGTCGCGCGAGCTCGCGGTGAGGTCCGGCGAAACATTGGTTTGGTGTTCCAGGAGCCGACGCTCGATCTCTACCTCACGGCCGAGCAAAACCTCCGGTTCCACGCCGAGCTCTACGGCGTCCCACGTGGGCTGTTCCCCGACCGCATGCGGCGAGTCCTCGAGATGGTGGGGCTCTGGGAGCGGCGCGCCGGCCGCGTGATGACGTTCTCGGGCGGAATGCGACGCCGGCTCGAGATCGCCCGCGGCCTGTTGCACTCGCCGCGCGTATTGTTTCTCGACGAGCCCACCGTCGGTCTCGACCCGCAGACGCGGGCGTCGATCTGGGACTACATCGACGAGCTGCGGCGGCAGGAGGACATCACGATCTTCCTCACCACTCATTACATGGACGAGGCCGAGCACTGCGACCACATCGCGATCATGGACGAAGGTCGTATCGTCGCGCTCGATACGCCCGAAGCATTGAAGGCGAGCGTCGGGAAGGACCGGGTGCAGATCTCGACCGCGGACGACCAGCGGGCAATCGCCGATATCGAGGCGCGCTTCGGCATCGAAGCGGCAATGCACGAGGGCGCTGTGACGTTCGCGGTGAACGCCGGCGAGCGCTTCGTCCCGCGGCTGTTCGCCGAGCTCGGCGTGCCGATCCAGTCGGTCAACGTGTCGCGACCGTCGCTCGACGACGTCTTCCTTACCTACACCGGCCGTACGATACGCGACGCCGAGGCGTCGACCACCGAACAACTGAGGGCCCACCCGCTTATGGCGGCGGCGGCCCGGAGGGGATGAGGTGACAGCCACCAGTCACCCGACCGACGCGCCGCTTGCGGTGACTGGGATCCGGCTCCCCGACGTCGGCCTCGCCCACGACCTCCGGGCGGTGAAGGTCGTCTGGCAGCGCGAGATGATCCGGTTCTCCCAGGACCGAATCCGCATCGTGACCGCGCTGATCCAACCTATCCTCTACGTCTTCGTGCTCGGTAGCGGGCTGTCGTCACTTACGCGCGGCGCGACCGGCGATGTCAGCCTCCGCACGTTCATGTTTCCTGGCGTGTTGGCACTAGCCGTTCTGTTCACGGCGATGTTCTCAGCGGTGTCGATTGTGTGGGACCGCGAGTTCGGCTTTCTGCGCGAGATGCTGGTGGCGCCCATCCGTCGCAGCGCGATCATCGTCGGCAAGTGTCTCGGCGGCGCGACCGTCTCGGCGATCCAGGGACTGATCGTGCTTGCCATCGCCGGATTGGTCAATGTGCCCTACGCGCCGGTCATGCTCGTCACCCTGGCCTTTGAGATGTTGCTCCTCGGATTCGCCATGACCGCGTTGGGTCTCGTCATCGCCGTTCGCATCAAGCAGATGCAGGCGATGATGGGCCTGATGCAGATGGTGGTATTGCCGCTGATGTTCCTCTCCGGTGCGCTTTATCCGCTCGGTGGGCTGCCGTCGTGGTTGAACGTCGCCGCGCACGGGAACCCGATCACCTACGCCGTCCATCCCCTCCGTGAGGCGGTCTTCGCGCACATCCACGCCAGCTCGATCGCTCGTGCCCACCTCAATCCTCCACTCACGTGGTGGGGTTGGACGGTCCCGACTGGCCTCGAGCTCCTCGTCGTCGTGGTGACCGGCGTACTCTTCCTCTGCGTCGCGATCTTCGAGTTCGATCGAGCGGACTAATCGCTTCGCAGGATCTCGCGCACCGATGCGACTTCGGCCGAACCCCTATCAACGAGTTACTTCCGGAGCGCTGACGGACAATCGCCCACTCGCGACGGCAGCCTGCGCGTCGGGGAGATGAGTGCCACGGCGCACCACCTTGTGGGATCCGGCGTTGAGGCTCTCCATCGACGCGATCATTGGGTACAAGGTCATCGACGCGATCGGTCTCACGGTCACACCCCGTAGGTGGACGACGTGTACTTGAAACAGCTACACCTCGAGTTGTAGGCGACGTCGCGGGCCGCAGCGACACCGTCACGCCGATCAGGGCCGTAGGAGCTAGCAAAGAGGCTGGCGGCCTCGAAACGGACACGGGCAAGAGCGCCCGTCACGGCCGCCGGCGACAGACCTCCGGCCGCCGTGACGAACGCGGCGAGAGCGTAGACGTGATCGCAGTACAACCAGCCGTATGAGCCGGTGGGCAGCCCGCGTGCTTTCATCAGGCTGTCACAGCTCTGCTGCGGTGCGGTCGTGGCCGGCAGGGTCGTGCCGGTGTCCGCGGCCGGGATCCAACCGACGCCGACGCTGCCAGCGAGCTGCGAGGGCGGACCCTGGATGCCGGTGTCCTGGCTCGAGAGCCCGTAGCGCGGCTTGTACCCCTGCGACGACGCCGCGTTCGTGAAGAGAGTTG
>WNFE01003154.1_pt1 | contig 12230 bp, 7 predicted proteins | sample 5400451 | NCBI WGS metagenome assembly WNFE01 (sample SAMN13153344, study PRJNA577476) | soil metagenome | isolation source: 200 cm saprolite under Douglas fir tree site 2 hole 2 | place: USA:California | collected 2015-04-18
AGCTGATCGAGACCGGTGGGGCCACTGCCGGCGCCCGCAAAGCCAAAGCCGCGGGAGGCTCGATTGAGCAGGTCGGCGTCGCAGACCAGGACTCGAAGACTTGTGCCCCGGGCGACCTGCTCGGGGACTCGCACGGTGGTCTCTTCCACGCGCGCGGGGCCGCGATAGGGTCGAAGCAGCACGCGGACGCGCAGAGTCTCGCCGGGAGCGGCTTCACCTTTTTCGAGCCAGGCGCTTTCAATCACGAATGATTTTCTGCCCGGAGTGCTCTCGACGCGAAGAGCGATGCGATCCACCTTCGCGGGCTCGAAGGTATTGACGAAAAGGCGAGCGAAAACAGTTTGCAAAGTGAGGGCGATGGGGAGGCCGTCAGGAGAGAGAGAGTCACCGGGAGCAAACGTGTTTTCGATTTGCACCGGCGCATGGCCTTGCAAGCGAATCTCGCCCGAGAGATGAAGAGTGGTGCCTTCGCCGTAGAGAGAATTTTGCGTCAGACCGCTGAAAGTGGTGAGGGCCACGAGGAGTGGAGTGAGTTTAGGGTGATTGACAAGCTCGAAATGGAGCGTCTTTTGCTTCGCAGGTCCATCGCCCGAAACCAGAAGTGTTAGATCCAGAGGAATCATTGCCGGGGGCGCACCGAGTTTGCCGGTGACGGCAGTGAGACGATCGCCCGTGATCGTGCCGATGGAGCCGCCCACGTTGACGATTTTGGTGGAAGCGAGTTCGGAAGACAGCGTCGTGACCACGCGGCTGCGTGCCATGGGAATCTGAATGTCACCGAGACTCAGAAACGGATGGCCACAGAGATAAACGCGATCGGCTTGCACCGCGGTAACTGTACAGGCGGAGTTGATCGAGGCATCGCCCTGAACGAGAACCATGCCGGCCATGTCACCGGCAACGAGGTGCCCATCATCAGGCCGCGGTGAGGCTGTGCCACCCTGCGCGGCCACGAAGCCGTAGCCTTGCAGTTGATTTGCGAATTGCTGGAGTGCGGCAGGCTGGAAACCGGAGAAGACGAGCGGTGTTTCGATGGGCTCGAGCGCCGAGCCGGAAGGCAAACCGGTGCGCGTGGAAGCTTCGCTGGGAAGCCCGAGCTGCTGCGTGGTTGTTTGAGCTGAGGCAGCCTGGGAGGGCGGGTTCAGCACGTCCTGAATGGGCGTGACGCCGGCGATAGGCTCTTTGGTGAAGATGCCGAGTTTCAGCGACAGAGCGCCCGCGAGTTTGCCGTCCAGATAGACGGGGCTGCCGCTCATTCCGGCGACGACTCCGGTGTGTTCAACCTTTGGCCCCTTCAATTGCACCAGAATGATGGATTGTTTGGGGCCCAGAAAATTGTCCAGAATGCCGATGACTTCCAGATCGAACTTTTCCACCTGATCGCCCGCGAAAATCGTGTAAGCATACCCTTGCATGCCCGCGCGGACCTTGCTGAGAGGAAGGAGTTCGTTCGACTCTTGCGCGACGGCGACTCTTGGTCCCAGGCATAAAGCCGCCAGGAACGCTAAGAGCGCGAGGATTAGAACGCTGTGAAACTTCGACAGATGCGACCGGGCCGTACGCATGAATCGGTAATGATACGCGGCAGAGTAGCGCTAAGCAATCAAACCTAAGATGCCCCGCCGATAGGAAGAGTTAGCTAGACGTACTGGAGCTATTGTCTGCAGGGTGGCGGCGGTGTATGTTACAAATTAGAAGAAGAATATCAGAGCAGTATGCCTCGCATGCGGTACCCGGCTCACCTGCAGGCGTACCCTGTACCGGGTTTCGTGTCGCCCGGCTAGGGGAAACCACTACCGGAGAAACCACGCCTATGAAAGCCTTCGCTGCCTTCTGGGTACGCTTTCTGACTGTTGCTGCGTTCGTGATGATCGCCGGATTCGTTTTCGTCCGCGGGCAGTCCCCAGCGATTAAAGTTGTGGACGTGATTCCTGCGAGCCTCAGCGGGGAGACCAATCAGGACAGCGAACCTTTCCTGGCAGTCCAGACCGTCAATCCTCAGATCATGGTTGCCTCGGCGTTCACTCCCAATCCTTTTTCTACAAGTGGAAATGCGCCCGTTTACATTTCCGAGGACGGCGGCAACACGTGGGCGCTAAGCGCCATCACTCCCGTACAGCGTATGACTTGCGACATCACGCATGCCATGCCCACGGGTGAGAACCATCCCCGCGGCGACCTGCACGCCGGCACGCTGGCTTGCGCCGCATCCGTCACGCTGGACGAGTCGGAATCGAATGATGTTTCTGCCAGCGCTGTTATGAACGTGCAATCCACGCGTACGAACGTGGATCAACCTTTCGTGCGGGCTTTGGGCATTTCCAATAGCGATCATATCTACGTGGGCCTTAATGATTTCAACCAGCCCAACGGCCACACGGCAACAGTGGACGTATCTGTGAATGGCGGGGCGACGTATAAATCCGTTTCGATCGAAACGCGAAAGACTGCGGGACAGGATGGTCCGTCCGTTCGGCCGGCGGTCGCCGCCGACAATACCGTCTACGCGGCCTTCTTTGGCTGGCGAAAATTTAATGGCACAGTCGCGACGAGCGACATTGTCGTTGTCCGCGACGATGCTGGAGGAACTGGTCCCCTTCCATTTCAAGCGTTGAAAGACCCATCGGACAAATTGCCGGGGCGGCTGGTGGTCAAGGGCGTCTCCATCCCGTGGTCCAATGCGCCGACCCTGGGGCAGGAGCGCATCGGTTCGACGCTTTCCATTGCGGTCGATCCGAATAACAGTTCCACTGTGTACGTCGGTTGGGCGGACCGCGGGAACAAGGGTGATATCTACGGACTCCACGTGCGGCGTTCGACCGACCGAGGCGCAACCTGGTCCAAGTCCGACTTGCCTCATACGACGATCAGCAATGCCACGAACATCGCGCTTGCAGTAGCCAACAATGGCACGGTGGGTCTACTTTACCAGCAACTTTCTGGCGGCCGTTGGGTTACACATATGGTGGAATCGCGCGATGCTTTCGCGACCATTCAGGACATGATTCTCGCGAATGTCCCGGCCGATACTCCCGTGCAGCAGTTCTTACCTTATCTGGGGGACTACGACTACTTATTGGCGGTCGGCAATGAGTTCCGGGGAGTTTTTTGCGCCAACAACACGCCGGATCTCGCGAATTTCCCCCAGGGAGTGACGTACCAGCGGGCCGCAGACTTCGGCAAAAAGATTCTCACTGACGGCTCCGGCAATCCCGTGGCGATTTCCATCGATCCGTTCTACTTCAGCGTTCCGGTGAAGCCGTGACGCGCATTTGCACCATGCAGCAGAAGAAGGAGGGGCGCATGAATACTTTGAGATTTTTCCTTACCAGCGTCCTGTGCGTGAATCTGTTGGGTGTTCCCGCGCTTCCGCAGGCGGCAAGCGATCAGGCGGCCCTGGTCAAACAATCCAGTATCGTTTTCGCGGGCACGGTCAGCCAACTCGGGGCCACGTCCTTTGCGGGTGTGCCGAAATCGGCTCAGACGATCGTTGTTCGCGTTGACTCCGTATTGAAAAAGCCGCCGGCGGTTTCACTGAAGAAGGGCGATAACGTCACCGTTGAGTTGAAAGACCCATCCGTTTTCCAGCAAGGCGCGCAAGCAACGTTCTACACGGAAGGCTGGATCTTTGGTTCCGGCGTCGCCGTCAAGGAATTGGGCCACGAATTCAAGCCCAGCAGCGGTGAGACTTCTAAGCCACCCGGCGCTGATGAAAAAGCAGTCCAACAAACTCAGGAGCAAATCAGCGATGAAGAACTGAGAGACCGGCTGAACGCGGCGGACTTCGTCATCATCGGGCGCGTCAAAGAAGTCCATCGATGGACCGTGCCCAAGTCGGCCCCCCAGCGCGTCTCCGAACACGATCCGGACTGGCACGAAGCCCTCATCGAGGTCCAGTCCGTCCTGAAGGGTGGGCAAGTCAAAGGGAACAGCATCGTCGTCCGGTTTCCAGGACGCAACGATGTGGCCTGGGTGCACTCACCCAAGCTCGCGAAGAATCAGCAGGGCATCTTCTGCCTGAATAGAGATCAGACTTCCGGTGTACCCACCGAGAAAGTGGGAGGCCGCCAGGTGGCCGTGTACACTTGCCTGGGACATGGCGATTCGCTTCCCATGTCAGACGCACCCCGCGTGCGCTCCCTGCTCAAGAACTAAAATCATAACCTGCGAAAAAAAGTACTCGACTCTCCCGCTTTGACTATTGCTCTTGGGAAGCCATTTGTTGGCAGACCGTCCGCCGCCGCTTCGCCCATTGCCGGAAAAACTTGTTTTGACAAACGACCTACGGAGCATAGAATACGCTCCACTCTCCGGCACTTTCCAGGATATGGACTCCGAAGCACAAATCGCAGCTCGCTGAAACAGGTGTCGAGAGACGTTGTTCAAGGTTCATCACGGAAGTTTTGTCATTCCGGGCAAAGAGCCAAGAAAATGGCAGAGGAGGGAATCGTGCGCCGACGAGTGCCGGTCCTCGCGATGATGTTTTTTGCAATTAGTCCAGTGTGGGCACAAAGCCCGCCACCACCCGATCAGGCCGAACAAGTCCGAATCTTGCTCGAGCGGGTGGAGCAGCTTGAGAAGCGGGTTGCGGAGCTGGAAACCAAACCAGCTGTGGCCGCTGGTGTTACGGTACAGGCGGCGAATGTCGCCGCCGTCGCGAAGCCAGAAATGGCCGAACCAGCGCCACCGCCCGCGTCCGGACATCAGCACGAAACGGCTGAACCACAGGCCGCATCCGGCCAGATGGAAGTGCACTATCCGTCGCTCCAGATCAGGGGTTTCGGCGATGTGGACTTTTCGGCGACCGACCAGAAGGGCACGACCAGCGGATTCAACTTGGGCCAGCTTGATCTTCATCTGGCTTCGGCGCTTTCCCGAAAAGTGACGTACTTTGGCGAACTTACGTTCAATGCGCAGCCGACGGGCTATACGGTGGAAGTGGAGCGGTCCATCATCCGGTACGACTACAACGACTTTTTTAAACTATCGTTCGGGCGGTACCACACGCCCATCGGCTATTGGAATACCGCCTTCCATCACGGCGCTTGGCTGCAGACTACGATTAGCCGTCCGGACATGGTCAGGATTGGCGGGACGTTTATCCCCGTGCACTTTGTGGGTTTTTTGGCTGAGGGAAATATTCCATCAGGAGGAGCGGGACTCAGCTATAGCGCCGGCGTGGGAAACGGGCGCGGCTCGATCATCAGCCGTCCTGGCGATGCGGGCGACAATAATAACAATCGCGCGTGGGTGGCCAACCTCTACTCCAGGCCGGTCAGACTCTACGGATTGCAAATGGGAATCTCGGTGTACCGCGACAAAATCACGCTACCGGTCGTGACACCTACGGGAAATGAGTTCCGGGAATGGATTTCCGCGGCGCACATCGTGTGGACCAAGGAGAATCCGGAATTCCTGGCGGAATTCGCGAACGTCAATCACAGGAATATTTTGACCAATGCCATCACCAACAATCAGGCATACTACGTGCAGATCGGATACCGGCTGCCGTGGTTCGAAAAGACGCTGAAGCCCTACTACCGCTTTGAGCATACGCACACGCCGCTGAGCGAACAGGTTTTCATCAATCAGGATCTGGTCGAGTCCATCCTTGGCCTGCGCTATGACATCACGAACTACGCAAGCTTTAAGAGCGAGTACCGCAATACCAAGCGACTGCTAACAGAACCGCGGGTGAACGGCGTATTCTTCCAGACGGACTTCACGTTTTGATGAGCGCGAATATGAATGCCACCAGCAAGCGCATCGTGACATTTCTCTGGACGTTCCTATGGTCGTCTATGGTCCTGCACTTCCCAACTACCGCGCAGACCGCGCGAGGCGCGGACATCGCCGTGGTGGTGAATGCTGATACTCCCGTAACGGATCTTAGCCTCGCCGAAGTACGCAAGGTGTTACTCGGCGAGCGGCAGTACTGGAATTCAAAGCTTCCAGTCGTTTTGTTGATTCGTGCGCCGGCGGCTCGAGAGCGCGACGTGGTGCTGCGAGTGATTTATCAGATGTCCGAGGCGCAGTTCAAACAGTACTGGGTGGCGAAGATTTTTCGAGCGGAAGCCGCGGCGCCTCCCAGGATTGTGTATTCGAACGACATGCAATTTGAACTTTTGGCGGCCCTGGCTGGTTCCATTGCGTTTGTGGATTCCCGAAACATGCGTGCGGGAGTGAAAGTCCTCCGCGTGGACGGGCATTTGCCTGGTGAAAAAGACTATCCCCTGCGATAAGTTCTGATCCGCGGTTTGTGGGAGAACTGCCCTGCGCCAGGCTTAACCGGCAGTGCGGCCCTAATGGGAAAGCTTCATACGCCTAAGGATTTCTCTGAATCGCGGATCGGGCCTGATATTTTCGAACATCGGCTCGACCGCCAGGGAAACCAGGCCACTATCGTGCTCCTCGTAGGCCTTCTCCAGCCACTCAAAGGCTTTTTGCTTTTCGTCCATGCGCATATAGGACTCCGCGATGCTGTAGGAGGAGACGTAGCTGTGCTTGGAGAGTTCCGTTAAGCCTTCCAGCCAGCTTTGCAAGACGCCTTTGTAGCCGGACTTCGTGAAATCCTCTTCAATGGAAGCCGCCAGTTCGGGGCCTCCGGAGAGCGACAATGCTTTTTCCCTCTCCGCAACGGCTTCCTTGTGCTTGCCCATGTGCGCGTAGACTTCTTCGAGGATGCGCCGGGCCGGTGAAAACTTCGGGTCAATATCCAGCACTTTTCGTAACTGTTCGACAGCATTCTCATTCTGACCCGCAAGATAAAATTGCCACCCCATGGTGGTATTGATGATGAGAGAGAGCGGATCTAATTCCTGGGCTTTCTTCGTTTCGGCAATGCCTTCGTCGAAGCGGCCCATGTTCGTCAAATAGTCGCCGTACCAGTGGTGCGCCGTGGCCAGGTTCGGATTCAACTCGATGGCACGCTTGAATTCTTTTTCGGCTCCTCCCCAATCCCATTCAAAATGTTCTTTTACAAGGCCCAGAGAGGTATGCGCCTCCGCGAGACTATCGTCAAGGTTCAGCGCCTGCATCGCCGCGGTTTTGGCTTTCGGCCACGCCTCGGATGGGGGGAGGTAACCGGCGTCGCCCAATAAACTGTAGCTGTCCGCCAGGCCTGCGTAGGACAACGCATAACCAGGATCCTTCTGCACGGCCTGAGTGAAATAGTCCGCTGCTTTCTTGAAATCCGCCTGCGTCCACTTGTTCCAGTAAAAGAGGCCCTGGAGATAAAGTTGATAGGCTTCTGCATTTTCGGTAGGCCGCTTCGCGAGCAATTTCTTTTCTTCTCCCGCAAGCCGCGGGCGCAAGCGCCCATAAATGTCGCCGGCAATTTCTTGCTGCACGGACACGAGATTGGAAAGCTTGCGGTTGTATTGCTCACCCCAGATCTGCCGGCTGTTCTGCACGTCTTCGAGACTCACGCTGATCATCAGTTCGTCGCCCGTTTGGATCAGCCTCCCCGTGAGAATGGCTCGAACATGCAGGTCGCGACCCACCTTCTGCAAATCCGTCGCCTGGCCCTTGTAGCGGAAAACCGTGTTGCGCGACATGACCGCGAGATTGGGGAGCTGCGAGAGGCTGTTGATCAGGCTTTCCGTGATTCCGTCGCTCAGATACTCCGTTTTCGGATCGTTGCTCAAATTGGCAAAAGGCAGAACGGCGATCGATTCAATGCGTGCCTGGCCTGCTCCCCCAAATACGCGGTCCCGCAAATTGCTCACATTCAACCCCAATAGGATCAGCAAGAGGGCGAGAACCCCGCCCCACACCAGATGAGGCCAGAGACGGCGCAGCTTTTGGCGTGAAGCTTGCCCGGTGGTATAGGGCATCGCGCGTGCCGAATCCGTGTCTCGTATCAGACGCTGCAGGTCCGCGCGCAGGTCCGAGGCGGACCGATAGCGCAGCTCACGGTCTTTCTCCAGCGCCTTGGAGATAATCTGTTCCAGTTGGAGGGGGATGGTCGGGTTCAGCCGCGCCGGCGGGATCGGTACGCGGTTCAGGATGGCATCGAAAATCACGCCGGACGTGTTTCCGGTAAACGCGCGCTGACCGGTGCACATCTCATAAAGCACTAGCCCCAGGGAGAAAAGATCGGTGCGTTCGTCGAGTTCTTGACCGCGGACCTGCTCCGGGGACATGTAAGCAACTGTGCCCAGAGCCACGCCGTCGCTGGTCAGATGGACGTCCTGGGTGGTGACTCCAAAATTTCCCGCGGTCTGCTTGGCCCGGCCCGCGCCTTTGCGTTCTGGCATCAGCTTGGCAAGTCCGAAATCGAGAAGCTTTACCTGGCCGCGGTCGGTAAGGAAAATATTGGCGGGCTTGATGTCCCGGTGAATGATGGCCTTGGAATGGGCTGCTTCCAGGGCGTCCGCCATCTGGTGGCCGTACTCCGGCACACGCTCCAATTCGATCGGTTTCCCCGAAATGCGGTGTTTCAGCGTCTGCCCTTCAAGAAATTCCATGACGATGAAGTGCTGGCCCTCATATTGGTCTACGTCATAAATCGTGCAGATATGGGGATGATTGAGCGAAGAAGCTGCCCGAGCTTCCCTTTGAAATCGCTCGATTGCCAAGGGTTCCCTGGAGAGTTGCTCGGGCAGAAATTTCAACGAGACGGGGCGGCCGAGTCTGAGGTCCTCGGCTTTATACACCACGCCCATGCCGCCCCCGCCAAGTTTCTCCAGGATGCGGTAGTGGGAGACGGTTAGCCCGATCATAGAGAGGAAACCGCCATTGGCACGCCATATTAGGGTGCGCTTAGAAACAAGTCAACGCAAAGGGCTTCAGCGTGTACGAAGGTGCAGTTGGAACCGGGCAGCCGAGCTGGCGTCTTGCTAATCCATGTGGTGGTGCATGGCGAAGACTTTGTCGAGTGAATCTTCGTAGGGGTAGACGTGGACCATCCAGCCGAAAATGACGGGATGAAAACGGCCGCCAGCGGCGTCGCAGGCTTCTTGCGTGGCGATGGCGCCCTTGAGTCCAAACTTGCTCATGTAGGCGCTGCGCAGCTGGCCCTTTTGCGGCATGCAAAGATTGGTGTGCAGATGCCACATGGCCACGCTCAGCGGCACGCGTTTGTTGAGCTGCTCTTCGGTGGCGCGCTTGGGCATGGTGTACATGGCGCCGACAAGTTCGTAGCCGTCGGAAGTTTTTTTGTAGAGCAGGGAAGTGGGGCGCGCTGGATCAAAAGTGAACGCTTCGAGGAAGCCATTCACATATTTCGTGAAGTGATATTCCGGCTGCGGCAAATTCGGCAGGAAAATTTTGTAACCGTCGTTCAGCGCGACGTGGTAGTCCTTGTACTTTTCGATGCCGGAGCGAAGTTGCGTGACGATCTCACTGGCGCGGGCGGCGTCTTCCGATGTTTGCGGTCGCATCGCCGTCATGTGCATGTGGAGATTGTGCGCGTCCATGTGCCCGGGCGTCATATCGTGAACGGCGTGAGCTTCGTTGGCCTTGGCGTCGTCCATATCCATTCCGGACATTTTGCTGTGGTCCATCGGCTGCGATTCCTTCGACTGCGAGCTGGACGACTCCTGGGCATCCTGCATTGCTACAGCGGGTGTGCGGTGGCCGGGAATGGCGGCAAGAAGGACGCTTACAAGAAAGAGTGCGCCGAACAAGATTCCGGCTCTGGTGGCGAGATGAACAAACGTGCTGCGGGCTGACATGACAATTCTCCTCAGCTAATCATACGCATCGCAAGGCCGCGGGATTTCAGCGCGTGGTACAGGGCGTGCCTCTTGAAAGACTGGCCGGGAGTACAGGAGCTAAGGGAGGTAAAGGACGTCAAGAGAAGCAAAGGAAGTAAAGGAAGACGCGGTAGATTTGGCGTGAATTGGCGGAGCGCGAAACGAAGATAGGCAGCGTGCTAAAATCTTCGCCGTGAAAAAAGAAACCATTCAACCCGCGAAGCACCTGACCGGCGGACTGGACCTGCCGGGCGATAAGTCCGTTTCCCATCGATACGCGATGCTCGCCGCGCTGGCCGAGGGCGCCAGCGAACTGCGGCATTTTTCGGCGGCGGCGGATTGCCGCAGCACCTTGGCGTGCATGAGCGCGCTGGGCGCCGGAGTCAAGACCGACAAAGACACGGTTCGAGTGACCGGCCGCGGGCCCCACGGCTTGAAGAGCAGTTGGCGCGCGCTCGATGCAGAGAATTCCGGAACGACCATGCGGCTACTCGCCGGAATTTTGGCCGGCCAGCAATTTTCGTCGAAGCTGACGGGAGATGGCTCGCTGCGGAAGCGGCCCATGAAGCGGGTGATCGGGCCGCTGCGGGAAATGGGCGCGGACATTCGCGCGCGCGACGATAATTTTGCCCCGCTGGAAATTCGCGGAGCCCCGCTCAAGGCCATCGAATACAAAATGCCCATGGCCAGTGCGCAGGTAAAATCCGCGGTCTTGCTCGCGGGACTGTTTGCGGATGGCGTGACGTGCGTGACGGAGCCGGCGCGAACCAGGGATCACACCGAGCTGGCCCTCGAGGAATTTGGCGCGGCCATCGAGAAAGACGGGCGAACGATTCGAATTCGCGGACTCGGCGGCGCAAGTGGCGGCGGCAAGCTGCTCGCCAAATCGCTCGATGTACCGGGAGATTTGTCTTCGGCGGTATTTTTTATTGCCGCGGCGTCCCTGTTCCCCGATTCGAACGTGCTGATTCACAATGTGGGATTGAATCCGACGAGGACCGCCATTCTGGATTTATTTTCTTCGATGGGCGCCGCAATTCAAATCCTCGGGCTCAAGAGCGCGCACGGGGAAGTCGTCGGCGACTTGGCAGTGAAAGGAGCATCACTGAAAGGTGGGGTCATCGCGGGCGACCAAATTCCGCTGGTCATTGACGAGTTGCCAATGCTCGCCGCGCTGGGTCCATATACGGAAGAGGGGATTGAGATTCGCGATGCGGCGGAACTGCGAGTGAAAGAGAGCGACCGGATCGCCGCGCTCGTGGAGAATTTGCTCCGGATGGGCGCTTCGGTGGAGGAGCGTCCAGACGGATTGAAAGTGCAAGGGCGTCGCGCGGGAAAATTGCGCGGCGCCGAAATCGAACCGCGCGGGGATCACCGCATCGCCATGGCGTTCGCCGTCGCGGGCCTGGCGGCCGAAGGAAACACTACGATTCGCGATGCCGATTGCGCCGCCGTTTCCTTCCCAACATTTTTTCAGGAATTGAACCGCCTCGCAGAGCGTTAGGGTAAAGACCCGACGCTGAACTCAGGTATTTTTTTCAGCATTTTTATTTACTGTTCACACTCGCGGCGCTAGCCTTGGCCGATCGTAGGGCGCGCAATTCCCAGCCTGCTCGCGGACTCCGGCCGTAGCTGGAAGAGTCCGAATTGCAAATCATCTAAATCAGGGAGTGACATCATGAAGGTAAATCGCCGCGAGTTGTTGAAGAACGCCGCATTCGTTTCGGGAGCCGCGTTGGCTGCCGCGTCGTGGCCCTCGGGCAAAAAATTGTTTGCGCAAGATGTACTTCTGAATTTGCCGAATCTACCGAGCCCGGGGAATTCCGGCATCGAACACATCGTCGTGGTGACGATGGAGAACCGGAGTTTCGACCATTTTCTCGGGTGGCTGCCGAATGCGGACGGAAAACAAGCCGGATTGTCGTATGTGGACAGCGCGGGCGTGAGCCACGCCACTCATTCGCTCTCGGGCGACTACACCGGCTGCCCCCATCCGGATCCAGACCATTCCTACGGCGGCGGTCGCGTCGAGTATGACCATGGATTGATGGACGGCTTTCTGCGCACGGGTAGCAACGACGTCTATTCCATTGGCTATTACGGCGAACAGGACATCCCGTTTTACGCGGCGCTGGCCCGGAACTACACCGCTTGCGACCGGTACTTCGCCTCGATCCTTGGGCCGACCTTTCCGAACCGGCTGTTTCTGCACGCCGCGCAAACCGACCGCCTGACAAATAGCACCAACTTCAGTTTACTGCCTACAATTTGGGACCGGCTTGCCAGCGCCGGAGTGACAGCACGCTATTACTTCTCCAACGTGCCGTTCGTTGCCCTATGGGGCGCGAAATATCTCGGCATCTCGCGTCTCTACGACGAGTTTCTCGTGGCGGCCAGCACTGGAACACTGCCGGCGGTCTCTTTCGTTGACCCCAGATATACCATCCTGGATGACGGTACGGGCAACGACGACCATCCTCACGCCGATATCCGCAAAGGGGATCTCTTCCTTTACGAAACATTTAAGGCCGT
>WNFE01003156.1_pt1 | contig 12224 bp, 9 predicted proteins | sample 5400451 | NCBI WGS metagenome assembly WNFE01 (sample SAMN13153344, study PRJNA577476) | soil metagenome | isolation source: 200 cm saprolite under Douglas fir tree site 2 hole 2 | place: USA:California | collected 2015-04-18
CAGTAGCGAACAGCGTGGGGTCGGCGGAAAGGAGGGCGACAAGGAGTTTGACTGGCTGAGGTGGGGTAGGGGCGCCCATGTTACGAAGAAAGAAACGGAGAATGGGGGAGCGGGAGAATCGGAGAAGGGATAAGACGAAGATACAGCAAGGCAAAAGCGAAAAGAGTTCTCCGGTTCACCGTTTCTCCGATTCTCCGTGTCGGTTTTTGAGTGCCAGCAACCGATCGTACACCGCGTGGGCGACCTCGTCCTTGCTCATCAGCGGCAACGTTTCAATCTTCTCGCTGCGGTCGATCAGTGTGACGATGTTCGTATCATGCGCGAAGCCGGCGCCTGCTTGAGTCACATCGTTCGCGACGATCATGTCGAGGTTTTTGCTGCGCAGCTTGCGCGCCGCATTCTGCAAAACTTCTTCAGTTTCAGTGGCGAAACCAACAAGCAGGCGTGAGTCTTTCTGCCGACCGAGTTCGGCCAGGATGTCGGGATTGCGCGTCAGTTCGATGGCGAAGTTTCCCTCGCCTTTTTTCAGCTTCTGTGGCGCCACTTGGGCGGGGCGATAGTCTGCCACCGCCGCCGCCGAGATGATCATCGTTGCTTGGGAATAATGCTCCAACACCGCCTGACGCATTTCTCGCGCCGTGCGCACCGGGCAAAACCGCACACCACGTGGCGAGGAGAGCGCAGTTGGTCCACTCACCAGCGTGACTTCCGCGCCGCGCCGCCAGGCCACGCGGGCCATGGCGAACCCCATCTTGCCGGTCGAGCGGTTGGTGATGAAACGGACGGGGTCGATGGGCTCGGCATTCGGTCCAGCCGTGACAATGATGCGCTCGCCGCGCAAATCTTTTTTCGTCAACGTTGCGCGCGCCTCCTCGACGATGTCTTCAGGATCGGCCAACCGTCCTTTCCCTTCATAACCACAGGCGAGAAACCCCTCCGCCGGTTCGACAAAACCATAGCCCAGGCTGGCGAGTTTGCGCATGTTCTCTTGCACGAGCGGATGGGCATACATGTGCACGTTCATCGCTGGAGCCACGAGAACGGGGGCGGTCGTGGCAAGGAGTACAGTCGTCAGCAAGTCATCGGCGAGTCCGTGCGCCAGCTTGGCGATGACGTTGGCGGTGGCTGGAGCGATCAAGATCAGATCCGCACTGTCAGCCAGACGGATGTGGCCGATCTCAGACTCTTGCGTAAGGCTGAAAGTCTCGGTTGACACCGGATTGCCGGAGAGCGTCTGGAGAGTAAGCGGAGTGATGAACTCCTGCGCGTTCTTGGTCATGAGCGCTCGCACAGTGGCGCCATCTTTGACCAACAGGCGCACGATTTCCGCTGCTTTGTAGGCGGCGATGCCGCCGGTAACGCCTAGAATGATGGTTTTGCCTGTTAGCATATTTTAGTTCCCTCTTTACCGGGTATGGTCGGGACGGAAACCATCAATATGACCCTCCGCTTTTCCCTCGTCGTTGCCAGTGTTCTTTCCACCCCACTGTAACCAAAACGACCGCGACCAGTATTATACCGATTCCACTCCACTGGTAAGAGGTCTCCAGGATAAACCCTCCTCCTAGCAGTGATAACATAGAGCCGAAGATTCGTTTGCCCTGACCGGGCTGAGCTAAGGAGACGGCCTGGGTGTTCACTGCTCTCTCAAAGCGGCAATGACGACGCGCACGCGCGATAGTGCGGTGAGATTGGTCAGCACTGCCAGCAACACCAAACCGGCCATGAGGGTGTAATGAGAAGCTTGGCAAGAAAGATGATTGAGGACAGTGCTGAGAAAGGAACTCACACCGAGGAGCACATAGCGTTCCCCGCGTTGCATCAGGCCTCCGCGGCACTCTACCCCTAGTCCTTCGGCGCGTGCGCGTGTGTAGCTCACCATCATCGAACCAAGAAACCCGGAGGCTACAACCCATAACATCCAGGAAGCGGAAAAAAATACCCCTAGCCCACAAAAGGTGAAAAACTCAGCATACCGGTCAATCACGGAATCAAGAAACGCGCCCTGGCGGCTCGCTTGCGCGGTGCGTCGAGCCAAGCCACCATCGAGTAAGTCTAATACGCCGCACCCGAGCATCAGCCAACCGCCGAGGAAAATGCAGCCGGTTGCATACATAGCTCCAGCTAGCAGGCTCATTCCCAGTTGGGCAAAAGTGAGAAAGGCTGGCTGCACTCGCAAACGTACTAATGTCGGCTCGAATGAGGCAAGAGAGATCCGCATCCATTGGCCGATCCATTCATGCATGGCAGCCGGCAAGGGAGAGGCGTTGCAGAGGAACCCGCGCATGCTCAGGAACACCGCAGCTATGAGGTACAGGAGGAGCCCCGCTGCGAGCCACGGATGGCAAGTGAAGGGAGGAGCAGCAGGCATAAGAGCAATCAGTCGTCAGTCGTCAGTTTCGAACAACTGGTCCCCATACAGCTGCGTTACCTTCCCTCGAAGGCCAAGGCTCACTGACTCCTGTGGCTACTGACTACTTCCCCACTAACGCTCAATTTCCCCGCGGATGAAACACTCGACCTGGGTGTGTGCCTCAGCATCGGGGAATTGCTGAGGCGGGTGTTTCATGAAATAGGCGGCAACGGACGTGAGAGGGCCGCTAATGCCACGATCCCGGGCCAGTTGGCAACAGCGAATCACATCGATGACCACCCCGGCGGAGTTTGGGGAATCTTCGACGGCTAAACGCGCCTCGATCTCGATGGGGATATTGCCAAAGATCCGGCCTTCAAGCCGTAAAAAGCCGACCTTTTTATCCTCTTGCCAAGGAACGTAATCGCTGGGGCCGATGTGAACCTGGTCCGCGGGCAGAGGTTCCGGGAGAATGCTTTGCACGGCCTCGGTCTTGGAACGCTTCTTCGACGAGAGCCGGTTGCGGTTGAGCATGTTGAGAAAATCGGTGTTCCCGCCGGTGTTCAATTGATAGGTGCGCGTGAGTTTCACGCCACGGTCAACAAACAACTGCGCCAGGGTGCGGTGCAGGATCGTAGCGCCCAATTGTGACTTGATATCGTCACCGACCACGGGGATGCCGCGGTGAAGGAACGCCTCGGCCCACGTCGCCTGAGACACCAGGAAGACCGGCATGCAGTTGACCAAGCTGACGCCGACATCCAGGCAAGCGCGGGCATAATATTCGGCTGCTTGCTGACTGCCAACGGGCAGATAATTGAGCAAGATCTCAGCCTGACTATCCTTTAATACTTGAGCAACCTCGACCGCAGGGCGCTGAGCTACGATAAAGCGGCGCTCTTCCGGATAGTCTTCCATGTGTGGCGAGACGCCATCCAACACCGGCCCCATATGGACGATCACGTTAGCGCAAGGCAAATCCGGCCATATCAGAGTGGTATTGTTGGGTTTGGCAAATGCCGCTTCTGCCAACGAGTGTCCGACCTTGCGCTCGTCGATATCGAAGGCGCAGACCGTTTCGATGTCGGCTGGAGTATACCCGCCTAAATCGTAGTGCATCAGCCCCACGGGTTCTGTCCGCTCTTCCTCGCGGGCGTGACGATAGTATTCAATTCCTTGCAGCAGGCTACTCGCACAGTTACCCACGCCCACGATGGCGATCCGGATTTTTCTACCCATTCCTCACCCTCCGTGTGGGTTCCCTGATTGCCCGCAACAGCTAACACAGGCATACGGTCAAGTAAAGAGACGCTCTCCCCTTGCGCGAAAAGAGCAGGGCTAGGCTTGTCACGTCCGTCTCTGACGCTCCGTGTTTATCCATGCTTTGTTCACGCTGCGCAGAAAGCCGTGAGCGACATTTTGCGTGATCTCCTTGACCTTTTCCCTCCCTTTGGCATTATGGGGAACAACCGTGATCCATCTTCGTTGATGGGAACCGTTCACTTTGAGTATCCGAGTGCGTTTTCAAGCAACCCCCCCCCCAACTGTTGCCCCTGCGCCGCACCTTCTCGTCACTGCTGAACTGGAGCAGGTCGAACGACGGCTCATGACGCTTTTACACTCGCGTGAGCCGCTGCTGAACGAAATTGGTCACTATCTGATCGGCGCCGGCGGCAAACGGGCTCGTCCGGCGGTGGCGCTGTTGGTGTTCCGTGCCTGCGGTGGCGCTGATGCCACCGATATGATCGACGTTGCCACCGCGTTGGAATTGATCCACTCCGCCTCGCTCCTGCATGACGATATCATTGATGGCGGGGAGACGCGCCGTGGCAAGGTTTCTGCCTTCCATCGTTTTGGCTTAGCCGATACCTTAGTGGCTGGTGACTTTCTCTTTGGTCGGGCTTTTGCCTTGTGTAGTCGTTTCGGGGAAAAAGTGATCACGTGGGCGGCCGATGCCTGTATCAGCCTGACTGAAGGAGAAGTGATGCAGGGACGCTTTCGTCGCAACCCCGATGTGACCGTGGAGGATTACCTGGAGATCATTTCACGCAAAACCGCCTCCTTGTTTGCTCAGGGAGCACGTATTGCGGCCCATCTCTCTGGGGCGTCCCCGGCAGTGATCGAAAGTACGGCCACGTGCGGCTTCGGGGTGGGCATGGCCTTCCAGATCATTGACGATGTCTTGGATATCGAAGGAGACGGAGGCCGGACCGGCAAGCCAACCGGCATTGATCTCAAGGATGGGAATCCTTCCTTACCCTTGGTGATGACTATTTCCCTCAATCCCGAGGTGCGGCGCGTTTTTCAGAAGAAACAGGCGACCCCGCAGGAAATTGAACTGGCGCTCAATCAGGTACGGGACTCTGGGGTACTGGCGCAAGCGTACCGCATGGCCCATGCCTACGGACAGCAGGCGTTGTCGGCCTTGGCGCAACTCGCTCCCTCTCCTTATTACGACAGCCTTGCCTTCTTCATTCATCAACTCGTTGATCGGACAGCCTGAGTGCTTTTGCCGGTCTCAGAGAACCTGGTCTGAGCAATGGAATCTGACTCTGCGCGCGGTCTCCTTCTCCAGATCACCGAATCGGTGCGCTGGTATGTTGAATCGTTACAGGAGGGAGGGGTGACTGAACTCCCGCGTGCCGCGACTCCTAGTCAGGAAGAGACGGAGAAATCAGAGCAGGGGAAAGCGTCTTCTGCTCCCCGATTCTCCGATTCCCCGATTCCCCGATTCTCTCCTTCCTCCCCTCGACCTCAGCCGCCGGCAGCGCCAAGTGGAGCCCTTACTATAGCGACCCAGGCTGGGGACCTGTTCCTCTCACCGACGGTTCAGACCGTGCAGACCCTTGAGGAGTTGCGCGCCGAAATAGGTGACTGCCGCCGCTGCAAACTTTGCCAGGGCCGCACGAAGATTGTTTTTGGCGTGGGGAATCCGCGAGCGGAACTCGTTTTTGTTGGCGAGGGGCCTGGGCGCGACGAAGATCTGAAAGGCGAGCCCTTCGTCGGTAGGGCCGGACAACTCCTTACCGAGATCATTACCAAAGGCATGAAAATGCGGCGAGAAGATGTCTACATCGCCAATGTGGTGAAGTGCCGGCCGCCGGAGAACCGCAATCCCGAGTCCGATGAGATCGCTGCTTGCGAGCCGTTTCTGGTGAAGCAACTCGACCTGATCAAACCGCGCATCATTGTTGCTTTGGGTACTTTCGCTGCCCAGACATTGCTCAAGAGCAAAACCCCGATTTCCCGGCTGCGTGGGGTGTGGCACACTTACCAGGGAATTAAGCTCATGCCTACGCTGCACCCGGCCTATTTGTTGCGCAACCCGAACGATAAGCGGTTGGTGTGGCAGGATATCCAGGCGGTTCTGCGCGAGATGGGGAGGTTGTAGCAGAGAGAGACAAAACCGCCGTTCATGCTTCGACAAGCCTGTCCTGAGCGAAGTCGAAGGATCAGAGGACTCGGCGTGAACGGTTCTTGACCAACTTTCGCATACTGATCCGGTCACGTTAAGCTTGTCAAAGCGTGACCTTTGCATTCGTCGGCGGCCTGCCGCAGCCATGTTCACTCGATTCTCTGCCGTTCTATTCCTCATAGTGGGCCTTTCCCTCTGGTTGGCTCAGGCGGGGACTCCTGCCTCTGACCCCGCGCCTGCACACGTCAATCTTATTGTTGTGGATGCTACCATCAATCCGGCAATGGCCGACTTTATCCGTGAAAGCATCAATCGCTCCTCCCAAGACGGGGCGCAGGCCCTGATTATCCAACTTGATACCCCAGGCGGGCTGCTCAATTCCACGAAGAGTATCGTCAAAGACATCCTGGGTGCGCCGTTGCCGGTGATCATCTATGTAGCGCCAAGCGGGGCCGGCGCGGGCTCTGCCGGCGTGTTCATCACCATGGCCGGTCATATTGCCGCTATGGCGCCCGGGACCACCATTGGCGCCGCGCATCCGGTGGGGAGCGGCGGAGAGAATATCGAAGGAGACATGCGCGAGAAGATCGAAAACTTCACCGCTTCTTTCAGTGAGAGCATCGCGCAGCGGCGTGGTCGGAATGTGGAGTGGGCGCAGAAGGCCGTGCGCGAAAGTGTCTCGATTACTGAAGTGGAAGCCCTACAGAAAAAAGTGATTGATCTGGTGGCCGTGGATATCCAGGATTTGCTCCGCAAAGCCGAGGACCGCAAGGTCGATGTTGGCAACACGAAAACGGCGCTGAATTTCAAGGCCACGCGCGGAGCGGATGGCACGGCGCGAGTTGTGACGTTGGAGATGCGCCTCAAACACAAGGTGCTGAATATCCTGGCTGATCCCAACATCGCCTATCTGCTGATGATGGCCGGCATTTTGGGACTCTACCTGGAATTCTCCCATCCGGGTGTCATTTTCCCCGGGTTGGCGGGAGGGATCTGCTTGCTCCTCGCGCTGACCGCTTTTCAGGTGCTGCCGATCAATTACACCGGCCTGTTGCTGATCTTGTTGGGTATCGGCTTCTTGATCGCAGAGTTGTTTTTGCCCAGCTTTGGTATTCTGGGGGTGGGTGGGATCGTCGCCTTTGTCTTAGGCTCGTTGTTTTTATTCGACACCCCAGAAGGCGAGTTGGCGGTGGACCGGGGCATTATCCTGACCGCGGCGCTGTGTGTCAGTGCGTTCATGCTCTTCATCGGTACGTTGGCGGTGCGCACCTGGCGGCAACAGCCGGTGTCCGGTCGCGAAGGGTTGATCGGCGAGATCGGTGAGGTCCGCGCGCGTCTTGCACCCCGCGGCAAAGTGTGGCTGCACGGCGAGTACTGGAACGCTGAAAGTGACGAGGAGATTGAGGTGGGACAGAAGGTCCGGGTCGTGAGCCTCAATCGCCTAGTGCTGCGGGTGCGTAAAGTAGCCGTGTGAATATAGGAAGGGAGAACATGATATGGGTCTCGGACCTCTGGCGACGTTCTTGCTGATCGCGCTGGTGCTGATAGCCAGCGGTGTCAAGGTGCTACCTGAGTACGAACGGGGGGTGATTTTTCGGCTCGGGCGGTTGGTTCCTTCCCGCGGGCCGGGAGTGATTTATGTGATTCCCCTGGTGGAACGCATAGTGCGGATCGCCCTGCGTACGATCGCCATGGATGTTCCTCCTCAGGACGTGATTACTCGCGACAACGTCTCGGTCAAGGTCAGCGCGGTGCTGTATTTCCGCGTCATCGATCCCAACAAGGCGCTGGTTGAGATTGAGAACTACCTGTTTGCCACCTCGCAACTGGCGCAGACCACTTTGCGCAGCGTCTGTGGTCAGGCCGAGCTGGACGACCTGTTGGCTGAACGAGAGAAGATCAATGCCCACCTGCAGGAAATTCTCGATTCCCAGACCGAGCCCTGGGGGGTGAAGGTGTCGTTGGTCGAGGTCAAACACATCGACCTGCCGCAGGAAATGCAGCGGGCGATTGCCAGACAAGCGGAGGCTGAACGCGAACGACGCGCCAAGGTGATTAACGCTGAGGGTGAGTTCCAGGCGGCACAGCGATTGGCCGACGCTTCACTGATCATCGAACAGCACCCGGTCGCTCTGCAATTGCGTTATCTGCAGACCCTCGCCGAAGTCGCGACTGAGAATAACTCAACCACTCTGTTCCCCATACCGATCGACCTGATCTCGCCGTTCTTGGAAGCGGTCAAGAAAAAGACTTGAGCCTACCAGCGGAAGAAAGCGACATTTGCCCTGACCTCTTGCGCCGGATGTAGGGGCGACCACATAAGGTCGCCCGCGGCGATGGAAGGCAGCCACGCAGGACTGCCCCTACAGGTCAGAAACCTGGAACACCCGAGACCAAATGCTCCTTTCTGACTTCGACTATGACCTCACGCCCGATCTCATTGCTCAAGAGCCGGCGCCGGAGCGGACAAGTTCGCGCTTGCTGGTCGTTGAACGCCACAGCGGCCGACTCTCTCATTGTTACTTTGCGGATTTGCTTCATCTCCTACCATCTAACTGCCTGCTTGTCTTCAACGACACCCGGGTGTTTCCGGCGCGCTTGCGTGGACGGAAGGAAAGCGGGGGATCTGTTGAAGTATTGCTCTTGCACCGTGTAGCTGGAGAGGGAGAGACCTGGGAGGTCCTCTGCAAAGGGGCGCAAGGCATGCGCGCGGGGTCACGCCTGTGGTTCGCTCCTGAATTGTCGGCTGAATGGCGCAGCGCGCCGCGCGAGGGCCGTGGCGTGCTACGGTTTTTCCCGCAGGGCGACTTGCCCGGGCTTCTCGAACGGCTCGGCGAGATACCGCTGCCGCCGTACATCAAGCGTCCTCCAGGTGGCCGCGCTCAGGACCGTGACCGATACCAGACAGTGTACGCCCGCTATCCTGGCGCAGTGGCTGCCCCTACAGCCGGTCTGCACTTCACTGACGAACTGCTTGCTGCTCTACGGGATCGTGGCCTTGAGACAGTCTTCGTGACCTTACACGTTGGCGCGGGCACCTTTCAGCCGGTCCGGGTCGAGCAAATCGAGATGCACAGGATGGAGGAAGAGGAGTACGAACTGAGCGAAGCGGCGGCTGAGCACATCAACAGGGCGAAAGCCGCGGGCCGGAAAATCATTGCCGTAGGTACGACGACGACCCGAGCCCTCGAATCAGCCCGGACGCGGGAAGGGAAAGCACAAGCTGGTCGGCGTCGGACCGACCTCTTTATTTACCCTGGCTACCGCTTTGGCGTGATCGACGGGTTGATTACCAACTTTCATCTGCCGCGTTCAACCTTGCTGCTCTTGGTCTCAGCTTTTGCCGGCCGTGAGTTGATCTTGAAAGCATATGCTGAGGCCGTGGCGCAGCGGTATCGGTTCTACAGCTACGGGGATGCAATGCTGATTGTGTAAGTGGGATCGTACTTTCTGTCTGTCTCTGTCTTACGTCGGAACTGCTACCGCCGCTCAAAATAGCAGATTGACAGACGCACTCGCCGCACCCCTTATGCCATTTGACACCCGCGAGGATAAGGCCGCATAATCGCCTCCATGAGCGGGGAACCACCAGAGAGAGCAACGGCTGACACGCGCAAACTGGCCGCCATCATGTTCACCGACATGGTGGGCTTCAGTCGCCAGATGGGTGCCGATGAAGCCCGCATGCTGCGAGTGCTGGCCGTCCATAACCAGATCATCGAACAGGCCGTGGCCGAGCATCACGGTCTCGTCATCAAAACTATCGGTGATGCCTTCCTGGTGGACTTCCCCTCGGTGGTCAATGCTGTGCAGTGCGCTCAGCGCGTGCAAGACCAATTCCATCACTACAACGCAGAAAAGGAGCCGACCGAGCAAATCCACGTCCGCATCGGCATTCACTTGGGCGACATCGTGCAACGCGAGGGTGATGTGTTTGGAGACGGGGTGAACGTCGCCTCCCGTCTGCAAGCATTGGCCGAGGCGGACACCATCTGTATCTCGCACGTCGTCTATCAGGAAGTAGAAAAGAAACTCTCTCTGGGCACGGTGGTGTCGCTGGGGCGGCCACGATTGAAGAACATTGCGCAACGCTTGCCGGTGTATGCCCTCCTGCCTAAGGGACCTCGTGGTTTCCAGCAAACTGTTCGTGTGCAGCGGCTGAAGCTCAAACAATGGCGGCGCACGTTACAAGTGGCGGTTGCGGTGTTGTTGGTGGGCGCGGGAGTGTTAGTGAAGGCCCTTTACTCTCCAGCTCCCCCGGCGCTGCCGTTCCCCGACAAGCCCTCCATTGTCGTGCTGCCGTTCATGAACATGAGTAACGACCCGGCGCAAGAGTATTTCAGCGATGGGATTACTGAGGACCTCACCACTGACCTTTCCAAGATTTCCAGCCTGTTTGTGATCTCTCGCAATTCCGCCTTCACCTACAAAGGCAAAGCGGCGAAGGTGCAGGATGTGAGCCACGAAATGGGCGTGCGATATGTGCTGGAAGGAAGCATCCGCAAAGCGAGTGACCAGGTGCGAGTTACAGCGCAGTTGATCGATGGCACCACCGGTGGTCACCTGTGGTCAGAGCGATACGACCGGCCACTTGCTGACATCTTTGCCCTGCAAGATGAGATCAGACGGGAGATTATAACCGCGCTGAAAATCAAGCTCCTGCCGGAGGAGCAGAAGCGCTTTCAGAGTTTCCTCACCGACAACGTGGAAGCCTATGACTACCTTTTACGCGGCTGGGAGTTCTTTGGGCGCTTCACGAAAGAAGGGAATGAGCAGGCACGGTAGATGTTTGAGAAGGCCATTGAACTGGACCCGACGTATGCATCGGCGTACGCAACCGTAGGCATGACCTACTGGCAGGCTTGGCTCTGGCAATTGAATGCAAATCCCCAGGCTCTGCAGCAGGCATTTGAACAGGCACAAAAGGCGGTCAGTCTGAATGACTCCCTGGCTCAGGCCCATCAGGTACTAGGGCAAGTCTATTTCTATAAAAAACAGCGTGATCAGGCCATCGCCGAGTCAGAGCGGGCCATCGCCAGCGATCCCAACTATGCTGATGGCTATGCAAATTTGGGAATTATCTTGGCCTATGCCGGGAGGCCGGAAGAAGGCATTGGCTGGGTAGAGAGCGATGCGTCTTAATCCTCGTCCTCCGGTCTGGTACGCATCCTACTTAGCTACCGCTTATCGCTTAGCGGGGCGGACTGAAGAAGCGATCACCACCTTCAAGGGAGTCACTGCTCGTACCCCTAAGTATCTGCCTCCCCATCTTCATCTGGCTGCCATTTACAGTGAGTTAGGCCGAGAGGAAGAAGCCCGAGCTGAAGTCGCAGAGATCTTGACCCTCAATCCCAATTTCTCCTTGGAGGGGGTGAAGCAGAGATGGCCCTTCAAAGATTCAGCGCTGCTAGAGCGCTATCTTGCCGCCCTGCGCAAAGCGGGGCTGAAGTGAGAACGAGCTTTCAGCGGTTAGCAATCATCTGAAAACCGTATTATTCCTCCACGGCTGCCAGGGCTGAGGCGTCCGTAGCGGTGATCTGGTCCTCAAGCAACTGTCGCATCAACTGGTCGCCGATACGCTTCCCGCCCCAGAGCAACATCGCTACGGCGAAATCACGCGGCGAGAGCTGTCGTTGCATGCGCAGTGCAAAGTCCTTGCGCGACAGCGTGCGGCACTGTTCGACTTCCTGCCGCAACGCTTCCTCGCGCTCCCGCACAGCCCGCACCCAGCGAAACAGGTTGGTGATAAATGGCAAGGCCCACATGATGGTTTCCTCGTCGAACTCGCGGCCCAGGCTCTTGACAAAGCCTTGCTCAGACGGCCGGTCCGCCTGCAGCCACAGGTCCACCAGTTTGCCGGCGCTCATGCCGTACTTAAAGGCGTGCTTGGCGAGATAGGGCGCGCATTTCACTTTCACGAGGGTTTGCTCGTCATGGATGCGCACGACGTAACCTTCCCGTTCCGTGTCTACCGCCAGGCTTTTGTACAGCGACGCCCACCCATTCTCGTCCAGGCGAAAGAATTCGACCAACAGCACGTCCAAGTCCGCGGCGACCGTCTGTAGGTCACTCAACCGCAGGTAGCGCAGATCCTGGTGGTCGATAGCACCAACCAGAACGAGGTCAGGTTGCTCGTACCTCAGAATGATGACGTTGGTGGGGCTCACCCACTCCAACAGTAGGCTGTGCTCCGGCAGGTAAGTCGGGTCCAGCAGGCGGGGATACCGGCGCATGCACTCCTCGATCTCGAAAGCGTTTTCCTGATGGTCATAGCCGAACGAGCCTCGTGTGCGCAAAAGCACCTGTCCCTGATACACCGAGCGTACGATCAGGCTGCCGTCGATTTTGACCGTTGCTACCGCATCGCCTGTGAGGCATGCCTTAATAACGTCAGCCATGCCTACCCGCAGTCCCTCGGAACCTTGTCCGAGGTTCATGAATTTCTTGAACCCCTGC
>WNFE01003160.1_pt1 | contig 12220 bp, 13 predicted proteins | sample 5400451 | NCBI WGS metagenome assembly WNFE01 (sample SAMN13153344, study PRJNA577476) | soil metagenome | isolation source: 200 cm saprolite under Douglas fir tree site 2 hole 2 | place: USA:California | collected 2015-04-18
ATCCGGCCGGGCGCACAGGTCCATGTTTCAGGACGAAATTACGACCACACGCTGACGCTGGTTACCGATGCCGGAACCGTTTCCCTGGGCGGGTCAGCGGCTGAAAGAGTCTGGGTCACGGCGGCGGACCGCAGAAACCGGCGCAACTTCATCCCGCCGTCATCTTCCGCAAAACACCTCTCCGGCCTGCCGCAAAAGTAATTAATCATGGTTTACATGTTCGTGTATACTTGCGCTAATGTTGTCGCCGCCTGAACCTCAAGTCATGACCGGCCCGGAAATCCCTGCGGAGCCGGGATGGCGGCATGCGGTCAGCACTCCCAGTCTGCCCGAGATATACCGCAGCCTGCCCATCCCGCAATCGGCGGGCTTCTTGCGCAAACTTCTGGCCTTTGCCGGTCCGGGCTATCTGGTGGCCGTGGGCTACATGGACCCGGGCAACTGGGCCACCGACCTGGCCGGCGGCTCGAAATACAATTACACCCTTCTGTCGGTCATCCTGCTTTCCAATCTGATGGCGGTTTTGCTGCAGACCCTGGCCATCCGGCTGGGCGTGGTGACGGGACGCGATCTGGCATCGGCCTGCCGCGACCACTACAGCCGTCCGGTGTCGTTTGTGCTGTGGATCATGGCCGAGGTTGCCATTGCCGCTTGCGACCTGGCCGAAGTGATCGGTTCGGCTATCGCTCTGAACCTGCTGTTTGGCATTCCGCTGCTGTTGGGCGTGTGCCTGACCTCGCTTGACGTGCTGCTGATTCTCTTTCTGCAACAGAAGGGTTTCCGTTTCGTCGAGGCGCTGGTCATTTCCCTGATCGGCACCATCGGCGTCTGCTTCGGGTTGGAGATTTTGTTTTCCAAGCCGAGTTTGTTGGGCATCGCGCAGGGGTTCTTCATTCCTTCGGCACAGATCATCCGCGATCCCGGCATGTTGTACATCGCCATCGGCATCCTGGGGGCTACGGTGATGCCGCACAACCTCTATCTTCACTCGGCGCTGGTGCAGACGCGCAATTTTGAACGCACTCCCGATGGCAAGCGCGAGGCCATCCGCTTCGGCACCATCGATTCCACTATCGCCCTCACCTTTGCCCTGCTGGTGAACGCGGCCATCCTGATTGTGTCCGCCGCCACGTTCTTCCGCAACGGATACAACAACGTGGCCGAGATCAACGACGCCCATAAACTGCTCACCCCCCTGCTCGGAGTCACGGGGGCCAGCACCATGTTCGCGCTGGCCCTGCTCGCCTCCGGCCAGAACTCCACCCTGACCGGCACCCTGGCAGGTCAAGTTGTGATGGAGGGCTTCCTCAATATCCGTTTACGTCCCTGGCTGCGCCGCCTGATTACGCGCGTGGTGGCGATTATTCCCGCAGTCGTAGTCACAGCATTTTGGGGAACGGGTGGGACCGCCAAGCTGCTGGTTCTGAGCCAGGTCGTCTTGAGCATGCAGCTAAGCTTCGCCGTCTTTCCTCTGGTAATGTTCACCAACGATCCACGAAAAATGGGTGAATTTGCCAACCCTGCATGGCTGAAATTCCTCGCCTGGTTCGCCGCGATATTGATCGCGATCCTGAACGCCTGGCTCCTGGCATTGGCATTCCGCGCGTAGGCTAATCACGAATCACGTAGGGGCAGACGTCCTCGTCTGCCGGCGGAGCAACGTTCCGCCGTCTTAAACTAAGCCCGAAAGTGCGGAGATTAGGTGCGACTCGCTGCCGGGGGAAAAAGGTGGATAAGCTTCGGGAAGGGCACGACTTCAGTCGTGCCGCCAAGTCGCCTGGTCGCGCTTTAGCGACTGAGGTTAGCGGTTCGCGCTCTATCCGGTATTTTTGCGCCCGGAAAGTCGGAATTGATGGGTTGTCTTGGTCCGCTGAGATCGGGGTTGTCAGAGTTAGATCGAATTGACCAGCACACCTCAGCGGCTGGAAGCCGCAGCTACATCAGGCCTACTGCGGCACGACTGAAGTCGCGCCCTGCCCAAAAAACCGTCAGCTTGCTACACCAAATCGCGAGCAGAGCTAGATTCCCAGAAAATTCTCCACCAGCTTCTTGCCCGCCGCCGTCAGCACACTCTCGGGATGAAACTGCACGCCTTCAATGGGAAACTTCCGGTGCCTCAAGCCCATGATGGTGCGTGATCCATCGCGCTCGATGGTGTACGCGCTCACCTCCAGATCGGACGGCAGGTCTTTTTCTTCCACCATCAGGGAGTGGTAACGGGTCGCAGTCATGGGAACCGGAAGACCCTCGAAAATAGTCTTGCCGTCGTGCTGCACCTCGCTGGTTTTGCCATGCATCAGGTGCGGCGCGCGCACCACGTTGCCTCCGAAGGCCGCCCCAATCGCCTGATGCCCCAGGCAAACGCCCAGCAACGGCACTTTGCCCGCGAAATGCCGGATCAACGGAATGGTGATTCCTGCTTCCTGCGGTGTGCACGGCCCCGGCGAAAGCACAATTCGCTCCGGACGCAGCGCCTCCACTTCCGCAGGTGTTATCCGGTCATTTCGGCGCACCTCGACCTCAGCCCCCAGTTCGCCCAGGTACTGGACCAGGTTGTAGGTAAACGAATCGTAGTTGTCGAGGACGAAAACCATCCGCCTAGAGATCAGTCTTTAGCTTATACCAGGAGAAAAAACGCCGCCGAGGCTCATAGACACAACGGTACTTATGCCGGCTCACGTTCTTCTTTGCGATCTTTGCGTTGCCTTCGCGAACTCTGCGGTCAAAGTCTTTAAACCGCCAAAGCCGCGGAATCAGCCCATAAGTGCAGACGTAGGACATTCATGTTGTAAAACTTTGCATGCCAGGACGCGCCGGCGTCGTAACAGCGCATCGCTCGCCGCCTGCCGAATCTCGGATCAAAACATCCCCAAAGTACAGTCTTGACACGCCGGACTCAAGACGCCATGCTTATGCAGTTTTCCCGGAGAGCGCATGGCCGAAGCTGAACCTGAGAAGCGGGCGACCCGCCGTTTTGCGTTGCGGCTGCCCGTGGCCGTCACCTACACAGACAATGGATCGCAGGAGAAATCAGCACAGACTCGCGACGTCAGTGCACGTGGCATTTGCTTTTACGTGGACTCGGCAATCGCCCCCGGCTCGGTCATCGAATTCACTCTAACCCTCCCACCTGAAATTACTCTCACGGAAAGTATTCGGGTCCGCTGTAAAGGCAAAGTCGTACGAGTGGATGATGGCGATGGCAAAGTAGCCGTAGCCGCCGTGATTGATGAATACGAATTTCTCGCCGAACCATAGAACCGGCCGTCAGACGTCCGAGGTCCGAGGCCCGGCGTCCGCCTTCCGTCACTTCTCCAGCTCCGAGCCGCAGTGATATCGTTCTATCTACAAAACCTTTTCCCCGAGAGATGAAGTCTTTGCCGCGCATCGGCCGCCACATTTTCCGGCTTTCGCTGCTGGCGGGGTTGCTGGGTGCTGGTCTGGGCCTGGCACAATCGCCGTCCGCATCAACCGGGCCCAACCCGGGCGCCGCGGCCATCCTGCGCTCGGTGAAAGTGATCTCCGACGCGGAAGGCCCCGCGATCGAGATCATCTCCAGCCAGGCCCCGAGTCCTGCGATTGAAAGCCTCGAGAGCCCACCGCGACTGGTGATCGATCTTCCGAACACACGCACGCGATTGCCGAACAAACGGATTGCCGTCGGCAGCGAACAGATCAGCAGAGTGCGCATCAATCAGTTTCAAGACTCGCCGCCGGTAACGCGCTTGGTTGTCGACCTCCTTCATCCGGTCGGTTACAGCACAGATGGCACCGGCCAGCGCCTGCTGGTGCACTTGCATCCAATGGCAGAGGCGAGGCAGGCAATTCCTGAACCCCCATCCGTGACTGCCCTCACAAAAGGGGTGGAGCCGGCCGTCGTCCCCGTAGGTTCGGCGAGCTCAGGAGCCGTGGTCGAGGCGGGAAGCCGAATGGCGGGCGATTCTTCCGTGACTGCGGGCGTGGAAACGACCGTTCTGCATCTGGCGCGTGGAGGCGAAGTACGGGTGTGTCCCGGAACCACCCTGTCAGTGACCACTTCGCAGAGTGGCGGCGACCTGATGCTGGGCATGAGCACTGGCGCCTTGGAAGCAAATTACACTCTAAAGACTTCCGCCGATTCGGTGCTCACACCGGACTTCCGCATGCTGCTCGCCGGCCCGGGTGAGTTCCACTACGCCATCAGCGCCGATGCGCGTGGCGACACCTGCGTCCGCGCCCTGCCCGGAAATACCGCTTCGGTGATCGTTTCTGAACTGATGGGCGATGGCACCTATCAGGTGAAGCCTAACGAGCAGGTGGTTTTCCGCTCCGGACGGCTCAACCTGATCGACGCGACTGTGCCCGACGATTGTGGCTGTCCAGCTCCACCAATTCCGGCGATGCGTGCCTCGGCAGAGGCTGCGCCGACAGTTTCAGAAAAAGACCTGCCGCCGTCGCTGCACTTGGCCCAGCCCGGAGATGAAGCCAAGCCAGTGCCGCCGGTCCCGGAACCATCCGGGATGCCGTCGCGCGAGGCGCCCAACTCGCAAGTCACGCTTACCGTGACTCCTCCCGACACCGCCGAATTGCCGGCCCCGGAACCCAGCGCACCCCATGTGCAGGTAGAAGCTCCGTTTGTCTTCCGGGCCACCGACTCTCCTCCGTCAGCGGCACCCGATCTCGAGGCAGGCACGCTGCCCATGTCGCATTCCACCAGCCGGGCACCTCTGCTTACGACTGCAGAGCCACCGCCGGCGGACACCAAGGAACGCAAGAGCGTGATGGGCAAAGTTAGGGGGTTTTTCTCCGGCTTGTTCAAGTGAAGCAGAAGTTAGACCTCGGACGTCGGACCTCGGGCTTCGGCTAAGAAAATCAAGACTTCAGCAAGGCGCGGGGGGGCTGAGGTCTGACGCCTGAGGTTCGACGTCCGCCCCTGGGTATCCTTTTGACCACAGTCCGCGTCTCACCAGGAAATCGGTCCAACTTCCTCGGGGGAGTGGCTATGACTGTTTCTGCTAGCTCGCCGACGCCGGGTTCCATGGGGCTTTTCGCCAATAGCGTTGGTCTTTACCGCAGCCAGCCGGCCAATTTCCTGGCCTCATTTCTCCTCCACGTGATGGGATTGGCACTCGTTTTCTGGGTGGTTGTCTGGATCCCCGCTCGCCCTCCCGGTGTCGGCCCTGAAGTCTTCCACGCTATCAACGTCGGGACGATTTCATTTTTTCCGGACCCGGGCGGGCACGGCGGAGGTGGTACTCACGACAAGACCTCAGCTTCCCGGGGAGCTTTGCCCAAGTTGACTTTGGAGGACCAGCTCACTCCGCCGGAAGCGGTGCCGTTAAATCCTGATCCAAAGCTGCCCGAGCCACCCAGCGTGATGGCATTGTCCGACATCAAGCTGCCGCAACTCGCGCAAGTCGGCGATCCGCTCTCTGCGGTTCAGGGACCGCTTTCCAATGGCCCAGGCAGTGGTGGAGGAATCGGAAGCAATTGCTGCGGTGGCGTGGGGCCCCGCAATGGACCGGGCTTTGGACCCTATGACGAAGGCAACGTCTTCCGTCCGGGTCGAGGTGGCGTGACCCAGCCGCGTCCGATCTATGATCCCGATCCCGATTACTCCGACGCCGCCCGCAAAGCCAAATATCAGGGTTCGGTTCTGCTGTGGCTGGTGGTAGGCCCGGAAGGCCGGCCACACAACATTCGCGTGCAGCGTTCGCTGGGGATGGGCCTGGACGAGAGGGCGCTTGCCGCGGTCAGCACCTGGCGCTTTCAACCTGCCACACTCAACGGTCAACCCGTCGCTGTTGAAGTCCACGTGGAAGTGAACTTCCGGCTCTATTAGTCTCGGACGTCAGACTTCAGACCTCGGACCTCAGGCTTCAGACCCCAGACCTCAGCCTAAAAACACCGTTGATTGGGGCGGGTAAAGTCTGAGGTCCGACGCCCGAGGTCAGACGCCGGTCTTTACCGCCGCATGGCTTTCGTCAGGGGAGCCACTCTTTCCTTGAACTCATCGGCGATTTCCGCACCGCGTTCCATGGCATCCTCGGCAAATTCCTTGGCCTCGTCGGTCCACTCCTCCACCGTCTCCTTTGCGTTTTCGTAGCTGCGGCGCAGGTCTTTTCTTATCAGCTTGCCGGCTTTGGGAGCCAGCAACAAGCCGAGCAGGGCACCGGCGCCCAACCCGATCAGCAAAAAAGTGACGGCGGTACCGGCGGAGCTGCCGCCTTCTGAAGCCTCGTAATTTCCAGTACGCATACAGGATCCTTTCAAAGTCGGTTCGGTTTGATTCCGTTCCTCTGATTTTAGCTGCCCGTCCCCGGTTCGTGGCTTTCTTTCTGCGTTTTTCCGCGTAACCCGCTCGGTTCAGTTCCCAAATCAGCTCAAGCCCGTGTAAAATAAAGCGTCGGACCCTCGTATCCGGCGGAAAATGTGGCCTGCCCGCCTTCCGCCGACGTTAATCGAACCAAGTTAATCGCGATAGCGCAATAATTTTAAGGAGACTTACCCCGCAATGGCTATCCCCGCCACGCAGCTTCGCCCCGGCATGATCATCAAGCACAACAATGATTTGCATTCCGTCTTCAGCGTCGAGCACCGCACACCGGGCAACCTGCGGGCCTTCATCCAGGCCAAACTGCGCAACCTGCGAACCGGCGCCATGTTCGAGCACCGCTTCCGTTCCCCCGATCCCATCGAGAAAATTAATGTCGACGAAGTCGAGATGGAATTTCTCTATGCCGACGGTGACAGCTATTACTTCATGGACACCACCAACTTCGAGCAGACCCACCTGTCCAGGGAAATTCTGGGCGACGCCGTGGATTACCTCATTTCCAATCTGCAGATCAAAGTGGAGTTCTTCGACGGCAAAGCCGTGGGCATCGAGTTGCCGCAGACTGTGGAGCTGACCGTGGTCGAAACTGAGCCCGGACTAAAGAGCGCCACCGCATCCAGCGTCACCAAGCCGGCGAAGACCGAGACCGGTCTGGTAGTGCAGGTTCCGCCGTTCATCAACGAAGGCGAAAAAATCCGCGTGGATACGGCAGAAGGCGCGTATTTGTCCCGGGCGTAAAAAACCCGTGGCCAAAGAACGGAACCAAGCAATTTTGAGTTAGGAATGACGTCCACTGAAAAAGCTACCCTGGCACGCCGCTTTCTCGTCCGCGGACGGGTGCAGGGAGTGGGCTTTCGCTGGTTTGTTGAACGTGAGGCGCACCTCCTGGGCCTCGCCGGCTGGGTGCGCAATAACGCCGATGGCAGCGTGGAAGTTCTAGCCATGGGATCGCGCGATCAACTGCTCGCCCTGCAATCACGCCTGCGGGCAGGTCCGCGCGCCGCGCGGGTGGATGACGTCGAGGAACTCGAAGCCAGGCCGGTCGCCGGCCTGACGACTTTCCGCATCGAAGGAGCCTGGTAAATGCCGAACCCCGCGCCGCAGCCATCCCGCCTCGACTGCGAACCGTTGAAAAGGCTGATCCGCGAAGTTCCCGACTTCCCCAAAAAGGGCATCCTCTTCTACGACATCACCACCCTGCTCAAGGACAAGCTCGGCCTGGCCACGCTGATTGATGCGCTGGCGGAACACTACATCAAACAGGACGTCGACCTGGTGCTGGGGATGGAAGCCCGCGGCTTCATCTTCGCTCCGGCGCTCGCCTATCGCCTCAATGCCGGCTTCGTTCCGCTCCGCAAGCCGGGCAAGCTTCCCGCTGCAACCGCCAAGTTCGACTATGCGCTGGAATACGGCACCAACACTCTGGAGATCCACAAAGACGCCATCCAGAAAGGCCAGCGCGTGCTGATCGTGGACGACCTGCTGGCTACGGGTGGCACGGCCAACGCAACTGCCAGGCTGGCCAGCTCACTCGGCGCAGAAATCGCCGGGCTGGGCTTCGTGGTCGAACTCGATTTCCTCAAGGGACGCGACAAACTACGGGAATACGACGTGTTCTCGCTGCTGCATTACGACCAGTAGGGTATTTGTCCGTTCAGTCTACCGTTCGCCAATTCAGAACTGAGAACTGACAACTGCTCTCTGAAAACCGGTTCTCAGTTCTAAGATGTCAGTTCGCAGTCTGCGATTACCGGCGACAAAGCCTTACGCGGGGCTCGGCGTGACTGGCGGTGGATTTTGTGCCGACTCTTCGATGACCAGACTTGCCCCCTTCGCCAGATAACTCTTCCTCCGGAACCAGTCCTCCATCGCGGCTTTTAACTCGGCGATGGGCACGGCGGTTCCGATTTCCATCACTCCATCGGCCACGGGAAGAGTGTTGTCAAAAACGCTGGCATTGGTGAAATTGCGCATGGAAAAACTGTCCAGCCACTTCAGCGGACAGGGCAGGCGCCGACCGCTCTCCTCGTACTCCACGCGAATCCTGCGGGCAAACATCAGTCGCAATTTAACCACACTGGGGAAGATGTCAGATTGATGATTTCAGATTGATGATTGAAAAATCTGAAATCTCAAATCTGCAATCTGGAATGCCTCTACTTGGACCCTGGCTTGACAGCCCTCCCTCCCAGGCATACGCTGCCGCGACACCTTGCTGGGCACAGGGTGTCTGGAGGCGACTATGTTCATGGGCGGCGGTTTGATCTACATCCTTCTGGTGGGCTTGGTCGCCGGCTGGGCGACGGGCAAGATTATGAAGGGCGCGGGCTACGGCGTCATCACCGACATCCTGCTGGGCATCGCGGGCGCCATTTTGGGTAGCTGGGTGCTGCGCATCCTGGGTTTCTATACCAGCGGTGGCCTGATTCCCAGCATCCTGGTTGCGATTCTGGGAGCAGTGCTCCTGGTCGTTATCGTCCGCGCGCTAAAAAAAGCCTGAGTCGCTAGTCTGACCCGCCGTGGCGAATCTGTACCAGCTCGGCGGGAGGCGACGGCCTTGCTGCGAGGTTCCAGCGGTACGGGTTCGCCGCACCCGAGCGCAGCCGATTCATCAGCGAGCCGATGGCGGTCGAGCCGCGCACCAGGTGCCCGATCTTCAGCGGTCCCAACACGTTTCGCTTCTGGACATGATGCAGACCGCTTGAAACCACGCAGCCGCACTGGCTGCAATCGGGCGTGCCGCCAAAAATACAGGGCTCTACACGGGTAGTCAGGTCCGCCGAGAAGTTGGTCGACATTTTGGAAAAAAGACACTCCTGCGGATTTTTCGGCGGCTCCAACAGAGCTTCTCCGATCCCCGGACTCATCAGCAGCTTGGGATAGGTCTCGCGCAGGCCGGGCAATTCGCTCGCCACCCGTTGCCGCTCCTCCAGGGTCAGCATCTCCGGCGTATGCTCCCCTTGCTGCGGGCTGTAAAGGCTCACCCAGATCCGGTTCACTTCCGGCCGCGCCTGCCAGAATGCGACATATTCCTCGAGATATCCGGACCGCTTCATCATCGGGCCCGTGATCGTCCAATGGATGTTCACCTCCCGGTCGCGAATGTTTTCCAGAATGCGAGCATAGGTCGCCGGCTTACGGCGCGGGTCATGATGCTCGGGCAGTCCATCAATGGACACGGCCACCCGGCTCCGGCGCAACCCCATCCATTCCGCAGGTATCGGAATAATCCCGCTGGTCACTACCAGGGTAAAGATATTCTGCGCGCTGAGCGCCGGAAGAATGCGGCTGAGTTCGCGGTGCCGGATCATAGGTTCGCCGCCGACCAGAGAAACGTGCCGCGGGCGATGCTTTTCGACCAGCGCCAAGACTCCGGCCACTAACGCATCTCCCCGGAGATCCGACAATTCCGCCAGCTTCTTCTCGCCTCCCAGGTGCGATTCGCCGTAGGCGTAACATCCCGGACAGCTTAAGGGGCACTCGCGGGTTATTTCGATGGACAGCATTGGTGCCCTGCCGCTGAGAATGCTTCCCCAGGCAGCAAAAAGTTCTCCTACGGTCATTCCAGGACGTGATTGGGACATAATGGTTTCCAACTTTGGTTTTCAAGTTAGATGCGGTTGAAGGACCAGTTATCGCAGAAATGGTAGTGAACTCACCTGGAAGGTCCACTTCGCTTCGCCTAGTAAGAAAGCATGCCGACAGCCAGTTTGTCTGTTGGACGTAACCCTAATGGTTACAGTTTGTTAGCCGTCATTCCCGCTCGCTCAGATGGGCAGAACGAGCATTCCGGTAACTTCTCTGGCAAAATGGTATGTACAAACTATTAATTTCCAGCGCCGACGAACTGACTCCTGTCTCAGGATAGCTATGAAAACTGCACGTTCGCGTGGGCCACTCACGCGCAATATTCACCTCATCAAGTGGGTCGAAAAAACTGCCGAGCTGACTAAACCGAAGGCCATCCACTGGGTGGACGGCTCGCAAGCCGAATACGACAAACTTTGCCGGAACATGGTGGCCAGCGGGTCGTTTATCAAGCTGAATGAAGATTTGTGGCCGGGATGTTTCCTGGCCCGATCCGATCCAGGTGACGTGGCCCGGGTCGAAGACCGCACGTTTATTTGTTCGTTGTCCAAGGACAACGCTGGTCCCACCAACAACTGGGAAAATCCCTACGTCATGCGGCGCAAGTTGAAAGAAAAATTCAACGGCGCCATGCAGGGACGCACCATGTACGTGTTGCCTTTCAGCATGGGCCCGGTCGGTGGACCCATGTCGCAGATCGGCGTGGAGCTTACCGATTCGCCCTACGTGGTCGTGAATATGCGAATCATGGCGCGCATCGGGATCGATGTCTTCAAGGAAATCGACAAGGACGAGCAACGCGTCGTGCCTTGCATCCACAGCGTGGGAGCGCCGCTGGCTCCCGGGCAGAAAGACGTCACGTGGCCCTGCAATCCGGAAAAGTACATCGTGCATTTTCCGGAGACGCGTGAAATCTGGTCCTACGGCTCCGGATACGGCGGCAATGCACTCTTGGGCAAGAAATGCTTTGCCCTGCGTATCGCTTCCAACATCGCCCGCGATGAGGGCTGGATGGCGGAGCACATGCTCATCCTCGGAGTGGAAGATCCCAAGGGTCAGAAAACCTACGTGGCGGCGGCCTTCCCCAGTTCCTGCGGCAAGACCAACTTCGCCATGATGGTGCCGCCCAAGGGACTCAACGACTGGAAAATTTGGACGGTCGGAGATGACATCGCCTGGATCAAACCCGACGCGGAAGGCTGCTTGCGCGCCATCAATCCGGAAGCCGGATTCTTTGGGGTGGCGCCGGGAACGTCAGAAAAGACTAACCCCAACGCGATGGCAACTCTCTCCCGCAACACCATCTTCACCAATGTAGCCCTCACTCCGGAAGGGGGCGTGTGGTGGGAGGGCATGACCGACGAGCCCCCGACCGAATGCCTGGACTGGCAAGGCAAGCGATGGACACCGGGAATTGCGAAAGCCAACGGCGCCAAGGCGGCACATCCGAATGCTCGCTTCACCGCTCCCGCCTCGCAGTGCCCTACCATCGACGCCGCCTGGGAAGATCCCAACGGAGTCCCCATCAGCGCCTTCATATTCGGCGGCCGCCGCGCCAGCACCATTCCGCTCATCTACCAGGCATTTAATTGGAGCGCCGGAGTCTACGTCGGGGCCACTGTAAGTTCGGAGACGACCGCCGCGGCGGGCGGAGAACTGGGCAAGGTCCGTCGTGACCCCATGGCCATGCTCCCCTTCTGCGGCTATCACATGGGCGACTATTTCCGCCACTGGATAAAAATGCAGCGACGGTTGAGCAAGACGCCTCGCATTTTCCATGTGAACTGGTTCCGGAAAGACGCCGACGGCAATTTCCTGTGGCCGGGATTCCGCGACAACATGCGCGTGCTCAAGTGGATCGTGGATCGGGTCAACGGCCGCGCTCAGGGCAAGGAAACACCCATCGGCTGGACTCCGCACTACGAAGACATCGAGTGGAAGGGCCTCGACTTCCCCAAAGAAAAATTCGATAAGCTGCAGGCCGTAGATAGAGCTGCGTGGCGCTCGGAAGTGATCGGGCACGAAGAACTGTTCATTCTCCTGCACGCCCATCTCCCGCCGGAGATGATCTACGAACGGGAACTGCTGATTTGCCGCCTCTGAGGTAAATGGAGAGACGGGCGTCTCGCCCGTCAGGAGTGCGCTCATGGGACGGGCGGGACGCCCGTCTCTCCATCAAAAGTTAGCTTACTGACTCGGCTTCCGGCTGATTCGCCACCGCATCCAGATGCCGCAGCGTCTCTTCCACGGTCAGCGAATACATTTCCCGTCCCAGGCCCTCGCCGGACTCGGCCGCCCATTTCAAATAGTGTCCGG
>WNFE01003161.1_pt1 | contig 12218 bp, 11 predicted proteins | sample 5400451 | NCBI WGS metagenome assembly WNFE01 (sample SAMN13153344, study PRJNA577476) | soil metagenome | isolation source: 200 cm saprolite under Douglas fir tree site 2 hole 2 | place: USA:California | collected 2015-04-18
GAGCTGGGTCCGGGTGAGGCGCGCCGGATGGGATCACGATCTGGTTGGGAAGGTAGGGCACCCGCACCACTCGGAGGGAGGGGGCCCCATCCAGCCATTCGCTGAGACCGCCCTCCGCCGGAACATTGAAGTAACGATGGAAAGACGGACGTTCCAGGTCACATTCCATCAGTAGGGTCGACTCCTGAGTGTCGCTGGCGATGGCCATGGCGATCCCCATGGCTACGGACGTTTTGCCCTCGCCATGGAGCGCGCTGGTAACGCCGACCACCCGGCATGGCTCGTCGAATGGGATTGAGAGATACGCGCGCCTGCAACGATCGATGAACCAGGGCGGCAGCTCGATTGGTTTGGCGAGGTTGGCCGGCCGGGCGACAAAGCCGGCCACCATTCGCTGCGGACGCATGGCTTCATCGATCGACATCGCCAGGTCGCGAGCTATCGTCGCCACCTTTGGCTCCTCTGACATCTAGGAGCCCCTGCCTGGATTCAGAACCGGGATGGTCGCCACCACCGACACCCTGAGGCGGCGCTCGAGCTCCTTGAGGTCGCGGGTTGTCTTGTCCATCCAGCTCAGGAGGAACAGGTAGCCCAAGCCGATCGCGACGCATACGAGACCGCTGAGGGCTGCCCGCTTCAGACTGCTCCCGTCGCCGATCAATCCTCCTTTGCTGATATGAGGAGCGTCGATCACGCGAGTGCCGATATCAAGGAGTCGGGCCGAGGCCGACGACAGATACTCGACCCCGTTCAAGCGGCTTTGAAGGTCTGCCACGTTCGCCTGCATCTGCGCCACGTCTGAGATCAGTTGGGCGAGCTCGGGATCGGTGCTCGCGGAGGCTGCATCCGCCTTGAGGCCGGGATGAGCCGCCAGGTAGCGCTGCTGGGCGTCCTGGGCGGTCTTCAGGCTGGCCTGGGCCTGGCTGAGCTGGCTCGAAAGGAAGGAGATTCCCACATCGGCCTGCGCCTGCTCGAGCTTGGCTTGCTGCTCTCGGAAGAGGTCGATGGTGTCGATGAGCACCTGCGTGCACACCGGCGGCCTCTCGCAGCTCATGGTCAGTGTCAACAGGTGGGAGCCGGTCGCATTGATCTTCAGCTGCGTCGACACTGAGCCGACCACCTGCCGGCGCTCCACCTGGTCCGTCACCACTCCCGATGCAGCCAGGCGGTCAGCGAGGCCCGTCGCGAACGCATCGGTCCCAAGGAGCTGGCTGAGGGTGTCGGCCTGGTTCTGCGCCGGCGTCAGGTACTGGTTCCAGCCGATGGGCGAGAAGCTGGCTCCGAAGTAGTTTGGATTGTCCACCCACAAGTCCGCGGTTGCCCGATAGGTGGGGAACAAGACCACCGTGGCGGCGCCGATCCCCATGGGCAGAAGCAGCAAAAGAGCTGCGAATCGAATCCGGAAGCGGAAGAGGAGCTCGACGTACTTGGCCATCTAGGGGGCCCTTCTTGAACCAGCCTGCAACCCGCCTCCGAAGGCGGGAGCGAGCGCTTTTGTCACCCAACGATCGTATGGAGCAGGTGCCGAGTACGCATGAGGCCGTGGTCCCGCAGCGGTCGGGACAAACCGACAGGGAGCGGCTGGCGGGCCGCCGCCCCCCTTCGAATGGCCCTCGGTGGCGGCGCCGGGCTCAAGGACGATGGACTTCAGTCCAGCACCTGATGGGACATTGGCCCAGGCGGGCCGAACAAGCTGATATTGAAGCGACGCCATCCGGGCTTCAATGGGTGTTCGCTGATGACATACGCGGTCATGAATTCGTGATCAGGGCGGGCCGGCAGGCCATGTCTATGGGCCTCCTTCAGAGCCTGTCCTGGGCAAGCCAGCGATTCGCGGGACGGCCGGCCACCGATGGCCTACACGGACTCAGGGTGCTCGGCGGGCCGCTGCGCGGCATGTATATCTCGACTCCGGCGCTGACCCGACTATCGTTCTCACTCGGAACCTACCAGCGCGACGTTCTCAGGGTCATGCGCCGGCATGTTCGGGCTGGAATGACAGCCTATGACCTGGGCGCCCACATGGGCTATTTCGCCCTCGTACTCGCCAAGCTCGTGGGGCCCGACGGCCGCGTGCTCGCATTCGAGCCAGACCCCCGCAACCTGCGCGCCCTGCGCACCAACCTGGTTACGAACGGGATCACGAACGTGCGCGTATCTGCGGTCGCCGTCGCGGACAAGTCCGCTCAGATGTCGTTCGCGACCTTTCCCTTTTCGAGTGTCAGCCACATAGCTGACAGCCGAACGCCACAAGACGCGCAGCGCATCACAGTCACGGCCCTGACGCTGGACTCGTTTGTTTACGAGGATGGCAATCCTCCACCTAGCTTCATGAAGATCGACGTCGAGGGTGCCGAGGCACGGGTTCTGATTGGGGCTAGACGAGTCCTGCGCGACGCAGCTCCGGTCGTGATTGCAGAGGTCTGGAGGTCGCACTGGCCGGAAGTAGCGCAACTCATGGCGTCGCATGGTTACCGATCCCAAGTGCTCGGTGGAGCAAGTCGTATGGACGCGGCGGGGCTCGCCGACGTCCTGTTCTGGCCTGATGATCGAGCGCCGGCCCTCTAAACGCCCACCAGATTTCCACGCCGACGGCGGCCGGCCGAGCGTGACCGTGGTGGTGTCGACCTACAACCGGCGAAACGCCCTGGAGCGCTTGCTGCGCAGCCTTGACGGCCTTCGCCCCGCGGCGACTCGCCTCGAAGCGGTGGTGACGGTCGACGGTTGCACTGACGCAACGCGCGATCTCCTGGCCACCATCTCTCTCGGCTACCCGCTGCGAGTCATCGACGTGACCAATAACGAGGGTCCGGCAAAAGGCCGCAACCGCGCCTTGGCCCAAGCACAGGGTGATGTGATCCTGTTCCTGGACGACGATGTGCTTCCCCTTCCTGGCCTGGTCGAACGCCACCTCGCGGTGCATCGCAGCGATCCCGATGCGGTCGTGATCGGCCCCATGCTCCCTCCGTCCGATGGCGGTATGCCCGCATGGCTCCGTTGGGAGGCTGTCACGCTGAAGAAGCAGTACGACGCGATCGCTCGAGGTGACTACCAACCAACGCCGCGACAGTTTTATACCGCCAACGCCTCGGTGCGTCGCATCCACGCCCTGGCTGTGGGCGGCTTCGACGAAGCCTTCAGGCGCGCCGAAGACGTTGAGTTCGCCTACCGGCTGGCTGATCGCCGGCTGCACTTCACCTTTCTCCCTGAGGCGGCGGTGATCCACGATCCCATCCGCACTTGGGACGGGTGGCTTGACGTCGCCTACCAGTACGGGCGACACGCGGTCATCTTCGAGCGTGACCTACGCCGCAACCAACTCCAGCTCGCCTACCAGGAGTGGCGGCATCGCCACCCGCTGAACCGATTGTTGGCTCGCGCATGTGTTGGCCATCCGACCCGCTGGAAGGCCTTCGGCTGGATCTGTAGCGGCGCATTCCGAAAAGACGGTGGGCGACGTTGGGAGCGGCTGCTCATGGGTCTGTGCAGCACTGCCTTCAGCATCCGTTATTGGCAGGGAGTCGCGGACGAGACCGCGTTGGGAACCAAGGTGTGGCTCAAACCACGAACCGTAGCCGGACTCCCCAGAACGAAATCACGCCCAACCGATCACACAAGTCGACTCCGCGATGACGCGCGCGAACGAATTCTCGTCGTCGCTCGCGGTCATCTTGGCGACCTGGTGCAGGCACTCCCGGCTCTGCGGGATCTGCGAAAGGCGCAGCCACGCGCACACATCACCGTACTTCTGAACGAGTACGTCGCCGGCGCCTTCGAAGATTGTCCTTACGTCGACGAGGTATTGCCGGGGTTCGCCTATGTGCGCAAAAAACTCATCGGCACCGTCACCCATGTGATGTGGCTGCTCAGCCGCGTGGCCGGCAGCCACGACGCCGTGATCGGCTTGCGTTGGAGTCCGACCTTGACACCGATCATGGCCCTTGTGGCCGGCGCCCGCGTCCGGGCGGGATTCGATCGCACCGGGAGGCTGGGCCGGCTGCTGACCCACGATCTCGGCGCCGAGCCGATCGATACCGTTTCCAACCGAGTTCTGAACCAACTGCCGCTCGTAGCCCTCGGCGTTCCGGTCGATCCGGCTTATCCTCAGATCGACTGGCTTCCAGAGCGAATAGTTCAGCAGACGACCGACATGATGGCCGTCCAGGGCCTCGATCCAGACAGGCCCTTTGCGGTGTTCCAGCTCTCCTCGCACTGGGGCTGCGGCGAGTGGCGCAGTGACAAGTGGGCCGCGCTGGGCGACCATCTGGCTGATCGGCACGACCTCAACGTGGCCGTCACCGGGACGTCCGAGTCGTTCGAACAGGCCAAGTTCGAGCAGGTGAAGAACTTGAGCCGAGGGCGCGTACCAATATCGCTGCTTGGCAAGACCTCGGTGCCGGTCCTTTTCGAGGTCGTGCGTCGCGCCCGCCTGGTGGTGGCGGGCGATAGCGGGCTGGCACAGGTGGCACTCGCGCAGCGGACGCCATCGGTTGTCATGTTTGGAATCGAAGAGATCGAGGCCAACGGTCCACTGCCGGGCGAGACCGGCCAGTTGATGCGGCCGATCCAGCACTGGGACAAATCGAGTCGTACATCACCGCCCAACCCTCACTGCCGCTTCGGCGAGAGCCAATGTCACGGCACGTTCTGCCGTGAGGACGATTCGCGAAGAAGGATCACCGTGGCGGAGGTGTGCGAGCAGGCGGACCTCCTCCTGCGTCAGTCCCTCCCCCTCCTCCAGCGCGCGTAGCCGCATAACGCTCGAAACCGGGGCTTGGGTCGCCCCCCGCAAGATCTGGCCCGCAAACGAGTTATCCCCGTTCACACCACAACGCTCGGTCGCATTGGCAACGCAGCCAGGACGGTCGAGCCCGGACTAACTCGTCACGGGGGTGACAGAAGATGCCTCTCCACACACGCGTTCGCGCGCGCCGACGGTCGCGGCCCAGGCCTTTCAGGTTGGTCCGTCGACTCCTAACGGTCGTAATCGCAGTAACTCCGTTCCTCCTCAGTGTGGTGCCTCAAGTCTCGGCCACCCCGGTTGCATTCAATTGGGATTGGACGGGATCGCCGGCCACGCCGCAGCCATGGCAGCCAGGGCCAATCAACAACTGGGACCTGATCCTGCATAACAGGGACAACCAGAACTCGCTCCAAATGGTCACCGCCCAACATGGAGCGGACTGCGCACCTTACCCGGCGACCCATAACGTGACGCAATTCGCTGACGCGGTCTTCATATGTCGCAACCACTTGATGACCGCGCTCAACGGCGGTGGCTATGCGGAGATCGTCATGACTCCCGCGCAGATGCTCGACTTCGCCAACGGGGGCAGTGTCCAGTTCTCGGTCAGCACCACGAAGACGGACGATCGGGATTGGATCGATTTGTGGATCTCGCCATTCAGCGAGCAGCTCCTCCTGCCATCGGGAGGTATCCCTCCAGACCTGCAGGGCCCGACCAAGGACGCGCTCAACGTGGTTATCAACGCCTCCATCCCGACCACCGTCAAAGTTCAGGAGTACAGCAACTTCGTCGAAACTGCATTCGACGGGACCGGGCAGTCAATCGAGGCCTGCATCGCATCTCTCGGAGGTGTGAGTGCGACTAGACGCGACCCCATCCAGCTCACGATGACCAGGACACATGTCCGGGTTGATCTGCTCGTCAATGGTGTCCCCTGCACGCTGTTCAACCGCGACATCAACGATCTCGGATTCTCGTTCGGCGTCGTCCAGCTGGGACACCACTCGTATGCGCCCGACGAGGCAAGTGCGTGCAACATCCCTGGGTGTGTTGTCAACAGCGGTTCCGGCGCTGGGAACACGTACCACTGGTCGTCGTTCTCCATGTCGCCCGCCGTGCCTTTCACAATGCTGCGCGGCGATATGCCGCTGACTGGAATCCAGGCCGGCACAACGCATACCGTCAACTTCGCAGCTCCAGCGCCGGCGAACTCGTTCCTCAGATTCTCGGCGCTCGCAAAGCGGGGCTCGGTCACTGTGTCCAGCAACGGCGGCGCCGCGATAGTCGCCAAGGAGCAGGTTCAGCACGGTGACGGCTCGGACGGGATCAACGATTCCTCGCACATCGCCTACTGGACGCCGATCCCCACAGGCACCACCAGTGTCACCTTCTCCGCCCAGAACAGCTTCGCCTGCTGCGGCTGGGCGATTCAGGACGTCAGCATCTGGAGCCAGGCTCCACTAGGCGCCAGCGTCCCGTCGCCTTCCGCATCACCCCTGGCATCGCCTTCCGCGTCACCCTCTGCGTCACCTTCAGCCTCGCCGTCCCCAACCGCCACGCCGTCGCCCTCGCCCAAACCCCCAGTCTCGATCACCAATGTCCCCTGCACGGTCACCATCGGAGGTGTTCCGCAGGTCGGCACCTGTTCCGGGACGTTCCAGCCTTAACGCCAACCAGGCATCCTTAAGGCTCCCGCCGGTCCGTCAAAGGGCCGGCGGGGCCTACCTCATCTAGGGGTCTTCTGCCGTTCCGCGAGGAACCCGTTGACGCTCCACTTGAGTCGCCTTTCGAAGAACCTCAGGGCGAGGCTGTTTGGAAGCGCGTCCCGCGCGCGCCCGGCGGCCCGTCGCGGCGGTGAAACACGGGTCAGGCAGTATCGGGAGAAACGGGAACCGACGCCAGCGCACGCGAGCCGGTAACCGGCGGCCTCGACCGCGGTTTCGACCCGGCCGTCGAGCTGGTCGTGAGGGTAGGAGAACTGGTCCACCGGCGCGTTCAACCCGGTCTCGAGGGTCGCCTTTGACTCTGCGAGCTCGTACCGCAGCCGCGCATCGTCCAGCCCGATCAGTGTGCGTGGATGCGAGCAGGTATGCGACCCGAACGTAATGCCGCCGCTGCGCATCTCGCGCACCTGCTGCCAGCTCAACATCGGAACCGGGTCGCCCGGTAGGTCCGCGTCGAAAGAGTTGTACCCACCGATGCTGTCACTCACGAGGAAGATGGTGGCGGTGAAACCGTACTGCTTTAGCAGCGGCCAGGCCAGGTCGTAGTTGTCACGGTAACCGTCATCGAATGTGAGCACCACTGGGCGCCGGGGCAAAGGATCGATTGCGCCGGTGCCCTCGATGAAGCTGCGGCCTACGGCCGCCAACGAAACGCTGGAATAGCCGCTGGCGGCAAGCCAGCGGAGGTGGCTCTCGAACGTCGCGACCGTGACGCAGTTGCCCGCCGGATCCTGCGGCGGTGGCGAAGGGACAACGCGATGGTACGTGAGAATGGGCAGCCACCTCCCCGAACGGACCCGGCTAACGCTCGACATATATCAGCGCGCGACGGTCGACCGGACGCCGGAGCGACCTCCAGACACCCACCCACGGATAGACGAGCTGGCAGTAGCCGAGGTAGACGGTCTTGGGGTTGCGCCACTTGAGGAGCCCGGACCCGACGCGGCGCACGCCGAGCTGCCAGATCCACGTCGCCAGCAGCCGGAGGCCGTATCGGTCGCCGCAGCGGATGTACTTGGCAAATTGCGCGCCCGCGCCGACGCCGTAAGCCCGCTCCATCCGGCGCTGCGCCCGCCAGTCCTTCCAGTGCTTGTGGTAGGCGAGCGCGTCCGGGCAGTAGACGATTGTCTTGCCCCCGGCCAGCAGCCTGTACGCGATGTCAGGGTCCTCGCAGGCGCCAAAGAAGCCGCCCGCGCCAAGGAGCGGGTCGAACCCCCCTGCCTTCAACAAATCCCGACGCCGGAAGGCCATGTTGCCGCCATGCCCGATGTACCAGGGCGGCGTGCGCCGGGAGTATTCCGCCCGCACAGTCGCCGACTTGAAGCCCACCTCAAGGCCGGTCCTGTCCCCCGACTCCCACGGGAGCAAGCGGCCGTAGACAGCGGACACCCGCGGGTTTCGGAACTCGAGCGCCAGCGCGTCCAACCAGCCGTTGCTCACGATGCAGTCATCGTCGGTGTAGGCGACGACTTCGCTGCCGCTCAACCGTGCGCCGGCGTTGCGGGCCGCCGACGATCCCACGGTGGTGGTCGCCCGATAGCCAACTCGCTTGTTGCCGGCGGCTAGAGCTTCAACGCAGCGGCGGGTCTCCGAGTTGGTGCTCTGGTCGATGATCAGGATTTTGAGGTCGGGGCGGTCGAGCGCAAGCAGCGCCCGGAGAGTTTCTTCGATCAACACGCCCCGGTTGCGTGTCGGGATGACCACCGTGATGGCGGGCATAGCCACCGGATCCGCCGGCGCGCCGAGTGCGCTCTGCAGATCTGACTGCTTGCGGCTTGCAGTCGTCAACTGGCGTACCTCGATGGAAACCGCACGTATGGCCGGCCGGCGTGGCTCCGTGTGCGGCGCACGAGCCTCCAGAAGGCGGCGTTACCCCGCATGCCGTCGCGAACTCCGCTCCAGTAGATGGTATTGGCGGTCACGCTGAGCGCCGCCCGGGCCAGTGGCCGGAAGCGCAGGCCATGAGCAATTTGGCCGAGCCAGCTCGAACCGTCGATCACCGCCGACTCGAGGCTCTTGCTGGTGAGCGCGAGTCGCACGGCGACGCGGTTCAGCACGTGCCTGTCGTGATAGCAGGCGACAAGACTCAGAAGACCGCCGGCGTAGCCGCGGTCGCGGTATATGGCTACGTCCATGCGGCCCTGGATGCGGTGCATCAAGCGCCACTTCTCGTAACTCCGTCGACCGCAATGCACCGCCTCGGCTTCGGGCTCATACACGAACTCCAGCCCTATCTCAGCGAGCCGGAAGCCGAGGTCGACATGTTCGCTGATCAGGAGGTGATCGTCGAACCCACCCACCTGCTCGAGGTGCCGGCGTTGAACCGAGAAGTTGCCTCCGACATGGATCCCAGACGGGATCTCCGTCCGGCCCAAGGACGCATAGCGGTCGGCCATGGTCGCCTGGTCATAGAAGGTCCAGGCATCCGGCTGCATTGTGTGGTCAGGCGAGACGTGGCCCAGCACGACGGCTTTCGGATGCCTCCGATGAGCAGCGATGTGTTGGGCCAGCAGTGTGGGGTTGGGAACCAAGTCATCGTCGAGGAAGAGAACGAGAGGGGCCTGGGTGTTGGTCCAGCCCATGTTGCGCGCGCTCCCCGCCCCCGAATGACGGAGCTCGAGGGTGGTGAGCGGGAAACCGAAGTTCATCGAAGTCAGCGAATCGGCGGTGCCGTCGGCAGAGCCGTCAACCACCACCAACACCTCCCAGGAGCCGGCCGCAAGTCTTTGCTGAACCTCGAGGGCCGCCAGCAACCGGTTCACGAGAGCCAGGCGCTCCCGGGTAGGAATGACTACCGCGAGCACCGGCGCGCCGGCGGCCACGCTCTGAGTGCGATCGCAGTCGATCAATGTAGGCTGTCTCGCCAAATCTAAATGCGCCGGCTGGACGCGTAAATGGGACAGACGAGTGGTGGTCACGCGAGCATCAACACGACTTGGGACTGAAGCCCACCGGCGCTCGGGACTTCAGTGTCCCGGTCACCGGGGCGGCCGATACCGAGGACCACCCCGCTGGCTGAAGCTTTGAGTCGATGAACGTCGATCAGGCGCTTGACCGGCTCTTCGAGAGCGCCGGGAGCGACCTACTGATCAGCTCAGGTAGCCGGCCGCGCATCCGCAAGGATGGCAAGCTGGAGGCGCTCGAAGGCGACGTATCCATCCTCACGCCGGAGGACACGGAGAGGATGGTCCGTGACGTCCTCGATGCCGAGCAGCTGAAAGAGCTGGAGAAGAGACGGCACGTCGACTTCAGCTTCACCTGGCGCGACCGAGCCCGAATCCGAGGCAATGCCTACTACCAACGCAGCTCGATTGCAGCTGCTTTTCGACTCCTTCCGCTAGAGATCCCAAGTTTCGACATGCTTGGCATCCCTGAGGCGGTCCACAGACTGCTGGAGCGGCAGCGCGGCCTGATCCTGGTGACCGGACCCACCGGCTCGGGTAAGTCGACGACGCAGGCGGCGATGATCGACCTGCTCAACGAGACGCGGCCGTACCACATCGTCACGATCGAGGATCCGATCGAGTACGTGCACAAGCATCGGCTGGCGATCGTCGATCAGCGCCAGGTCGGTGAGGATACGCCCTCATTTGCGGAGGGGCTGCGCGCGGCCCTTCGCGAGGATCCGGACGTCGTCCTGATCGGTGAAATGCGCGACCTCGAGACAGTTACCGCGGCAGTGTCCATCGCGGAGGCAGGTCACCTCGTGCTGGCGACGCTGCACACCAACGACGCTCCTCAAGCCCTCGATCGGATCATCGACAGCTACCTGGGCGCCCAACAGCAGCAGGTGCGGATCCAGCTTGCCGGCTGCCTGGCCGGCGTCATCTATCAGCAGCTCGTGCCCGCGATCGGAGGCGGGCGGGTGGCTGCGTTCGAAATCCTGATCGCGAACACGGCAGTTAGGGCGATGATCAAAGAGGGTCGGACAGACCAGATCCGAAGCGTGCTCCAGACCAGCCTTCGCGAAGGCTCGCAGACGTTGGAGCGCTCACTGAATCAGCTGCTGCGGGCAGGTCTGATAAGTGAAAAAGACGCCCGGAGCCACTCGCTCAACCAACACGAGATCCACGTCTAGAACCCTGAACTCGACCGAATCCGAAGCTCACCGCTGCCAGCCCCACCAGAGAGACGGCCGCGAATCCGACCAGGGCCCCGGGCCACGGTCCCAGCAGCGCCAGCGGAGCCAGCATGGCGGCCCCGCACAGGGCCTCTACGACCGGTGACCAGGCCCCAATCGTGGCGCCACAACTGGCGCAGCGACCTCCCCGCAAGACGTAGCCGGCCACAGGCAGCAGGTCGACGACGTCCAACTCGCGGCCGCAGGAGCGGCAGTGGGACCGGGGGGTGATCAGTGACTCGCGGCGCGGCAGGCGGTCGGCGGCCAGGTTGATGAAGCTGCCCAGCATCAGGCCGACGAGGACCAGGTACGCGCTCAGGATCGGGGCGACACCTACCAAGTCATCCCTCTGTTCAAGTCGACGCTGAATAGAAAAAAGGGCGCCGCATTCGCGGCGCCCTCCTCCCTCTCGCAAGGTATGGCTACTTGGGAACGCAGCCGCTGACCGCGGCCCCCGCGGGATTTGACCCGATGCTGGTGATCTTGCCGGACGTATCCCACTCGTAATAGAACTGGGTGGTGCCGTTGCGGGTGTAGTTGGGATTTGTGCCTGAAGGAGCTCCGACGAACAGTTTCACCGTGCCATTGAGCGGCGCGGGCCCGCCGGCGCCGGTCATGTCGTTGGTGAATGTCGTTTGCCCGGTACCGGGAAGGGCAGACAGGTTGTTGTTGGCCATGTAGGCGTCGAGTGCGGCCTGCACGGTCTTGTATTCGGCGTTGCACGACTGCACTGACGCGTTGGTCGTCAGGCCGACCAGGCTGAGGGTGACGATGGCAGCCAGGACGCCGAGGATGGTCACCACGACGAGGAGCTCGATCAGCGTGAACCCCGCCTGACCCTTGCGCCCACGCAGGTTCTTGTTGAACCATCCGTATAGACCTTGACGATTCATATGCTTCACTCCCTGAACCCCACCACCCCGCCGCACGCGGCGGAATCACGTTGGCTTTGATCGACCTTGCAACAATCTAGGAGAGGCGCCAACAAACCTGAATAGAGGGAATGACCCACGAGGTGGGCGCCGGTCCTTAGCGCGTCTGGGCCGGCACGGGCGGAGCCTAGTGGAGTCCCACGAGAGCGCCGACCGACGCCGCCAGGGCGGCGGAGCCTAACAGGGCGCAGCCCAGGCGTGCCCGCCGCGCCATCGTGGCCGAGCGCGACCTTGGTTCGCCGATGAGGTTGATCTCGACCAGCGATCGCCGCCGCTCCACACTCTCCTGGCGCTTCCGCTTCATAGGCTTCTCCGCATGAGGAGGCCGAGGCAGGTGAGATAGGTGGCGAACCGAACGTCTGGCGGCACCCGGACGGGAATTCCCAGCGGCACCACGGGGTGCTCGAGCTGGCGGCTCAACGCCGTCGTCGCCCACGACGACAGGACCTGCTCGCCCGCAACGATGATTGGCGCTGTGGATTCGAACTCGGTGTCGCGGCGGCGTTTGTAGAAGCGCAGGACTGTTCGCAGCGGGCCGGTCAGCGCTGGTACGACATCCTCGCCCACGGCAACATCGAGTCGAAAGCTGTGCCACACCTGGGGTATGTGGCCGTCGATCAAAATGATCTCGGTGGGGTTCGAGGCCATGTCAAGCACGACGCAGGCGGGCTCGGCAACGGCCCGCGCCACGCAGG
>WNFE01003162.1_pt1 | contig 12217 bp, 12 predicted proteins | sample 5400451 | NCBI WGS metagenome assembly WNFE01 (sample SAMN13153344, study PRJNA577476) | soil metagenome | isolation source: 200 cm saprolite under Douglas fir tree site 2 hole 2 | place: USA:California | collected 2015-04-18
GGGCTGAAAAACCTTTAACCACAGGGGTCACGGAGGAGTCACAGAGGACACGGGGGAAACCATCACCACAAAGGATACGATGGGGCGCCAAGGAGACACGGGGTACGAGATCGAGGCGGCGGTGGTGCGCAGGCTCACGTGGCGGCTCGTGCCATTTTTGTTTCTGCTCTACATCGTTGCCTATCTGGACCGGATCAACGTGGGGTTTGCGGCGCTGCAGATGCGGCAACAACTCGCGTTCACCGACGCCGTCTATGGGCTTGGGGCGGGAATGTTTTTTGCGGGGTACTTCTTCTTTCAGGTACCGAGCAACCTGGCGCTGCAGCGCGTAGGGGCGCGGCGGTGGATTGCGTTGCTGATGACGGTCTGGGGAGTGATCTCAGCGTCGATGGTGTTTGTCAGCGGCCCGCGCAGCTTTTACGCGCTGCGCTTTCTGCTGGGTGCGGCGGAGGCGGGATTCTTCCCGGGCGTAATCCTCTATCTGAAGAATTGGTTTCCGGCGCGGGCGCGGGCACGGACGGTGGCTCGATTCATGACGGCGGCGCCGTTGTCGGGAATCGTGGGCGGACCATTATCGGGTGCGCTGCTGGGGCTGCATCTGACGGCCAGCGTGGCGGGATGGCAATGGATGTTTCTGGTTGAGGGAATTCCGGCGGTATTGCTGGGTCGGGTAGCGTTGGCGTATTTGATCGATCGGCCCGAGGAGGCGCGCTGGCTCCCGCGTGAAGAGCGGGACTGGCTGGTTGAGACGCTGCGGCGGGAACGGGCGGAGGCTACTGGGGGAGCGGGGACATTCGCCGCCTTGCGGAGCGGGCGAATCTGGATGTTGGCGCTGGTGTACTTCGGGTTGAATACCGTTTCGTATGGCGTGAGTCTGTGGCTCCCGACGCTGATCCGAAGTTTGTCGGGAGTGAGCAATTTCACGGTCGGCGTACTGTCCGCGATTCCGTATGTGGCGGCAGCGCTAGCGATGGTAGCGGTGGGTTTGCACTCCGATTGCTCGGGAGAGCGGCGGTGGCATACGGCGGTGCCAGCGTTTGCCGGGGCGCTGGCCCTGACTGGCGCGGCGCATTCGACTTCAGTTGGCCCGGCGATTCTCGCCATCAGTGTGGCGGTGCTGGGCGTGTTCTCCATGATGGGGCCGTTCTGGGCGATGCCGACGGGTTTGTTGTCGGGCACGGCGGCTGCGGTCGGGATCGCATTCATTAATTCAGTCGGAAATCTCGGCGGATTTGTTGGCCCTTATGTGATTGGGCTGGTGCGGACGTCGACCGGACAATTCAAGGGCGGCCTGCTGCTAGTGAGTGCCGCCCTCGCCACGAGCGGAGCAGTTGCGCTGTTGGTGAGGAGTGGCAGAGAATGACCTTGCAACAGGGAGCCCACGCGAATTTCCGGCTTACGGCCGCTGAGCTGCGGCAAATTGGGTTGACTTGGAGGAGCTAGCTCGCCGGACGGCGTCTTCCAGGGCCGGCATCGTCATTTCTTTGTATCTCTTGGTGCGCTCGTCCAAAGACGCTATGACGCGCCCCTCCACTCGTTGCCGGATGGCCCACTCAAAGAGCGTGATCGCATTGTTGAAAATGTCTTTGTAGGTGGTGACGCCGGTCGCCTGCTTGATCGAGTCCAGGAGATGAATGCCATTCTCGTCGACATCAATTTGGATTCGCATTTTTCCTCGCGCGCTATATCCGCACTCGTAGCATACAGCGCTGTATGAGGGTTTCAAGAGTACCTTTAGAGGTGCCCTTGAGTAACCTTATCATGCTGCTCGAGTCTGTTTCCGTTGCAGAGCCGCGACTTCCAACTCACGATACCTCTGCTGCGATTCGTCGACGGATGCCACGATTCTCCCCGCTTTCACCTGCTTAGCTGCCCAAAGCGTCAAACTCAGGGCATAACTGAATATGCGGGAAAGGCTCATTCCGGTTAAGCGTTCAAGCTCCGAAAGCGCCTTGGCGGCGGGCTCGTCCAGTTCCAGTGCGATTTTCATGGCTACCTCTTACCTCGTAAAAGCATCATAGAGTCATCACAACATGTGTATAGTCTAGCTTCCACGGACCCTCTGTCAACCTATTTTTTCCTTTTGTTTTTAGTGGTTTGCGGGAACAGATACTTGAGGATGTAGCCCAGAAACGTAGCAATCTCTCCAATCGTGGCCGTTCCCAGCCATTTTAAGAACCATTCGGGATATTTGAGGTAGCCACGTCCATAGCCGAAGATGATGCCGAAAGTCGCGGCCACGGAGAACGCAAAAAGCCCCAGCATGATTCTTGTCGCCGTAATTCGAAGCGTGGCGTCAGTGACAACTGGAAGCGGTTCGAGAATCTCGATGGCCTGCTCTCGCTCCGTTGGAGCCGTAGGTTCCACAAAAGTTCCTCATCGGGAGGGATTCTTGGATTCTTTCTCTCCATCTTCATCGGCTTCTGCATGGATGACAATTCCGGAATTGCCGGGCAATTCCTCACCCGGCCCTTCTTTCCGCCATTCTGGGCCCATCAATTTTTCCGGCTTCTCGATCAACGGCACCAGGGTCACTTGAAGGGGAATCATTTCAGTCCAAAACCTCCGCGCGGACTAGCTATGAGGGTCGCCCAACGGGGCTGCCTGGTCGCTTAGATGGTGGTTAGACTCCAACACTAGTCCCCAGGCGGGGAAGGATGCCAATACTACACCGAATCTGCGCGAAAGCAAGTAGAGGATTTGCACGGCACCGAATCGCTCTCGACATCGCTCACGATACGGGAGCGAAAAAATCGAAGAGTCACGTGGCGAAACCTGGGGCGGCGAAGGCTTCGCCCGTATCCGTGGTTATGACAGGAGAGGGATAGCAAGTTGCAGAATGGGCCACGCAGCGATAAAATTCGGCGCGGTAAATCAGTCTCACAGTTTGATGTTTCCCAATGGAGGGGACATGAAAACAAAAACAATTGTATTGACCCTGGCGCTGTGCTTTGTCGCAGGGGCAATGTGCTTCGCCAGCGACGTACAGGTGGGCACCTGGAAGCTGAACGAGGCTAAATCGAAACTCGCCCCTGGGATGGGGAAGAACAGCACAGTGGTCTACGAGGCCACGGGTGACGACGTGAAAGTTACGGTGGATGGTACCGACAAAGACGGTAAGGCCGCGCACAACGAGTGGACGGGCAAGGTCGACGGCAAAGACTACCCCGTTACCGGCGATTCCACCTCGGACTCGCGGTCGTTGAAGAAGGTGGATGACCACACATTGCAGTTAACCGTCAAGAAAGGCGGGAAGGTTACGCTCAGCGGTCAAATCGTCGTGTCGGCCGATGGCAAAACCCGCACCGTCACCACGAGCGGAACCGATCCGGAGGGTAAAAAGTTCACAAACGTTTCGGTGTACGACAGGCAGTAGCGGGACCTCTCCCGAGGGCTGAGGTAACAGTGATGCCCTCCCGCTCGGTTATGAGCGGGAGGGCATTTGTAGATAGTAGGCTGCCCCACTTTTCGCGGTTTGGAGGTAATCGTTCTTCGAAAAGTGCTGTGGGGCGGCCAGCACCGAAGTGGCTCCGGTTTGCGCGCCCGGCGGTCGAATTTCAGCGGAACTACCGATAACCACCGATCAGGACGCCGCGGTTTCCGGCAGGGGCTCCTCGATCAAGCTGCGTCGGCGAAGCACGCGCCGCCTCTGCGATTCCTGTAGCGGTGGGGAGGCGGCTATCGCGCAGAGAACGTAAAACAGCGCGGCGTTTGCCGGAATCTGCAGATTGAAGTCGAGAAAGCTGTGGACCAGGATTCCTACGCAACCGAGAAGAGCGGCCGCGGTCAGCGCGCCGCTGGCGGTCTCGGTCCAATTCTCGAGCTTGCCCACGGCCTGGCGGAAGACCAGCACCAGAAACCAGACCGCGATTGAGAATCCTGCCAGGCCGGTCTCGACCAGCAGTTGCAGGTAATCGTTGTGCGCCTGGTTCACGAAGAAAGTGGTGTAGAAACTGCGAAATTCCGGGTAGACGATCGGAAATGTGCCAAGTCCCCAACCGAGAAACGGCCTCTTGAGGAGCATGCGCAAGCAGTCTCGATCAATGGTGAGGCGAACCCCTCCACTGATCTCTTCGCGGGCTTCGGAGTGAATGCTGATCAGACGGCGAGTGAGTTCGTTGCCGCCCATCCAGACGAGAAAAACAATCACTAGCGCCAGGAACGCGCCCAGCATGAGAGGCTGTTTCCAACTTCCTTCGCGCTTGCGAACCAGAAGCACGCCCAGCACCACCATCTGTGCGACGAACGCCGCCATGCCTCCACGCGAACCGGAAAGAAAAATACTGGCTGCCATGAGCGCGGCGATGCCTGCGACCGCAATCCTGCGGTTCCCGTTCGTGAAGTGAGTTGCGGCCAGTACCAGCGGGAAGGGCGTAAGCATCTCCATCAGGCCGGCATAATGATTGTGATTGACGTAGGGTCCATAAATGGCGCCACCCTGCTCCAGAGTCCGGATCCAGTAAAGCTTGCCATTCGGAGCCATACCCTGCAACACGGCAAACGAAGCCAGTACCGCCCCGTAAGCCGTGAACAACTTGGCCAGCAGCTCGAACTGAGAAGATCGACGCAGAGTCTGGCTCACTACAAACACCAGCATGCCGTAGGCAGCATAGAGCAGCAAATGAGTGTAGGTTACGTGACGGTAGGCCGTCGTTCCGGCGAGCCACTGCGCAAGCACCAGCGCAAAGAAGGCCGCCATGGGCCGGAAGAGCACGTTGCCGGAGATGCTGACTTCCCGGTTGATCCACTGGCGGGACGCCCAAGCACCCAGCAGCAGCATGGCACACGCCTCTAAGGCAAAAATGGACCAAGGCTCGACCGCTCCAAAGGCCAGCGGCCCGAGCAACAGGACAGCACAGACGCCGGCCAGCAGCGCGGTGTTGGTAAGTCTCGGTCGCGAGACTTTAGCGACGGGCGCGGGTTCAGGCTGCGCTGCCAGGGCGGAACTCACGGTTTGTCCTTGGGATAATTGGGGGAATTGTCGGGAGAATTATCCGGCGAAAGCTCGAAATCGTCGAGCCAAAGCTTGCCGCGAATTGGGGAGCCGGACGGGAATCGCTCGATGGCCAACACGAGCAGGGTGGTGGAGCCTGGAGTGGTAATTTTTGAGTGAACTTCCTTCCAGAAGTCGGCATCGTTGAGCGGGTCGCTGGCATAGAGCGGCGCGCCGGTGTATGCATCTCGCAGAACGATCTGCGGGCCGCCCGCTCCCTCAAAGTCAGCCGACTTGTAGTACGCCGAGAAGTTGTAAGTGGTTGCGCCGCGCACCGGAATGAGTTGTTGAATCCCCGCGTCGCTGATGCCTGGGCCTTCGAAGGTGAGGGAAAGCGAGCGATGACCCTGGCGAAAGTCGCTCGGATCGAGCAGTGGCCGGACTCCGGTTCGATTCACGTAGGTCCAGTCGAAGCCTCCGTTCAGGATGTCGAGGCTGAAATCGCCGTTCACCACCAGGTTGTCCTCCGTGGGCAGGTAGGCAGAGAGGCCAAGCGTGTCAGCGGTTTGCTCCCAGGCAGACATGGCGGCGTCGGGACGACGCACAGCAATGAGATAACGCACGTATTCATACAAATAGCGGTTCTGGAATTTCACGTGCAACTGGGCGAGCCGTTCCCAGGTTTTGATGGCGCCCTCGGTCTCCTGTTTGCTGCTCAACAAACTAAGAAACGAAATCAGGGAATCAGTGCGCGCCGGTACCACGTCGCGGAGCAAAGCGTCCGTGTCAGGACGCACACGCCAGCATGCACGCAAGGCGGCGTCCGCCAGCGAAATGTCATTTTCTATGACCACGCGGAACTCGCGCAGGGCGCGGTCGATGTCGCCGTCGATGAGAAAAAAGTTGGCCGCCTCCCACGCCACACCAGGCGCGGTGGGCTCGGCCTGCAACGCGCGATCCAGCGCAGCTCGCTGGCCGTCGATGTCTCCGGTTACCTGATATGCGGCTGCGAGATCGAACCAATAGCGGGCATCGTGGGGATTGAGCGCCACAGCGGATCGAAGGCTCTCGATGGCAGACTGAGGATCAGCGGCAACAAATGCAAAGTAGCGCCCGAGCCGATGGCGATAGTCCGCATTTCCCGGCGAGAGGCGCACCGCGCGCTCCAGCGCTGGCAAATCCGGACGCGAGGCGAAGACGCTGGCGGCGAATTCTGTGCCGGTCAGAAACAAATAGACGCAGGCCAAAATGGCCAGACCTGCAGCGAACTGCCAACGCCGCCGGTCTGAAAGTGAAATGGCCATTGGCGTACTCTTTTCCTCCTCCACCCTCAAACTGCTTTAGGTTCCGCTTCGTTCCCAGTGTCGGCAGGATCTTCCTGATAGTACTGACTATATTTCCCCTGATACTCGTAATAATAATAATAATCTGGGGAGGTTAGATCTACGGCGTTTAGGAGCACGCCGGCGACGTGAGCATTGACCTGCATCAATATGTCGCGGGCGCGTCGCAGGGCCTGTTTCGTGGTCTGGCCGGAACGAATCACGAGAATCGTGGCGTCGGCGCGGGGTGACAATACCACCGCATCGGTTACGGAAAGGGTTGGGGGAGTGTCGATCACGATGTGGTCGAACTGTTCGCGCAACTCCGCGAGCAAGTCCTTCATGTGGGAGGACGCCAGCAATTCGGCAGGATTCGGTGGCGGCGTACCCGCGGGCATGATGAAGAGATTGGGCAGGATGGGGGAGGTGGCAATTGTCTGCTGCACGGTGGCGCTTCCGGTGAGCACGTTGCTGAGACCGCTGCGCGGGCCCATGCCGAGGGTCTTGTGAATACTGGGGCGGCGCAAGTCGGCATCCACCAGGAGAACGCGGACCCCCTTTTGCGCAAGCACGATAGCGCTGTTGATGCTGGTGGTGGTTTTGCCCTCCTGGGGACGCGCGCTGGTGACCATGATGACTTTAGGCGGCGCCCCGAGATTGGAGAGCAGAAGCGAAGTCCGCAGCGCACGATACGATTCGGCCATTTGCGACTGGGGGCGAACCAGGGTCACCGTTTCCACCACTTCCTTGGAGGCAGTCAAAGCCAGCCGCTTGCCAGTCGCTCCATGGTTGGCTGACTTGGAGCCAAGCGGGATCATCCCGAGAGAGGGAAGGCCTGAGATCGCTTGTGCCTGCTCGGGAGTGCGGACGGTATTGTCCATGTTCTCGAGCAGGAAGGCCAAGCCGACGCCGGAGATGACGCCGAGCACCAGCGCAAAGGACAGGTTGCGCGGAATGTTGGGTTCGCTGGGAGAGGTTGGAACACGGGCCGCGTCAATGATGCGAAAGTTATTGGAGCGCAATCCCGCGGTGACGCCCGCTTCTTTCAGTTTTTCTAGCAATCCCTCGTAGAGTGTCCGGTTACTGTCAAGGTCGCGCTTCAGGATGCTGTACTCGATCGCACTCTCATTGAGCTTGTTTGCCTCCTGCTTTTGCTTTTCAAAGGAGCCGCGCAACATATTCTCGCGTTGCAGAGCGGCCAGGTACTGCCCCTTGAGGTGGTCGACGGCCTTGTTAGTTTCCGATTGAAGCTGACGGTCAATCTCCTTCAGTTGGTTATTGAGCTGTGCGACTTTCGGATACGAGGGACCGAACTGGGTGCTGAGTTCGGCAACCTGAATTTTGAGGCCGGCCTGCTGTTCGCGCAACTTGTCCAGAAGCACGGAACCCGCGCCGGTTCCGCCTCCCGCAGTATCGGCAATGATCGCTGCCGCGACCGCCTCCGGATCATTGGACTGGGTCTGGCGATAGACGGCTTCTTTCTGCATGCGGTCAGATTCAGCCATCGTCATTTCTTTGTTGAGTTCGTCGAGCTTTTCGGTGGTGATGTTCTGCTTTTCGTCGATCCCGAGAATCTCGTGCTCCTTCTGGTAGCGGACGAGCTTCTCCTGAGAGGTTTCCACTTTCATCTGCAAGTCAACCAGCTGTTTGGAAAGCCAGTCGGAGGCCTGCATGGTGGATTCGAACTTGGTCTTGAAGTTCTGCTCGACATAAGTGGCCGCCAGGGTATTGACGGCGCTGGCGGCGAGCTGAGGATCGGTGCTGGTGTAGTGAATCTCGATGATGCGGGTGTTGGGAATAAGGGTGACGTGGAGGTTTCCTCGAAAGCCTCCCAGCAGAGCCGAGGTGCGGTTCGAATCTGTTTGCAGTGGATCGGCGACGAGGTTGGGTTGCTTTTGATCGGAGTGACCGCCGAACTCGGGACGCCTATCCAGATTCAGCTGCCGGATCACCTGCAGCGCCATCAGATCGCTCTGCAAGATGCGGACTTCGGTGTCCAGATCGCTCTGGTCGTAGTAGTCCACCACCGGCGTCGAGTCTTTGAATGTAATGAGGTTCGAATCGGCCTTATTGACGGCGATGCGGCCTACTGCTTCGTAGACTGGAGTCTGGCGCAGGCTGGCGATGGCGACAGCCATGAAGATGCCCACTACAACTGCGGTCACCATCCACTTGCGCTTGATAAGAGTGCGCATGTATTCGCGCAGAGTGGACTCCTGCGACGGCAACACGTCATAAAGCGCGGAGCCGGGCGGCCTGATGAATTCAGCCGGTTCGGCAGGTTGGAGTTCGCGTGATCCGTCGTTACGTGGAACATCATTTCGTGGATCGTTGCTTCGCGTATCGTTGCTTCGTGGAACCAGGGGTCCCGATGACATCGTTACTCCTTAGCCGCCCCAAGCACTACGCGGCAGTACGCCGCACCCCGCCGCACAGGTCTCCGCTCCAGCCGGACCTTACTCACAGCAAGCCGGAAAGACAAGAGCGGGCTGTTATTAGAAATTTGCCTGATTTTAGCATCCCCGAGTGAGAAGCAGCCATAATTTACAGCTTGGGGATATTGTTTCGGCTACTGGTTTCCGCCGGGCAGACCTCGACGGAGACCTGGGTGCGACTGCCCTTGCTCGCTCCCGTCGGGCGCCGTGTGGCGATTCGGCGGCGCGGTAATAAGATCGGTTTCGGCGGGACGTTCGCGGGATCGCGCTACGGCCCAAAGTTAAACGCAGAACACGAACGGGCTCTGCAACTCGATCCCAACTATCCTCATGCCTACCTTGTCATGGGGCATAAGTACTTCTTTACCCCCCAAATGTTTGGTGGCAATCTGCCACCCGACGCGCGATGAATTCTCAGCTATGCTTTCTCAGCTATACTGTCGAACACAAGAAGTTACCCGAAAAGAGAAGCTGTTCTGACTGCGGAAGTTCGATACTCGACGCCCAGCTTCTAAAGGGGCGGCCCGCTAAAGGGATGCCCTGATACGACGGCCGCGTTCTTTGGCGCGTAACTCGGCAGAAGAGGTTTCTAAGGAACAAGAATGGTCAATTGGTCGCAGGAATCGATACTGGTAACGGGTGGAACAGGATCGTTCGGGAAGAAGTTTGTGGAGATCATGCTGCGCGATTACCAGCCTCAACGACTGGTGGTCTTCAGCCGGGACGAGTTGAAGCAGCATGAGATGAGAACGTCGGGCTTCGATCATCCCAGCATGCGGTATTTCATTGGAGACGTGCGCGACGTGGAGCGCTTGAAGCGGGCGCTCGCGGGCGTGACGGTGGTCGTGCACGCGGCGGCGCTCAAGCAGGTGCCGGCTTGCGAGTACAACCCATTCGAAGCGATCCAGACCAATATCATCGGCGGCCGCAACGTGATTGATGCGGCCATTGATCAAGGCGTGCGCCGCATTATGGCGCTCAGTACCGACAAGGCGGTGAATCCGATCAATCTGTACGGCGCCACCAAGCTGTGCGCGGAAAAAGTGTTTGTGCAGGCCAACGCTTACGCGGGCGCGAAAAATACGCGCTTCAGCTGTGCGCGTTACGGTAACGTAGTGGGCAGCCGGGGCAGCGTGATCCCGGTTTTTCTCGAACAGCGCCGGCGCGGGAAGGTCACGATCACCGATCCTCGAATGACTCGATTCTGGCTGACGTTGGAACAGGGCGTGAAGTTTGTGATCCGCTGCATGGAGCAGATGCACGGCGGCGAGATTTTTGTTCCCAAGATTCCCAGCATGAGATTGTTGGACCTGGCAGAGACCATCGCTCCCGGATGCCAGGTGGAGTATATCGGGATTCGTCCGGGAGAGAAGTTGCACGAAGTGTTGGTCTCTGAAGACGAGTCACGGCAAACGGTCGAGACCGAAGACATGTTCGTGATTCAGCCGTCGCATCCGTGGTGGAAATCGGAAAACTGGGTCAACGCCAAGCCGCTGCCGGAAGGCTTCCGCTATTCGAGCGACACCAACGACCGTTGGCTAACGCGGCGGCAACTGGAAGAGCTGGTAGCACCTGAAGCCAGCGCTGCGGAGGCGGTTCCGACGTCGGCGTAGCAGGCGGCGGCGCTGCCCAGCCCCTGAAGAGGCGGATAATTTTTGGGAATTTATGCATTGCTAAAGCGATGCCCTGATACGAGGCTTTGCCTGCAGCCTATGAGGGCATGCGCTGATACGAATCGCACCTGCACTACGGACTGCTAGCATGAGTGCCTTATCCACAAAGCTGGAAACGCTTGCCATGCATGGGGGAAAACCCGTGCGGGAAAGACTGTTGCCATACGGGCGGCAAAGCCTGGATGACGCCGATGTGCAGGCGGTGGTTGAGGTTCTGAAATCGGACTGGCTGACCACAGGACCGAAGATCGCCGAGTTCGAAGAGCGGTTTGCAGAGTGGGTCGGGGCGCGGCACGCGGTCAGCTTCAGTTCGGGGACGGCCGCATTGCACGGCGCGGCATTTACCGCCGGCCTGGGGCCCGGAGATGAGGCGATCACCACCCCCATGACTTTCTGCGCGACCGCCAACTGCATCTTGTATCAGGGCGCGACGCCGGTGTTCGCCGACGTCTCGGCGGACACGCTGAACCTTGATCCTAACGAAGTTTCCAAAAAGACTTCTTCAAAGACCAAGGCCATTATTGCGGTCGATTACGCCGGACATCCTGTCGCGCTTGATGAACTGGGGCAACTGGCGAAAGCGCAAGTTAAACGAGCGCTCCTGATTGAAGACGCTTCGCATGCGCTGGGCGCTGAATATCGTGGGAAACGCGCCGGTAGCATTGCCGATATGACCGTATTCAGCTTTCATCCCGTGAAGCATCTTACTACCGGGGAAGGCGGCATGGTTGCGGCCAACGACGCGCGGCTTGCGGAAACGCTGCGGCGCTTTCGCAATCACGGCATCAGCAGCGAAGCGCGGCAGCGGCAGGAATCGGGGCAGTGGTTTTACGAGATGGTCCTGCTGGGCTTCAATTACAGGTTGACGGATATCGCTTGCGCGCTGGGGCTGTCACAGCTGGAAAAGCTGGCAGCGAACCTGGCACGGCGCCGGGAAATTGCGGCGCAGTACGCGGAGGCATTCCGGGAGTTGCCTGCGATTGTGCTGCCCGCGGTGCGCGAGGGCGTCAATCCGGCGTGGCATCTATATCCGGTCCGGCTGAACCTGGAAATGCTTGCGGTGGGGCGACGAGAGATCTTTCGAGCATTGCGAGCTGAGAATATCGGCGTGAATGTTCACTACATTCCAGTCCATCAACATCCGTACTACCGCGAGCGGTTCAAGTCCAAGGAGGGCTATCCGGTTGCAGAAGATGCCTATGAGCGGCTGATCAGCCTGCCTATGTTTCACTCCATGACGGCGCAGGATGTGGAAGACGTAATTCACGCGCTAGGAAAAGTTGTTACCTGTTTTGAAGGGAAAGGCGAGCGCTCGCATGTGCTCGAGACCAGGCAATCAAAATAAATCCATGTCCAGAATCTCCGACTGGGGAAGATATCGGGCTCTGGTAGTCGGTTGCGGTTCCATTGGCCGGCGGCACGCACAAAATCTCAAGTCACTTGGGGTGCAGCGGCTCGGCTTTTGCGATACCAGCGCCGAAGCGCTGAAGCGATGCCGTGAGGAACTGAAAGGGGAAACCTTCAGCGACTACAGCGAAGCGCTCGGGAAATTCGGGCCGGATATCGTGCTGGTCTGCACTCCGCCGGTGTACCACGTCGAGGAGGCGCTGGCCGCTCTGCATGCCCGAGCCCACGTTTTTATCGAGAAACCTGTTTCGCATGAATCAAGGGGAATCGAGGTACTGATAGCCGAAGCGCGTCGCCACGATCGGAACGTTCAGGTCGGCTACAACATGCGGTTTCATCCCGGCTTGAAGATATTGAAGGAACTTATCGAATCGGGAAAAATTGGGCGCGTGCTCTGGCTCAACGCGGAAGCGGGGCAATACCTTCCCGACTGGCGCCCTTGGCAGC